>Ga0210406_10003246_pt1 | contig 17973 bp, 10 predicted proteins | sample IncBWC30MmetaG_FD_155454 | JGI IMG/M metagenome (GOLD analysis project Ga0210406, IMG submission 155454) | Forest soil microbial communities from Barre Woods Harvard Forest LTER site, Petersham, Massachusetts, United States - Inc-BW-C-30-M | ecosystem: Environmental > Terrestrial > Soil >... | reverse complement strand
GCATCACGGGATTCCGCGGACGCAGCCTGATGGTCGCGGCGCTGTTTGCGCTTCATCCCGTCAATGTCGAGTCGGTGGCGTGGGCGGCGGAGCGGAAGAACGTGTTGAGCATGCTGTTCTTGCTGTTCGCGCTGCATGCTTACGTGCGATACGCGCGGAAGCCCGCACTGCTCGGCTACGCTGCGGTATTTTTTCTATTTGCGCTGGGATTGTTGAGCAAGGCGCAAGTCATCACGTTCCCGTTTCTGCTCTTGCTGTTGGACTACTGGTCGCTGCGACGGGCTTTCCCATCGGAGACTCCGGACTCGCGCACGCAGGACAGGAACCTGTACAGCCCGGGGAATTGGTGGCTGGTGTTGGAGAAGATTCCACTATTGGTCCTTTCCCTGGCGAGCGCCGCAATTACGGTGAAGGCCGAGAACGCCGGCGGCGCCATCAAGGGCGCTTCGCAGTACAGCCTGCTGTTGCGGCTGGAAACTGCCGTGATTTCGTATGTGCGTTATCTCGGCAAGGCGCCTTGGCCTTCGAATCTGGTGGCGCTGTATCCGCACCCGACCGCTCTGTATCGGATCTGGCAAGTGGCGGCGGCTGCGATGCTGTTGATGCTGGTGACAGTTCTCGTTCTCCGGGCGCGCCACCGGCGCTATCTTGCTGTCGGCTGGCTCTGGTTCATGGGCAGCCTCGTTCCGATGATCGGGCTGGTGCAGGTTGGTGAGCATTCGATCGCCGATCGCTTTGCTTACATCCCCTTTGTTGGACTGTTTCTGATGGCGGTCTGGCTGACGGCGGACTGGGCTGAGGCTCGCAGAGTGCCCGCTCGATGGCTTGCTGCCGCTGCCGTTTCCTGGCTGCTTGTACTGGGCGTTCTCACTTACCGTCAAGTTAGTTACTGGCACGACATTCCGGCATTCTGGACTCGCACGCTGGCGCTGACCGAGAACAATTACATCGCGCACGACACGCTGGGACAGTTTCTGGCCAGCCAGGGCCGGACCGAAGAGGGAGCAGCGCACTTCCGCGCTGCACTCGCCATCCGTCCGGATGATCTGCCCGCTAACCTGAATCTCGGCACCTATGAGCATGGCCGCGGCAATCTACCGGCGGCCATCGAGCGATATCGGATGGTGGCTCTGCATGCGGGCGACGTGGGCCTGCGCGCCACGGCCTACGGCAATCTGGGATCTGCTTATCGCCAGATGGGTGAGTCGGCGAAGGCGAAAAAGTGTTACGAGATTTCCCTGCAACTGGCCCCCGAGGGGCCGATGGCGCCGATGGCACCGATGGCCCCAATGGCAATGATCGGACTCGGCTTAATCGCGCAGAAAGATGGCGACCTCCCGGAAGCGGTCCGCCAGTACTCCCGCGCGATGGCCGTGCAACCGACCGATGTTGGGTACTTGCTGTTGGGGCAGGCGTTGCAGCAGCAGGGACGCTCGGACGAGGCCAAAGCGATCTTCGAGCGCGTGGCCCGCTTGTCCCCAAATCTTGGCGAAGCGCAGAAGACAGCGGAGTCGCTGCTTTCCGGGAAGTAAGGCGTTGCTTCTCGAATGAGTGGTAACTTTGGCCTTGAGACGATGCTAACTTCCCATAAGGGCGTTTCTCGGACCAATCCGGGGGAATTACTCCCGGGTTGTTCGTCATCCAGGCGGCGTCAGTATAAGCAATAGCCTCTCACTAAGGCTTGCCAGCTTACTTTCCGTCCTTGCGGTCCGCAACTTTCTGCGCTACCTTGGTCAGTCACCTTTGGGTCCGCCCGGAGCGTCGTTTTGTTCCGTCCAGAAAAACAGTTCCTATTGCGGATCGCATTTCAGCCGTAGCGCTGCCGGATTGTCTGAGGGCTCGTGCCTAGCGCCATGTTAAGACTAGTGCTTCGAAGCAAACCGAGAAAGGGCCTGGCCGACAAGACGAGGACAACAACCCTTCGAAGATTGCTCGTGCTTACGTGCCTTGCCTTCCTACAGTTATCCGCGGGCTGTGGTGGCGGTTCCGGAAGCTCAGGAGGCCCACCTCCACCTCCACCTCCATCGAACCCCGTACCCGCTATCATCTCCCTCAGCCCGAATTCGGCGAATGCGGGAGGAGGCGCGTTAACAGTAACCATCACCGGGTACAATTTCGTATCTTCTTCAACGGTTCAGTGGAATGGTAGCGCTCGAACAACTACTTACACTTCCAGCACTCAGTTGGAGGCGCAGATAACTGCAGCTGACATCGCTAGCTCTGGTTCGGCTGCGCTGAGCATCACGAATCCAACTCCAGGCGGAGGAAATTCGGGCTCGGCCGAGTTCACAATTAGTCCAGCTTCCAATCCGGCTCCCACTGTCTTGTCCCTTAACCCCTCTTCAGTCAGTGCAGGAAGCTCCGAATTCATATTGACCCTTAATGGTTCCAATTTCATGCCCGCTTCCATAATCGAATGGAACGGGGCGGCCCTTTCAACAAATTATCTTTCTGATACGCAACTGGAAGCCCAGATTCCTGCCTTGGATCTTTCTAGTCCAGGAGTAGCGGATATAGTCGTCCTAAATCCCGCACCGGGCGGTGGAACTTCTGCGCCATTCGTATTTGCAATTAATTACGAGCCTCTGGTTGTGAATCAGTTAGCAAATGACATGGTCTGGGACGGCATCCACCAACTCATCTACCTGTCTGTCCCCAGCCTGGCATCGTCCATGGGCAATACGGTTGCGGCTTTGAATCCGATCAGCGGCAGCATCCAATCGTTCCAGTTTGCTGGCAGCGAGCCAGACCGGCTGGCGATATCCGACGATAACCAATTTCTATATGCCGCACTAGACGGTTCCTCTTCGATTCAGCGTTTTACGCTGCCCAACCCGCTGCCTGATATCAACTACTCACTAGGGGCGGATCCGAATTATGGCCCCTACTTTGGCCTTGACTTGGAAGTCGCGCCGAGTCGTCCTCACACCACGGCGATTTCGCGCGGCAACTTCCTCGTAAGCCCGGTCGCGCTCGGCGGGATGGCCATCTACGATGACTCCACCCGGAGGCCGACCGTTACCAACTCTCCAGGGCCATTGTTTGACTCGCTGCAATGGGGATCTGATACGGCCATTTACGCGATCAATAGCGAAAGTTCCAGTTTCGACTTTTATGTCCTGAATGTAAACCCCACAGGAGTGACCCTTAGCAAGGATTACCAGAGCGAGTTCTCGTCGTTTTACGTCAGAATGCATTACGACAGCGGCACTGGTTTTGTCTATACCGACGATGGCTACGTAATTAATCCTGCGAATGGCCAGCGCGTCGGTACTTTCCAGGCCGGCGGTTACATGGTTCCGGATTCGGGTCTTAATCGCGCATTTTTCTTCGGTCAGACCCAATCTCAGTTCGGTACTAACAGTTTTACGATTGAATCATTTGACCTAACGACCTTTGCTCCCATCGCTGAAATCGTTCTGCCCAACGTTCAAGGTTATCCTCTGAGATTTATTCGATGGGGATCGAGCGGACTCGCGATCAACGACGATGCCGGCTATATTTACCTTCTTAACGGCCCCTTTGTAGGCAACGACGGTAAAGAACGAAGAACGCCGCAAAAGTATTTGAAGCCGGTGAACAATATCTGGCTAAGGCCGAAGGCCCGGCCGCAGGAACTGATTAGGTCTGAAACCAAACTGAATCACGGCCAGAAGTTGGGCCGACAGTCATCCGGCCCTCAAGATCCGAACCCCGCGCCCGCAATTACCGCTTTGAGTCCCAATACCGTAGCCGCTGGAGAAGTTGGGGTGAACGGATTCACATTGAAGGTGACGGGGACTAATTTCGTGTCTCTTTGCACAGTCCAATGGAACGGAAGTCCGCGCCAGACTGAATTCGTGTCGAGCACTGAACTGCAGGCCCAGATCTACTTCGCCGATGTGCAGGCCACCGGTTCCGTAACGGTCAATGTCGTAACTCCGGGTCCCGGGGGAGGCAGTTCGAACGCGCTGACTTTCACCGTCGTTTCTCAAACGACTAGCCCTGCTCCGATCATTGTCTCACTCTACCCAAACTCGGCCGTGGCCGGCAGCGCCGGGTTCAGTCTGAGCGTGCATGCGGACTGGGCTACCGACTCAAGCATAGTGAAGTGGAACGGCAGCCCCCGCCCGACCTCCAATAGTGGCGGCTTGCAGGCTCAGATCAGCGCTGCCGATATCGCATCGGCTGGTTACGGGCAAGTCACGGTGTTTACTCCTGGCCCTGGCGGAGGCACTTCTAATACTGCCGAATTCCAGATTCTGTATCAGCCAACGAGCGTGAATCAATCAACAAATGACATGGTCTGGGATCCGCTAAATCAGGTTTTCTACATCTCCGTTCCCAGTTCGGCGAACACGAACGCTAACCAAGTCTGTGTTCTCAATCCTTTGACGACAACGATCACGAACTGTCAATCCGGAAGTGAGCCAAATGTGCTCGCGATTTCTGACGATAGTCAGTTTCTCTACGCCGGGATGGACGGGACAAACTCGGTGCAGCGTTTTATTCTGCCGGGCTTGACCCCTGACATCAACTATTCGCTCGGGGCCGAGCAGGGTACGGGCGATCCATACTTTGCACTCGATCTTCAAGTTGCACCCGGCGCTCCCCACACCACTGCCGTTACAAAAGGGACTGTGACAGATCCGGCTGCAACGGGTGGAATTACTATCTACGACGATTCCACGGCCCGGCCTACCAGCGCGCCAGGCTGGGGGCCGAGCCAGGATCTCTACGACTCACTGCAGTGGGGGCCTAATGCGACAGAGTTGTATGCGGAGAGCAGCGAAGGTGGGGGCGATTTCTACTCGCTGAGCGTGAACGCATCCGGAGTCGTCCTGGACCACGATTATCCGGGAGTGTTCTGGAACCCGGGCCGCATCCACTATAACAGCGCCAACGGCCTTATCTATTCAGATGATGGTTTCCATGTTATCGACCCTTCAACAGGTCTTCCGGTCGGTATTTTTGAGGTTGGAGGAGGATGGCCAATGACCCCCGACTCGCCCGATAATACTGTGTTCATCCTCGCCCAATACATATGGCAGGAGAACTCGAACTATACAATTAACGTCTTTGATATGACGCACTATGTACGGGTCGCCGCAGTTCCCTTTTCTACGACTGCGGTGCTCGGATTCAACCAGCCGCGCCGCTTCATTCGCTGGGGATCGAACGGTCTAGCTATAAATTTCAAGGGCGACAGCGTGTATCTTCTTTCGGGGTCATTTGTCAACGGAAAGTCTGCCCGTCGATCAAGAGCGAGGTGAAGGCGGTCTGGAGCCTGGCCATTCACGAGACAGCGGTCGATCACGTACGTTAAGCTGCGAGATGGGTGGCAACTCCGGAATCCGCTTGTCATCGGGTGGTTTGTCGGCAAATCGGAAGGATCCGCGGCAGACGGGGTAAAGATTAAAGATACTGACAGTTCGGCTTCTGGAAAATTGCACTGTCCATTCGGAGCTAGCGGATTTGCGACGAAAGCGGGGCGGCGGCCACAAACCAAACGAGTTCCGGCATTAAGTCAGCGCCTATGAGGTGGAGTGGCCCCTACGTGCGCTTGCAGCAAAGCTTACCGCTTGGATTCGTCTTTCTCGACCACTCCATCCCGGATGGAGACGATACGGTGCGCGTACTCGGCGATGTCGTGTTCATGCGTCACCAGGACGATCGTATTGCCTTCCGCGTGCAGGCGATCAAACAGCGCCATGATCTCGTTGCCGGTTTGTGAGTCGAGATTGCCGGTCGGTTCGTCGGCGAGGATGATGGCCGGCTTATTGACCAGAGCGCGAGCGATGGCTACACGCTGGCGCTGTCCGCCGGAGAGTTCGTTCGGCTTGTGGCTCATGCGGGATTCCATGCCGACCGCCGTAAGCGCGCCCTTGGCGCGCTCGGATCGCTCTTCGGATGGAACTCCGGCATAGATCAGCGGCAGTTCCACGTTGTGCAGCGAAGTGGCACGGGCCAGCAGATTGAAAGTCTGGAAGACGAACCCGATTTCCTTATTGCGGATGCGGGCCAGTTCGTCGTCGTCGAGATCGCTGACCAGTTGCTGGTTGAGCCAGTATTGACCCTTGGAAGGCGAGTCGAGACAGCCGATAAGGTTCATCAGCGTGGACTTGCCGGAGCCGGATGGGCCCATGATGGCAACGTATTCGTTGCGGTGGATGCGCAGGTTGATGCCGCGAAGCGCATGCACCTGTTCCGAGCCCATGTCGTAGGTCTTCCACAGATCCTCGGTCGCGATCATGTAGGAGTTGGGCGCAGCCCAATTCGCAGGCTTATCGATTGGAAGTACCTCGGCAGTCGCCATCTTGCTCTCCTTATCCGGATCGGGCTCGGGCACGCACGCTCCTTGGCCGTTCTATCTTGGACGTTCTAACTCGTTAGACGTTAGTCGCTTCATTGCTGGAGAGCCGGGCGTCCCCGCCCGGCTGGACGGGCGAGTCGCCCGTCCCCACACTAGCTTTCGTCTTCTTTTTTCGGGGCCGAGTTATCTATTTTGACACTCGTTCCCGGCTTCAGGGTACGTAAAACCTTATAGCTGCCGGTGATCACTTCGTCACCCTCTTGCACGCCTTTGGTGACCTCGATATCGGTGGTGCCACTGATGCCGGTGTCCACCGGAATGAATTCGGCTTTCTTGTTGCGGATCACGAACACGCCCTGGATTTCTTCCTTCAGCTTCGACGCTTCCATCGGAGCGCTGGCGGCGGCCTGGACACTGCTGTTGCCCTTCCCCGCATCCTTCGGCACGAGATCTGCCTGAGCGCGGACGGTGAGCGCCTGAATGGGAATGCTGAGTACGCTGCTACGGGTTGCGGTCGTGATCTTGGCGGTCGAGGAAAGGCCTGGGCGCAGATCCGCTGGCGGATCGGTGAGGGTCACGACGACTTTGAAGTCCTTCGCTTCCTGGCTGGTCGAGGTGGCCTGGGAGGTAGCGACACCGGTCGAGCGCACGATAGCGTTATCTCCGATTTCGCTGACGATGCCGTGAAAAACCTTGTGCGGGATCGCGTCGATGGTTACGTCCGCGGGCTGGCCGAGATGCACGTTCACGATGTCGGTCTCATCCACCTTGACCTCGGACGTGATCACGGACATGTCGGCAATTGTCATCAGCGTGCTGCCGGGCGAATTTTGGATTCCGATAACTACAGTCTCGCCTTCGCGCACGGGAAGGTTGGTGATTACCCCGTCAAAGGGCGCTTCGTACGTGGTCTTTTGCAGCACATCGGAAACCCGGGTCAGGTTCGCCTGATTCTGCGTGATGTGCTTGTCCATCGAATCTTTTTGCGCCTTGGCCTGGGCCACGCGAGCTTCGGCTTGAGCTAGTCCAGCATCGGCGGACTCCCACGCTGCTTTCTTGACGTCGTAATCCTGCTTGGCGATGAGGGCGGCTTTGTACAGGCCCTGGGCGCGGTCCCAGTCGAGCTTGGCGTGGGCGGCGTCAGACTTGGCGCGGTTCAAGTCCGCGAGCGAAGTTTTTAACGCGGCATCGCCGGCGACCGCATCGGTTTCCGCCGCCTGTACGGAAGCGCGAGTGGCATTGACGTCGGCCGAGGACTGCACGTTCTCAAGCTGCGCCAGCAACTGTCCCTTCTTTACGCGGTCGCCTTCCTTGACGTGAAGCTTGATGATCTTGCCGAAGGCGTTGGCCCCGATGTTTACGTAGGTCTTGGGCTTGATTTCACCCGAAGCACTGACCACCGAGGCGAGGTTCTGCTTTTGCACTTTTCCGGTCTGCACCGTTACCAGGTTTTTCCGGCTCTGGTAAACGGTGACAGCGACGATGATGCAAAGCACCAGTGCCGCGCCAACCCCGATCAATACTTTTTTCCAGGTCTTCATAGCGAAGGTTTCATGACTAAATGCTTACGACCATCCTGTCACGTTCTGGTTATAGAACGGCGGAAACGCACCGTGGTTGCGCATGAACAGTTACGTTCAGACGAGCGGGAAAGTTCCCTGGTCTGCGCGAAACAAGTCTCTCCCCGCGTGTCGCTCCGGCCGGCTTACGAAGGGAGGCCTGCGGCGCAATTGATTATATCGTGTCGAGGGTTCGGCTGGTTGGACCGCAACTTGATCATCGTTGTGCGAGGTTGGACGACATTCGGCCGGAGGCTCGACCGGCCGCTCGACCGCAAGACGCGGATTCTTAGGGATTTAGAAGGATGGCTCCGCGCAGGAAATCTTTTTCTGCCAGGCCACTTCTTCTTGCCTTGTGGTATCCAATGAACATAGAATTGAGCAGCTGACGTCTTCTCGTGAGGTAGGCCCTTCTATGTTCTCCGCAGGTTTTCGAAATCGTTGCTCGGTGGGTGTGCTGACTGGCGTGATGGCACTTGGTTTTGCCGCCGTTGGTCTGGCACAGGATAAGGACGCGAAGGGTTCCGAGGACAAAGGAGCGGCTGCCCAGGGAAGCCAGGTAGATCCGCTAAAGCGCCCTGTCCCGGAAAAACAGCGGAAGGCCAATGCCAAGGCGCTGAAGATTGAGTTGAGCAAGACTTATCGGAAGTGGCTGGACGAGGACGTGCGCTGGATTATCACCGACGAAGAGAAATCCGCCTTCATGCAACTCTCGAACGACGAAGAGCGCGACCAGTTCATCGAGGCGTTCTGGCAACGCCGCGATCCCACGCCGGACACCGAAGAGAACGAGTTTAAAGAAGAGCACTACCGGCGTATCGCATATGCCAACGAGCATTTCCCGGCCGGCATCCCGGGCTGGAAGACTGACCGTGGCCGCACTTACATCGTGTTCGGTCCGGCGGATGAGATTGATGCCCATCCCTCCGGCGGCAGCTACGAGCGCCCCATGGAAGAAGGCGGCGGCGAAACCTCGACCTTCCCGTTTGAAACCTGGCGCTATCGCTACCTGGAAGGGATTGGGCAGGAAGTGATAATCGAGTTCGTCGATTCCTGCATGTGCGGCGACTATCACATGACGATCGACCGCTCGGAAAAAGATGCCTTGAAGTACACCCCGAATGCCGGCCTGACGTTATACGAGCAAATGGGGATGTCGAGCAAGGCGAGTCGTTTCACCAACGGCGGTCTCGAGCAACTGGGTCAATCGCCATTCAATAAGGATTCGCAGACCAAACAATTCGACCGTCTGGAACAGTTTGCCAAACTGCAGGCGGCGCCGGCGATAAAGTTCAAGGACCTGGAAGAAGTGGTCAGACACAAGATTACTGTCAACCTGATGCCCTTTGACGTGCGAGCGGACTTTGTGAAGGTCACCAGCGACACGGTGCTGGTTCCGGTCACGATTCAGATCAAGAACCGCGACGTCACTTTCCAGAACAAGGACGGAGTGGAGCGGGGCACCGTCAATATCTTCGGGCGCGTGACTACGCTGACGGGCAAGATCGTCCAGACTTTTGAAGACACAGTGCAGGTCGATGTGCCGGTGGAACTGCTGCCCAAGACTGCCGAGAATTCTTCGGTGTACTGGAAGGCGCTGCCACTGCGCATCAGCCAAAATCGCTACCGTCTCGACATCGTCGTTAAGGACGTGAACGGAGATCGCACCGGGAGTTGGAGCCATGCCATCCAGATCCCGGATTTCAGCGAGGACAAGTTGAGCAGCTCAACGCTCATCATTGCCGACCAGATGGAGCCGGTGGCGACGAAGAACGTAGGCACGGGCAATTTCGTGATCGGGACCACAAAAGTGCGGCCGCGCGTGGCGTCTTCCGATGGCAAGCCCATCCTGTTCAAGCGCAATCAGAAGCTGAATTTCTGGATGCAGGTTTACAATCTCAGCGTAGACGAAAAGACCCACAAGCCTTCGGCCACGATCGAGTACAATGTGACCGACGCCAATAACAAGGCAGTCATCCATACCGTAGAGTCGACGGACACGATGGGTAATGTGGGCGATCAGGTCACGTTGCAGAAGACGCTTTCCGCCGCGAACCTGCCGGCGGGTCTGTACAAGATCGAGATCAAAGTGAACGACAACCTTTCCAAGCAGACGGTGGATCCGACGGCGACCTTTGCCGTGGAGTAAGCTGTGCTGCCTGGTTCCCAAGAGGTGGAGGGCGAGATGTTTCGAAAGCTCGGATTCCTCGTAGTCGTCGTGAGCATGATCGTCGTGAGCATGGCTCTTCCGGCGTGGTCCGGAACTGTCTCAGGCGCGCTCTCAGGTGTGATATCTGGATATGTTCGCGATGGGAGCGGCGCGCCGCAAATGGGAGCGGCGGTTGAAATACTCGGTTCGGCCGCCCAGGCGCTGAAGGTATTCACCGACGATCATGGCTTCTACTCCGCCGCGAGTTTGCTGCCCGGAACATACAGCATCAAGGTGAGCGCGCCATCGTTCCTCCCGACGCTGCGCGAGAAGATCGGCGTGCGTGCCGGCGCGAAGCTAATGGTGAATGTCACTTTGACCACGCTGTTCGAGGCCATCCAGTTGGTTCCGTTGCGGAGTCCGGTGGACGATGACGACTGGAAGTGGACGCTGCGCTCTGTCGCTAACCGGCCCATCCTGCGCGTGCTTGAAGATGGCACTACCGTGGTTGCGCAGAGCGGAGAGTCAGCCGCCGACCGCGATTTGAAAGGCACTTTGACCTTCCTGGCCGGATCGCCCGGGCAGGGTTTCGGCAGTCCGGACATGAGTGCCGGCTTTGCCGTGGAGCGTTCCCTGTTATCGAGCGGCACCCTGCGACTGAACGGCAACGTCGGTTATGGAGCCGGCGGCCAGCGCATCCCGGCGGCGGTCCTACGAACGACTTACACGAACCGTTTCAACGGCGTTTTCGAACCTTCGATGGCGATTACGGCCCTCCGGCTGAATTCGCCTGACCTGAACACCATGCCCAGCGCCACTCTGCAGGCACTGTCGGTGACCAGTTCCGATCGGATCGTCCTCGGCGACAAGCTGGAGATGAGGCTTGGCAGTGAATTGCAAACCATCCAGTTTATGGGGCGGGTACATGCCTTCAAACCGTTCGGATCGGCCGATCTGCACCTCACGCCAAACACGGTGCTGGAATATCAATATGCGAGTTCAGTGCCGAGTGCGCGACTGGAGAATCGTTTAGGCGACGATCGTTCAGGCGCGGGCGACGATCGTTTCGAGTCGGCTTCGTCGGATCTGAGCGAGATCGCGCCGCGGATGAGCATAGCCCAGTTTTCTCCGGCGGTAGAAAGGGCTCGCCATCAGGAAGTATCGATCTCCCAGCGCGTTGGCAAGAACAACATGCAGATCGCGTTCTACTCGGACCGCATCATTGATCCGGCGCTCGCCGGTGTGGGCGAAGTGTCGGCCGAGTCGGGTGACCTGCTACCCGATGTGTACTCCGGTACCTTCACCTATCGGGGAAACGATTACGAGACACGTGGAATGCGCGTGGTACTGCAGCGGAAGCTGTTGTCCGATCTGACCGCAACCCTCGATTATGCCTATGGAGGCGCGCTCGACCTGTCACGTCCGGATATCCAGTTGCAGGACGCGCGGGAGTGGATTCGAGCGGAGCGGCGTCAGGCTGTGACGGCGAAGTTCAGCGGAACTTTGCCCATGGCGAAGACGCACTGGATTGCCTCCTACCGTTACACAGGCGGCCACACGTTGACTCCGGTTGACCTCTTCGATAGTTCGGCGGGCCAATCCGATCCTTACTTGAACCTCTTCATCCGGCAGCCGATTCCGGCCAGTTTCCTCGCGGGACACATGGAGGTTCTCATGGACCTGAGGAATCTTCTCGCGCAAGGGTATGTGCCCGTGGTGGGACGAGATGGCCGGACACTTTATTTAGTGCAGTCGGCACGCTCGGTGCGCGGCGGCGTGGCCTTCAGCTTCTAGAATATCTTCAGCTTCTGGAATCTGTAGATTCGCAATCTGTGACTTTGTCTCTTCCACTATTGCTCTCCGGGAGATCCAGATTCCCGGCGCTGATCCCTTCCAGCTACTCTTTCTTCAAGTTCGGCACTGATCTTTCGCAGCCACTCGTTTATAATGCCGCGAATCTCAAGTGGAAGCCGATTTGCAGCTCACGGGCGTGGGTCTGTTCCAGCGCCTGCGACAACTCAAAGGAGAACCGTCGATGAAACCCCGTTTATTGGTGGTGTTTGTTCTGCTTTCAACGGCCATGCTCGTGGGCCAAACGTTTCGTGGGACAATCCTCGGCACCGTGACCGATCCCTCGGGAGCAGTCGTGGCCGGAGCGACGGTCAAAGTGCGCAACGTGGGAACTGGATTGGAGCGCACGACGGCCACGAGCGCCGACGGCAGTTACGCCGTGCCTGAGTTGCCTATCGGCAGCTATTCCGTGACCGTGTCGCAGGCCGGCTTCCAGACTTTTGTAGTGACCGGAGTGGCAGTCGACGTCGCTACAGAACGTCGTGTCGATGCCGCTCTCAAGACGGGAGAGGTAGCCACCCGAGTCGAAGTCTCCGCTGAAACGTTGCCGCTGGTCGAGACCACCTCGAACGATCTGGGCGGCGTAATCACAGCCCAGACCGTCGAGAACATGCCGGTCAACGGCCGCGACTACACGAAGCTGATTTTCCTGAATCCCGGCGTCGCGGGTTCTCCCGACCAGATTACTGATTCTCCCGGCTCCTTCGGCGAGTTTTCGATGAACGGCGCTCGCGGACGTTCCAACAACTACCTGCTCGACGGCACCGATATGAACGACGGTTACCGCAACGATCCGGCCATCAACGAAGCCGGTGTGTTCGGAACGCCCGCCACAATTTTGCCCCTCGACGCCGTGCAGGAAGTAAATGTACTTTCAAACTTCCAACCTGAGTACGGTCGCAGTGCGGGCGCAATCGTCAACATTGTCACCAAGAGTGGAACCAACGACTTGCATGGAACCGCGGGTGAATATTTCCGCAACAGTGCGTTGGATGCGCGCAACTTTTTTAATCCTTCCAACCAGCCCAAGGCGCCCTTCCACAACAACCAGTACGGCGCCTCCCTGGGGGGGCCGATCATCAAAGACAAGACGTTCTTCTACGTCGACTACGAAGGCCAGCAGGAGCCGGTTGGAGTTGTGACGTTGGCCAACGTACCCACCGGAACTGCGGCTGACGGATCTCTGAGTGCGAGCGATTCCACCGATCCATCGGGTGTAATTCCCGCACTGCTAGCGCGGCATCCGTGGCCGGCGCCGAATTTGTTTAACCCGAATCCGGGCGCCATCTCCAACCTGGGGAAAGCGTCCGTGGTATCTCCGTCATTCAACAAACTGACGAGCTTCATCGCGAAGATCGATCAAAATTTTAACGCAACCAATTCCCTCACCGGTAGATACTTCTTCGGCGACAGCGTGCAATCGTTTCCGTTGGCGCTAACGGCTACTGGCGGACAATTGCCCGGTTTCAATACCTTCACTCCGACTCGCGTACAGCTAGTCTCGCTTTCCTACGTCCACACGTTCGGCTCGAACAAAGTGAATGAACTTCGCTATGGCTGGAACCGCTTCGCAGAAGGATTCTTTCCGGCGGACCAGAATTTTCATCCCAGTTCGATCGGACTCTGTGTGGCCAGCATCACGGCAAGCAGTTGCTCGGGAACGTTGGCGGATAGCGGCCTGCCCATCATCCTGGTCGGTGGAGTGGCGCAGCTCGGGGCGACCAGCAGCGTTCCGCGCCACCGCTTCGATAGTAACAACCAGGTCCTCGACAACTTCTCTTGGAAACTCAATAAGCACAGCTTGAAGTTCGGGGTTGATTTCCACCGCACTTCGGTGCAGCAGTATTTCGATAAGTACTTTCGTGGAAGGCTAAAATTCAGCCTAGCGGATTTCCTCGCGGGGGTCGTCGATGGTGGCTTCCAGTATTCGGGTAACTCGATCCGCCACACCTACGAAAACAACTTCGGTTTCTATATCCAGGACAGCTACCGCGTCACTTCCCGGTTGACCTTAAACTATGGTTTGCGCTGGGACTACTTCGGCGTCGTGAAGGAGAAGAACAACCTTCTCAGTAACATCACTGCGCTCGATCCGGTCGCGCAGACATTTACGCTCACTCAGGTCGGACAGCCGGGGTTGAGCAGCTTGTACAACGCGGACAAGAAAGACTTCGCTCCGCGCGTCAGCGCAGCATGGGACGTGACCGGAAAGGGCAAGACGGTAATACGGGCAGGTTTCGGCATGTTCTTTGACGCATTCTCGCAGGACATGGTCCTAGGCCACTTGCCCTACCCTCCGTTCTTCGATCCTGGTCCGGCGTATAACCCGGTCGGCCCCGCGGCTATCAACTCAGCGGGGGCGCTTGGTGGGCCGATCACCGCGGGTGGCCCGCTGTTCGGCGATGAATCAACTTGTTCTTATGAATGCGACGTCTTTGCTTTCGACCGCAACATCAAGATGCCGTACATAGAGAACTACAACCTCAACATCCAGCAGCAGCTCGGCAGCCATGCCGTATTGCAGGCGAGCTACGTTGGGTCACAGGCGCATCGTTTGTGGCGCTTCTTCGATATCAACCAACCCAGCCAGGCGACGATTACGGCAACGGACCTGGCCTGCAACTGCATCACCGGCTATGATGGCGTTCCAGACGTATACGGTAACGGACCGAACGGGGCGACGTTTTACATCATGCGGGAAAATTCAACGGGCAAGTCGAACTACAACGCCCTTCAGACTAGTTTCCGCATCAATGGCTGGCACGGCGTTACTTCAATCATGAATTACGTCTACTCGAAGTCACTGGATAACTCCAGCGATGGCGAAGACTTCGAGCCTAACGCGGCTCAGCCCAATGACAGCACCAATCCGCAACTTGAGCACGGACCATCAAACTTCAACATCCCGCACCGCTTCACCTGGAACTTTGCCTACGAGTTTCCCAAGATGGGCGGAGGGTGGCAGAAACTAAAGAACGGCTGGGGAATCAACAGCATTCTGTCGTTACAAAGCGGCCAACCCTTCCAGCTGAACTACAATTTCGAAGACGACTACAGCGGCAGCGGCAGCGGCTTCGACCGTCCGGACGTCGTCGGGCCGATCAGATATCGTCCGCGCGATCCGATGAATTATGTTGACCTGAGTTCATTCGCTATACCTTGCACGATTCAGCCGAACATCGTGGCCAATCCCTCCCTGGCGAGTGGTTTTGCTTCCGACTGTGTGCCCGGCACCCGACACTTCGGCAATGAAGGCCGCGACTCGCTGCATGGTCCAACCTTCAAAGAGTGGAACTTCGCCTTATACAAAACTACGGCGATTACGGAGCGTTTCACCATGCAGCTTCGCGCCGACTTCTTCAACATCCTGAATCACCCGAACTTCGCCAATCCTTTTCTGCCCGCATTCATCTCAGATCCGTTCGTCCACGGGTTTCAAATTGCCAATGGGAGGGAGACGGGTGCTCTGGGCGTCCCTGGAGTGTCAACCCCAATCATTACCGCCACCGGCGACGTCGGCATCGGCAACCCCTTCATTGGGGGAGGCGGGCCGCGTGGCATTCAGCTGGCCGTCAAGTTCACTTTCTGACTTCCTAGCGGTTTCTTCCCCAGCTCCTCCCGCGAACTGCGGCAGGAGCTTTTTTTGACACGAATTTTTCTGCCAACAGGGTCCGTCTCCCACGTTTCCCGCAAACTGGAGTACACTTCCACTGCATATGACGGAGAAGACTACAGCCGAGAGGCGCTCGCGGGAGCGGTTGCCCGTTCGTGTCCCGGTCAAGGTGCGTCACGAGGGCGGTGAGCATCAGGGCTTGACTCGCGATCTGAGTTCGTCGGGCATCTTTCTCTATTCGGAGTCGGGGATGAAAGCGGGCTCCAAGCTGGAACTGGTTATCATGCTGCCCCCCGGCCTGGGCCTTGGGCCTGGAGGGTGGACGCTCTGCGAGGCTTCGGTGGTGCGGGTGGAGGAATCGGAAGGCAAGGGGATGGGTGTTGCCGCTACCATTGACCGCATCGATTTATTGCCGGAGATCAGCTGAAACCGGCGGATCGTACTCAATGCCGGGCCGCCATCGGACGTCTTTTCTCAAGTTGATCCAGGGAATAGAAAATAGTTTGTTCCTTAAGATAAAAAGATTGCTTCCCAATGCCCGTTTTTGGTGCAATAATTGCCCGCTTTAGCGCGAAGGCGGCGTAGGCCGTCTTTTCCAGGTGGACCAGGTCATGTGGATTGAAAAACTTACCGATGGCGTTCTTGGAGTGGACACGCCGATCGGGCCTCGATATGTACAGCCGAATCTTGTGCAACGCGCGTATCTGATATGGACCTTCCGGAATTTTTTCTCACTGCCGCAGCAAGTGTTGCGCCCGTGGGAACGCCGATTGATCGATCGCCTGTGGAGCGAGAACAGGTTTGTGTCAGTGTCCGCGGCGGGCGCACCCGACAGACCGGTGATCGGAAAAATCGAGCGGCGAGCGCCGGCTCTGGCCGAGGTTCTGCCCATTCGCAAACCAGTATCGGGTTCAAATCCTGCCGTAGCGGAGCAAAGCCGGGAAGCGGCCTCAGCGTAATCGCGAAAGTGTGCTGGAGTCGCCGCGAGGCTGCGCTGTCTTCAACGCAAGTCAGGCGCAAACTTAAGTTGGCCAAAATTCAATTGGGTTTGGGCGGTTCGTTGGGAGACGTTTCGTCTTCCCTGTGCTGCGGATTCGGTTTGTGTCCAAGCGACATCTCGCCGCAGGGTCCGCCGTGTCCGCCTCCGCCATGTCCGCCGCCGCTGTGACCGCCGTTGCGTCCCTCCTGACAAGAACGGATGGCTTCCTGCTGCGCAGGTGTGATTAAGGCTTCAATCTCCTGCCGTTCGCGCTGGCGAATCTGCTGGATCTGTTGTCGCTTCTGCTGTATCGAGAGCGATGAGTTCGCGCACACCGCCTCAACTTCCTGGCGCGTCTGCTGTGTAATCATTCGGCGCTGCTGTATCGCTGATTTGGAAACGCCCGCGACCTCCCAGCAAGGTTCGAGTCGAGGGTGTTGCGTTGTTCCGGGAGCGGTGGGCCGGGTGCGGATGGGAACCTGGGCGGTGGCGTTTTCAGGAAGCGCCGAGAGGATGATCCCGGCCAGCAGCGCCGAAAGTACAGTCTTGTTCCATGACATAAAGTTTCTCCTCGGGAAAACCCAAACCCAGGGTAGCCCGGAAAGTTGCACCGCGATATATAAAATCGAAATAGCGAAGTCGTTCAATCACGCACAGGACGGCGCAAAACGGATGCTATAATCAAAGTTTGTTCCCACCCCACCGCAGTCGCGGGCGCGTAGCTCAATTGGCAGAGCAACTGACTCTTAATCAGTAGGTTGAAGGTTCGATTCCTTCCGCGCTCACCATCTTTTCAAGCACTTGGCAGCTTCGGATCGATCCCCATTCCACCGATTGTGTCCTTTTTGTGTCCTTACTGGACTCGCTGGCTGGACACCTCGGCCACCTCATCGATGTCTTGGTGCTGGTACTTCATAGTTGTGCTCACGGTCGTGTGTCCCATGACGTTCATGACCGCGAACAGGGTTTTGGTCGCCCGATACATCTCAGTTCCAAAGCCATGACGTGCGCAATAGAGGACGAGGTCATTTGGCAACGCGGCCTCCTTTCCGGCTTTCTCGAACTGTTTGGCGACTGTTGTCAGATGCCCCCCGCGGGCGCGTTTTGAGGACCCTGACGTGAATACTCGCGCTGACGCCGCAGTCGCGTTCGGTATGAAGCTACGCAGAGCGCTCCAAACGCTCGAAAAGAGGCTCGGGTCAGAGAAGCATTCAAGATGGAGCCCAAACGCCCGAATACGTGCGCGATGCAGCCCAAAACTTAAGCGCGATATTTCGCCCTTGCCGCATTCGAGAGGGTCACTTGTCCTGACTTGAGGCCTCTGCTTTTAACCGACCACTGCCTTGCGGAGAGTCAGCGTCTCTGCTCCACGTGCTATTGGCTTTTGGAGTGATCAGCGCAAACATGGGACGTAAACTCCTTGTCGCGCTGCAACTCGAAGTTGTTCATCACTTCATCGAAAGACGTGCCGGGGGGCCTACCGGAGGGTTTGAACCGCCAGCCACATTCGGAACAGGCAAAACCCTGAAA
>Ga0210406_10003245_pt1 | contig 17974 bp, 20 predicted proteins | sample IncBWC30MmetaG_FD_155454 | JGI IMG/M metagenome (GOLD analysis project Ga0210406, IMG submission 155454) | Forest soil microbial communities from Barre Woods Harvard Forest LTER site, Petersham, Massachusetts, United States - Inc-BW-C-30-M | ecosystem: Environmental > Terrestrial > Soil >... | reverse complement strand
AGATGCGCATCCCAATGCGCGTCGCCGCTGCGCGACAGTGCGGGCAGCGCGTGACACAGTTCCTGTCGAGGAGAGGGCGCGACACTTACTGTCGTTCCCATCGACAGAGGCACACGAGATGAGCGACCTAAAGAATACAACTCGATACAACGGAGTGGACCGCAGGGCCCCTCGCGCGGATTCGGCCGGCGTCAAAACCGGCGGTCGCCACGCGGCGATCACCAACAGTCTTTACAACTGGCACAGTTATAAGAACTGGGCGGAAAAAGCCCGCGGTAATTTCGACGAAAAAAAGTGAGCGTCAAAAATAGCCGGCGCTGATGCGCCGCGCGCCGCCCGCCGCACTCAAGCCGGCACGGGCAACGGATTGATGCCTTCAATGGGCTGCGCCGCACCTTCCTTCGCTTTCAGCCACGCCAACATCGGCTGCCAATCTTCAAGATCCTGTTCCACGACGTAGCGTTTCATCTCGTGAAGGCCGAGGCCGTATTCCGCGGCACGCACGTAGTTTTGCGAGTCCCGCAGAGTGGCAATGACCGGGATGCGCAAGCTCTCGAGAAACCGCATCAACGATTGATAGATCACGGTGTTGCGCTTGACGCGATTGGCAACCACGCCGATGCGGTATTCATCGCGCCGCACCTTGGCAATCAGCAGCAGGTCGGCAATGCATTTGGAGCAGGCGTGAATATCGATGTCGGAAGGCAGCACCGGCACGATGATGGCGTCGGCATTCTTGGTCATATCCGGCATCTCTTGGGCGGGGACCGCGGCCGGCGTATCGACGATGACATGGCCGGCGTCCGCCGGAATGCGCATCTGCCAGGCGCGGGTCATGCGCGCATTGCGCTCGAATGCGGCGATGCCGTGGATGAACGGCTGATCGGGCTTGCGTTTTTTGAGCCAGCGGCTGCTGGAGGCCTGCGGGTCGTTATCCTGCAGCACCGGACGGTCGCCAGAAATCGCAAAATAGCTGGCGAGATTGGTGGCTATCGTCGTTTTGCCCGACCCCCCTTTTGGGTTCAGGACGAGAATGCGCTGCATGTCCGCAGAGCCTACGCAGCCCCAAGCACCATAGCAAGCTGAGCCCTGGGCAAAGGTTGTGATCCCACTCACGGTTAGCGCCGAGGCTTGTACTTAGACTGCCTGCCCATGGAATGGATGTTACAAGTGGTCGACGAAATGGACGATGCCGTGAGCGCGCTGCGGCTGTTCGCCATGGGCTGGAGCGAGGATATCGGCCTTCTGGCCGCCGGCAGCGCCGCCGCCTGCGCCCTGTGCGCGGTTGTACTGCGTCTCTCTTAAGAGACTCAAGGCCCGCAAATCCATTATGATGCCGCTATGGCATCGACGCATTTTACAAAACTCAGTCTCATGGCATGCATCGCGATCACGGCGGCCTGCAGCGGCAAATCCAATGCGCCGCCCACAAGCGGCGCAACGCCGCCCGGCGTGACGTCGCTGCAGACGGAAACGCTGAAGCCCGGCACCGGGGCGACGATTGCCGGCGGACAGATGGCGGTCGTCCAGTACACCGGCTGGTTGTACGAGACCGGCGCGACCGACCATAAAGGCAAGCAATTCGACAGCTCGCGAACCGCCGGAAGAGAAGCCTTCAAGTTTCCCGTGGGAACGGGCTCGGTGATCAAGGGGTGGGATCAGGGCGTGGTCGGCATGAAGATTGGAGAGAGTCGCCGGCTCACCATTCCGCCCGATTTGGCCTACGGCGACACCGGTACAGGCGGGGTTATTCCGCCCGGCGCGACTTTGGTGTTCGACGTCGAACTGGTCGGAATCGAATAGGCCCAAAGAAAACAGGCAATTCGAAGCGGCCGAGCTGCCTCAGCCGCTCCTAAAGGCCAAAATCAGGTCAGTTCACGTATTCTTTGAGCGTCTTCAGTGCGGCGATGCGCACCTTCTTGCTCGCCGGCTTCGCCTTGAACATCATCTTTTCGCCGTTGAACGGATTGACACCCTCGCGCGCCTTGGTGGCGGGCTTCTTCACGACCTTCATCTTCAAAAGTCCGGGCAGGGTGAACAGGCCGTGGCTTCGCAGACTCTTCTTGATCGAAGCGCCAAGCGAATCAAACACGGATCCGACCTGCTTCTTAGAAAGTTCAGTTTCCTTCGAAATCGTAGCGAGAATTTCAGACTTGGTCGGTGCTGCATTCTTTTTCGCCATATTTAATCTCCTAAAATGTTTTCCAAGCGTGGACAGTGAATGCCCACCGTGGGCGAAATTGCCCACTAATTCAACTCGGCGCCGAAAATAACATAGAAAAAAGCCGATGTTTAGCGCAATCGCGAAAAAAGATTTCGTGCGCCGATGCAATTCGCGCTGGTTTTTCAGGCCTCCGCGCCTGCGAGGACGCCGTTCGCGGCACAATGCGTTGCTTCGTTCACTGTGATATCAGGCATGTACGAGGCGATGTTCAACGCAGTAACACAAGCAGCGCGCCGATGCCGATCGAAACCCAGAGGACGGAAAAATCTATTTGTCCGATGCGAGGAATCACGCGGCGCACCGGCTTCAAGACGGGTTCGCACACCTGAGCAAGCAAGCGGACACCCGGCGCGTAGCCGCCTGGCGACAGCATGCTCGTCAGCCAGTAGAGCAACATCGCGAACAGATAGACGCGAAGCACCAGGCCCACGAGGTCGAGCAGGGTGATGCGCAGGAATGCGACACCATCCCCGACGCCTGCGCCGGCCAACGCCATCATGATGAAAGTGCGCGCTGCGGCCACCAAAAGCACGGCGACGACGGTCGCGGTATCGATCTTGCCGATGGGCGGCAGGACCTTGCGCAGGGGCAAAATCAGCCAGTTGGTCACGCGCACGATGGCATCGGCCATCGGATCTCGAAAATCGGCCCGCACCAACTGGAACAGCAACCGCAGCACGAAGGCGAGCAGCAGGAGCCACAACAACATATCGACGATGTATCTGATCGCTTCCATAGGGGATACGCTTAACGTTATGGGGTGCCGAACTCGGCGGCGAGTTCGGCCGAACGGCGGTCGGCCGCGGCCACCGCGTGCGCGACGATAGCACGAAGGCCCGCGGTGTTAAGGACCTCCAGCGCCGCCGCGGTGGTGCCGCCCTTTGAAGTCACTTGCTCGCGCAGGGTGGCGAGGGAATCTTGAGACTGGCGCGCCATTTGCGCGGCGCCGAATGCCGTTTCCAGCGTCAAGCGATGCGCAACGTCGGTCGGCAACCCGCGTTCATGCGCCGCCGCCTCGAGCGCTTCCATGAATAGGAAAAAGTACGCAGGACCGCTGCCCGACAAAGCGGTCACGGTATCCATTTGCGATTCATGCTCCACCCATACGGTGGCGCTCACGGCAGCCATGATGGTCTCCGCCAATGCGCGGTAAGCCGCTCCGATGCCGGCGGGAGCGTACAAGCCGGTTGCGCCGAAGCCGTTGAGCGCCGGCCGATTGGGCATGGTGCGAATGACCGGGATGTGCGGGCCGAACCAGCGTGCAAGAGACGCATGCGGAATGCCGGCGGCAACCGATATCAGGAGAGGCCGGCTCGCCGCCAGGTGCGGAGCCAGTCCCAGAGCCACGGCGCGCATTTGCTGCGGTTTGACGGCAAGCACGACCACCTCGGCGCCTTGCACCGCGCTCGCGTTGTCCGGCGCCGTCTCTACTGCGTAGTCGCGAACCAGGCGCTTGAGCTGATCCTGGCTGGGATCGGCCACCACGATCCGCTCAGCAGGCAAGCCCCGCTTGGTCAGGCCGCTGATCAGCGCGGCGGCCATGTTGCCGCCGCCGATGAATGCCAGCTTTCTTATGTTGTTCAAGAGTCCACCCCGCGTTAATGGTCTTGCCTACCGGGATCCGAATAGCGCCGTGCCGATTCGAACCAGCGTCGCTCCCTCGGCGATGGCGGACTCGAAATCTCCGCTCATGCCCATCGACAGTGTATCGAGCTTCAGGCCGCCGGCGTTCAGATCCTGGAGCGCGGCCCGCAGCCGCGCGAACACCGCGCGCTCGTCTTTCGGCGTAGGTTGCGGCGGCGGCAGGCACATCAGACCGCGCAGCCTCAAGCGAGGCAGCTCGGCGACCGCAGTGGCAAGCGCAGACAAGCCATCCGGCGGGACACCGGCCTTGGTCGGTTCCGGCACCAGCGCCACCTGGATGCACACATTGAGCGGCGGGGCGTGAAAGGGCCGTTGTTCCGACAGCCGCCGCGCGACATTCAGGCGATCCACGCTGTGCACCCAATCGAAGCGCTCGGCGATGGCGCGAGTCTTGTTGGATTGGATGGCGCCGATGAAGTGCCACAACAGATTTAAGGAGGCCAGTTGGTCCATTTTGGCAAGTGCTTCCTGCAGATAGTTTTCGCCGAAATCCGTGACGCCGGCGGTGGCGGCCAGGCGTACCGATTCGGCAGTCTTCGCCTTGGTGACTGCGACCAAAGTGACGCTACCGGGGTCTCTCCCGGCCGCAATGGCAGCAGTCCGTATCCGAGACCGGACGTGGTTCACATGCAGCGTCAAATTCTGCGGACCAATTAACATATTGGGTGGCAACACCCTCTTATATACTGCCGGGGCCTTGAGCCCAGTCGAATTAGGAGCCGTAAATGGCGGTTGATATCGCGCAGCTTCTCGCTTTTGCGGTGAAGAACAATGCGTCGGACTTGCATCTGTCGGCGGGTGTCGCGCCGATGATCCGCGTGGACGGCGACATGAAGCGCGTCAACATGCCTGCCTTGGTGCACAAAGAAGTGCACAGCATGGTGTACGACATCATGAACGACAAGCAGCGCAAGGCCTTCGAAGAGTTCTACGAGACGGACTTTTCGTTCGAAATCCCCAAGCTGGCGCGCTTTCGCGTCAATGCCTTCAATCAAAATCGAGGTGCCGGAGCGGTATTCCGCAATATTCCGTCCCTCATCCTGTCCTTGGACGAATTGAACGCGCCCAAGGCCTTTAAAGATTTATGCATGCTTCCCCGCGGTCTGGTGCTGGTCACCGGGCCGACCGGATCCGGTAAGTCGACCACGCTGGCCGGCATGGTCAATCATTGCAACGACAACCGTCCGGACCACATTATAACCATCGAGGACCCGATCGAGTTCGTTCACGAAAGCAAGCGCTGCCTGGTCAATCAACGCGAAGTGCATCGCGACACGCTGGGCTTCACCGAGGCGCTCAGGTCGGCTTTGCGCGAAGACCCCGACGTGGTGCTGGTCGGCGAAATGCGCGACCTGGAAACCATTCGACTGGCGCTCACCGCTGCGGAAACCGGCCACTTGGTGTTCGGAACTCTGCACACGAGCTCTGCGGCGAAAACCATCGACCGCATCGTCGATGTGTTCCCGGCCGCAGAAAAGGAAATGGTGCGTGCCATGCTGTCCGAGAGCTTGCGGGCGGTGATTTCGCAGACCTTGATGAAGCGCGTTGGCGGCGGTCGTATTGCAGCGCACGAAATCATGATCGGCACGCCCGCCATTCGAAACCTGATTCGCGAAGGCAAGATCGCCCAAATGTATTCGGCCATCCAGACCGGTCAGGGCCAGGGCATGCAAACCCTGGACCAATGCCTGCAGGAATTGGTGGCAAAAGGTGTTGTCAGTCGCGAGGAAGCAAAGTACAAAGCGCAGAACAAGGACTCTATTTGATGCGCTACGCGCAACCTCTTCACGGGGTTCGCGCAGAGCCGCGAACCCCGACAATGGGGCGGCGCGCCCGGCGCGCCGGAAGATACCCGGATTTGTGGCGGCGCGCCGGTCGCGCCGTAAGATAAGGACAAACAATGGAACGCGAACAGGCCATACGGTTGATGCAAGACCTGCTGCGGCGCATGGTCGAGAAGAAGGGTTCGGATCTGTTCATTACGGCCGGCTTCCCGCCGGCGATCAAGATCGACGGCGAAATAAGGCCGCAGTCCGACCGCTCGTTGAGCCCCGAGCAAAGCGCCGGGATGGTCCGCGCCATCATGAACGATCGGCAGACCAAAGAATTCGATGGAACCAAGGAATGCAATTTCGCCATTGCGCCGCCCGGCATCGGGCGCTTCCGCGTGAGCGCGTTCATTCAGCAAGGGTTTACGGGCGCGGTGCTGCGTACCATCAACGCCAAGATTCCGACCCTCGAGGAGCTCGAGCTGCCGCCGGTCCTCAAAGATGTCGTGCTGTCCAAGCGCGGCTTCGTGATCCTGGTGGGCGGCACCGGCTCGGGCAAGTCCACCTCGCTCGCGGCGATGGTCGGCTACCGCAATGAAAAGACCCGCGGCCATATCGTGACCATCGAAGATCCGGTGGAATACGTGCACGCGCACAAGGGCTGCGTGGTCACCCACCGCGAGGTCGGCGTCGATTGCGAGAGCTGGCATCTGGCCCTCAAGAACACGCTGCGCCAGGCGCCGGACGTGATACTCATCGGCGAAATCCGCGATCGCGAGACCATGGAGTACGGCATTCAGTTCGCCGAGACCGGCCACTTGGTGCTCGCGACCTTGCACGCCAATAGTTCGAACCAAGCGCTCGACCGCATCATCAATTTCTTCCCCGAGGAGCGGCGCGAGCAGCTGCTCATGGACTTGTCGCTGAACATTCGCGCGCTCATTTCTCAGCGCTTGATTCCTCGCGAAACGGGATCCGGGCGCATCGCGGCCATGGAAATCATGCTGGCATCCCCGCTGATCTCCGACCTGATCTTCAAGGGCGAGGTCGCCAAGATCAAGGAAGTGATGTCGCGTTCCAACCGCCTCGGCATGAAGACATTCGACCAGGCGCTGTTCGAGTTGTATGAAGTGGGGTTGATATCCTACGAGGATGCCCTGCGCAACGCGGACTCGAAGAACGAACTGCGCCTGCGCGTGAAATTGGAAAGCAAGCGCGAGATGAAGAATCCGGAAGAAGCCGGCCAGACGCTGCAGATCGTCGAGGAAGAAGAAGGAAAGGTGTTCTAAGTGCGGCGCTCGGACGGGCTCCCGGCGTGAGCGTGCCAGCCGATCTGCCGGCTCAGGTGATGAACACCAAGCCGCTGTTCAAACTGATGGTCGAGAAAAAGGCATCGGATCTCTTCTTTACCTGCAACGCTCCGGTCAAGATCAAAATCGAGGGCAAGATTTTCCCGGTCAACAAGCAGATATTGACCCCTGAAACCGTGCGCCAATCGGCCCTGGGGCTGATGACGCAGGAACAGATCGAGCATTTCAACGAAGAGCTCGAGATCGATTTCGCGATCTCGGAGACCGGCCTGGGCCGCTTTCGCGTCAACGTGTTCTATCAGCGCGGCTATCCGGCCATGGTGCTGCGCTACATCACCGCGGAAATGCCCAAGCTCGAAGATCTCGGCATGCCCGATATCTACAAAGAATTGGTGATGCTGAAGCGCGGCCTGATCCTCATGGTCGGCGCCTCCGGCGCGGGCAAATCGACCACCCTCGCCGCCATGATCAATTACCGCAACGAAACCTCATCCGATCACATTTTGACCATTGAGGATCCGATCGAATTCCTGCATACCAACAAGAAATCCATCGTGAATCAACGCGAAGTGGGCCTGGATACCAAGACCTTCGCGCGGGCGTTGCGCAGCGCGGTGCGCGCGGCGCCGGATGTGATCCTGGTCGGCGAAATCCGTGATCGCGAAACCATGGAAGCGGCCATTGCGCTCGCCGGAACGGGGCATCTTTGCATCGCCACCCTGCACGCCAACAATTGCGCCGAAACCTTGGATCGCATCATCAACATGTTTCCGCGCGATCAGCACAACCAGATTTTCCTGGATCTCTCGCAGTACCTGCGCGCCATCCTGTCGCAACGCTTGGTGTTCGCGAAGACCGGCACGCGGGTCGCCGCGTCCGAGGTCATGGTCAACACGCCGCATATCTCGGAACTGATCAAGAAGGGCGATGTGATCGGCGTGAAGGAGGCGATCCGCACCGGCACGGAACGCGGCATGCTGAGCTTCGACAGCGCGCTCTACAACCTCGTGCGCGAGGGCCGCATCGACCTGGAAGAGGCCTTGTCGAGCGCCGACTCGCGCACCAATCTCGAGGCCAAGATCAACTTCGGATAGCAGTTCGGCGCCGCGATTTTGATTGGTTGGTGTAGCGCTTGCCTGGAGGGGTAAGCAGCCTCAAGGGAACGAAAAAGCGCAGTTCCCTTGAGGCTGCTTACACTTCCTGACGGATACTCAACCGTTCAACATCACGATGCCGGTGTGGCACCGTGAAGTTGATCGGTCCAGTGTGAACGGACTAGGGGATGGGAAGCTTCAAGGCAACTGTTTCTTCGTTGCCTTGAAGCTGCCTATCCCCCAGGACATGCGAAGAACCGCTCAAATTCACAGCGCCGAGGGCTGCGTTGCGGCAGGAAACCAGATTGTTCTCGAACTCGCGGCTCGAAATATCCCATCCTGATTTGAGCGCGCGCGCACGGCACGCCGCGGGATCGACCTTGAGCGCGCGCAAGGCGGCCGTGGCGAGGTCGACGTCCAGTGCGCCGGTGACTCCGTCCTCGATCACGTCGATCGGGCCGGTGACCGGATAGGCGGCGACCGGCACCCCGCAAGCCATGGCCTCCAGATTGACGAGGCCAAAGGTATCGGTGCGGCTCGGGAACACCATGACATCGGCGGCCGCCAAATGGTTGGCGAGGTTCTCGCCGAACTGATAGCCGGTGAAGGCCGCACTCGGATACTGACGCTGCAGCCTGGCGCGCTCAGGCCCGTCGCCGACCACGATTTTGCTGCCGGGCCAGGGCATGCTCAAGAACGCGTCGATGTTCTTCTCGACCGCGACGCGTCCGACGTAGGCGGCGATGGGCCGCGCAAGCGCGAGAAAGTCCTTGGGTCCGGGCTTGAATTTCTCGGTGTCGACGCCGCGCTGCCAGCACGCCAGGTTCTCAAAACCGTGCGCCGCGAGTTCCTTGCGCATCGAGGCAGTGCTCACCATGCAGCGCGCGCCGGCCGCGTGGAATCGCCGCAACGCTCCGTAGGATACTTTCAAGGGTATGGGAAACCGCGCCCGCAAGTACTGCGGAAATTGCGTGTGATACGAGGTGGTGAAGCTGATTCCCCGCTTGACGCAGAAGCGCCGTGCGCTGAGGCCCAGCGGCCCTTCGGTCGCGATGTGCAGCGCCTGAGGCGCGAAGGCGGGAATCTCGCTTGCGATTTTTTTGTACGGAAACAGCGATAGGCGGATTTCGGGATAGGTCGGACAGGCGACGCTGCGAAAATTCTGCGGCGTCAGCATTTTGACCTCGTGGCCGAAGCGGCCCAACCACGCGGCGGTTTGCGCCAGCGTGCTGACCACACCGTTGGTTTGCGGAAACCAGGCGTCGGTGACGATCATGATTCTCATGAGGCGCCACAATGGCACCCGCGGATGACGATAAGATGACGACCCGCTCACGAATACGTCGCAAGCGCGCGAAAAATAGGGGGAATGTCATCGGCCTGTAACGAAATTACTATATTTGCTTAATGGCGGGCTTTATCAATCCCAAGGAATCAACATGCAAAGTTTTTTGGCTGAACTCAAGACTCAACGCTGGGACGATCATCGCTACTATCACCACAGCCGCATCAATCAGTCGCTGCATTTGTTGAGCGCCATCAGCTTCATCATCGCCTACATTACGATGTTCTTCGATCCCGTGAAGTCTGCCCTGATCGGCTGGCTGGTCTCCATGGTCAGCCGCCAGTCCGGTCACTTCTTCTTCGAGCCAAAGGGATACGATCAGGTCAATCACACGACCCACGAGCACAAGGAAGAGATCAAAGTCGGCTACAACCTCAAGCGCAAGGTGATCCTGCATGCCGTCTGGGCGCTCGTGCCTCTGGTGTTGTGGCTGGACCCGACTTTCTTCGGCTTTTTCACCGCGCACACGAGCGGCGAGGGTTTCATGCGCCACGTCGGCGAGATCTGGCTATTCGTGGGCGCCGGCGCGCTGCTGTTTCGAATGATTCAATTGTTTTTCCTCAAGGGCATTCAGACCGGCCTGGTTTGGGCCACCAAGATTCTGACCGATCCATTCAACGACGCGATCATTTATGCCAAGGCGCCGCTTTACTTGATGCGCGGTGAACTGATCGATCCCATGGGCGAAGTGGCCGATGACCCCCACCCCCATCGGGCCTGAATCAGTTCCCGGAGCACGCGGCGCTTGATGGCTTTATTCGTGAGCTGCGAATGGGACCACCACCAGCCGTCGCGGCGCATCTCCTCGGCCGCCGACACGATTCTGTCGGCGACCGCGGTGAAATCCTCTTCCGTATAATTCAGACTGAAGATCAGGCGCCCCGTGCCCACCCAGCTCAAGGCCAGCCCGGCGGCACGTAAATAGTATTGAAGCATCCAGTTATAACCCGACGCTTGCGGGTAGCAGAGGGTCCAGATGCTGGACAGGTTGGCCACGCGCACCGGCAGCGAGGCTGCGGCCAATCTGTCGTTCAGACGGCGCGCTCTTTCGTTCCAAACATCGTCGAGATCGCGATACAGGGCGCGCACCGGTTCGCTGTCGAGCTTCATCAAGAATTCGTACATGGCACCCATCACGTAGGGGTGCGAATTGAAAGTGCCGCGCGCAAAACAAATATCGGCCGGACGATCATCGCGGAATCGCCGCATCAATTCGTGCTTGCCGCAAAGAACGCCCACCGGCAGTCCCCCGGCGACCGTCTTGCCGTAAGTCACCATGTCGGCGCGGACGCCGAAATATTCCTGCGCTCCGCCCGGCCTCAAGCGAAAGCCGACGAACACCTCATCGAATATCAAGGGTATGCCCCGCTGGGTGCACACGGCGCGCAATTGCTTGAGCCAATCCGCGTAAGACTCGCGGTCGAAATGCGCACTGCGCGAACTGTCGACCAAGGTCGAATCCCCCGGCGCCCCGGCATTGGGATGCAGCGCCTGCAGCGGATTGACCAGAACGCAGGCGATATCGCGGCGGGTGCGCAGCACCTTGAGCGCCGCGGGGTCCATATCCTTCAGCGTGTAGGTTTCTCGCGCCGGCAGCGGATTGCCGACGCCGGGCTGCACGTCGCCCCACCATCCGTGGTACGCACCGCAGAAGCGCACGAGATGGGTGCGCTGCGTGTGATAGCGCGCAAGCCGTACCGCCTGCATGACGGCCTCGGTGCCGGACATGTGAAAGGAAACCTCGTCGAGTCCCGAAATCTCCAGCAACCGCCGCACATTGTGCGCGGTAACCGGGTGATACGCGCCCAGCACCGGCCCCAAATCGCGCACTCTTTCAGCGCCGCGCTCAATGCACTCTTTGTAAAAGTCGTAGCCGAACACATTGACGCCGTAGGAGCCCGTCACATCGTAAAAGCGATTGCCGTCAAGATCGGTGACCGTCACGCCGCTGGAGGACTGAACGAACGAGCCCGACATCAAGTGCCGGCGCACATAGCCGCTGAACTGGAATGGAACCCGATAGCGCGAAGTGAATTCGAGATCGGACACGCTCCCCGCGAGCGCCGCGGTTTGCGCAATGGTGTTTTTGAAACGCTCTGCGAACAGGGCCGCAAGCCGCATGAATCCGGCGCGCCGTGCCGCGACGGTCTCCGGCGGTGCGGAATCGACGCCAAAGAAGCTGGATTCGCCGTATTCGTAAAACGGCACCCACGAGGCAAAGCGCCGCGACATGCGCGCATGGCCCGCGAGCGAACGGTGTTTCGCCAAAGAAAGCTGCAGCCGTACGAACACCTTGCGCAGCAGGAATGCCAGGGCGAGCCCGGCCAAGACATAGCCGATCGTAGTAATGGTCGATTCCTCGTACACACCTTGATGCGCGGACTGTATTGCAGGCGAATGACAACACGATGAACGCCAAGTCCTTGATCGGCCGGCTGACCCAGCAGGAGGACATCAACTTCCTGTTCAGCAATCGCATCCCGAGGCGTTTGGTGACGCGTTTCATGGGCTGGTGGAGCCGCATTGAACACCCCTGGGTCTGCCGGGGCAGCATCGCCCTGTGGCGCCTGTTCTCCGATCTGGACTTGAGCGAGGCAAGAACCACGCACTTCAAGAGCCTGCACGATTGCTTTACGCGGGAACTCAAAGACGGCGCCCGCCCGATCGATATGAGCGCGGCCCATCTGATCAGTCCCTGTGATGGTTTGGTCGGCGCCTGCGGGCCGATAGCGCGCGGGACCGTGCTGCAGGCAAAGGGTTTCCCCTACTCACTGAGCGAGCTTACGTCGGATGCCGGATTGGCGGAGCAGTACGAGGGCGGGCAATACGCGACCTTGCGGCTGACCTCGAGCATGTACCATCGATTCCACGCGCCTGCCGATTGCCGCGTCGAGCAGGTCAACTACATTTCAGGCGACACCTGGAACGTCAATCCCATCGCTCTGAAGCGCGTCGCGAGACTCTTCTGCAAGAACGAGCGCGCGGTGATCCGCTGCCGGCTCGCTTCCGGCGCGCTGCTGACGTTGGTGCCGGTCGCGGCCATTCTGGTCGCCAGCATTCGCCTTCGATTCCTCGATGTGCTGCTGCACTTGCGCTATCGAGGCCCCAATGTGATCCCATGCGACGCGCCGTTGCAGCGCGGCGAAGAAATGGGGTGGTTCGAGCACGGCTCCACTATCATAGTGCTGGCTCCGCCGGGCATCCGCCTGGCCGAGGGGGTGATCGAGGGGGCCCGCATACAGATGGGGCGGCCCCTGCTGCGGATCGGCTAAAACAGCAACTTTTCCAGGCCAGCGGTGTTTTGTTTTTAAACGAACACACATTCCAGTGCAAACGCAAACTACGGCCGAGTTTACGACATTCATGCGTGCCTATCAGGACATGGTTTTTTCGACTGCCGCCCGCTTGGCGGGCAACGACACGCAGGCGGAAGACATTGCCCAAGAGGTGTTCATCCGCGCCTACGAACACTTCTCCGATCTGCGCACCAGCGTGACCGCAGGCGGCTGGCTCAAGACCGTCACCACCAACCTGACGCTCAATTATTTGAATCGATATCGCAAGCGCTGGCGCTTGTTCTCGGAGATGCGGCCGGCCACCGAGGACAGCGATCCGGAAGCTCCGGAAATGGACTGGGAGATTCCGGACACGATACTGGCGGAGTTGAGTGCCGAACAACGATGCGCCATCGTCGATGAAGCGCTGCGGCAGCTGCCGGATCATCAGCGCCTGCCGTTGGTGCTGTATCACTTCGAGGAGCTGTCGTACCAGGAGATCGCCATCAAACTGAATGTTTCGCTGACGAAGATCAAGACCGATATACGCCGCGCCCGCGCCGCGCTTCTACCCTTACTGCAGAACAGCGGCGCCGCGCGCGACACGCTGGATGGCTGAAAGCATCATGAGCAAGCACATCGATTCAGAGCAAAAACTCGAGCGGGCGCTCAGCGAAGCACTGCGGGGTCTGCCCTTGCGCCGGGCGCCGAGCACGTTGGAATTGCGCGTGGTCGATGAATTGGAACGGCGTGCGGCGCTTCCCTGGTGGCGTGTCAGTTTCTCGCATTGGCCGGCCGCGCCGCGCGTTGCGTTCGTCATTGTCTGTATCGCCCTTGTTGCGGCGACGTTCTTGGGAGGCGTCTTCGCCTTCGTGGGAGGCCGGTCGTTCAACGAAGCCGCGGCACTGGTTCTCTCCTGGGTACAACCCTTCCTGGCGGTCATGTCATCGGCGGGCGGCGTGGCAACGCTGCTGGTGCGCGTCATACCCCCGCTTTGGTTGTACGGCGGCATGGCCCTCGGGATCATGCTGTATCTGGCGTTATTCGGGCTGGGTGCTGCGGCCTATCGCCTGTATCTTCGGCCCTCATCGGTAGGTGATTTATGAACATGTATCTCTGGCGGCGCTTATGGTTCCTGTTCGCGCTGCTGTGCGTGATAGCCGTGGCCGGTCACCCCGGCGCCGCCCTGTCCAAGACCGCAACGCCCAAGACCGCCGCGCCGGCAGCCGCTGCGCCCGCAGCAACGACGACCGGCGCCGCTTCGACCGCTACGGACGATCACTCCGCCAACGATCACGCCGCTGCGGCATCCGCAGCTTCAGCCGACCAGGACGATTTCAACGATGAGCCGGAAGCGGACCGTCACAACCGCCTCGATTGGCGCAGCCGCATGGAGAAGCGCCATCTCCGCCATCGGCATCAGGATGACGGCAACAACGTTGTCAGCATAGGACACTCCAGCCATTTGCAGATCGGGGAGAAGGCCGAATCGGTGGTGTCGGTTTTTGGCTCATCCACCAGTGAGGGCGAGGCCGACGACGTGGTCTCGGTAATCGGCAATACGCGGGTCACGGGTCCGCTACACGACAGCGCCGTTGCGGTATTGGGCAGCGCGTACGTCGATAGCAAAGTCGACGGCGACGTGGTCGCGGTTTTGGGAAATGTGGAACTCGGACCCAATGCTGAAATCGGCGGCGACGTGGTGTCGGTGTTCGGGACGCTAAAGCGTGATCCGGCGGCGATCGTTCACGGCTCGGTGCAAAGAGTTCTCGAGGCCGACATCGGCGGCATCAGCGGCTTTGGCTGGCTGAACACCTGGGTTACTCACTGCTTGTTTTATCTTCGGCCCTTGGCCCTCGTTCACGGACTAGGCTGGGCCTGGACATTGGCGCTGAGCCTGCTGGCGTTTTACGCCTGCCTCGCGCTGTTGTTTCGCGCCGGCGTGGAACAGTGTGTGCACACCCTCGAGACTGAACCCGGGCACACCGCGTTGGCCGCGCTCATCGGCATACTGCTTACGCCGGTGCTGCTGGTGCTGTTGTGCGTCACCGTGATCGGCATTGCCGCCGTGCCATTTGTCGTGGGCGCACTGTTCTGCATGTCGCTGTTCGGCAAGGCCGTCATGCTGGCTTGGCTCGGGGGCCGCATCTCGGGCAGGCGGCCGGGCCCCGCCAACCATCCAGCCGTGTTGGTACTGATCGGCGGCGCGCTGGTTCTGGTGCTGTACGTCGTGCCGGTGGTGGGATTCCTGGTTTATAAATTGCTGGGTTTCTTCGGATTTGGCGCGGTGGTCTATACCTTGGTCTTGCACACTCGCGCGCGCAGAGCGGCCGCCGGTCCACCTCCGGCAGCCGTATCCTCCGCATTCGCGGGCGCAGCGGATCCTTCAAACCCGGCAACGATGGCGGGTCCGGGATGGACAGCCGGCCCCGCGCCCGCCGCCGCCGCGGCCTACGCGGCAGGTGCCGCTACGCCGGAATCCAGTACTGCTGCTGAGGCGATGCCGGGCGCCGCGGTGCCCCCTCTCTCCGCGCCGCCGGGCCCCCTGCCGCCCGGTCCCCTGCCGCCGCACATCACGGCGGCGATGCCGCGCGCCGGTTTTTGGATACGCATGGCGGCACTGCTGCTCGATGTTTTATTGGTCGGCTTCGTCATGAGCCTGCTGCATCCGTTTGGCAACTTTCACATCATGGTGCTTGCCATCTATGGCGCGGTGATGTGGAAGCTTCGGGGCACGACGGTTGGCGGCATCGTGTGCGATCTGCACGTGGTTCGGTTGGACGGCCGCCCGGTCGACTGGGAGACGGCGATCGTGCGCGCGCTCGGCTGTTTCCTGTCGCTGTTCGTCGTGTTCCTGGGCTTTATATGGATTGCCTTCGACGTCAACAATCAAGCCTGGCATGACAAAATCGCCGGGACCGTGGTGGTGCGGGCCAAGCGGGGCGTACCGCTCTAGCACCGTGAGTTTGACGGTTTCCGGATGGCCTCGAGGATAGGAAGCTTCAGGGCAACGAAGAGCGCAGTTGCCCTGAAGCTTCCCATCCCCTTGTCCGTTCGCGCCGGACCGCTCAACTCACGGCGCGGGAGGACGAGTCCAACACCCGCCGCCAACGTCAGCACCGTGATGTTGATCGGTTCCAGCACCGAACCAAACGGTCAAATTCACAGTGCTACAGGCGTTCCCGAATCGAGGCCGGGAGCAATGCCTTATATCGGCGGCTGAGCGGCAGGCGCTCGCCGTTTTTCATAATCAATTCATAGTCGCCGTGGAACAAGGGCTGCAGCTCGGCAATGAAGCTCAGCTTCACCACGTGCGCGCGATGCACCCGAAGAAAATCACCGGCGTCCAGTTGCGCGACCAGTTTGGCAAGCGGTTCGCGCACCAAGTGCACTTTGCCGCCCGCGTGTATCTCGACGTAATTGCCCGCGGCCGCGAGCCGGTCGATGTCATTGACCGCGATAAAATAGGCGCGCGCTCGATCGCGAACCAGAATTTGCTTGATGGGCGCGGGCTGCCCCGGCAGGTTGGCCAGCACGCGCCGCACGCGTTCTTCAAAATCGCCCTGATCGGGGTCCGCCAGCTCGACTTTGACGCGCTCGACGCTGCGCAAAAATCGTTCGCGGTCGAAGGGCTTGAGCAGATAATCGAGCGCCTGCACGTCGAAGGCCTGTACGGCGTACTCCGAGTAGGCTGTGGTGAATACGATGTGGGCGGAAACCTGCCCGCGGATCGCTTCGATGACTTCAAAGCCGCTTCGATCGCCCAGCTGAATGTCCAGATAGACGATATCGGGTCGGTGCGTGGTGATTTCCTGCACGGCGGTTTCAACCGTATCGGCTTGCGCTACCACCTCAAATTCCGGCAGGGGCGCGAGGAAACGCAGCAGCTTGGCGCGCGCCGGCGGTTCATCGTCGACGATGACGACCGAATGCGTCAATTCGCGACCGGGAAGCTCAAGCGCACCACTGCCCCGTGCGGCTCGTGCGCGGCCAATGCGAACGTATGCGTCCCGGGAAACAGCAACTCCAATCGCCGCTGCACATTGGAGAGCCCGGTTCCAGCCTTGATCGTCGTGTCGTCAATGCCGACGCCATCATCGCTGATGGTGTAGTGAAGCATTTTCCCCTGCCGCGAGACATCGACGGACAAATTGCCCCGGCCTGCCGCAAGACCATGCTTCAGCGCATTTTCGACCAGGGGTTGCAGCAAGAGACGCGGCACCTCCGCCGAATCGAGTCCCGGAGCCACCTTGAGTTCGAAGGACAACAGTCCGCGGAAGCGCTCGACCATCATGGAGGCGTAGCCTCGAAGCCACTCCAATTCACGCGCCAACGGCACCAGCACGTGGTTGTCTGAGTCATAGGCAGCGCGCAGCAGGCCGCCCAGGTCACTGATCATGCGGTCCGCAGCATCGACGTCTTCATGCATGCGGTTTGAAATGGCGTTGAGCGCGTTGAAGAGAAAATGCGGTTCGATCTGCGCGGTCAAGTGTTTCAACCGCGCTTGACTGAGTTCGGCTGCCAGTTCCGCTGCGCGCAAATCGCCGGTGCGCCTGATTTGAAATTCACGGTTCGCAAAAATGACGCCCAAAATCACGATATAAGTGAGCAGGTCCTTCTGCAGCTCGTAGAAAGCCCGGACAGGTAGATTGCCGTAGTCGTAGTGCTGACCGGCAATGGCATAAGCCACTTCGCGCAATGCCAACATTCCCGCGATATGCAACGCCGAAAACACCACCGCGGCCGCTGCGTGCGGAACGAAGGCGCGCCATCGAGGATGGGCATCCAAGCGAAACCGGCGCTCGAAGCGCACGATGATCGGAATGAGCGCGAAGATGACGATGACGCTGCTGATCTCCCAAACCAGGGGCTTCCATGCCGCGACCACCATATGGCCGCGCAGATCGACGATCTGATTGATCCCTAAGTACACGCCGAACAGCAATGCGAGGATGGCGTACAGCGCCCACCCGGAACGAGTGGGGCGAAAAGGGCTGTTGCTGGGGATCGCGGCCATGGGGAGCTCAGACTGACGCCTAGTTGATGTCCTGGGGCACGCCGTGTTCGGGGGCGAGGCGCTCGGCCACCGGCGCGCCGCCGCGGGCTGCGCGCGGGCTCGCAGCGCCCGGTCCCCGCTCGAGACCGAACAAGGGACGCAGCAGCCGCACGCGGCGTATCGCCTCGTATCCCAAGAAACACGTTGTCACCGTGACCAGCACCAACAGCATTCCCTCCACCGGCGGATACAAATGCGACGGCTGCAGTGCGTGCGCCACCACGACGATGACCGTCCGATGAAGTATATACACCGGG
>Ga0210406_10003244_pt1 | contig 17976 bp, 13 predicted proteins | sample IncBWC30MmetaG_FD_155454 | JGI IMG/M metagenome (GOLD analysis project Ga0210406, IMG submission 155454) | Forest soil microbial communities from Barre Woods Harvard Forest LTER site, Petersham, Massachusetts, United States - Inc-BW-C-30-M | ecosystem: Environmental > Terrestrial > Soil >... | reverse complement strand
AACGCAACCTGTCGGCTTAGCCTTTGATGGGGCAGACATCTGGGTTACCAATAACACTGGCAACAGCGTGACCAAGCTGCGGGCCAGCGACGGGCACCTGCTCGGAACCTTCGCCGTGGGCACCGGAGCCGCAGCCGCGGCCTTCGATGGGGCAAACATCTGGGTGGCAAATAACGGCAGCGCCAGTGTCACCAAACTGCGGGCGAGCGACGGTCACGTGCTAGGAACCTTCGCCGTAGGAACGGAGCCATCGGGTGTGGTGTTTGATGGCGCCAGTATCTGGATAGCGAATTTCGGCAGCAACAATGTGACCAAGTTGTTGGCGAGCACTGGCGCAAACCAGGGGACCTTTGCCGCAGGAGCCGGCCCAAATGGCATCGCCTTTGACGGGGCGAATATCTGGGTGACGGATTTCAATGGCGCCCGTGTTACCAAGTTGCAAGCGAGCACTGGCGCAAACCTCGGCACGTTTTCCGTGGGACTTGAGCCCACTGCCGCGGCTTTTGACGGGACTAACATCTGGGTAACGAATTTCGGCGGAACAACGGTCTCGAAGTTATAGCACAACATCAGCGTTGCCCCTGACGGCTCAGCGGTATTCACCTGCGGCATCGGCACGGAGGAGATCTACGCGCCCACGGTGAAATGGTCGTAAGCTGCTCCTAGGAGCCGGCCAGGCCTAGCGTATGGCTGAATCAGGGTGGCGGCTCGCGACGACCGATCCAGCTCTCATGCACGCGACGTACAACCTGAGTGTTTTCTTTTACCCACGAGTTAACCCCTAGCCGTCTCCAGCACAAACTGCAGTCGTGACTCCCCCAGGGTGAACAAAATCTTTGGGGAAAAATGTAGATCTGTCCCGGAAATTGACCTCTTCGCATATGCTAGCGCCATACTGAGCCGTCGTTGTCGGAAAGGGCCCTGTCGAGATAGGTCGCGGCGCTGATTAGCGCTAGATGTGTGAACGCCTGCGGGAAATTACCGAGATGTTGCCCGCTCGGACCAATTTGTTCTGAGTAAAGGCCCACATGGTTCGCGTATCCCAAAAGTTTCTCGAACAACAACTGAGCCTTTTCCAGTTCCCCAGCGCGCGCCAGGCATTCAATGTACCAAAACGAGCAGGCAGTAAAACTACCCTCTCCGCCTGGAAGTCCGTCCACATGCGAACGTTCGGCCTCGTAGCGATGGACAAGAACGTCTTCGACCAATCGTGCTTCAATCGCTTTCATGGTCGAGCACCACATGGGATCGACCGGGCTGATGAACCGCATCAGTGGCATCAGCAGGACAGACGCATCCAGATCCTTCGTCCCTTTCGACTGCACAAACGACTGGAGTCCGTCATCCCAGAAGTTCGTAAAAATGTCATCGCGAATCGCATCGCGGCTACGTTGCCAGGCGTCGACAGGGCCGGAAAGGGAACGTTTCTGTGCCAGCCGCAACGCTCGATCGAAAGCCACCCAGCACATCAGACGGGAGTGCAGGAATTCTCGCGCGCCGCCACGGACCTCCCATATACCTTCGTCAGGCCGTTGCCAGTTCTTGCCCAACCATTCCAACATCCGCTGTACTTCTTGCCAGCCTGCGTAGGAAATTGGATCACCGTATTTGTTTGCGAGGTAGATGGAGTCCATCATTTCGCCATAAATATCGAGCTGCAATTGCTGATAAGCAGCGTTCCCGATCCGTACAGGACGCGAGTTTTCATACCCGCGCAGATTTTCCAAAGTCACTTCCTCGAGCTTCTGCCGGCCGTCGATTCCGTAAACTACTTGTAACGGTCCACGTTCCGCATCGTCACCGAGCCGCCCCTTCAGCCAGCCGATGAACGCCTCAGCCTCGTCGACAAAGCCCAGCCTGATCAGGGCGTAGAGCGTGAATGCAGCATCTCGCAACCAGGTGAAGCGATAGTCCCAATTGCGCACACCGCCAATTTCTTCCGGCAAGGAAAATGTAGGGGCCGCAATCAGCGAGCCATGCTCCCGGCTGATGAGCAGCTTCAGCATTAAAGCTGAACGGTTGACCGTCTCTCGCCATCGTCCCGTGTACTTTGATTTCGCGATCCAGGCTTTCCAGAATCGCGCTGTCTCGTGGAACCGCTGTTCCACGAGCTGCATCTCCGGTGGATCTCCTTGCGCGCGAACACCACCAAAGACAAACGTCACCTTCTCGCCGGCCCGCAGCCTGAACTCAGCGGTTACGTCCTGGGACTGCTCTCGTAGTTCAACGGTGGAATATAACGCCATGGGTGGACACGCATCGATTACCGGCGAGAAAAGCGCACCCTTCCCGTCGAGGCTAACGGTGTGTCCACACATCCCATAGTTGAATCGTGGCCGGCACGACATCTTGACATCGACGCGGCCCCTGACAACGGCCAGGGTGCGGACAATTTCATTCGGTTGCTTCCCATCGGACGCAATGGGCATGTAGTCCGTCAACTCAGCCACCCCCTCCTCCGCAAGAAATCGCGTCAGCAGGATGTTCGTGTCTGGCAAATACAACTGACGTACCCGCCTCTCCTTGAGCTGCGGTTGAATCTGGAAACAGCCCCCTCTCTCCTCATCGAGCAGCGCTGCAAATATGGAAGGAGAATCGAAATTCGGATAGCAGAGAAAGTCGATTGAACCGTTTACGCCCACGACGGCAATCGACCGCATATTGCCAATCACACCGTAGTTCGCAATCGGTTCAACGCTCATTGTTGTGGCCCGTCATGGACGGCAATTCTAGTTGATACGGGAGCGCCCACTCAAACCGTCAGATTCAGCGGGTTCGAAGCCGCATTCGCCCCGCTCGCGATCGTTGGGCTGGAGAGCACAGGGCCATCCGCGATTTCAAAGAAAAAAGCCATGGATTTCTTGACTGGTGGCGCAGGACTGAGAGGCAGACTGGCCGAAACGCTCTGCTTGGTCGGGCTCGAGCGGTGTCTGACAAGCGTTCTATTGTCCAGCGCCCAAAAGCCGCAGGTTGTCGGCATCATGACCAATTCGCCACAGCGCTTATTGGCGCCCAGTTTACAAAATCGCCCGCAGCGATGCGACTGCAAGGCCAGAAACAGCCGACAGGAGCTCGCTCATCGGCCTGGATCATTTTCCCTAATGCCTCTGATTGAGGCGTGACGTTTACCCATCGGTCAGTTGGCGGATATTTGGCGCCGCAATGCTTCCCTGATCGGCACCGTGGCGAGGCTAATTCTGTGTGTCTCCTGCGTTATGCTCGCCTTCCAAGACCAATAATGCCTCCGGAGACCCAATCGAGCGCGATCGCGATCCAGACGAACTTGCGCCTCGGCATTCGTTGACACCTGATTTGCACCAGTGGTGGATGGGATGTTGGCATTCGACATCGATGCCAGTTCCAACTGACTATACCCTGACTTGCTTACATACCCATGTATGTGGTCCTTGCTAATGCTGTTAATCACCAGCTCCGCGGGCTGAAGACGATTGGGCACATGGAACATTATCGTCTCAAAGAGATTTACGTGTTTCTGCAAGGGATCGCCGTCTTCTATCAGCAGCTCCAGATCGGCATACTGATGTTTAGCGTCGGCCTTCTTCAGCCGGATACCGAGCGGGCCATCCCTCTGAAACTGCTTCGACTTGCCGATGTCGAACTCGTAGTAATCGTGCTCGCCGTTCCTTTGTGGGAGCGCAAGCTCGCCGTGCGTTCGGGCAATCGAATCCGTCAGTTCCGTACGGGTGCTCGTAAGATCACCGTGCGTGGCGGGAATATTGCGGCGTGTGTCTTCAATGGCCTTGCCTTGCGCATCGAATCGCCATTGGAGCTGTCTGACACGCCTGTCGAGGGGACGATGGCGAGGGCTCGCGGTTCGGTGGGCAGTGGTGGTATCCGCGACTGGAGCAAGCGTCAACTCAGGGCGAGCATCCAGCGCCTTCATCGTTTCTGTGAGACTATCGATTTGACTACGGGTAGAGTTGAGGGAAGCAAGCTCCTGCTCATTCTGTACCCCCAAGCTCTGAGTAAGCCGATGTTCATGAATACCGTAGCCAAGACTCCAGCCGAGCACACCAAGGCCTGCATATGCAACGACTCGTTGCCAAAACGGTGTTCGCGCTGGGCCCGGGTGAGCCTCCGAGCTACCGCGTGAACAGTTCGATTCAGTGAACGTGACCAGGAATGGCCGATTGGATGGTGGTACGGGATGCCGTCGGCAGTTCGCCAACCTTCCCTCCGCGTCTTTGAGCATCGCTCGCGTCGCCTCGGTCAGGCCGTGAAGGTCTATCAGGCCTTCGAGAAACAGCTGCTCCTGGCTTTGAGAGCAGAGAGCATCCAGCTGTTCATTGAGCTTGTCAACTAGGTTCTCTAAGGGCTCACACGGATCGGGTGGCTTCATAGACGAAATCTCCCTCTCCCCTCTCGTCCCACTTCTTCGAAGGGCAGTCTAATGGGATCGGTTGTCGTTGTCAAAGACGGGGCATAAACCACCAATCCCGCTGGAACAGAGTTTGCACCTGCGGCGCGCTCGTTGCCCATAGGACAGACTTCGGCAGACACTCAGTCCGGCGGTCATAACGTCGCTACCGATATTGCATCCTCCGGAATCCCAGCTGTCTTCGCGTATTCGCCGTTGCGACGTTTAAAGACCGACTCGTGAACGTAGGACATCGGCGGGATGGTCCGTCGGCGCCCACGATTTCTTTGCATCGTCGCGGTTTTGGTCTGCCAGTCGTAATGGGGCTTGCGAATCCACTCGGCAATCTTCCAGGCACCCTTCAACGATTCGTGTGCTGGACCGTCCGGATCGGGCTTCGCATATTTGCTGCCGATACTGATGCCGAGGACCTCCGCTTGACGCGCGGCGTTGACTAGCAGGCCGGCCCGCTTTGCCTCTTGCATCATCCACTCAAGTGCTATCTTTGAAAGTCCGCTATCCGGTTCCGGGTAGCCACCACCAACATCGCAATGCACGCCCGCAAACCAGACCTGCTTCACGTCTTTAGGACCATGCTCGTTCAGCTCCGCCGAAGGAACCCACCGGTTCGTCCGGAAGAATGCCCGCCTTTCGTCGATCGCAATCGCGTGGCGGCCGATGTTGATGTCAGGGTTGTCCGCACTAAACGGCAGCTTCAACGGATTGTCCTTCCACCCGACTGAGCTGACCGTGTCCCACACGCCGACGAAATGCGGAGTGCAGCCCGTCCGACAGATCGTGCGCTTGAAGTCATCGGCGAGGCGGAAGTAGTTCGCGATAGCATCATTTTCCGCCTGCGTTGTGGTCGTCTTCATTCGTTTCGCATCGCGTAGCCTCTCGATAGCCATCATCATCCGCACGGCGTAGGGGACCATCGGGTCATTCCCGGAGTGGATCAGCCCGTACATGCGGAGGAGCGAGCAAACTGCCCTAGCCGTATACGCACCGCGGCTAAAACCAAAGAGGTACACGTTATCCATATCCTCGTAATTGTTCATCAGGAAGGTGTACGCATCGCGGACATCGTTCGATAGTCCATAACCCACCGCCATGCCGAGCAAGCGTGTGACCTTCCGTGTTGGCGTCGTTAATGCGCCTGCCGGTTCCATTGTCCCGAGTCCGGGATGGTAAAACGCAATTTGCCTTGTCGGATCTTGTTCGAGCGCATAGTAAAGCTTAACGACATTGGTGCGGTCCGCTGCGAACTCGTTTGCCGTTCCATCACAACAGATCACGATATTCTTGGACATTCTTTGCTCCCGAGCTACTTCAGTAACTGCATGGGGTTTCTGGCCTGGGCACCCATGACGTACCAGGCGGTAGCCCCAATGTGCTGATAAGGGAAGTAGTTAAAGCCAAAGCCGGTATTGAGGATACTGGTGGCGGCGACCAGGCCCTGTCCAACCGGAAGTGGCTGGCCATTGACGGTCTGGCCCGCACCCAAGGTATTCTGCGCAACCTGGCAGCTCTCGATAAGCGCGTTGGCAAGGTTCACGTCCCCATGGAAGCTGGGAATATCCTTACTCTCCTGCAGACGGCGGAGCATCAAAGCGTCAATCAAGTGGCCTGTGCCTTCTATCCATACGGCGTCGGCGTCCACCGAGTTGTCGCCCAGCACCGGACCGAGCTTGCTGAGGCTGGCAAAGGTCATTCCCGTTACACGTAAACGCAACCCGCCGAACGTGCTCCATCCGTTGTTGAGGGCAAAGGTTGTGTCGGTGGTCAGGAGATTAGTCTTCACCCAGTCGATGGTGACAGCGTAGTTGGGATCCTGGAACGCCAGGTACGACCAAGTCTGGACGTCTTCAGGACTGTTGTTGAAGAAGATGTGGGTAGGATCAGAGGTGCCCGTCCAGAAATGGCCGGAAGGGGCATCGAACATGGCCTGCACGAACGCCAGAGCATGCTGAGCGCCGTCGAGCCAGAAGAGATCCCCACTGAGTTGAGCCAGCATAGTGTACAAGGCATAGACATCGATGTTGTGCTCAGTGGATTTATTGCTCTGCCCGTTGCCGAAGTAGTAGCCGCCGGGCGGTATGTTGACGTTGTCGCGCGTGGTGGTCTCGATGAAGTTGGCCGCCCAGAGAGCACCGTCGAGGTACTTTTGAATCTTGGTCTGACGGTAAAGCTGTGCGAGAGCAATACCCGGCCAAGCCACATCGCCAACCGCGCTACCCTGAAAAAATGAGAGGCCGGTAGTCACGAAAACGCCGTTGTTGTCGGGTACTCCCGCAAGGTAAGCCTGGCGTACACGGCCGTCCGCCGCCGGATCGTTCTTCTGGGCATACAGGATGGCGTCGCCGACAATGCTGGCGCGATCGACGTCGCCGGACTTGTTGCGGGCAAGGTAGGCAAGCACCAGCAGCGCATTGTCGTAAATGAATGCGGTGCTGAGGAACGTGCCTCCCGCAATCTGGTCGCAGTAGCTCTGGCACAAGCGGATCGTGGAGCCTTGCGCGTAGGCATCCATCATCTGATTCAGAAACAGATACGCATTGTTCAGCGACGTCTGTAGAAGCGACGGGGCTTTAGCCAGGCCGGAATCGGTGATGGGCGTAGCGAAATCCGAGGCGTGAGCCAGAGTGATCCCGGTGGTGGAAACCAAGCCCGCAGCGGCCGTCGCCCCAAGTCCTAGTTGCACTACCTGGCGGCGTGAAAGACCTTTCTCTGTCATCGTGGTTCTCCGTGGTAAGGAAATCGTGTACCGGAGCAGGCCGTGATCGCAAGTGCATCCGTTGTCTTTCGGGTCGGACTACGTATGCCTGGCGGCGGATAGTGCCACTCGGCTCCCGAACCCAATGAGTGCATCGGGATCTCCTGGATGCCCCTGTTTCCGATAATCTTGTTCCTCAAGTAACGTGTAGGCAAGAGGAATCTTCACGATTTTTGCGCTGGGGCTCCCTGCCGGAAAGCTTCAATTGCATCGCTTGACACCTTCACATATTGTGAAGTATTCTTGGTCAGTGCATATCGTTACGCGTAAGCATCTGCGGCAGGCGATGGAAAGCTACCCAGATGCGGCGAACGAAATCAAAGCCTGGACCGCCATTGTCGAGGTGGTTCGCTGGCGCGATTTTCAAGATGTTCGCGGCGTGTTCAAGGATGCCGATTCTGTGGACGGCCACGTGATCTTTAACATCAGGCACAACCGGTACAGGCTCATAACCGTGATCCACTATGCTAAGACAACGAACGAGAGGCAGACCGAAGGGCATGTCTACATTCGATCCTTCTTGACGCACAAGGAATACGACAATCGCAGTAATTGGGACAGGGGGTACGGAAAATAATGAGCACAGTTCTCGCAAACCCGGCGAAAATGATTGCCCATGGCGCTCCTCGCGTCATACACAATGATGCAGAACTGGAAATGTATACCGATGCTCTTTTCCGACTAACAGCGCTAGAAAGTCCTTCTAGCTCTGAAGTCGAAGCAATCGAACTCCTAACCTTGCTCGTGGAACGTTATGAGCAAGAGCATTACTCGGTTCCCGAGGCTGATCCGGTTTCAGTAGTACGATTTCTCATTGAACAACAGAATCTGACGCAACGTGACCTCATTCCTCAATTTGGATCGGAAAGCGCGGTTTCCATGTTCATGACAGGACAGCGTAATCTCACCATAGAACAGCTGCGGAAATTGAGCACTCGGTTCAAACTGCCCGCTGATGTTTTCATCCCCAAAGCGTCCGTCAAGCACAGCCCAAAGCGACTCTCGAAGGGACGGTCACGTTCTCGATAATTTTCTGTCAGGACGTGATGACATGCCTCAATTGCATCCAGCACCATCTGGATCGCTTCAAAATGGGAACGGCTATCGCCAACCAGGAGACTCCGTTCCGAGACTTGCAGCAACCCGGCGTCAAATCCTACATTGATCTGAATGAGTCGATGTGCCGTCGTGAACACGCCGCCTTGCGACCTGACCCGAAGCAGGCGTCCCAGCAGGGATTACCTAGTCGCGGTAGGGACGACCATCACTGGTCGCCCCTCTACGGACGGGCGATCCTCTCGTCAATGAACGATGACTCTGGTCGAGTGTGTCGAGCCGAGGACCCCTGGGTTATGAAGGGATCGCCGTTGAGGCGGCCAACTCCGCCACCGGCTAGTACGACCAAAGAATCGGGCTTCCAGGAATTCTCCTCGCTAGGCAGTGGTTTTGAATTGCGGGATCGGTCCAGTTCCTTGAAGGCCGACTTAAATGCGTTCGAAAAGACTCCAGGTTGTCCTGGCCGAAATTCCTCAAAGTTCGGCTCAAGCAGGGGTCATGCAACGGGAGAAATCAGTCGGTGTTTATGTTGCGCGATGCTTTCATTCTGATTTCGCCAAGTCGCGCAGTCGTCGTTCGAGAAAACGCCGCACTGGCTCCTGTCTCGCTAGACTCAGGGCACGACGGTAGGAAGAGCGGGCTTCCGTGGTTCTTCCCAGGCGACGATATAGGTCGGCCCGTGCCGAATGCGCCAGATGGTAGTCCTGGAGATCTCCGCGCTCGAAGATGGCATCGATGAAGACGAGACCCGCCTCTGGGCCATCCCGCATGGCGACTGCGACGGCGCGGTTCAGTTCGACGATAGGGGAAGGGCTGGCATGCATCAGAACGTCATAGAGTCCGACGATCTCGTTCCAGTCTGTTGTCGCTGTGTTCTTCGCCTCGGCGTGTTGAGCAGCAATTGCCGCTTGCAGTGTGTATGCCCCGATCCGCCCCGATGAAAATGCCCGCTGCACAAGGGCTGACCCCTCCCCAATCAGCTCTCGATTCCATAACGAGCGATCCTGATCCTCGAGCAGAACCAATTCACCATCCGATGCGGTGCGAGCGGCTCGTCGAGAATCGTGCAACAACATCAATCCCAGAAGCCCAATCGCCTCCGGGTCGGGTAGCAACTCGACGAGCAAACGCCCAAGACGGATGGCTTCGCCGGAAATGTCGGACCGTGTCAGGGACTCACCGGATGAAGCAGAATAGCCCTCGGTGAATACCAGATAAATCACATGGAGGACACTATCGAGGCGGTCCGGCAAGTCGGGGCGTGAAGGGACTTCGTAGGGAATATGAGCGTCGCGGATTTTCGCCTTTGCACGCACGATCCGCTTCGCGATTGTGGGTGCCGACGTGAGGAAGGCGCGCGCGATCTCTTCAGTGGTCAAGCCGCAGACTTCGCGCAGCGTTAACGCCAGTTGAGAATCCGGTGGCAGGGCCGGATGGCAACAGGTGAAGATCAGACGCAACCGGTCGTCCTCGATACTTGGGTCGTCGAAGAATTCGGGCGCCGCAGCTTTGGTGTCGACTTCCTTGGCGAGGTCGGCGACGGAGGCGTCAAAGCGAGTGCGCCGCCGGAGACGGTCAATCGCCTTAAACCGGCCTGCCGAAATCAGCCAAGCACGTGGATTGGCCGGCACGCCATCCCGCGACCAATTCTCCAGGGCAGTCGTAAACGCGTCGTGGACAGCCTCCTCGGCAAGATCGAAGTCGCCCAGCAGCCGAATCAGGGTAGCGAGAACGCGACGCGAATCAGCGCGATAGACAGCATCCACAATGTCTCGCACTTCTCTGGCTGTGTTCTCGCTCGTCAAATTCTCGCCCATCAAGAATCTCTCCGGTTGTTCCTGAACCTAACGCAGGCTGTGCTCAGGCCTCTTCGCAGCCGCAGGAAGGCTCGGATTTCGCAGGGACAAATCTTCCGCTTGGATCGACGAAACCGCCGGCGTCATAGAGGTCGTGGTGCCGCACCCAGTCGCCCAGATTGAAATGCGGGCCGGTTTCGTTGCGACCCTTCGGTAATAGATCGAGATACATATACGTAGTGTCGACCATCTCGTCCCCGCGCCCGTAGGTGGAATAGGTGTGAAAGATGTCACCCGTTTCGTCTTTGTAAAACACGCTAAGGCCAGACATCTCCTCGCTCAGAAAATCGCGGATGGCATAGTTGTAATACATCTTGCCGGTGGCGATTTCCTGCTTTGTGCATGACACGTGGTAGTCGTAATTGAAGTCGTTGCGGTAAGACGAAACCCACTTGAAGCGCCAGCCCATACGCTGTTTGAAAGGCTCGATCTCTTCGAGCGGCGCCCGCGAGATGGTCACGAACGAGACGTCGTGATGTTCGAGGTGCACGAGGGATCCATCCACATGATCGGAGCGGAATGAGCAACCCACACATCCTTCTTTCCAGCCAGGCCCTAACATGAAATGAGAGACGAGGAGCTGGCTCCGAATACTGAAGAGATCTGCAAGCGTTTCCTTCCCTTGCGGGCCGTCGAAGACGTAATTCTTCTCGACCTTGACCCAAGGTAACTCGCGGCGGCGGCGATCGATCTCATCACGCTTACGCGTCAGCTGTTTTTCCTGCGCGAGCAATTCTTTGCGGGCTTGGAGCCAATCCTCTCGGGTTACCACTCTGGGGCGTTCCATGGTGCTGTTTGTCATGACGAACTCCTTTCTCTTGATTCGGAATGAGGTGTTTTCCTAGCGTTTGAACCAAATTCTTCGCATAAAACAGGCTCAGCGTGCCAATTGAGCTTGCGGCGACGGCCATCGTAGCGACGGTTGTAATGCATTCAGGACACATTGGATTTCTCCTACCGGCTTTTGCCACGGTCGGCGCTGGAAGTCAGTTCCTTGATCGGCCGTACTTCAATCCCTCCCAAACGGATGGCCGGCACTTTCGAGGCGATCTGAATGGCTTCGTTCAGATCCCTGGCTTCGATCAGGATGAAGCCGCCAATCTGCTCGTTGGTCTCAGCGAAAGGGCCGTCCGTCACGAAAACCTTCCCGTTGCGGACCCGGACGGTGGTGGCCGCCTGCACGGATTCAAGGGCCTGCGCCGACAGAAAGTGGCCGCTCTTGCGGAGACTCTCGTCGTTGGTCAAGCTTTCATCGTCTAAGGCCTGCGATTCTGTGCTAGACAAGGCGTTCAACTTCTTTTCGTCATAAAAGACCATGCACAAATACTTCATGGTTCCTCCTAATGTGCGGCGAACAGCTCGTTGCATTAGATAGTCGCTGAAGACGGTGCTAAATGGACAATCGTCAATGGATAATTGTCCACCGGATCAAAAGACAGGGAGGTTAGCTGCTGGATCGTCGGGGGACCTCAGAAGCTGACGAAAATAGGGCTTGGCGTGGATTGGATATTTTCCACCCTTTTGCGTGGATGGCACTCTCGAACTGAAGAGAGTCGAATGGGGTTATTTGCCAACCCCGGCGTTGGGCGTCACGTTGAAGCCGTTTCCCAGGCTAGACTCGTACAGGGGGACACATGAGTTTCACCAAGAACCCGGGCAGATTCGCGGGTTTGCTGTATCTGCTCGCGTCAATCCCGGGCGTCTTCGCCCTCATCTATGTTCCCAGCAAGCTGATCGTGCATGGAAATGCAACGGCAACCGCCCACAACATCGCGGCCTCCGAGACGCTGTTTCGTCTCGGCATATCGGCCGACCTCGTCTGCCAGGCCGGTTTTATCTTCGTGGCCTTGGCTTTGTACGATCTGCTCAAGGGCGTCAACCAGCGGCACGCCTCGGTCATGGTGGTATTGATTGTTGTCTCGATCCCGATAGCGTTTCTGAATGAGCTGAACGCAATCGCTGCCCTCGTCCTAGTGCGTGGAGCTGATTTCCTGTCCCTATTTGACGAGCCTCAGCGCGATGCTCTGGCGATGCTGTTCCTCAATCTGCATGGGCACGGATTTGATGTAGCAGGAATATTTTGGGGTCTTTGGCTGTTCCCCCTCGGGCTGCTGGTGTACCGGTCGGGCTTTCTTCCGCGCATCCTGGGGATCGTGCTGATGGTTAATTGCTTCGCCTATCGGTAAACAGTTTTACGTCCTTGGTGCTGCCACAGTACGAAGCGATCGTCTCGCGATGGATGAGTCCGCTGCAGTTTGGCGAACTGGTGTTCATGCTTTGGTTGCTGATAATGGGCGCAAAGTCAAAGCCACTGGCGGATCCAGCCCACTCGTCGGCGGCTGCTTAGACGCGTTCGTTGCGTTTGACAAATCCGGTGTTTGGCCCTCAACCTCAGAGTCGGCAGCCACTGGGCGATTGTCGGCAAACGTGAAGTTAGCCAGAAACCGGCATGCGGGAGGTCGCGAAACTTCCCATAATGTGACTTCTGGCCCGCATCGACCGGAGCCTGTCGGGAGCCCATATATTCAGAGTCGCCGGCGACTTGGAAATAATTCTCTGGAAGGCCAAGATGCACTTACTCGTCTCAACTACCAGCTCACGAAAAGCCGATTTTTCATCAACTGGCACGAATGCGGATAATGCATGTAGGGGAAAGGTCGCAGTCGATGGATGCTAGCGTTTATTCGAACTAAATCGGGATTCTCGCCTGCCCAGATCGAAAAGTCTAGAACTCGAATCGAATCGAACTCATCACCGCCACAGGGCTGCCCGGTGCGATCCGACCACGGAAGAAGTCACCGCTGGCTTCGAAATAATTCCGGTTAAGCAAGTTATGAACATTCACCTGTATCGTTAGATTCGACTTGCTGAAAGGAAAGCTGTAACTTGCCATCGCGTCGACAGTAGCAAATCCGGGCAGCAGATAATCGTTCTTCATGTCTCCCTCACGCGCGCTGCGAGCAGTGAGGCCTCCGCCCAGAGTCAACCGCCTCACCTCGCCGCCCAAGAGCGAATAGGTGGTCCATATCCGCCCGCCATTCTTTGGCACGTTAGACAGGCGATTCCCAGCTGTACCAAAGTAAAGGTCGCTCACGATCTTCGCTTCCGTGTAAGCGTAGGCGACCAGTAGGTTCCAGTGGGGCAGGATTGTACCGTTCAGGTCGAGTTCGACCCCGTGGCTGTTGGCCTCGCCTATCGGTAGCGCGTGACTGCCGTCGTTGGGAAAAAGTGGGTCTGCCACTGCAATGTTTTGCTTCGTAAGATCGTAATAGGCTAGAGTCCCGAGAAAGCGCCCTCCGAAAGCCGCTTTCACGCCAACCTCCCACTGTTGGGCAGTCTGGGGCGGCAAAGGCATGTTGTTGCGATCGATCGCTCCACCGTTCGTAGCGCCAAAATTCTCGACATAGCTGCCATACAGCGACAGCCACTCCCGCGGTTGCCACAGAATTCCGATCCGCGGGCTGATTTTGTGATCGCTGCTTCCACCGGTGCCATACATGCTACTGACGCGATCGCGGGCCATGTCGTAGCGAAAGCCTGCCAGCACAAAAACGTGATAAGGAAGCTGGACTTGATCCTGTAAATACAAACCGTACCAGCTCGACGTTCCGTAGATGGTAAAGGCTTGAGAAGGGTCGACCGGTCCAATCGTTATTCCGTGTACCGGCGCAAAGATGCTGATGTCGTCAAGGAGTAACCCGCTGATGTCGCAGCATGTCTGGTCGGGGTTGTCGTGATAGTAATCTCCTCCAATAAGGAGGTTGTGCTTCACGCCCCAGGTATTGAACTTGCCCAGGACATTGATCTCGAATGCATAGGTTGTAATATGTTGACGAAATAGGAGTCCGATTACACTGCCTTCGACCGTGCGGCGCAGGATGTCCGCGTTGACGTCCTCATCGGTGGAGAAATCCGCATAAGCACCACCACCCTTCGCATTGGTGATTGCGAAGTTGAACATGGCTCCTAACTGCCAACTTGGGCTGAACAGTTGCGAGAAAGACACGTTAGCCGTCTGCTGGATTGCGTTGTGAGAGTCCGTCGGTTCGCCCAAATTCCGGCTTATGGGAAAGTTCTGGAGAACGTTGTTGACACTAACGATTCCGCTCAACGGACGATCGCCGTACGGAATCAGTCCAATATTATCGGGGGTCGTCTTGTTATTGAAATATTCCCAGGCGAAATTCAACTCCGTCGTCGGAGAAATCTTCCACTGCACGACAGGAGAGAGGAACCAGCGTTCATCGCCAACGAACTGGCGGAAAGAGCCGTCGTGTTCGTAGGAGGCGTTGAAGCGATACGCAAGCCTGTTCTGCAAAATGGGACCGGTCGCATCTAGCGAGGTACGATACGAAGCGAAGGAACCGAACTGCTGCTGCAGGGCGTAGTGACTGTCAGGCAGGGGCCTTTTGGTTACGTAGTTAATGGCGCCACCGGGCTCCATACGGCCGTAAAGGATCGATGCGGGACCTTTGAGGACTTCAATCTGCTCGATATCCGTAGTCTCGTGTTTACCGCTGTCCCCTGTGTCAATGCGAAACCCGTCGCGGTAGACCACCTGATTGTTAAGGAAACCGCGAATCACGAATTGGTCGGCGAAGTCGCTAAACGCCGCCCTGGTTTGGTACACACCACTTACGTTCGGCATGGCCTGTTCGATTCGGGTGACTTGTTGGTCCTGGAGAACCTCTTGAGGCACCACCTGAACAGAGAGCGGCATTTCGAGAATGGGAGTATCCGTTTTGGTCGCGATCGTAGTGGCCATGACCGCGTACCCTTCTTGCTGAAAGACGTCAACGGTTTCTCTGCGGGTGGCCACCTTCATGACGATTTGCAGATCGGGAGGTGGTTTTCCCTCGGAGGCAGAGATCTGTTTCCGCGAAGTCTCGAACATCTTGCGTTCGGCTTGAAGGACGTAATCCCCCGGCAGAACCCCCGTGATTGAGAATTGGCCGGCAGAATTCGTGGTGGTTTTTGCCTTCACGGTGCCGGCATCATCGAGTAGCGTGATTTCGGCCCCTGCCATGGAGGCCCCGGAAGCGTCTTCGACATGCCCGGTTACAGATGTCGCCATGGGCTGCGCCATCACCCATCCACTCGCCAAAACGAAGCACAGGCATACCAGTGCGGAAGATTGGAGAATCATTGCAGAACCTGCAGTCTGTTTCATCTCTCACCCGCGGTGCTGGCACTTGGAAAGGAAAATGAGACGCAGCCGCCGAGCCAAATCTCGCCTGCTGCCATTCAAGAATTGAGCACGGAATCAGAAATTCTCGAGCAGCCACACATTGGAACTACATGTATTTTCCCCGAGAGCCAGGCGACGGCCATCAGGGGAGGGCGTGCCGCCCATTACCTCCGGGTTACTCCCTTCGAGCAACGTCCTAACCTTTCCGGTCAGGTCAACATTTACCAGGCCTGAGCGTGTACCCCAGGAACCCCTTCCCATGTAGCCACCAACCCAGAGACTCTTACTGTCCGCGGCCCAGTCCAAGCCTATAATGACTTTCACCTCCGGCACTGGAATATATCGGGTTACATTGTCATGAAGACGAAGTATCCGAAGTTCGGAGTCTTTGTATTGGTCTTGCGTAGGGAGGGTTACGAGGTATTTTCCGTCAGGGGAAAGGTTCCAGTTGTTGGGCCCATTCTCTTTTTTTAACCTGGCTGCCGAGAGTTCGGCCCCCTTACCAGCAAACGGATCGAAGATGAAGAATCTGTAGTATTCGGAGTCAATCTGGCCGTAGAGGCAGACGCTGGAAGGTAGCTTCGCGCACTGATAATTCACAATTCCCGGTCCTTGTAGAACCAATTGTGACGGGCCGCCAGAGACCGGAATTCGCATCAGGCGGTCATTGTCGGACGGCTCTGCCCGCGTACCACTGACCAGGTAGAGCATGCTTGAGCCGTCTGGAGTCAATCGGGGCAGCCATTCATCCTGCTTTCCGCCCACCAGTAGCTCGGGTTGGGTCTGGTCGATCCCCTGCTTGAAGATGTGGAGAGGTCCGTCGCGATCAGAGACAAACAGGACAGCTTTGCTATCCCCTGTCCAGGCTGCCGGGAAATCCTGCCTCTCGTCCAGAGTGAAGCGACGGGGCGTGCTAAGCCGCTTACCTTCCCCCTCTACTTCGGCGAGGTACACGTCGGCTTGCAAAGCACGGCGGACCAAAGCGACTCGCTTTCCCTCGCTGTTTACGCTGATAGACGTTATGAAAGCTCGATCATTTGTAATCCGGGTGGGCGAGCTTGAGGGACGAGTCGTGCGGGCGTCGAGCTGTACCCACCACAAGTTAAAGTCATTCTGGTTGGGTGGAGCTTCCTGCAACGTGTAGATCAGGCGCCCGGCAGTTGTCCATGCAATCTCGTTACTGAGCCGAGGTTCCGACAAAATCACAGCGCTGCGCCCACTGGCCAGCTCATAAATTTCAACTTGCTTTTTAGCCTCGGCTGAACTGGGTAGGTTAATCATTCTGACGTAAGCGAATCGCTTCCCATCCGGCGCCCAGGCTACTGCGCCAAAATCATCTTTGCCGCCGTGCAAGAGTATTCTGGCATTGTCTCCATCTGCGTCGATTTGCCAAATCTCTTCGTGATCCCACATGCCAGTGAGGAACACTATGTGTGAGCCGTCGGGTGAGACTCTTGCAGACGAGCCTGCATCAGCAACCTTTCGCGGCGTCCCCCCGAAGATCGATATCTTCCACAGACTCGGTGGTTTCTTTGGCTCATCGACCCAGGAGACGACAAGATGGACATTGTCCGGGAACCAACTCTCCGCAACCGCATCGAAGCCTTTCGGCAGTGGCACGGGATGAGTTTCACCGTTGTCCACCTGATGCAAGTAGAAGCCGGTTGGATCGGTGTAGGCTAGATACTTCCCATCGGGCGAGATAGTGCCGCTGGTCACTGTTGTGTTGTAGGGATTAGCTGTCAACTGCCGTTGGCTGATCGAAGTCTGAGGTGCATTTCGGCGCCCAACCATAACCCGACGGAGCAACATTCCCAATCGAGTGTGGGACACGTAGGTATTCTCGCCAGACAACAAAACTGCTGAGGTCGCCACAGCCAGGCCTGCAAGAGCTATGGCCGCTTTGAGTTTCCAGCGCCGCCGTGGCAGAACAGCTTGAAGAACGGCAGGACTGGGCTCTGGTGGAGCGATCGGCACATCGTTTGGCAGCTCTCTTTTGCCATTCCCGTTGGTCACCCACTCCACCGGAGCGATGAAGCGGTAGCCAAACTTAGGCAGGGTTTCGATCAGCTTGGGATGCTCGGCTGAGTCTTCGAGTGCCTGGCGTAACTTTTTTACAGCGGTGTTGACCCCATGCTCGAAGTCAACGAAGGTGCCTTCTGGCCACAGGGTAGCGCACAGTTGCTCGCGGTTCACGACCTCTCCCTCCGCCTGCAAGAGCAGGCGAAGCACCTGGAGCGGCTGTTCCTGAATGGCTACGCGAAAACCGGACTTTCGCAGTTCACCGCTGCTCAGATCGACACTGAATCGATCGAACTGGGCACACGTCCGCGAGGAATTGGAAGTTGCCATACAACCCTGAGCTTCTTTGTCTAGCAGTGTAGCTCACTTTCCCCCTGTGAGCGAGGAATTCTGAAGTTCACCTCTGCCCCTAAGTATCGTTTCTTCAGTCAGTTCCTCAGCTCACGACAGTTCACCCCGCAATTCACCCTTGGTGCATTGTGCGGCCCAGTGAGCGGTGCGATGGTGCAGCCACAAGGGGTGAGGATCGCCGGACCGGTGGCACTCAAATCAATCCCTGGCTTCTGAGGAGCAACCATGAAACGCATTCTGTTACTCGCAGCCGCGACCTTTGCGATCTGCCTGATGACCACCGCAAGCCATGCCCAGGCCGAGAACCTGAAGCTTCGCTTCCACGTACCGTTTCCTTTCACTGTCGAAACCA
>Ga0210406_10003243_pt1 | contig 17978 bp, 15 predicted proteins | sample IncBWC30MmetaG_FD_155454 | JGI IMG/M metagenome (GOLD analysis project Ga0210406, IMG submission 155454) | Forest soil microbial communities from Barre Woods Harvard Forest LTER site, Petersham, Massachusetts, United States - Inc-BW-C-30-M | ecosystem: Environmental > Terrestrial > Soil >... | reverse complement strand
TAGCTTGATACCAGCCGATTTCGACGGCCGCACACCTCCTCCGTCGGGCAGAGACGAATTCCTGGTCAGCATACAGAATCCCGTCAACGACAACGTGACGACCACTTCCAGCACTTTCAACTTGTGGGATTTTCATGTGGATTGGACAAACCCCCTCCATACGACGCACTCGCTGACGTCCATCCCTGTGACTGCTTATACGCCCGGATGCTATCTCTTCGTTCCAGACGAGCCCGCGATTACGTTTTGTGTTCTCGAGCCCCCAGCGGACGGCGGTGGACAGCACATTGACTCCGTGGGCGATCGGTTCATGCCGCGCTTTGATTACCGCAACTTCGGCGCTTACGAGTCATTCCTGATAAGCAATACCTTGCAGACTGCCACAAACAGCCAAAACCCTTTCCAGACCGGCGTCAATTGGTACGAACTGCGCGGAAATGGAACACCTTTCGTATATCAGTCCGGCATCATCAACCCGGATGACAGGTTCTTCCGCTTCCTGCCCAGCATCGCCCAAGACAAGACGGGCAACGCTGCGGTCGGCTACAGCGTCACCAACAACGTTTACGATCCTGAAATTAGCTTCTCTTATTGGAATCTTGCAACTTTGAATGCTCCGACCACGGAGGTTCCCATCTTTGCCGGGGCCGGGGAGGAAGTCACCCCGATAACCGGAACCGGCAAGTGGGGCACTTATTCGAGCATCACAGTTGATCCGTCGGATGATTGCACCTTCTGGTATGTCAACGAGTATTGGCCCAACAATACCGCTTGGGCAACGAGGATTGCTTTTTTCAAGGTCCCCACCTGCCAGTAACCAACGAAGATTCAACCGGCAAAGAAGATCTAATGAGGAAAATTCTTCGGCATACCCTCGCACCCAACCCGCGTATATCCGCGTACCTCTAGGGCTTTTCTCCGCAACTCAACAGTCCCAAAACGGCAGCCGGGTTACAAGAACATCCGCAATCTCAACTTCCATACACCCCTCGCGCACAACAGAAATGTTAGAATCACCTAATTCTGAACGTGAATTTCTGAACATGCGGATCACTGTCGTCGGTTCCGGATACGTAGGCCTGGTCGCTGGCGCCTGCTTTGCCGACCTTGGTCATGACGTCATTCTCGTTGACAACGACGAACGCAAGCTAGCCGCTCTCAAGAACGGGCAAGTCCCTATCCACGAGAACTTCCTGCCTGAACTATTGCAACGTCACCGTGGACATCGCCTCACCTTCTCCGCCGACCTTCAGGAAGCCGTGCGCGGCAGTGCTGCCATCTTCATCGCCGTCGGTACTCCGCCCACGGATCGTGGCGACGCCGACCTCTCCTATGTCGAGTCGGTGGCCCGCGAGATTTCCGGCGCCATCACCGGATATAAAGTCATCGTTGAGAAGAGCACGGTCCCGGTCTATACCAGCGATTGGGTTCGCAAGATTATCCTGCGCAACGGCGCCGACCCTGAGTCCTTCGACGTCGCTTCCAATCCCGAGTTTCTCCGCGAAGGCACCGCCGTCACCGACTTTCTTTTTCCCGACCGCATCCTGGTCGGCTGCAACAACCAGCGCTGCGCCGCCGTGCTGCGCGAAATCTATGCCCCGCTCACCAGCGGTAGCTACTACCAGCACCCCGACGCCATTCCGCAACCCGACCGCACTTCCGTTCCGGCTCCCATCATCGTCACCAGCACCCAGAGTGCGGAGTTGATCAAACACGCCTGCAACGCATTTCTGGCCATGAAGATTTCCTTCATCAACGCGGTCGCTTCCATCTGCGAATCCGTGGGCGCCGATGTAAATCAGGTCTGCCACGGCATCGGCGCCGACTCCCGTATTGGCCCCCGCTTCCTGAATCCCGGCATCGGCTATGGCGGCTCCTGCTTCCCCAAAGACGTGATGGCCTTCCGGGCCGTCGCCCGCGAATGCGGTTACGACTTCCGCCTGCTCGACGAAGTCATGCGCATCAACGAAGACCAGCGCGACCGCTTCCTCCGCAAAGTGCGCAGCGCCCTCTGGACTCTCCGCGGCAAGCACCTCGGAGTCCTCGGCCTCGCCTTCAAGGGCGGCACTGACGACATTCGCGAATCGCCCGCCATCCTTATTGTGCAGGCGCTCTTGCAGGAAGGCTGCAAGATCACCGCCTACGACCCGGCCGCCATGGAGCGGGCGCAGGAGGCGATGAACTCCGGCCTCAAGTTCGCCAGTTCTTCGTATGAAGCCGCCCACGGTGCCGACGCCCTGCTGATCCTCACCGAGTGGGAAGAGTTTGCCAGCCTCGATCTCCGCCGTCTCCACCAGGAACTCAAGTATCCCATCGTGATCGACGGCCGCAACCTGTACGATCCCGAAGTGATGGCAACCAACGGCTTCACCTACTACAGCGTGGGACGCGCGGCCGCTCATCCCGAGACCACACCGACCGCCGTGAAGGCGATGAAGAACGGCACCAACCAGGCATGAACCCTCAACGCGCCCTGGTCACCGGCGGCGCCGGTTTCCTCGGATCCCATCTCTGCGATGCCCTGCTCGGTGAAGGCTGGAGCGTCGTCGTCGTCGACAACCTCCTTACCGGCCGCCCCGCAAACCTAGCCCATCTCACCAACGATTCGCGCTTTGAGTTTATAAAAAAAGACATCTGCGAACCGTTCGACGTCGGCCGCGTCGATTACGTCTTCCACTTCGCCAGCCCCGCCAGCCCGGTCGACTACACCGTCCACGGCATCCCCACGCTGAGAGTCGGATCGCTGGGAACCTTTCACGCCCTCGAGGTCGCACTCAAATACCAAGCCAAGTATCTCGTGTCATCCACTTCAGAGTGCTACGGCGACCCCCTCGAGCATCCCCAGAAAGAAACTTACTGGGGGAACGTAAATTCCATCGGACCGCGTTCGGTCTACGACGAAGCCAAACGCTTCACCGAATCCGTCACCATGGCCTATCACCGCTACCACAAAGTCGATACCCGCATTGCGCGAATCTTCAACACCTACGGCCCCCGCATGCAACTCAACGATGGACGCGTCGTCCCCAACTTCATGAAGCAGGCTCTGCGCGGCCAAGACCTAACCGTCTACGGCACCGGCAGACAGACCCGCAGCTTCTGCTACGTCAGCGACGAAATCGACGGCTTCATTCGTTTAGCGAAATCGGACGAGCACTTGCCGGTCAACATCGGCAACCCTAACGAATTCACGATTCTCGAATGCGCCCAGCATGTATTAAAGGTGACCGGATCGAAAAGCAAGATCAGATACGAGCCTTTACCGCAGGACGATCCCAAGCAACGCTGTCCTGACATCACGAAAGCCAGACAACTCCTGGGCTGGGAACCGAAGATTGACCTGGAGAAGGGCCTGCGAATGTCGCTGGATCATTTCAAGAGGGCCGTGACGGAAGAAGGGATGGGAATAAAATAGCGCACTTCCGCCTTTCGCTCTCACCTGAATCGGTGAAGTTCAAGGCCTGCAGGAATCTGCTTTTCCCGGCACGGACGTGAGTGAATCCTTCGCAAATCCGCCCGAAGTAATGGTCCCGCGCTTCGCTCCGGTTGCAACCATCGCAATCGCGCAACTGCTGGGAACATCGCTCTGGTTTAGTGCGAACAGTGCGGCGGACGATCTGCGCCGAGCCTGGGGCGCCAGCGTTTCCGACATAGGAATTCTCACCAGCGCGGTTCAGTTGGGCTTCATTCTCGGAACTCTAGTTTTTGCGCTCAGCGGATTGGCAGATCGATTCCCCGCCAGCCGTATCTTCCCCGTTTGCGCTCTTCTGGGCGCAATGTTCAACGCCGGCTTCGCATGGCTTTCGATTGGCATTGCGAGCGGTGCCGTGTTCCGGTTTGCGGTTGGTATTTGCCTCGCGGGAATTTACCCGATCGGCATGAAGTTGATTGTGACCTGGGTGCCTGAGCGGACTGGATCCGCACTCGCCTATCTCGTTGCCATGCTCACGCTCGGCACTGCGCTCCCACATGGGTTGCGGCTGATCGGAGCGGCATGGAAATGGCAGTATGTCATCGGAACTTCCTCCGCATTGGCTGTTCTAGCGGCTCTTCTCATCTACTTCGTAGGTGATGGCCCTCACCTCGCGCTTCGCAAAAGCATGCCGGGAGTCCGCATGGGAGGTGTTCTCGACGCATTTGCATCCCGCGACTTTCGCGCCGCCGCTCTCGGCTACTTCGGCCACATGTGGGAACTCTACACATTCTGGACCATCGTCCCCCTGCTCATCGTTCGCACGTCGCTCAACGTGAACCTGGGCAACATCAAAGTTTCCGGACTGGCTTTCGCCATCATCTCCGCCGGCGCATTGGGATGCATTGTGGGCGGTCTCCTCAGTCACAAATGGGGCAGCGCTCGCGTGGCCGCGGTATCGCTATCGCTTTCAGGATTTTGTTGTTTTACCTTCGCACCCGGTTGGCGCATGTTGCCGCCGGTGGCGCTCTTGGCACTGCTCCTCGTCTGGGGGGCCGCCGTGGTCGCCGACTCGCCACAGTTCTCCGCCCTCTCGGCTCGCGCCTGTCCTCCGAATCTGGTTGGGGCGGCGTTGGCCATACAGATCTCGATCGGCTTCGCCATCACAATCGTTTCCATCGCCGTCGCCACAGGTCTCTTCGAGCGTTTGGGAGCCAACGTCGCCTGGCTGCTTCTGCCCGGCCCGCTGCTCGGACTCATTGGCTTCTATCCACAATGGTCGCGCAGCTTTAAGTTGTCAGGGTAGGATCCGATCAGGCCGACGCGGTGAAATGGGCAATCATCGGCCCAACTCGAAATACGAATTCGTCGAAAACATGTGCTGAAAATACTCATTCTTCCAGTTAGGGTTGATCCGGTCTAGCGGAAGCTGCCGAGCGGGGGATTGGGACAATACCGTGGCCGCCAGCGGCAACAGCGCAATCAGAAAACGCATGTCTTTCTGACGAAAAAAACCCTAGGCGTTAGCGGGAAGTACGGGAGGCCGGTCCTTTAGCTTGAACTCTTGCTGGAGCTCTCCGCCGTAGCCGCCACAAAGTCAATCAACTGTTGCACCCCGCGGCGTTCACCCTTGGTGTTCAGCTTGAACGACACGCCCATCCCGTAGCCGGGATGCGAGGCCTTCACCTCGCCGCTCAACCGCAACTTCATCTCGTGCGTGCGTACCACGATTTCCACTGCCGACCCCTGCGCGAAGGCCAGCGGCATTTCCAGGTAGCATCCGCCGGGGCTCAGGTCGCTCAGATGGCAATAGTTCCGCACGGAACTTCCCTTCTGGTAAACTTCCGCGCCCAGACGGCAGGCATATCGTGTTTGCCCACGGCGGTTCGTCGGCTCCAAGCGCAGCCGCGCCACCGCTTCCCGCTCGCGAACCTTCCCGTCCTGCTTCTCCCCATGTCCGCCCGCTGCCACCATCTCGTCGCTCGGTTTGATCGAGTGTTCCACGTCCACTGCCTCCGAAGCCAACTCCCGCTTCGGAGCGTCGGCCACGTTCATCTGCAACCACTCGCTCAGAATGCGCCGCGAGGTTTGCGGCACATCCACAAACTGGACTCCCGCGCGTCCGTTCCAGTCTTGCCACACCACTTGCCCGGAAAGCCGCACGGTTGTAGTCTGGCCCGGCAATTGAAACTGAAAATAAACTTTGCAGGTCGGCGGCAGTTTCTTGCCGAAATTTACTGCCATGCCGTCTTCCGCCACATCCACCAGCGTCGCTCGCGTCTGTTCTCCGCCCGCGTAATCGATCGTCGCTTGCGTGTGCACCAGAGCCCGCGCCTTGCGCCGCTTGTCCCGGTAAAGCACGGTTTGGGCAGCCCGCAATGTACTCAGCGCCCGCTCGTAGGACATCGGCTTGTACAGCACGAAATTCACCCCGAGTGAAAACATCTCCCGGATACTCTCCTGCCCCGCCACCACAACCACCGCCAGTGTCGAGCCGGCCACACGCGAAACACTGCTCTCGTGCAACAAGGCAACCACGTCCGACTGCTTCTTGCAATCGAGGATAAGCAGATCAACGCGGTCTTGCGCCAGCCTCACCCCCGCGCGCACCGAGTCTGCGCACAACTCCACCCGAATACCAAGTTCTTCCAGGACACGGCGCAGCACCAGAACCGAAGCCTCATCCGCGCAGACCAATAACGATGAGAGAGTCATACGTGCCTCTAATCCTAGGATCACGGCGGTTCCCTCTACAAGTTACCTTTGTCATTCCAGTCTCCCCAGACTTCTGTTAACTCCATTGGACTCAGTCCTGGTGACACCACTCACCATCCTCAGCACAAGAGACCAATGGTCGTGCATTGTACCGTCGTGCTTTGACCCTGCTCTCCCCCGTCTCTAGGATGAAGGATGTCAGCACCGGTCAGAATTGTGCGCGCATCCTCAACAACACAGCCGCGCGACCCCAAGCTTGAATATGGAATCTACGACACCTAAGAAAACTCAGGGCTTTTCTCTCGTGGAATTGATGATCGTCGTCGCCGTGGTATTAATTTTAACGGCGGTGACGGTGCCTCGCCTGTTAAACACTGTCAGCGACATCAGTCTGCGATATGCCGCGTCGGATTTCAGCGGTCTGGTCCAGTCAGCTCGCATTCAGGCGGTCCGAAAAAACACTTTTTACACGATCCTGCAGGGCACCTTGCCTTCGGGCACGCCTGGTTATTATCTCGATCTTCCCAAGGCCGGCGTCTACAACAACGGCGATCCTGTGGTGCCCATCAGCTCTAGCGTCACCTTCTGGCCGGGGATTGGCAGCGGCGCTCCCAACGAAGGGGCCTTTATCGCCAGCTTGAACTTCACCGTCAACCCTGGAGGAAGTCCCCTCAGTTTCAATGCGCGTGGATTGCCTTGCGTTGCGGTCGCGAATGCCTGCCCACAAACACCAGGTCAGGGTTTCGTCGTTTTTATGTCGAAACCCGCAGTAATGGGAGGGGTCCCCTGGGCCGCCGTCGTCATCAACCCCAGCGGCCATATCCAGCAGTGGACCTCCGATGGAAATGGCAATTGGATCCAACGGGATTGAGGAACACGATGCTTGAATCACTACATTCTCGATCTGCAAACCCACAAAACCGGGTCACCCTCGGCGAGAGCGGAATATCGTTGATCGAACTTATGATTGCCATGACCGTGCTCGCAGTCGGCATGCTGGGGTGTGTGGTCATGATTCTGGCAGGCGTGCAATCGAACTCACGAAATAAAACGGATACCACTGCGGTCGTTCTGGACCAAGAGATCCTGGAGATGTTTGCTACCTACAAGAATTATCCAACCTCGGGATTCGTCGCCATTAACGATTGTGGCGTCGGAGTCACCAGTGTCCACGATGCCTCGGTAGTTCAGGCGGCCGGTCCTTCCGGAGCGGGAGCGACCCTCTACACGGCTGCCACCGCACCTTTGCCCAGCAGGGTCGGAGACATTGATTGGACTCAACCAAGCCCCGTTCTGGCCACGAACGCGGTCACCGGTTACGCCATGCAGTACCAGGCGTGCAACGGAGACACCTACGAGGTCCGGTGGAACGTTATGGAAGTCAGTCCAAATCCAAGCAGCCGCATCAGCCTACTGACGGTCTCGTCGCGCCAAACTTCCGCCGGGGCGGCCCACAATGCAACGCTTTTTGCCATACCCACCACGCTGCGGACCATGATTGAGAACTGAGCCAATTAGGAACGATCACTTTGGCATAAACACATTTGGGATGAAGATGAAGAAACCTCGACAAACATCGGTTCCCCGGCAGGCCGGCTTCTCCATTATCGAACTCATGATCGTGTGCGCAATCCTGGCACTCGTGATGGCGGCTGTGGTCTCAGGAATCAACACCACCGTGCAGCGCAGCCAGGCGGAGCAGACCAAGGTCGATCTCACTCAGGAAGGACGTGAGTTCGTGGACGAGTTTGAGCGCGACCTGCACCAGGCGGGCTATCCCAACTGCCGCACGGTCGCCGCTCCCGGGCTTGGAGCTACTCCCAACTGTCCCGCAGACAATACCAATCCCACCGAAGCGATGAACTCGAACGTGGCGGTCGGCCTGGTGTCGGTTTCCAATACTCAGGTTATTTTTGAAGGGGCCATCGACGGCAGCGGCACGGTTTATTCCGTTCAGTATCGGTTGGTGGATTCCGCGGGCAACTTCCCGCCCACCGCAACCTGCCCTTGCACCATCCAGCGAAGCGAAATGGTGAAAGTGAATGGAACCATGCCCCTCGCTCAACCCGTCACCTGGAGTCAGGAATTGCAGAACGTGGTCAATAGCGGAGTGCCTGGAGGCACTGCGGCTTACGGCAACGGATTGCCGATTGCCGGGAATACGGCCTGGGGCGCCACCAATAGCTCCTACTACGCCGCCATAGCCAGCTTCAAGGATTACCCGGTCTTCCAGGCCTACGACCAGAGTGGCAGCATCGTCGCTCTGCCTCTGGACATCACCACCCCAAATGGCACGGCAGCGCTCACCTGCGCCGTCACTTCCACGTCTTGTGTCAAGTCGATCCGCCTCACCATCAATCTATTGGCGAACGCCACCACGGGCGCTGATTTACAGACCAAGGTACGGCCGGTGACGACGATGGTGGGCAACGCTCGCCTGGTGAACAACTGAGGAGGTCTACCATTATGCAAAAAAACAACCGTCACAACCCCGAACGCGGTATGGCTCTTATTCTCGCTCTCCTCGCGCTCATTCTGATCTCCGCGGTAGGCCTGGGCATGATTTATATGTCGAGCACCGAGACTTCGATCAACACCAACTACAAGGATACGCAGTCGGCTTTCTTCGCGATGCGGGCCGGGCTGGAGGAAATGCGCGACCGGATGCGCAGCAATAGCGTACCTCCCATCGTCGCTGTTCCGACAGCGATGCCGGGCGCGGCGAATTCGATCGTCTACATCGTCAATCCTTCCGGAAACACGGACGTGGTCGACCCTAAAACGTTCGGCAATACCTACTTCGACGATGAATTCTGCCACGAATCCTTCGTTGGATCGGGTGTCAACTACGTTGCCCCGGGCACGCCGTGTCCGGCCGCAGGTGCGCCGCCGGGAGGCAGCGTGGCTCCGTACATGGCCAGCAATTCACCCTTTACCAATACTGCCTCGTCGCTGAAGTATAAGTGGACTCGGATCACGCTGAAGCAAAATGGAACCTTCCCCAGTGCCTTGGTCGATTCCACCCAGCCTGCTGCCTCGCCAGTATGCTGGAATTCAGCCACCGCCCAGGAGATCGTGCCGACCGCACTCGGATACCCCGACTGCACGACAGCACAAACCGCCGGCCTCATGGTTGCTCCCGTTTACCTTGTTACTGCCCTTGCCATCACTCCTCAGGGCAGCAGGCGCGTCGGCCAATATGAGTCCGCGGCGTTGAACATCACGCCCCCTCCCGGAGCGTTGGCATTGGATGGACCCGCTGCTGTATTCAATCCCGCACCCCATTCGGCGAACTACTTCGCCAATGGCAATAACAGCGGAGCTGCGGCATACACCGGGCCGGGTGGACCGGCGGCTTGTCCCGTCACCACTCCCGCCACCTCACCGGCGGTCAGCACCGGCGACCAAGCGGGTGTGAACAACCTTGTGGGAGTTCCCCCAGGCTCCGGCACCATTCCCGGCAACCGCTTGGGTAATTACACGGGAACGCCTCCACCGCCGCCGGCGGCTGCCACTCCCTCGATAGTGAATCAGGGATCGACGGGCACGAACCAGTTAAGCGGCACCTGGGCCAGCCCTGCGGCACTCAACAACCTGGCATCTTCCATCGGCAACGGAGCCGACCAGACCCTCACCTGCGGCATAGGAACACCGTGCAGTTTTCCGGCTACCGGTTTGGGCACCGATGCCGCACCGAAAATAACCTACGTAAACGGCGACTTTAACTTCGGTGCCAATTCCGGCGCAGGCGTATTGGTCGTGACCGGGACACTCAACATCACCGGCAACTCCAGCTTCGACGGACTGATCCTGGTCATTGGCCAGGGACTCATATCGGAGAACGGCGGCGGTGGTGGCCAATTCAATGGCTCCATATTCATTGCCAACACCAATAGCAACGTTTCACCCTACAATCAACTCGCTACTTTGGGAACTCCTGTGATCCAGTGGAACGGCGGCGGCACCAACGGCATCCAGTACAACAGTTGCTGGGCCAATATCGGCAACAACATGCATTTCATGGTGGTAGCTTCCAGGGAAGAGATGTACTAAACCGAATCGCGAGCCAGACCGCCCACAATTGAATCAACCGCCGGGATCTGTTAGTCCCGGCGGTTTCCAGTCCCAATCGGGATTACGGTCCCGGTGACTTCAGTTACCATCTGCATTACAAAAGGCCAATGTCATTGGCCCTGTACCCTCGTACTTTGACCCAGCCTCCAACCCTTCCTAACATGAAGAGGCCAGCCCCCAAAAGGGTCTGCGTTCCGGGCCATGCTGCCCGGTTAGCGCCTGCAGTTTGGGCTCAATGTTTGTATACCGGGTTTACGAAACCGACTTCCCCCAACGACAGGACCTATGGCATCGCGCAAGCAAAACGGCTTCTCACTGCTGGAATTGATGATCACCGTAGTCCTAATCCTGACTATGACGGCGGTCACTTTCATCACCTTGCTGCCCACGTTCAATCGGGCGCACCTGGAGAATTCTTATTCCACCAGTCTGATGGCCTTGCGCAACACCCGCAACCTGGCCATCGCGCAGAGCCACGAGTACTACGTGGTATTCAACCCCCTTGGCTTTCCTGCCGGCACCATCCTGATCCAATATCAGCCTCCGCCAGTTGGCGGGATTGCACAGCCCCTTCAGCAAGTGATCACTTACTCTATTCCCCCCGACATAGCTTTCAACGTCCGTGCCGGGTTTCCAGCCCCCCCGGATGGATTCGGCGCGGGCATCGTCCCCATTGACTTTGGTCAAAACTTGGGAGCCGGCAACTTGAACTATGTAGTGTTCATGCCAGACGGCTCCTCCCGCGATAACCTCGGCAACTATAACAGCGGTGTTGTGTACCTCACCCGCGCCTCTGACTCTATCTACAGCTCGCGCGCTATCACGGTTTGGGGCGCTACGGGCAGGGTCCGCGGCTGGCGGCTCGACCAGAAAGCAGGGGCTCCAATATGGGAACAAGAATGAAGCTAACGAAAACGACAGCGAGCAACCGCTTCACGGAGCGCGGATTTGCCATGATCGAAGTCATGATCGCGATGGTCGTCCTGACCGTCGGACTGCTGGCCGTGTTTGCCAGCTTTGCTACCGCCATCGAGGCCACCGAGGAGGCGGAGGAAAATCTGATCGCCCGCCACAAGGCGCTGGATGCCATGGAAAGCATCTACACCGCCCGCAACAGCCAGCAACTCCCCTTCGCCGCCATCAACAACGTTGCTAACGGTGGCAGTTTTCTGAGCGGGCCTCAGCCTCTGCTTTGTGCTGGCAACGACGGCCTGGTGGGTACTGCCGACGATGTGCCGTGCACCACGGCGGCTGGCGTGGTCTGCCCTGGCGGGGTGGAATGCTTCGCCCTTCCCGGACCCGACGGCATTCTGGGTACAGCTGACGACGGAATCCAGAGCCTGGCCAACTTTACCCGCACCATCTCCATCAACCAGGTGTTGCAGCAGGATGGCACGGTGAACCAAAACCTGATGGCGATCTCGATCACAGTGAGTTACCAGAAAACTGGATGGCCAGCTCACAGCTACACCACCAGCGGCCTGATCTCGAGCTACCACTAATCTCTATGAGGACCACAAAGATGCTGACCGGAAAATCGCAACGCGGATTCTCTCTGCTGGAGCTGCTGGTGGCTTCGTCCATTGGTCTGATCCTGATGGCCGCCATGACCAGCCTCTTCAGAATGGGCATGGCCGCCACCTTTACGGTCACGCAACGCGCCGAGACCCAGCAGAACATGCGGGCCGCCATTGAGTTGATGACCAAGGACATCAGTTTGGCGGGATCGGGCTTGCCCACGGGCGGTCTTCAGTTGCCCGCAAACGGGGGCGCAACCCTTTCCCAGTACGCGTGCAACCAGGCCGGCACTTGTTATGTTCCCGTCCACACGTACCCAAACAACGGCGCCGGTGGTGCCAACTACATGTACGGTATCGTGCCCGGCTTCAACAACGGAGTGCAGAACAATGCTGTCATCCCCAATGCACCCGGGCAGATCAACAGCAGCATCACTTCGATCTATTGCGATTACAATTTTCCCCTCGACGCGTTTAAGATCACAGTCCCGGCAGCGGGTGGCGGTGCCACGGCCACGGTGACCGTACCGAACCCGCCGGCTCCATCGCCGAACTCCATTCTCGCGCCAGGGGGCCTGGTTACGGGCGATCTGCTCCTGTTCGTGGTGAGCAGCCCCGGCAACGGCACCGGCGTTAACGGAACCAGTTCGGTGCAAACCGCCACTGCGGTCGCGGAAATTACAAACATCCCGAATAACACCTCCATCGCCTTTGCTGCGGGAGACCCACTCAACTTGAACCAGTTGGGCGGCGGAATCACCAATAACATGGCGGTGGTCGCAGCCAACGCAGTGGCGGGCTCGAATTTGTCGGTCTGCCGCCTTTATGCGGTCACTTACTTCCTGCAGGTCCCTCCCGCCGGCGGAACCACGCAAACCCCACGCTTGATGCGCCAGGTGAACGGACAAAACGCCATTCCCGTCGCCGACAACATCATCAATCTGCAGATCACCTACGACGTGATCGATTCCACTCTCGGCACCATCAGCGCCAATCAGCGTGATCCCATCGGCGCAGGACTGTCCCCCAGCTTGATCCAGAAGGTCAACCTGTGGGTGATGGGAGAGAGTTTGATAAATACGGGAAACAAATCACAGAGCATGTATCTGGCATCTTCGGTGAGCGCCAGAAATATGAGCTTCTGCAATTCTTACAGTGCCACTGCCGTTGCTTGCCAATGAGTGGCGGGTCGAGATCTTAGAGGGGGAACCATGGGAAAGAGCAACCGAGATTCGCGAGGGTTTACTCTTATCGCTGCGCTGTTGTTGACTATCCTTTTGTCGGCACTGGCCGTAGGACTGCTGTTCACGGTCAGCAATGAAGTCCGCATGGGAGGCAACGACGTTGAAGACAACCAGGCCTTCTATGGCGCCGAGGCCGGCATTGAGAACCTGACCGCTCAGCTCTCCCTCCTTTATCAAACCTCCCAGTCGCCGGTTGCGGCCGACATCAACGCTTTGACCAACCCTGCCACTGCCGTCTATCCGACTCAGATTGTTGGTTCCAACATCACCGCCATGACCTACGCCGAGTCCATCACCTGGCCGGCCACCGACGCCAATGGGAATCCCTGCGTTAACCCGTGTGGTACTTGGAACATTATCGGTTCTGGCGCCGATCAGGGTCTGGTCGCGACCATCATCCCTTATAACCTGCAAGTCACTGCCACCCGCTTGGCGGGTTCCGGTCAGATCTCCGCGTACTCCGCCCTGGCAGGCACTGGCGCGTCCGCGAACATGTCCCGCACCGTCGAAGTGGCCCTGATTCCGGCCTTTGAGTTTGGCGTGTTTTGCGATGGCGACTGCGACTATTTTGCCGGCCCCAACTTTAATTTTGGTGGCCGCGTCCACACCAACGGCAATCTCTTTCTCGCTTCTGGCGCCAACCTGACCTTTACCGACAAGATTGCTGCCGTGGGCCAGGTCATACTGGACCAACTGGAAAATGGCCATGCCACAGCCGCGGGCTACGGAGGTTCCAGTTGGGTCCCCAATGCCAGTGGTGGCTGTCCTGGCGCCCCCGGGACTGGACCAGCCGCGAATTGTTTGCAACTGGCAAATGGAAGTTGGACTGGCGGATTCCCCCCGGTAGGCGTTGCTAACCCGGCATGGTCGGGCATTTCAAAAGGAACGCTTAATGGATTCGTCCTCAACGGACTCACCGGCGCCACGAAGCTGCAGTTGCCTTTCGTGCAAACCGGCGTTGGGGCCATGGAAATCGTTCGCAGACCGCGAGCCGCCGACAATCCGCTGATGGCCAGTTCCCGTCTCTATAACAAAGCTGAAATCCGTGTTCTGCTCGCCGACACTCAAGTCGGTCTGCATCCCGAGCGCGGCGCGATCGGCGATGGCCAGGACGTGCCCTTAACCGCTGGCGCCTTCGTCGCCACACCGGGCGGGAACATGTATTACGCCATGGCCAGTCCCGCGGCCAAGCCAGGCCTCGGTTGGGTTGCTCCTACAGGCTGCGCTGGTCCGCCGGCTACATGGTCTCTGCTGGGACAAGTAACCCAGGTTACGCCTTGCACCACCCCCACATGGTTGCGCGTGGAGTACCTGAGCAACGTCACCGGCCTTTGGGTTGGGTGCACGACGCAGTGGCTCAGCTATGGCTTTGGCCGCGACTACGGCCTTCCGCCCACTACGCCCTTCGGAGGCGCGGGAGCCAACACGGTGGGCCCCGCCATCCTCATCCTGCAACAGTTGCAGAGCCCCGCTGGCACGGTAGCCAACGCGACCGGGTTGCCCGCAACGCAATACAACTGGATCCCGATTAACTTTTACGATTCCCGCGAAGGCGAACCTCGCGACGCGGGCGTTCGAGCCGGCACGCAACTTAGCCCCGTCGGAGTGATGAATGCGGTGGAACTCGATGTAGGGAACCTCTGGCTCTGGCTGCAATCAAGAGCCGGGACTCCCTATGCTGGCAGTCTCGGTACTCAGGTCAACTCTACGAAAGACAAGGGCTACATACTATATTTTTCGGATCAGCGCGGCATGATTCCAGACCCGGATCCTCCGTACCTCAACACCATGGCCGGGTCGTCTCTGCTGGAAGATGTGGTCAACACCGGTTCGGCGGCAGGCGTGCCAGATGGAGCGCTGGAACCCAAGGTTTACTATAAGTACTCTCCGGAAGATGTGGATCAGAGCGGCACTCTTAATCAGCAGGGAGCTCTGCACCTCGGCGCCGGGTTTGGCGTCCCGGCGGTCAACGTTACCCAACCTTACTATATTGCCGGAGTAACAGCCGGGGTTAACGGCCCGATCACTGCTGCCGTGAACATGGTCACCGGACCGCGTCACGTTCTGCGCCTAGTGGATGGCGGCATGAGCGCCGCGGCCGTGAGCTACGTGCCTGGGACCAACGCGATTCAGGCCAACTCGATCGGCTTCACCGTTGCCTCCGAGGAACCGGTCTACGTTCTGGGAGACTACAACAGCGGTCCTACAGACCCTCTCTGGGCCGGCGGCAACAATAATACTAACCACTCGGCGGCCGCGATCATTGCGGACTCGGTTACGCTGCTTTCCAACCCGCCGGCACCCACGAACCTTCCAGTCGCCAATCAGGGCTGGACGGACGCCAGCAGCTTCAACTTCCCCGGCGATGTAGCCAGCGCCGCTACCACCAGGAAAGGAAACAATAGCCACTACCGGCTCGCCATCGCGGCCGGCAAGAGCATCCCGTTCCCGCAACCCGCCTGGGGTGGCCAGGACTACGGCACCGACGGCGGTATGCATAACTTCCTCCGCTACCTTGAGCAGCGCGGCGCAAACGGGGCCACCGTCAACTACGCGGGTTCGCTGATCAGCATGTACTATTCGCAATACGATACCGGCACCTTCAAGTGCTGCAACGTGGTGTACGGAGCGCCAGTCAGAAACTACTTCTTCGACACGCTGTTCCTGAACCCGGCCAACCTGCCTCCAGGCACGCCGATGTTCCAGGACGTCGTCAGCCTGAGCTACCACCAGGGCTTCACGGCTCAGTAAGCTTCGAAGAAGCTCAACTCGATCACCGCCCCGATCCTGCTCCAGGGATCGGGGTTTTATTTTTTTATACTATTCCGCCGTCCGCCCTTTTCTCGTACCATCACGGCTAAAATTGCTGGAGCATTCCAGCATCAATCCATGAGCGCATCTTCGCCATCTCCGCCGCAGCTTCACGGTCAGCCGCCTGATCTCCAAAAGACAGATCGCCGCGAGACCGATCACCGAAGTTCGCGCTGGATCTGGACAGCGTTCACCGCCACCGCTCTCGCCGCCCTCGCGCTCTTCTTTATTCCAATGTTCGTCATTCGTCCCTTCCGTCACCAGGCGCCGCGCGCACTCCTGCTCGCAATGGCCGTTCGGCAACGCGCTCCTCTGGGCACGCTGATCGCCGCCCTCGCCTGCTTCGTACTCGCCTTCGCGCTGTGGAGAACCGTCGACCGCTGGCGCAAGATTCTACTCGTGCTCACGATGCTGCTCGTCGCGTTCTCCGCAGTCATGGCCCGCCTCAATCATTTCGAGTGGATGTTCCATCCCATCACCGGCCCGCAATTTCTCGCTCAATCTGCCAGCAAGCTCGACTCCAAAGAAATGATCATGGCCGTCCACCTCGGCGATGACTTCCGCGCCTATCCCATAAGCCAGATGGCCTACCATCACATCCTCAACGATGTGGTCGCAGGCGTGCCGATCGCCGTCACTTATTGAACGCTCTGTCACACCGGTCTGGTGTGGACACGCACGGTGAACGGAAGAGAACTGCATTTTTATCTGGCCGGAATCAACAACCAGAACTTCCTCATGCGCGACAAGGAAACCGGAACCTGGTGGCAGCAGATCACCGGCAAAGCCATCTACGGCCAGCTGCAAGGCGCAGCGCTGGGGCTCGTTCTCAGCGACGAACTCACCTTCGGCCAGTGGAGAACCGAATCCCCCTCCGGCCAGGTGTTGGCGCCCGTAGCCAAATACACGAAAGAGTACGACCCTAACTGGGAGCCCGACGTCGCTAAACTCCCCGTAGTAATCAGCTTTCCCGGCACAGAACTGAAGTCGCGCGACCTCGTCATCGGACTCACCATCAACGGCGCCGCCCGCGCTTATCCCTGGGAAACTTTCGCCAGGCAGTCTCCGGTCGTGGATCGCGTCAACGGCACGCCGCTGCTGCTGGCCCTCGGCCCCGACGGTAAATCCTTCCGCGTCTTCATGAGCCGCATCGACGGCAAAGACGCCGAATTCTTTCTGCAAGCCGAGACTTCGGAGAACAAAGATTGGGCCCTGCTGGATACTGCAACCGCCAGCCAGTGGAACTTCCAGGGCTGCGCCATCTCCGGCCCGGCGCGGGGAAAATGTCTGGACCGCATCCCCGCCCTGAAAGATTACTGGTTCGACTGGCGCAACTACCATCCCCACACCACGGTCTACAAACACTAGAACTGGCTTCACAAATGGTTAGGGAAAGGCGCGGCTTTGCTTCTCTGTTGGAGGGTGTGGGCCTTCAATCGACTTTCGTGGAGCGCCGCCATTTCGCATGGAGCCAGGCAAGCACTCCAACCAGGCAAACCTCCACCGGACCGGGCGGCATGATCTGCATGCGCCACAAGCCGGCATAATCTGTCGTTGCCACGTACACCGCCCATATGGTCCCGCCGGCGGCTATCAGGCTTCCGACGCGTTCCTCCGCGGCAATACTCAAGAGATAACCTGTGCTGCTGGCCTTCGCAGCGGGCTTCGGGGTGGGAACGTAAGCCGCCGGCGAATTATCGTAGCCGTCGCGTCGCTTGTTCCAGTCGAGGTAATCGTTCTGATATGGCTTCGTCACTGCGCCTCTAGAGTGCCACAAAAATGGCTGGGCTAACGCGTTACGTCCGTAACTTCTCAGTCGATGGAACCGGTTGGGTCAGGCGACACTGGAGGTTTGTGGGGTGGCCCGCACGCTTCTCAGTTGTCAGTCCGAACCGGGCTGAAGACCCGAGAGGAACCAGCTTTTCGGTTGCCGGTTGAGTTGCTAAGTCGATGATTCCAATAGACCAAGGGGGAGGGTGGGGGTACTAAAAGGTAAACCGTTTACAAAATGGAACGCTTCGAGCCGATGCGCGCATTCGCCCTCTAATCCCTCCTTGAGGTTCCCATCCCAGAAATTGATCTACACTGACATTTCCTTTGGTTGTCAAGTTTAAGCTTCGCATAAGAACGCATCCCGGACAAAACGAGAACTGAGAACTGAAATGCAAATTCGCGCCATCTTCTGGGACGTCGGAGGAGTTCTCC
>Ga0210406_10003242_pt1 | contig 17982 bp, 11 predicted proteins | sample IncBWC30MmetaG_FD_155454 | JGI IMG/M metagenome (GOLD analysis project Ga0210406, IMG submission 155454) | Forest soil microbial communities from Barre Woods Harvard Forest LTER site, Petersham, Massachusetts, United States - Inc-BW-C-30-M | ecosystem: Environmental > Terrestrial > Soil >... | reverse complement strand
CAGTTTGTGGGGGAGCGGACGGGGCAATTGCTGGCGGAACATTTTTCTTCGCTGGAGGAATTGGCGGCGGCGAAGGAAGAGCAGCTTGAGGACGTGCCGGAGGTTGGGCCGAAGGTCGCAGCGAGCATCGTGGAGTTTTTCTCGGAGGTGGCTAATCGCCAGCTCATCAAAAAACTGAACAAGGCGGGCGTGCATCCGACGGCGGAAAAACGCAAGGTCAAGAGCGACAAATTTGCGGGGAAGAGTTTTGTTTTTACGGGCGGGCTTGCTAATCGTTCGCGAGAAGAAGCGGGCGAGATTGTGCAGCAACACGGCGGGAAAGTTTCGGGCTCGGTCAGCAATAAGACCCACTATGTGGTTGTCGGAACGGATCCCGGATCGAAGTACGACAAGGCAAAAGAACTGGGAGTTACGATCCTCACGGAACAAGAATTTGAGAAGTTGCTGGGACTGAAGTAGGGGGAAAATCTACTCGGAATCCTTTTCGTCTTCCCTAGGTCCCAAAAAGCGGAACAACGCCCGGTCTAGGAGCCAGCCCACCGCGATTCCTACGCGCCGTGGAAAGAAGAATCCGGCAAGAACAATCGTAATAAAGATTCCAAAGAGGATGTGCGAATGGGCTTGGAGTGTTTCTTGGAGCCATCTCCATTGCGGTTCAAATTTGGGCGCAATAAACGCGGCCAGAATCCCAAGAGCAGCTACAACAGCAGCTATCCCCAAACTTGAAACGAAGAGTTTCAGGGAATCGCCAGGGGGCCTCTCCCCTGGTGGAGTTAAGTCCCACATCACCAGCAGATAGTGGTCCCCTCTGCGGAGGCATCTAATGGCAATATCCCAGCTCTTCCGGGCTGCATCGTTCTCTTTGCGCAGACGATAGTAGGCGTGGTGGAGGAGCCGCGAAATTTTGGCCTCATATTCATCCGAATCGTATTCCGCCTCAAACTCCTCGTTCAGCTTGATTGGATCTTCGGGGACGTAGCCGCTCTCGGTGAAATACATCATGCGTTTTTCAAGGTCCGAGAGAGGCACGCCCTCTAACGCGGCCTGTTCTGCGGTTTGCGCGACGAGAAAATCCTTGGCTTCGCGGATTCGCATTGGCCGGATTGTAGGGTTCGTTTCTGCTTGGAACAAGGACAAATTCCGTAGGTCTCCGATGTATAATAAGAATTGGCGGGCGGGCCGGGTGATCGCTGGCTTCGGCGTAGGAGTGGCGGCGTAAAGCCGCCGCTACAAAGCCGGGGCGGGAGGAAAGTCCGGACACCGTCCTGAGGCACGCTCTTCACTTTGTGGGGAGCGGAACTCTTGACAGGGCAACGCGCCTGGTAACGCCAGGGGGCGCGATGGGGAGCACAGGCTAAAGCCTGTGCCACTCGGAGCGCTACGGAAAGTGCCACAGAGAATAGACCGCCGGCGGAGCGCAGCACGGTGGCATCGCGCAGGGAAACCTGCGGGACGTCTTCGAAATGCACGCAACGTTTGGCAAGGGTGAAAAGGTGGGGTAAGAGCCCACCGCTCCGGTGGAGACACCGGAGGCACGGAAAACCCCGCGTGGTGCAAGGCCAAATAGGAGGGGAGAGCCGGCCCGGCTCGATGAGCGAGCGTTCATGAAAATGAACGCGCTCCTTCTGCGGTGGCGCAAGCCAACGCGGATGAGAACCCTCGGGTAGGCTGCTGGAGTCACGGTGCGAATCGTGACCTAGAGGAATGATCGCCGCGCGCGCAGGCTGCTTTGCAGATTGCGTGCGGCACAGAATCCGGCTTACAGGCCCGCCCGCTGATTTTATTGAACTTGCGGCGCTTTTGCTGAGGAGCTTGGCGTTTTCGCGCCAGCTCCTTCCGGCCCTTCGTGGTTTTCCAATATACGCCGCACCTTTTCGCGCACGCCGGTACAAAAAGGCGCGTAATGCCGTTCAATGGTTTCTGTTTCGGTGATTTCTATTTCAGTGGTTTCGATCTTATCCCCTAAAATGCGGGCAATGCGGACGATGAGCTCAAGTAAGGTAACTCGGCTCCTTTTTATGCTGGCGCTCTCAACAGCAGCCTCCGCGCAAGAATGGCAATTCTATGGTGGTGACGCTGGCGGAACGCGATCCTCGCCGCTCAAACAGATCAATCGCCAGAACGTTGCAAGCTTGAAAAGGGCGTGGACGTATCACATAGGGGAAGCAGACCGCAAAGGCGTCGGCGCCGATCGGGATCGCGTTGCGCCGTTTGAATCTACCCCGCTGGTGATTGATGGCACGCTCTACTTTTCCACTCCTTCAAATCGTGTCATTGCGCTCAATGCGGAAAGCGGCCAAGAGATTTGGCAGTTTGATCCGCAAGCCGGGCGCGCGGGACCGCGGCAGTTCTTCCAGCACCGTGGAGTGGCCTACTGGCAGAGCAAGAAAGGAGACGACCGGCGGATTCTATACGGTACTTTTGACGGCCGTTTGATCGCGCTGGACGCAAAAACCGGAAAGCCTTGCCCCGATTTTGGAAAAGACGGCGTAGTCAATCTGCGAGCAGGAATTGCGGATGCTTATCCTGGCGCGGAATATTCGGTGACGTCGCCTCCAGCCATCTATCAAGATCTGGTCATTACTGGAGCGGCTGTTCCCGAATATCCTTCCAAAGGCCCGAGCGGCGAGGTGCGCGCGTTTGACGTTCGCTCGGGTAAACCCGTTTGGACATTTCACACGATTCCTCGACCGGGAGAAGTGGGGCACGAGAGTTGGGACGGAAATGCCTGGAAGGAGCGCACCGGCGCGAATGTCTGGTCGATCATGAGTGTGGACGCAGAGCGCGGTTTAGTTTTTCTGCCCATTGGTTCGGCTTCCTACGATTTCTACGGCGCGGACCGCAAGGGCATGGATTTGTTCAGCAACTGCCTGGTAGCGCTGGAGGCCGCCAGCGGCAAGCTCGTGTGGTACTACCAGATGGTGCACCACGATATTTGGGATTACGATATGCCCGCGCAGCCCGTACTGATCACGGTGCGGCGGAATGGCCGGGATGTTCCTGCGGTTGGACAGGTCACCAAGATGGGATTTGTCTTTATCCTTGACCGGCTCACCGGAAAACCGTTGTTTCCGGTGGAAGAGCGCGCAGTTCCCAAGAGCGACGTGCCCGGCGAAGCTGCCTGGCCGACCCAGCCTTTCCCAGTCAAACCTCCACCTCTTGTACGGCAATCGTTCAGCGAAACGGACATCAGCACGGTGACACCGGAATCCAATCGATATTGCACTCAGCTGTTTCATTCGCTTGAGAGCCACGGAATGTATACACCGTACGGTCGCAAGATGACTTTAGTGGTGCCCGGCACATTGGGGGGAGGGAACTGGTCCGGGGCTTCTTTTGATCGTGCTTCCGGGTATTTGTTTATCAATGCAAATGAGTTGGGAGCCATTGGAGAGATGGAACCGCAGACAGCTGACGCACCGGTGCAATACCGGCGAGGGTCCAAAGATGGCGAGTACGCGCGGTTCTGGGACGAGCACCAATGGCCATGCCAGAAGCCGCCTTGGGGAACGCTCAACGCCGTGGACGTGAATACGGGAGAGATCGCCTGGAAAGTACCGCTTGGAATTGTAGATGAGCTGAGGACGACCACTGGAACGCCTAACCTTGGCGGCTCGATCGTGACGGCCGGCGGGGTGGTATTTATTGGGGCGTCGATAGACGGCCGTTTCCGAGGGTTCGATGCGAAGACCGGAGAGCAACTGTGGGTTGCCACCCTTGAAGCAAGTGCGCACGCCACTCCTATAACTTACATGGGCAAGAAGACCGGCAAGCAGTTCGTGGTGATCGCATCTGGAGGCGGGGGATATTTTAGAGGGAAAGTGTCCGATACCCTGGTGGCATTTGCGCTTCCGGATTAGTAAAGCAGAGCAATTCCTAATTTTGAGAAATGGTTTGTCAGTCGAAGCAGAGTTCAATCACAGTCTGGGAATGGAGAATCCAAGATGTTTCGATCACGGATCGAAATGAGGTTTCGCGCGTACTGCAGCGCACGATCAATCGTGATCGCCAGAAATTGTTGCTTCTGGATTTTCCTGACACTGGCAACAGGGCATCAAGGAATTGCACAATCGAACATCGTCGTCGTCCGACCTAAAGAAATTCACGACGTGCTGGTAAATCCCGGAATGGGAATTACGACTTTTCAGAGGTTCAATGGCCAAGCGACGAATTCTCCATTGAAATGGTCCGAAGTCGGGCCAGTCACGAAGCTGCCGCAAGCGCCCACGAAGCCGGATTTTCCGGAGACTTCCATTTCGTATTGCCGCTGGTATTGGAACGTCCTTGAGACGGAGCCTGGCAAGTTTCATTGGGAGATTGTAGATCTCGCATTGGAAGAAGCTCGAGCGCATGGACAAACTCTCGCCATTCGCCTAATGCCATATTCGAACCAGGATCCGCTCCCCGCTTGGTATCGGAACTTGGGCGCGCGGCGTGCCAACAAACCGGCGGACAAGGATGGAGAAATCTGGCAGCCGGATTTTAGCGATCCTCTGTATCTCAAGTACTGGGGCGAGCTCGTCGATGAGGCGGGAAAACGATACGACGGGAATCCCTTTCTGGATAGCGTAGACATTTCTTCGGTGGGCTATTGGGGAGAGGGCTGGAGCCCCTATATGCCGCCATTTTCCAATCAAAAGGAGCTTATCGATATTTGGCTGAATGCCTTTCGGCGCACGCCGTTGCTGATGAACTTTGATGAGCAACAGGCGCTCACGTATGGCACAGAACATGGCGCGGGATGGAGGCTGGATTGTCTGGGGGACATGCGGACAAACTCGGACAATGAATATTTTCCGGCGGAAATGCTTGAAGTCTACCCCCAGCAGGTGGTGCGTGCCGGCATTCAGGATGTTTGGCAACGCAGTCCGGTCTCGCTGGAGACTTGCTTCACGGTTGCGGGTTGGAAGGAGAAAGGCTACGACCTTGACTATATATTGGAGCAGGCGTTGCGCTGGCATGTGAGCTCTGTGAACATAAAGTCCGCGCCGATTCCGTCTGAATGGAGAAGTCAATTCGAAAGCTTTCAGAAGAAGATGGGGTACCGTTTTATCTTGCGCCGATTGGAATACCCAAAGGCGGTTAACGCCGGCTCGATGATGCCGATTCATATGTGGTGGCTGAACGCGGGAGTCGCTCCCATTTTCAGAGAATACTCGCTGGCCGTTGAGCTGCGGTCTGCCAAGACCGCGACCATCCTTCGAGTCCCCGTGGACGTTCGGAAATGGCTTCCCGGAGACGCGGTGTTCGACGGCACGCTGTATGTCCCGGAAAATCTGGCCGAGGGCACCTACAATTTTCGCGTCGCGATGCTTGATCCATGGACTGGGCAGCCGGCGATTCGGTTCGCCGTCGAAGGCCGGCAAGACGACGGCTGGTATAACATGGGTTCGCTCACGGTAAAAGCGCGGTGAGTTTTTTCACGCTTCGGTGCGCTTCCGGAAGATTGCGATTGCTTGAATTCACAAACGAGCTGCAAAGAGGAAGGATGATCCGGCTATGCATCATGGCCGTGCTGGCCGGAGCGATGGCCTTGTGCGCGCCAGCCGCGGACGATCCGCCGGCGCAATCTTTCCGTGTCCGTGAACAGTCGTTGTCCCCGGGACCACGCATAACTCCTTTCCTCCAGTATCAAGCGGAGCAAGCGTGGCGCGAAGATGATGATCGCGTAAGAGCCTGGGATGCCATCCATGACCAGAAAGAATTGTTAAAAACGCGAGACGACCTGAGGCAAAAGCTCCTGCAAATGATCGGCGGCTTGCCGGAGGTAAAGACGGAACTGCATCCGCGCGTCACCGGCAGGATTCAGATGGATGGTTTCTCCGTCGAAAAACTGATCTTTCAAAGTTTGCCAGGGGTCTATGTCACTGCGCTCGTTTACGTGCCGGATGATCACTCCAAGAAGCATCCTGCCGTGCTGGTGTCGGCGGGGCACGCAGCCGATGGAAAATTCCACTATCAGTCGCTGAGTCAAAGGTTGGCGGGGCGAGGGTATGTGGTGATCTCCTGGGATCCCGTTGGGCAGGGTGAACGCAGCCAGTTCTGGGATGCGACCGCAGGTAAGAGCCGCTATAACCTGATTTGCGGCGAACATGCGGTGATGGGAAACCTGGCCTATCTGGCCGGAGCGAATCTTGCCAGATGGGAGATATGGGATGGCATTCGCGCGGTCGATTATCTGCTCACGCGCCCTGAAGTTGACGGTGAGCGAATCAGCATCACCGGGACGAGCGGCGGCGGCTTTCAAGCTGCTCTGATTGCCGCTCTCGATGAGCGGATTAAAGTGGCCGTGCCTTCTTGCTATATCAGCGCGTTGCCGATGAGGATTTCTAACCGAATTTTTGCCGACCCTGACAGCGATCCCGAGCAGGATTTGTTTGGCATGATTTCAAATGGTGTGGACCATCCCGGGTTGCTGCTGCTGATGTATCCCCGGCCCGTATTGGTGGCTGCCGCGGTACTCGATTTTTTCCCCATTGAAGGCACGCGCAAGACCGTCCGCGAAGTGCGAAAGCTGTACGAACGTTTCGACCGCGGAGACCGAATTGCGCTGGTCGAAGGCTATCACGCGCATCAATTCTCACCGGAGAATCAGGAAGCCGCACTCGACTTTCTCGACCACTTCAATCAGATGCCGGTTCGACCCGGACTTCCTCCGGTAAAGGAACTCACTGATAAAGCCTTGCAATGCACTCGAACAGGGCAGGTCATGCTCGATTACAGCGACGCAAGATCTTTGATGGCGGTGATCCGAGAGTATTACGACGAGCACAAGACCGGACCGGGCCGCAGCCTCGCGAAGGAATATTACGGCGACAAATACAGCGGAGTGAAAGATTGGCATGTAAACGAACATGCCGGCGTCCCGCCCGGGCAAGAGCAGATTACTTGGGAAGCCATGGGGAGCTCAAGATCAGAGGGCGTGTCGATTGACCGCTATATGCTGCGCCACAGCAAACTGCTTGAAATGCCACTGCTGCACATTCACAAGTCCGCCGCTGACAAACGAACATTCCTGTTGTGGTTCCGCGAAAGCGGCAAAGCGACCGCGGAAGACTGGCCTGAAATCAAGAAATATGTCGATGAGGGCTACGATATAGTCTCGTTTGATTTCCGGGGCCTCGGCGAGACTCGTATGCCGTATACGGCGGTTTCCGCGGATGATCCGGCATTGGGTGCTTTGGATTTTGATCATGCTTATGTCAATGCCATTTCGGGCGTGCTGGCGAATCATGTTTACAACTCACTTCTGACCGGCAGGCCGTATTTTCTGCAAATGATTGAGGACTCAGAAATCGCCAGTCGATTCGCCCGTGAGAAGCTGGGTGCAAAAGAAGTTTCTATAACGGCTCCAGGCGATGCGTACACACTCGCGAGTGCCATTGCGGAGACGCTACCCGGCATCGAGCTCTTGCCCCGGACCGATGCGAAAGTCTTGAAATGGTCTGAAATCGTAGAGCAGAAACGCGAGATCTGGCCAATACAATATCTACTGCCCTCGGGAGCCTATATTCATTAGGCAAAGTGTTCTTTTTCGGCGCTTTGCGCCCCGCTCCACCTGTCGATTCACAGCGCGTCTCTATTAATTCACAAGCTCTAAGATTCCAAACCGGGTTGGCACGTGAAACGTTTTCCCTTCGGGAATGATGCTCCATGCAAGAAATTTACGGTGCTCGTCACCGCCCTTTCCTGCTGCTCGAAAGAAATTCACTCGCCATTTAGTGCCCGGATGTATCGCGCCAACATTCATGGACGAGACCGGTATGCGCATTTCGGCCGTCCAAATATGATTCTTGGCGTCGATGCGGGCTGCATGCGCAAAGCCCGAATTCCAAGACACTTCATTGAAGGGCTCTTTGGTCTTATCGATTTCGAGATCCACCCACTGGTTATTGGGGGCTACCTCGAACTCGTAGTAGTGATTCACTCGCTCTGGCTGAGGGTTCAGGAAAACTTCTACCACGTCGCGATCCCAAAGTTGCCAGCGCTCTACCGCGGGGTCCTCCCCTTCATAGACATTCAGTGAATCGTAGCGACACCAAAAGAAGAAGTAGATATATGTTTCGGTCCAAACGGATGCGACGCGTGTCGAAAGCTCCGGGTAGCGGGACTTGCCCGAAGCGTCATGGTTAAATTCCACCGACTTGGCACGCTTCCATGAAGGCTTGGAGGGATCGCCATCCGGCAGGAAATCTACTGTGGAGCGTTTTGCCTGGAGTTGTACATCGCTGGCATACGATTGTTGCGGTATGGCAGCGATCTGGCCCGTGCACGAAAAAGGAAGCAAAGTGAAAGCTGCCCCGGCGAGAGTAGCAATCAAGACTCCAATTCTCCAAGGGACCATCAGTAAGTTCCCCGGCCTTGAGAGGTTCGATCTGGTCAAGAGCGACTTGTCTCGTCGACATCTGCGTTCGCCTTAAGCGGGCGCTGAACCTGGAGCTTTATCCCACTTTGACAAGCAAAAGTAAACGAGATAGAAGAAGTCGAACGAAAAAGGGAATGCATGGACGGCGCGATCAAATGAGATTGGAGAGTTCATGAATAGAACAGGCCGGAGACGGTGGTTGGAAAGCATCGGGGCGTTTTTCGTGGCAGGCAGATTACCGACGACCTCGATAACTTCGCCTCCCTCCGAGCTGGAGAGCGCGGGGAAGCCGCTGCAACTCGCGGACTTCCAACCGCGCAGCATGTTACACGTCCCTGAGACGAAGGTGCCCCGCCCGCGCTATCCAGTCATAGATATTCATACGCATCTCTCTGTTACCGCCAAATCAGACAACGGAGTTGGGATAGGCGAGGCCATGAAGTACTTCGCGCCGGTGGAAGCGTTGCTACCACTGATGGACCGAAAGAACATCCGGGTGATGGTAAACCTGACCGGCGGGGCTGGCAAAGGACTGGAGGAAGCGATTCGAAAGTTTCAGCAGCCCTATCCAGAACGATTCGTAACGTTCACGGAACCGTGGTGGGAACGCACAAATCAACCGGGATACAGCCAGTTTCAGGCCGACGAGATTGTTCGGGCACACGCGGCAGGTGCGCGCGGACTAAAAATTCTTAAGACCCTGGGTCTTTATTTGCGTGAGGGAATCTCGAAAGGCCCATTGGTAAAGATTGATGATCCACGTTTCGATGCCATGTGGGAAACATGCGGATCGCTGGGCATGCCGGTAGCGATTCACGTTTCCGATCCGGAGGCTTTCTTCCTTCCCACCGATCGTTTCAATGAGCGCTTCGAGGAATTGAATAACCACCCAGATTGGTCGTTTTATGGCGGCGATTTTCCCAGCAATGCGGAACTGCTCGAGGCACGTAACCGCGTCCTGGCCCGCCACCCCAAGACCCAGTTCCTCGTGCTCCACGTGGGCAATAACGCCGAGAATCTTCCTTACGTGGGCGAATGCATGGACCGCTTCCCCAATATGCGCGTGGAACTCGGTGCGCGGATCGGGGAGCTAGGACGCCAGCCGCGCATGGCCAGAAAGTTCTTCGAGAGATATCAGGATCGAATTCTTTTTGGAACGGATGCCGTTCCCCATGGAACGGACACGCCTCAGCAAGTCTTCGATGATGAGCTTTACGAGATCTACTACCGCTTTCTTGAAACCGAAGACGAATACTTCGATTATGCACCCGCGCCCGTGCCTCCTCAGGGGCGTTGGCGGATTTACGGTCTCGGTTTGCCCGACGGAATACTCAAGAAAGTCTACTATGAGAATGCAGCCCAGCTCTTGCGGGTCAAGATCTAGCAATGCTTCAGAGGTTGACAAAGACGGAACTTTCTGCCAAAAAGAAAGCGAAACAAATGGTAACGAAAGCAAAGAAAAGAAATAGATGATCTTTTTCCTCCTTCGACTTGCCGTAGCCGCCGCGGTGATGCTGGCCGACGGTGGCTACTCCCGTCCAGGTGATTTCAAGATTGTTGGCCCCGGTGGTGGCGGGGCGATGTTCCATCCAACTATCAGTCCTCACGACCCAAACACCGTCTTGGTGAGTTGCGACATGACCGGGTCCTATATCACCCACGATGCCGGCAAGTCTTGGCGCATGTTTAATCTACGGGGCGTTGTCCGGTTCTTTGTTTTCGATCCGCTGGATCAGAAAGTAATTTATGCACAATCTAGCGGTTTGTGGCGCAGCCAGGACCAGGGCGAGACCTGGAGCTTGCTTTATCCACAGCCTTCCGCAGTGAAGGGCATCAAAATGAGCTCGGATCACTCGGACGAAGATCTAATTGCGGAGCCGGATCCGCTGGGCGACATCACGGCAATGGCCATCGATCCCTCCGATTCCAAGATCCTTTATGTAGTTGCAGGCGATAGAAGGAAAGGGACGTTTGCCCTCTTTATCTCGCGTGATGGGGGCCAAAATTGGGCAAAAGAGGAAGAGCTGCCAGGAATGGCTAACAAGCTGTGGGTGGATCCTTATTCACCAAGCGACGCTCGTGTGCTTCTCCTTGCAGGCTCCCATTTCGTTGAAAAGAAAACCTCTTCCGGCATGCAGAAGATTTCCGGGCCCTCCGCAAAGACTTTCACGGATATCTCTGCGGGATTCAGGAAGGATGGCCAGCCTCTCATTTATATCATCGGCGACGAATCCGCCTTCGCGTCGGATGACGAAGGAACAACTTGGCGAAAGGCCAGCTTGGGTCAAGGTGGTGGAAAAATGAGGGCGATCGCAACCAGCTTGCGCAATCCGGACACGGCCTATGTTTCCTATAGAGAACTGGAAGAGGGTGGGACCAAATGGCTAGGGGTTGCCAAGACTACGAATGTGGGACGCACTTGGCAACCGGTTTGGAAAGAGGACAGCAATCCTGGCGCCAAGCCCGCCAAGAATATCCACGACGCATGGATCACCGAACGGTTTGGATCGGATTGGGGCGAAAATCCCTTGGCGCTTGCCGTGGCGGAGCAGGATGCCAACATAAGCTACGGGACGGATTTGGGGAGAGCAATGCGCACGACGGACGGAGGCGCAAGTTGGGTGGCCGTATACTCACGAAAATCCGGCGAAAACGGATGGGTCACCGCGGGTCTAGATGTAACCACCACCTACGGCTACCACTTTGATCCCTTCGATCACAACCGGCAGTTCATCTCCACGACCGATATTGGCCTTTTCCGCAGCGAAGATGGCGGGCAGTCCTGGATTAGTTCCACTCGCGGTGTGCCGAAGGAATGGATGAACACCACGTACTGGATTGAATTTGACCCCGAGGTGAAGGGGCGTGTCTGGAGCGTGAACAGTTGGACGCATGATTTACCGCGACCAAAGATGTGGAGAAGGAAAGGAATTCGGGATTATCGGGGCGGGGTATGCCGCAGCGACGACGGGGGAAGGACCTGGACAAAGTCGAATGGCGGGATGGAGGAAACGGCAGCGACGCATGTCCTTTTGGACCCGGCAAGCCCTCCCACCGCACGCGTGCTATATGTAGCCGCCTTCGGGCGCGGTGTATACAAGAGCGTGGACGGGGGCAAGCGCTGGAAGCTGAAAAACAACGGCATCACTCAGAAAGAACCTTTTGCCTGGAGAATAGTGAGAGATACCAGAGGGACGCTCTACGTGCTGGTGGCGCGACGTTCGGAGGATGGGAGCATAGGAACGGAGGGCGATGGCGCGATTTACAGGTCGACGGATGGAGCGGAAAACTGGCGCCGCGTGACGATGCCCGAGGGAAGCAACGCTCCGAACGGCTTGGCAGTTGATCCCAGCGCACCTGATCGACTCTATCTTGCGGCGTGGGCGAGGGACAAAGGAGAGCACGGTGAAGGTGGCGGCATCTTTTTGTCGTTGAATGCAGGAGATACTTGGACGCGAGTGCTCGATCGCGATCGCCACGTCTACGATGTCACCATAGACCAGCGCGACGCAAGAATACTCTACGCTTCCGGATTCGAGTCCTCCGCATGGAAATCAAACGACCACGGCGAAAGCTGGACGCGCATACCTGGCTTTAACTTCAAATGGGGACATCGGGCCATTCCTGACCCCGAGGATCCCAAAAAAGTTTACATCACAACCTTCGGCGGGGGCGTTTGGCATGGTTCTGTGGATGGTGAAAATCGTCCATTGGACATCGTTACGCCTGAGCTTCAGCCCGGTCGATAGCGCACGAACATCCTGGCGGGAAAGCGACATAAGGATCCTATGGAGAGTGCTTCTTTATTGACGCAGTCGGAGTGGCAACGTGCGCTCACGAAGAATCAAGCGAGAGCGGCAGAGTTATTTGGCCGGCCGGAAGCGGAACAAAAACGGCTTGGATACTTCCACACGCTGCGGGAGATCTGCCAGCAGCCCTGGACGTGGCTGGGCACTTGCGATCGAATGATCGCTTTGCGGGGCGGCCTGAGAAAGGATGTGGCAGGAATTCGAAGTCTCGCGCTTACTGGTTCTGGGAGTTCGGAGTATGCCGCCGAATGCGTGTGCCTCCAACTGCAAAATGAGCTGGGGATCTGCACGGAATCGATCAGTGGCGGAGCGCTGTTAATGCATGGCGGAAAAACTTTGCCTCTGGGAAGGCCTGGCTTGCTTGTTTCTCTGGCGAGATCCGGAGACAGCCCCGAGAGTAGTGCGGCCGTAGAGTTGCTACTCGACACGGAGCCTGAGTTCCGGCACCTCGTGGTGACCTGCAACGAGCAGGGAAGACTAGCACGAGCGTGGCGCGCCCATGAGAAAGTACATGTCATCACGCTTCCCGCCGAGACTCAGGACAAAAGCTTGGTCATGACGAGCAGTTTCACCAACCTGCTGCTGGCGGCGCGCTTCATCGGAATGCTGGAAAGGCCAGATGAATATCGAAAATTGTGCGAGAGACTGGGCCAAATAACAGAGGAACTGATCCGATCTAGCTTCGATGTCCTGGCAAAGGTTGCTGCCGCAGATTTCCGGCGTGTGGTATTTCTCGGAAGTGGGTCGCGTTTCGCGGCCTCGCGCGAAGCGGCGTTGAAGATGCTGGAACTGACGTCGGGCCGCGTCACCACACTTTGCGAAACGTATCTTGGTTTTCGACATGGTCCGATGAGCTACGTGCAGGATGACACGCTGATCGTTTGCCATTTATCGTGCGATTCAACGATCCGCGCGTATGAGCTGGATTTATTGCAAGAATTGGACCGGAAGAAACTAGGATTGTCCAAAGTCATTGTCGGAGAGGATATCCCTGATTCTGCTGTTAGAGACGGCGATGAGGTCATCGAGTGCCGAGGATTAAATGAGCTGGGCGATGAAGAGACCCCGACGGTGTATGTCGTCGCCGCCCAACTGTTGTCTTTTTTTCGCTGCCTTGAGGAAGAACTACAGCCTGATTCACCGTCAGAAGGAGGAATTATCAGCCGCGTAGTGGAAAAATTTCCTCTGCACACTCCTTCGTGAAGAGCCATCGGAAGGAAACTCGGGGAGCTGGAAGAATGGGTTTAGAGGCTTGTAGCAATCCATGATCGAGAAAAAAGCTCGCTTGAATCGTCGTTAGCGAAGGTTTCCCTGCGAGGCGATGCCGATGCGATGGACGGTCCTGTTTTTACTTCTAGTCGTTAACGCCACACCCATTCAGGCGCAGGTGCGGGTATGGGAAGGTGTTCTGAATCTTCCAGCATACGAAGAGGGAGCGCCCGACCCCAACCCCTCTTTCGACCAGTTCGCTATCGGTCGATTTAGCTATCCCTATACCCTGCGGAAACAAATAACCGACCGGCGTGCCGAGCACCGATGGCGTGCGATCTATCTTGAAAACGAATATCTGAAATGTTCGGTGCTGCCGGATTTGGGCGGACATATTTATACCTGCGTCGATAAAATCAGCGGGCAGCCGATGTTCTATGCCAACCCTTCCATCAAGAAAGCCAGGATTGGCTACCGCGGAGCCTGGGCCGCATTCGGCGTGGAGTTTAACTTTCCTGTTTCCCACAATTGGGTTTCGATGTCCCCTGTGGATTTCGCGTATGCGGGCCACGAGGACGGCAGTGCGTCGATCACCGTGGGCAATGTCGACAGAGTTTATGGAATGGAATGGTCCGTCGAATTGACTCTGCGTCCTGGTTCCACTGTTCTCGAACAGCGCGTGACACTGAGTAATCGAAGCGATATGCAGCATCGTTTCTATTGGTGGAACAATGCCGCTGTGCAGGTCTGGGACGATTCTCAGATCCAATACCCCATGCGCTTTGCCGCAGCACACGGGTTTGCGGAAGTGCAAAGGTGGCCGATCGATTCGAAAGGGAAGGACCTCAGCGTCATACACAACCAGACCGACGGTCCAGTGTCATTGTTCGTCCATGGAAGCCGGGAAAACTTCATGGGTGTGTGGCATCCACGAACAAACACCGGGACCGTCCACTTTGCCGACTATGCCGAACTACCTGCTAAGAAAATTTGGTCCTGGGGTGTTGACGCGGATGGCCTTGACTGGCGCAACGCACTCTCCGACAACAATAGCGCCTATGTCGAGTTGCAAGCGGGCCTCTTCAGAAATCAGGAGACATATGCATTCCTTGAACCGCGACACTCCATAGCCTTCACGGAATACTGGATACCCGTCCGCGATACCGATGGGATTTCCCGCGCGAATCTTGCCGGGGCGGTACATTTGGAGCGAAGGGCCGGCATGCTGGCGGTTTCCCTCAATGCCAACAGAAAGCTGCCGGCTGCTGCGATCCAGATTTTGGATGGAAACACTTCCCTACTCAACGAGAAAGCAGATTTAGTGCCAGAGCGAGTGTGGAAGAAAGAAATTCGCATTCCAAATGTCAGCAGGAAATATACGTTTCAACTCAAGAACAGCGAGGATGCTCTGCTGTTGAGGCAGACGGAAGGCGAGTATGACTGGGCGCCGGAATCCGAAATCAAAGTCGGCGCGCAAATTTCCTATACTGTACCGGAGGAGACGCGTCGAACCGAAGACGATTGGCTCCAGCAGGGTAAGACTGAAGAATTGAACGGCAATCTGTTAGCCGCGATGCAAACATATCAAACGGTTTTGATGAAGTTCCCCGAAGCTTTTGAATTGTTGAAAGCGGCGGGACGACTCGACGCTAGTCTGATGCGCTTTGAAGAAGCGTTATCTCATCTGGCTGCCGCGCATGACCGAAATACCACCGATGCCGAGATTTCCTATTATCTTGGAATTGCGTACGAGGGCGTCGAACGAGAAAAAGATGCCGTTGACGCTTATCAGGAAGCGATGCGATTACCTTCCCATCGTGCGGCTGCTGCCTTGCGCCTTGCCGAAGTGCAGGCACGCCTGGGTGCCTTGAAGCAAGCGACAGAATCTCTGACTATAAGCCTCCAATCCGCTCCGGAAGACCTGCGTGCAGCGGAAGAACTGGCTGCTGTATTGCGCGCGGTGGGAAGGACAGCAGATGGAGAGAAGCTAGCAAGAGAACGGCTCGCACACTTTCCGTTGAGCGATTTTCTACGCGAGGAACTTGGAAAGCCGAACCTCGTACATCTGGCCGCCGATCCTTATCGTGTCTTAAATCTTGCATCGGAATACGCGCGGTTGGGACTCTACCGTCGAGCCGTGGAAGTTCTTTCACGTGAGTATCCGCCCCCGACGGCGGACCAGACCGAACCTGGCGCGGTTGTCCCCCAGAACCACCCCCTGGTTGTCTATTTCCGCGGGTACTGCCGCGAGAAGCTCGGGGAGTCGGGTGCAAATGACTATTTGCAAGCCTCACGCCTTTCGACTGCATATGTATTTCCGAACACGGTCGAAGACCAGCAGGCGCTGAAAGCCGGCATTCGCACGAACGAGAAAGACGCAACCGCCCATTACCTCCTGGGGACCTGGTATTTCGCCCGAGAAAAAACGGACGAGGCTCTCAGCGAATGGCAACAAGCGCGGAAGCTCAATCCCCAAATAGCCGCGTTGGAAGCCAGTCTCGGATTAGCGTTGCTTCACGCGAAGCGGGACTTCGCGAGTGCGTGGAATGCCTTCGAGGAAGGAATAAAAAATGATCCGTCAAATATCGTGAACTATTCCGGTGCGGTTGCCGCGATGACTCTTCTGGCAAAACCCGCTGCGGAGCGCGTGAAAACACTTGAGCTTTATCCCGACCTGGACCGAATGCCCACTAGTTTGGTGTATGAATTGGCTTTGAACCGCGCCGAGGAAGGGAATTACGGCGGCGCGATTGAATTGTTCCGGAACCGGTTCTTTGGCAGTGAAGAAGGCGGAACAAACGTTCGCCAAGTGTGGGTTGAAGTGAAGTTGCAACAAGCCGTCGGGCTGGGGCGAAGCGGTCACTGCGAGGACGCTCTCGCCACAGCGAGAGCACTCGGTTCTCCCGTTGCGGGCCTTTCGTTTACGCAAGACGGCTTACAACCAATACTCAATTCGGCCAGAACAAACTACCTGCTTGGTGAATTATCTTCTGAATGCGGCCAAAAAGAAGAAGCAGAACGAAGGTACCGGCTTTCAGCGCAAACGACCGATGCATCAGACGCCGTATGGTCATTGTCCTCGGCCAAGTAGCTGAGCGGCTATGATCCGGCTCTATGGCAGGAACGTCTCTCTTCAGCCTTGTCACGAGCGGAATCGAATGCACGAACCGGCGACCACCAGAGTTGGTGGGTTTATTCCGTGGGAGTTTTGCAGATCGCGCTTGGGCGCGACGTGCATGGCCACGCCTCGCTTCGCGAATCCTTGCTATTGCCGGAAAACCGAATGTCTTATCACTTCAGCCGCTTGGCCATGGAGGGTGCTACACCTCGATAACTTCGATACCCTTTTTGCGAAGTGCTTCGGTAAATTCCTGAGTCGCACGGTTATCCGTGATCAGGCGCCGGATTCTGTCAAGGGGGCCAATCTTTGAAACGCTTCTCCGGCCCAGTTTGCTGAAATCCGTGACGACATTGACCTCTTTCGCGGAGCGGATCATAACACTATTGAGCTGCGCTTCGAGCACGTCCGGTGTCGAAAGTCCGTTGTCGAGATCGAAACCGTCGACAGCGAGGAAAAGACGGTCAGCGTGGAACTCGTTCATCATGGCTTCCGCTTGGGGTCCGACGAAGGAGCAGGACACCGGACGCAGCAGCCCACCGATCATAATTAGGGTAATTCCAGGTGTATCCGCCAGTTCGACCGCTATATTCAAGGCGTTGGTAATGACCGTAAGCGATTGCATTCTCATTCTTTTCAAATGGCGGGCAACCTCGACCGTGGTCGTTCCTGAATCGAGAATGATGGTTTCGCCTGGCCGTACCAATTCTGCCGCGGCCTTTCCGATTCTGATTTTTTCATCCCTGTGCAGAGTTTCTTTGGTGCGGAGCGGGTAATCCTGAGTGGCCTCCACGCGCCGCACGGCGCCGCCGTGCGATCGCACCACCGCGCCGGTAGAAGCGAGAGCGTCGAGGTCGTTGCGGACAGTGACGGCAGAAATGGAGAACCGTCTGACCATATCCACGACAGTTACCTGGCCGTCTTGTTCGACGAGGTCCAGCACGCTCCGGCGCCGCTGTTCTGTTAGCAGACGAGCTTTAGGGGTCATGCACCGTGTCCGTATGCCAAGTATAGGGCGTCTCCTTCGGTTGGGTCAAATGACGAAAGCATAGCTCACGAAAATACTTTTCTATTCTTTCTTTTTGTGTCGTTTTTTATTCATTTATTGTTGCGTTTGCTTTTCTATTGTGGTACATATTTTCTCCTAGACTAGTTTGTGGGGGAGGTTTCCTTGATGTACAAAGCCGCGTCTACCTGCGTAGTTTTCTTGGCCCTTCTATTCGGTGCTGCCGGAGTCGTATTCGGACAGGGAACCGATCTCGGCACCATTCGCGGAACAGTGACGGACTCAACAGGAGCCGTCATTCCGGGTGCGATGGTAACGGTCACCGATGCCCTTACCAAAACAGCGCGGGAAACAAGAACGAACTCTCGGGGCATTTACGAGATGTTCGGGCTGCAGCCCGGCACATACAGGGTGGTCATCACCGCGGCTGGAATGAGCAAGGAAGAAATCACGGACGTGGTCTTGAACGGCAGCG
>Ga0210406_10003241_pt1 | contig 17982 bp, 13 predicted proteins | sample IncBWC30MmetaG_FD_155454 | JGI IMG/M metagenome (GOLD analysis project Ga0210406, IMG submission 155454) | Forest soil microbial communities from Barre Woods Harvard Forest LTER site, Petersham, Massachusetts, United States - Inc-BW-C-30-M | ecosystem: Environmental > Terrestrial > Soil >... | reverse complement strand
CCGCACCTCTACATGCAGAACTTGTTGCGCGCCGCCGATGCGGTTCGGCGCGAAGGAAGGCTTGCCGCCCCGATGGGGAGCAACAGATTTCCGCTCGTAGATACGCGTGACGTCGGCGCGGCTGCGGAGCTCGTCGAGGCCTCGGCGGCGACGGTCGAGGCGCTGGCGCGACTTCACACGCGGGACGCGCTGACCACGCTGCTCCTGATCGCGGAACGCGGATCGGATGAAGGGGTCAGAGTTTCGGCTGCGTCGAGGTTTCTCGAGATTGCGGAGCGGCTCGGCGCCCTGCGGCGTCCGCCGCGTCCGCGCCCGCACTGATGACGACCGGGAGCGAACCTTTCAAACACGGGCCAAGTGGCGATGGAGCAAGGCAAATCCGCGCAGACTGAAGGCGGCGGTCCGGTCGCCGCGCGCGTCGATGGATCCTCACTGGCCTTCGTCCGTGCGACGCCAGGCTCCTTCGCGATTTCATCGCCGGCCTCCTCGAGCGGATCGACCCGCGCGGCCAGCGTGACGCTGCGATCAGGCGTTCGGCGGCGCTGCTCGGCCAAGTGGCTCCATCCGCTCGCACGAAGGCGCTCGAAGGCGAACTGCTGCGCTGCCTCTCGATCGCGTGGCTCTCGCCGCCGGCCGATGCAAGTCCGCTGCGCAAAGAGCTTCACCGGATCGGGCCCCTGACCGGCGGCGACGGCTTAAGCTGGCGAAGGCTGGTCGAGATCATCGAGGCGTCATGACGCCCTTTGGAACCGGCATGAAATACTTACCGTATCGGCAGCCGGCGCGTAGAGCCGAGCCGGGCTGGCCCGCCGACACGGACGGGGCGGTAGACCATGCGGACGCCCTTCGGCGCATATTGCGGGGGCCCCGGCGCGGGCTCGGTCGTGCCGAGCGCCGCCAGTAGCCGGTCGCGCGCCTTGACGAGCTGGTCGAACAGTTCGGACGTGCCGCCCTTCTCCGCAACGGCCGCTGCTCTTCCAGATGTCGACGCTTTCGGGTGCCTGCGTTATTGCCCCTATCGCGATGGAATCCTCACGTAGCGCGGCACATTCCAAAAATATTACCACCAGCAGGAGCTGCAGGACTTCGTCGCGGCTACGATCGGCGAAAAGCCCCTCGCTCTCACCCCCGGCCGCTGCAGCTGGGGAAAGCGATAATTCGCGGGGCCGGCTTAATGCAAGGCTTTGGCGAGCGACGTCTCCTCGAGGCGTTTTCTAAACCGCCCTGACGCGATCGATAGGCTCGCGCAAGCCGTCACATCCGGAGCCATTAGCGTTGTGGGGCGGTCGAATCCAAAATTTGCTTTTCTAAAGGGCCGCCTCATGCGAAAGGAGTACAAGAGCTGATATCGGATAAGTCGGCCCGGGGCCTATTCGGGGTGCGTGAGGGCCCTCACGCACAAGCACTCTGCGTCGCCGACAGCCGCAACAGTGCGGAGGCCAAGCAGATGACGATCGATAACGCGTCTCCACGTCTTTACAACGAGGATCTTGCCCCGGCGCGCGAGAGGAATTGGGGCGCGTTCAGCATCTTTAACGTCTGGACCTCCGACGTCCACAGCCTGTGGGGCTACTATCTCGCCGCGAGTTTGTTTCTGATTTGCGGCAATTTTGTCAATTTCATCCTCGCGATCGGCGTCGGCTCGCTGGTCATCTTCCTCCTGATGACTCTCGTGGGGTTCGCCGGCGTCAAGACCGGAGTCCCCTATCCGGTTCTCGCGCGGGCGTCGTTCGGGACCTTTGGGGCCAATTTGCCCGCGCTTGTGCGCGCGGTCGTCGCTTGCTTCTGGTATGGTGCGCAAACCAGCGCCGCCTCTGGGGCTATCGTCGCCCTGCTCACCCGGAGCAGCGCCATCGCCGAATTCAACCGGTCTTCGCATCTCCTCGGCCATACGAGCCTGGAGACGATCTGCTTCATCGTCGTATGGGCCTTGCAGCTACTGATCATCCAGCATGGCATGGAAACCGTCCGAAGATTCCAGGATTTTGCGGGTCCTGCGGTGTGGGTGATGATGCTGTTCCTCGCCATATACCTGAGCATCAAGGCCGGCGGCATCTCGTTCGGGAGCGAGATTCCGCGCGATGTGCTGATTAAAAAGACCGCCGACGCCGGCGTTCCCTTCGAACCGGGCTCATTCGCCGCGCTAGCGGCGGTCGCGGCCACCTGGATCACCTACTTCGCCGCGCTCTACCTCAACTTCTGCGACTTCTCGCGCTTCGCGCCCAACAAGCGGGCGGTGTGGATCGGCAATGTCTGGGGCCTGCCCGTCAACCTGATCCTGTTCTCGTTCGTCGCCGGCATCACCACGACGGCCGCCTACGCGGTCTATCACGAGGCTCTGCTGCACCCGGACGAGATTTCGGCGCGTTTCGACAATTGGTTCCTCGCTTTGCTCGCGGCGCTCACCTTCGCCGTGGCGACGCTTGGCATCAACGTCGTGGCCAATTTCGTTTCGCCGGCGTTCGACTTCGCCAACGTGTTCCCGAGCATGATCGATTTCAAGAAGGGGGGCTATATCGCCGCCCTGATCGCCCTCGTTCTTTATCCCTTCGCGCCGTGGGAAGGGAGCGCTGCGACGTTCGTCGGCGTCATCGGCTCGACGATGGGCCCTGTGTTCGGCGTCATCTTGGTGGACTACTATCTCATTCGCAACGGCGAGATCGACGTTCCCGAGCTTTACCGCGAGGAGGGCGCCTATCGCTATACCAACGGCTGGAACTCCAATGCGGTGGCCGCCGCGGCGGTCGGCGCCGTTTTCTCCAGCGTCCTGCCCAACTTCACCAACCTCCTGCCGTCCTGGTGGGGCGTCTACGGCTGGTTTTTTGGGGTGGCGATCGGCGGCGCGGTTTACTACGCCCTCGTCAAGGCCCGCGGAGCTCCGGCTCCTCGCGTCGCCCGCGCCGCTTGATTCATCGGGTCGGTCGAGCTGGAAGAAGCGGACGGCGTAGTCAGTCGATCTCGAGGCGCTGCTTGCATGCTCCGGGCAGCAAGGGGCAAGGGCGATGTTGCGCGGACGCGATCGAAAAAGGATGTCGCGCGTGGTCCAGATCCGACGCTTGGTTCCCGTCGAAACGCGCATGCATCATGGAGCGCTATGTCGACCATATCGCGGCGACGTTCGGAACGGGAACCGAACAGAAGCGCGGCTATCCCGGCCAACAGGAGATCGAGCTCGCGCTCGACAAGCTCCCGCCTCCCAGGCGACCGTCGGCGGTTCGGCCGGCGTTGTAGACTTCGTGGTTGTCGCGGAGGTTCGTCCAGCGCTTGTCGGGTTCGCGGAGTTGTACCAACAGTTGTGGTAGGCGTCGGGCGATCACCACGCACACGGCTTCACCGTGCAGGTGTTCTGGGGCTCGACGTCGGCAAGTGGATCGAGGCGGCAAGGTAGCGCTGTCGCATCGGCGCGATGTGGACATCGAAGCCAAAATCGACGCCATTGTCGATGATTTCGCCAACGCGCAAATTCGCGACGAGGTCGCCGCCTCTAAGAAGAAGGGCCTGTGGGATGGGGGGCGGGGTGCCGCTTGGCTACTGGGTCGAGAACCGCGCGCTTCATAGGCGCAGAAGGCGAGGGCGACGATCGCGTTGGCCACCACGCGCACGTGGGCGGGGTCCGCACGGGACCACTGCATCGTTTTCAGATAGGCGATACTGCATCGCGCGTGACTTTTCGGCTCGAATTAGGTCTTGCTCGGCGCGCCCGCGACATAGGTTTGGCGGACAGCTCTGTCGTCGCCCATCGTGATCAGCGCGAAGAGTTCCTCGTCGAGGCCGCCGTTGGCCGCCTCCATGCGATGCTCCATTGCCGGGGTCGCCCGCGAGTCGAGCACGACGAGGTCGGCCTCCTTCCCGGCCTCCACCGAACCGATCCGGTCGTCGAGATTGAGCGCGCGGGCGTTGCCGAGCGTCATGCGGTAGAAGGCGTGCGCGGCCGGCCAAGATTGCCGGTTGAGCTGGAGGACCTTGTACCCCTCCGAGGCGGTGCGCAGCATCGAGTAGCTCGTGCCGCCTCCGACGTCTGTGGCGAGCGCGATCCGCACGCCGGCCCGGTCGAGCCGCGCCTGATCGAAGAGGCCGGAGCCAAGAAACAGGTTCGACGTCGGGCAAAAGGCGGCGACCGAACGGCTCGCCGCGATCGCGGCGACTTCATCATCCGCCAAGTGGATGCAATGACCGAACACAGATCGCGGTCCGAGCAGCCCCGCGCGATCATACACGTCGAGATAGCTCCGCGCCTTCGGAAAGCGCTCGGCGACGAGCTTGATCTCGGCCTCGTTCTCGTCGAGATGCGTCTGGACATAAGACCCCGGAAATTCGCGGGCCAGCGCGCCGGCCGCCTCCAACTGCTCCTCGCTAGACGTCACCGCGAAGCGCGGCGTGACCGCATAGTCGAGCCGCCCGCGGCTGCGCCACCTCCCAATCAACGCCTTGCTTTCGTCATAACCTCTCTGCGCCGTGTCCATCAGCCCGTCAGGCGCGTCGCGATCCATCATCGTCTTGCCCGCGATCATGCGCGCGCCGCGTCGCGCTGCCTCTGCGAAGAAAGCATCGACCGATTGCGGATGCACCGTGCAATAGACCATCGCCGTCGTCGTTCCGCAGCGGAAAAGCTCGTCGAGAAAAAATTCCGCAATCCTCGCGCAGTGGCCGGGGTCGGCAAACTTCTGCTCCTCGACGAAGGTGTAGTTGTGCAGCCAGTCCAGGAGCTGCGCGCCGTAGGAACCAATGACCTTAGTTTGCGGATAGTGAATATGTGCGTCGATGAAGCCAGCCAAGACGAGGCAGCTAGAATAATCGTCGACCGTCGCGTCCTGCGGCGCGTTCGCAAGTATTTCGCGCGCCTCCCCAACCGCCGCAATAAATCCATCGGCGATGCGGACAGCCCCATCCTCGAAATAGATATGCGCCGACGACCCGGCCGCCGCCGGATCGTCCTTAAAGGTTAGAATGCGGCCGCGAATGACGCGTGTGTTAACGCTCAAGACAGAATGTCCTTGAGCCGCAGCGCCGCGATACGGTCGATCTCAGCAAGCGCGGTCTTCGTCTCTGTGTCCGCGTCGTTGGCGAGGCGTCGCTCGAAGCCGGCGAGAATGTCGGCCTTGCTGTTGTCCTTCACCGCCATGATGAACGGGAAGCCGAAGCGCGCGCGGTAGGCGTCGTTGAGCGCGGTAAACTTCGCGAGTTCGTCGGGGCTGAGCCGGTCGAGCCCCGCGCTCGCCTGTTCTTGCGTCGACTCGCGCGTCAGCGTCTTGGCGAGCGCGAGCCTGCCGGCAAGGTCGGGGTGGGCAAGGATCAGAGCGTGCTTCTGATCGTCGGTTCCCTTCATGGCCGCCGCCGCCATCGCCCTCGCGAGCCCTTCAGCCGTGTCTGCTACCGCTGTAAGGCCAGCGTCGTGGGCGGTCTCGGCGATCCACGGCGAATGTTCATAAGTTCCGCCGAAGCGCTCGACGAACAGGGTGCGGGCGAGGCGCGAAGGCTTCCATCCGCCCGCCGGCGGATGTTTGCGAATCCATTGACGTGCGATGTCGAGGCGGGTCGGCATCCAGACCCGATCGTGGCTCAAAACGTAGTCGATGAATCGCGCGAGCGAGGCTGCGCGGCCCGGGCGCCCGACGAGCCGGCAATGCAGGCCGACGGACAGCATTTTCGGCGCGACGTCGCCCTCGGCGTAGAGCGTGTCGAACGAATCCTTGAGATAGGCGTAGAATTGGTCGCCTGAGTTGAAGCCTTGCGGCGCGGCGAATCGCATGTCGTTCGAGTCAAGCGTATAGGGCGTGATCAGTTGCGGTCCGCGTGGTCCCTCGAGCCAATAGGGCAGGTCGTCAGCATAAGAATCGGCACAATAAAGAAAGCCGCCCTCCTCCATGCCAAGCCTGATGGTGTTAATCGACGAGCGGCCCTGATAGAAACCGAGCGGCCGGGCGCCGGCGACTTCGGTATGGATCCGCACCGCCTCGGCGATGTGGCGGGCCTCCACCTCGGGTGGCGTATCCCGGTAGTCTATCCACTTGAGCCCATGGGTCGCGATCTCCCAGCCTGCTTCGTTCATTGCGGCGACTGCTTCCCGATTGCGTGCCATCGCAGTCGCGACCGCGTAGACGGTGACGGGAACGCAGCGGTCGGTAAACATGCGGTGCAGCCGCCAGAAGCCGGCGCGAGACCCGTATTCGTAGATCGACTCCATGTTCATGTGCCGCATGCCCGGCCAGGGCGCGGCCCCGACGATCTCGGACAAGAACGCCTCTGAGGCGGCGTCGCCATGCAGGATGTTGTTCTCGCCGCCCTCCTCGTAATTGATGACGAACTGCACCGCGACGCGCGCTCTGTTCGGCCAGCCGGCGAAGGGCGGAGTTCGGCCATATCCGATCATATCGCGCGGATAGCCTTCGTTGCCCGTCATCTCTCCTTCGTCCCTGCCGCTTGAGTCGATCTCCGGCGGATGCTACGACAGGATGGCCGTTTGCTCCAGTCCGGCAAACGCTTGAGATAGGGGGGAACAGCCTGCCGCCGCTCAAGGAGTCCGTGACCGACTTTTCCCTTCTTTTCGAGCGCGCTCCCTAATGGAGTCTTTGCGCGTACTGGCGAGCGAGAGAGTCTGGTTGAGCTGTTACCGAATCGATCGGCGCGTGTCGCTAGACCAACACTGGAGATTTAAAGCATCTGTTCGAGGTCCTGGGTTGGCTTGAAGCACGCGCCGGCAGGTTCGTGTGCGAACGCGCTAGCGACGGTGAGATATCCGAGATTAGGCGCGATTCATCGACGGGTGTTCGCCCATTTTCTGGCCAAAGGAATTAGAAGATGGCTAACGTAGAAAGTGTTGCGACAGGATTCAAACCCACCGGCGCCGTCCACCCCGTGGACCAGGTTCTTCCGCCGGTGCGTCTGGCAGTTTATGGGCTCCAGCATGTGCTGGCATTTTACGCGGGCGCTGTGATCGTACCGCTGCTTCTGGCAGCGGCTATCGGGCTCTCGAACGAGCAACTGGTCCAGTTGATTAGCGCTGACCTTTTCACATGTGGCATCGCTTCCATTATCCAGTCTGTCGGCTTCTGGAATGTTGGCGTGAGATTACCACTTATCCAGGGAGTCACTTTTACCGCCGTTGCGCCGATGATCGCTATCGGTAAGGCTGCATCCACCCCCCTCGAGGGACTGCTACAGATATATGGTGCCGTAATCGTAGCCGGCATTGTGACTTTTCTGATAGCCCCCTATTACAGCCGGCTACTGCACCTCTTTCCACCGGTAGTCACCGGTACAGTGATCACGATCATCGGAGTTACTTTGATCCCGGTGGCTATCATGAGCGCCGGCGGAGGCAACCCAACAGCTCCGGATTTCGCAAGCCTCAGGAATCTTGCGTTCGCGGCCGGAACCTTGGTGCTAATACTCATGATTTATCGGTTTTCCCGTGGTTTTGTGAGCAGCATCGCCGTCCTTCTCGGGCTGGTCGTCGGCACGGCTGTCGCCGCAGCGTTTGGACTTGTTGACTTCAGCGGGGTTGCGAAAGCAGGGTTAGTCGGCGTCACCACGCCATTCCGCTTTGGACTGCCAACCTTCAGCCTGGCAGCAATCATCTCTATGGTGGTGGTTATGTTAATCACAGCCGTGGAGACCACCGGCGATGTCTTCGCCACCGGCGAGATCGTGGAGAAGACAATCCATCAGGAGGATATTGCGCGGGCTTTGCGGGCAGACGGGCTCTCAACTTTGCTCGGCGGTATCCTGAATTCCTTCCCTTACACCTGCTTTGCCGAAAATATCGGGCTCGTACGACTGACCCGCGTCAAGAGCCGTTTCGTCGTGGCGGCCGCAGGCGCGATCATGATTCTGCTGGGGCTCTTCCCCAAAATAGCCGCGCTTGTTGCTGCCATTCCTCCGCCGGTACTTGGTGGCGCAGCCACGATTCTCTTCGCCACGGTCGCAGTGGTTGGCATACAAACGCTCTCCCGTGTCGACTTCCATGAAGAACGTAATGTAATCATCGTGGCTGTCAGCCTCGGGCTAGCCATGACTCCGGTGGCGTTTCCAAATTTCTACAAGAACCTTCCGTCAGAATGGCAAATCATCGTAGGCAACAGCATCACGATGGGCAGCCTGGCCGCCATCTTGCTGAACGTTTTCTTCAATGTCCTAACCGGGAAGGGCGGGCTGGTAGAGGAAGTCACTCCTACGGCCCGGCTGCAAGAAAAGATACCGCTCAGCCAACTGAACCGCCTGGGCAGGGTCGAGTTCGTGGACAAGGTCGGGCGTTTCTTCCAAGGCGGGGACTGGATCGCCGAGTCTGCCTGGGAAAAGCGTCCGTTTCAAAGTGTCTACGAGCTGCGCCGTGCGCTCCAGGAAGCCGTGTTTAACGCGCCGTCCGAACGCCAGGTGGAACTTATACGATCCTACCCCGATCTGGGTAGAATGCTCAAACCGGAGCAGGCCTCGCCAGGTGTTGGGTCCCGCGATAGATCGGGGAGCTACAACGTGCTCGGCGCAACGCCGTTCGCGGGTTTACTGGCGGTGGAGTCCTTGCGGGATCAGAGTTCGGCGGGGCTCGATCGCCTCTCTCCGGAGGAGCACGAGTCGTTTAGCAAGCTGAACAGCGCCTACCGTGACAAATTTGGCTTTCCGCTGGTTGTCTGCGTCAGAGAGAATACCAAAGAGACTATCCTGGCGAGCGGCAAAGAACGGTTGGAAAATTCCCCGGCACAGGAGAAAGTTTCTGCTCTTATTGAGATCGCCAAGATAGCCAACCTGCGACTGCAAGACCTTATCGAAGCGCCTGCCGAGGAAGCAGCAATCTCTTAGCCTAGAAACAGGACAGTTTTCGGGTGAAGAGTCTGCTAGCGAAAAATGCCGAAGTGCTCGTCACGATGGATGACAAGCGGCGTGAGTTAAAGAACGCAGGACTTTATGCAGAGGACGGTGTCATCAAGCAGGTCGGTCCGACAGAAGAGTTACCAAACACTGCGGACGTGGTGCTGAATCTTTCCGGACAGATCGTTCTACCCGGTCTGGTAAACACGCACCATCATCTTAATCAGACCCTGGTCCGAAACCTACCGGCGGCACAGAACAACAACCTGTTCCCTTGGCTTCGGGCACAATACCGTATCTGGGCCGGCACGACGCCGGAAGCCTCACGCGTCAGCACCCTCATTGGGTTGGCGGAGCTGGCGCTTTCGGGTTGCACGACGGTTTTCGACCACTCGTATATTTTCAAGAACGGAAACACGGTAGATTGCCAGATCGAGGCAGCGAAAGAAATCGGCGTGCGCTTTCACGCCAGCCGCGGCTCAATGTCGTTGGGCGAATCCAAAGGCGGATTGCCGCCGGACGACTGCGTCGAAGAGGAAGATTTCATCCTCCGGGACAGCCAGCGTGTCATCGAACAATACCATGACGCATCTCCTGGTGCGATGACCCGCATAGTGCTCGCTCCTTGTTCGCCCTTTTCTGTGTCGTCCGACCTGCTGAAGGAAACCGCTGCTCTCGCACGCTCCCTAAAGGCGATGCTCCACACTCATCTGTGCGAAACGTTCGATGAGGAACGTTATACGCTCGAACGGTTCCAGCTGAGGCCAGTGGACTGGATGGAAACCGTCAACTGGCTCGCAGACGACGTCTGGTTCGCGCACGGGATCCATGTGGACGAGGAGGAAATTGGGAAGTTCGCGCACAAGGGCTGCGGCATCGCGCATTGTCCCAGCTCGAATATGCGCTTGGCTTCCGGCATCGCCCCGGTCAAGCAATACATGGCTGCAGGCGTCAAAGTCGGTCTTGGAGTGGACGGCTCGTCCAGCAACGATTCATCTCATATGCTGCAAGAGGTGCGCCAAGCGATGTTGCTGGCCCGCCTGCGTATGGGTTTGTTACCGCCCGAGGGCCCGAGAAAGTATTCCCTTCTTTCGCAGTCGCACCCCCTGCGAGCCGCTGAATGGATGACCGCCCGGGAAGCTCTCGAGCTCGCTACGATCGGCGGGGCAAAAGTAATTGGACGCGACGATATCGGTACTCTTGAGCCCGGGCAATGCGCGGATTTTTTCAGCATTAATCTCCACACCGTTGACTACGCAGGTGCGCTGCAGGATCCCGTGGCGGCCACGGTTTTCTGCGCGCCGCAGAAGGCGCGCTACACCGTGATCAATGGACGGGTAGTGGTTGAAAACGGAGAAGTCGCGACGGTGGATATGGGACCGGTGATCGAAGAGCACAACAGGTGGAGTCTGGCCCTCGCGGACCGGCGCTGAAGCAGCGACAGGTGACGGGCAGGCGCAGGTGGGCGATGCAAGCCTCGAAATCGTCCTCGAAACAGGCGAGCGCGCTTTCAAGACCTGCGGCCAGAGGCCTCGGCGATCCGCTGCTGGTGGTCAGTAACTGCCCTCAATGGGGAATGCGACGCTTGGGCATGGCCGATGAAGCCCTCGAACGAATGGCGCTTGCATCTCGACCTCGCCCGCGCGCGACCGTACGTCGGCGCAATCGTCCGCTTTCAATCGCCCTATGCGACGGCGCTCGCGATGGCGAACAAATCGATCCCCGCCGCCCATTCCGCGATTGCGCTGTTCGGCAGCCCGGTCATTCGCTGCTCCAAATACGCGCCCGAGCGCACGAAGGAATTGGCCCTCGCCCACGAGGCGCTCGGGGAGGAACATGCGGGCGCTGGAAGCGGCGCCCCGCGCGATCGAACTTGAGTCGCTTGCAAGGCTCTATGCGATCGCTCTGTCCGTAGGACGGCCGGCGATCCTGTCAGACGAAGAGGTGCGTCGCTGAGCGACAGAAGGCTCATGGCGGCGACATTGAGGCGTGGATAAGGGCTCCCGTCGCAGAGGGGAAAGCGAGAACGCCGGCGAAGCGCTCGCCTAGGTCCAAGGCGTAAAAGCGGCGCTACGGGGCTCCCTCTCAAGTCTGGGCTTTGCGTCTTCCCCGCTCAGCCGCTCGCTTGTCATCAACAATTGCGCGGCCGTCGAGGCCGCGATCACGGCGGGATCTTTTCCCTTCACTTCAGCCAAGCCAATTGGACAAACGAGTTTCGAAAGGCACTCTCCCCACAAGCCCGCGGCGCGCATCTGGCTCAGGAAGCGCGCCCGCTTCGTCGCCGAGCCTATGAGGCCGACATAGCCGAACCGATCCGTGAGCAGGGCCTCCGCGACGATTTCGAGATCGATCGCGTGCGAATGGGTCATGACGACAATCAGCGCGCCGTCGGGCGCATTCGCGAGTTCGTTCGTAGGCTCAGGAGCGTGGATCAGCGCGACATTCGCCGGCGCGTAGGCAGGAAAAGCCTCGCGACGCGAGTCGATCCAGCGGACCGCGAACGGCAGCGGCGCGAGCGCGAGCGCGCCCCCCCGCCCCACATGGCCAGCTCCGAACAGATAGACGCCACGGACGCTTTCCCCAAGCGGCTCCGTCCAGCCTTCAGAGGCTGGCAGGCTGGCGGTCAATTCGTCCCCGCGTCGGTCCTCTTCGATCACCCGCTCAACTCGGCCGTCGCTCCGCATGCTCGCCTTGAGCGAGGTCCGGCCTCCGCTCTCGGCTTCGACAATCGGCAACAGATCCGTGAGGTCGCGCCGGTCAAAGGTCTCGATGCGCCATTCTACCCGGCCGCCGCAACATTGCGCCAACTCCGGCCCGAGGGCCAACGACCGACGCTCCGCGGGTCGGCGACCTTGCTTCAAGGCGGCTTGCGCGGCGTCGAGCGCCGCCCATTCGAGCGCCCCGCCGCCGATCGTGCCATGAAAGCCGCCGGACGGCCTCACCACCATGCGCGCCCCCGCCTCGCGCGGGCTCGAGCCTTCAACGCGCGTCAGCGTCACCAGCGCCGCCCAACCTTCGGTATCGATCGCGTCGACAAGCCGTCGGAAGGCGCGCATCACACCTCCTCAATCCACCCCGTTCATCGAGTGGATAGCGTTGAGGATCGACTCCGGCGTACACGGGGCTTCGAGCCGGGGCTGTCCCTTGGGGTTCGCGGCATGCACCGCGTCGAGGATTGCCGAATAAACGGAAATAGCGAGCATCAGCGGCGGCTCGCCGACAGCCTTTGACCGATAGATGCTTGGGGTTGGATTTGGGCGCATGTGTAGTCGTGTATTGAAGATCGCCGGGACGTCGGAGGCGACCGGGATCTTGTAGGTGGCCGGCGCGTGGGTGGTCAGCCGACCCTTCTCGTCATAGACGAGTTCTTCGGTGGTCAACCAGCCCATGCCCTGAATGAAGCCGCCCTCGACCTGCCCGATGTCGAGCGCTGGATTGATCGAAGCGCCCACATCATGCAGCAGGTCGGCGCGCAGCACCCGCATCTCGCCGGTCAGCGTGTCGATCGCGACTTCCGAACACGCGGCGCCGTAGGCGAAGTAGAGGAACGGACGCCCCTTCGCTCTAAGGCGATCCCAATGGATTTCCGGCGTCTTGTAATAGCCGGCGTGCGACAGCTGCACGCGCGCCAGGCGGCAGGCCTTCGCGAGCTCGCCGAAGCTCATCGAGATGTTGCCGGCGAAGACGCGCCCGTCGCGGAACTCGATCGCCTCGGGCGCGACGCTCCAGGCTTGGGCCGCAAAAGCGGTCATTCTCTCCCTGATCGCGCCGGCGGCGATTTTCGCCGCCATGCCGTTGAGGTCGGTCCCCGACGAGGCGGCGGTCGGCGAGGCGTTGGGAACCTTGGCGGTGTTGGTCGCGGTTATGCGCACGAAATGCAGCGGGACGCCAAACTCTTCCGCAACGATCTGCGCGACCTTGGTGAACAGCCCTTGCCCCATCTCGGTGCCGCCATGGTTGAGATGGATCGAGCCGTCTGAATAGACGTGCACCAGAGCGCCGGCCTGATTGAGCGGGATCAGGGTGAACGAAATGCCGAACATCACGGGCGTCAGAGCGATGCCGCGTTTGATAAGAGGACTCGTCGCGTTGAACGCGACGACGCGTTCGCGACGCGCGCGATAGTCGCTCGCCTGCCCGAGCTCCTCGACGATCGCCAGCTGGCTCTCGCAATCCTCGACCGTCTGATTGTAAGGCGTTCGCACGAAGCCGGGCCGTAGGAGATTGGCCTTGCGCACGTCGAGCGGATCAAGGCCGCGTTCGCGCGCGATCGCGTCCATCACCCGCTCGATTGCCAGCATGCCCTGCGGTCCGCCGAAGCCGCGAAACGCCGTGTTCGAGACGGTATTGGTCTTCAGATGCTTCGTTGCGATCGCGACGTCCGGCAGCCAGTAGCCATTGCCGGCGTGGAACATCGCGCGGTCGCAGACGCCGAGGGAGAGATCGGCGGAGCAGCCGCAGCGAGCGTTCAGCATCACCCCGTAGCCCGCGACGACGCCCCGATCGTCGTAGCCGACTTTCCAGTCAGCGCGGAAGTCGTGCCGCTTGCCCGTGAGGGCGAAATCATCGTCGCGATCGAGGCGAACCTTGCAGGGACGCCCCGTGACCCGCGCGGCGACCGCGGCCAGCGCCGCCCAAGTGCAGGCCTGGCTTTCCTTACCGCCGAAGGCGCCGCCCATGCGTCGCGTCTCGACCGTGACGAAGGCGTCCGGGACCCCGAGAACGCGCGCGACGATATGCTGCGTCTCCGTCGGGTCCTGGCTTGATGCGTGCACCATCATCTCATCGCCTTCGCCGGGAATGGCAAGCGACGCCTGACCCTCCAGATAGAAGTGCTCCTGGCCGCCGATCGAGAGTTGGCCCGCGAGCCTATGCGGGGCCTTGTCGATCGCGGCGACCGCGTCGCCGCGCCCAAACGCATAGTCGTCCAGCACGCGCGCGCCCGTCTTCAGCGCGTCGGCGACGGTGACTGACGGCGCCCGCTCCTCGATGTCGATCTTGGCGAGCCGCGCGGCGCGGCGCGCCTCGTCGCGTGTGCGGGCGGCGACGACGAACAGCGCCTGCCCGTGGAACATGACCTCTTTGTCGGCGAATAGCGGCTCATCGGCGAATACCGGCGCTATGTCGTTCTTGCCGGGAATGTTAGCCGCCGTCAGCACCGCGACGACCCCAGGCGCGTCCTTGACCGCGCTGAGATCGAGGCTTCTCACGACGCCGCACGCTTTGTCCGCCATTCCGACCGCAAGGTGGAGGGTTCCCTCCGGCTCACGAATGTCATCGATATAGGCGGCCGATCCCTGCACGTGCAGACGGGCGGAATCGTGGGGCAGCGGCTTGTGGACGACCGACGTCGCCAGCGAGCGATCGGCAGATTCATTCAGCAGCATGGAGCATCCCGATTCGGGTCGGCGCAGTTGCGCCTGAGATTTCCATCAGCGTCTTTTCGAGAACGTTCGCCGCGACTGTCATGCGATACGCGGCGCTCGCACGCTGGTCGGTCAATGGCCTGAAGTCCGAGGCGAGGGCCGAAAGGGCCCCGCGCCAGCTGGCGGGCTCGTCGAGATCGGCGCCCGTCAGCGCCCGCTCGGCCGCCGCCGCGCGCTTGGGTGTCGCTGCCATGCCGCCGTAAGCGACGCGCGCGCCGACGATGCGTCTGCCTTCGACATCGATACGCGCTCCGAGCATGACGGCCGAAATATCCTCGTCGAACCGTTTCGAGACCTTGAAGGCCCGATAGTGCTGGCCTTCGCCCAGTCGTGGAGCGGTGACCGAGAGCACGAACTCTCCCGGCGCACGGTCCTGTTTGCCGTAGGCAAGAAAGAAGTCCTCGAGGGGCAAGGACCGGGTCGTCGCGCCCTTGCGCAGCACGACTCGTCCGGCAAGCGCGATCAACGCGGGTGCCAAATCGCCGATCGGCGAGCCGTTGGCGATATTGCCGCCGACGGTGCCGCTGACGCGGACTTGAAGCGAGCCGAACCGGCGCATCATTTCGCCGAGATCGGAATGGATCTCGGCAAGCAGCGGCGCGGCGTCCGCGAGCGATAGGGTCGCGCCGAGATTGAGCTCCCGCGGGCTGTCTTCGATCTCATCGAGGCGCGCGACCCTGCCAAGCCAGATAATACGCTTGAGATCGCGCAACTGCTTGGTGACCCAGAGGCCCACATCCGTGGCGCCCCCGACAAGCGTCGCGTCGGGAAAACGCGCATAGAGCGTCGCAAGCGAATCGAGACTCGCCGGCGCCGCAAAGAAACGCTCCTCATCGCCGACGAACAGGTCGCTGTCGTCAGCAAGCGCTGCGAGCGCCGCGGCGCGCTCCCCGGCCGACGCCGCGAAACGGTCGGTCGGCGCTCCATCGCATGTCGCAAGCGCCGCGGTCAGGATGGGGCGATAGCCGGTGCAACGACAGAGGTTGCCGGCGAGTTGATCGCACAGGCTCGCGACGGTCGCCGGGCCGCCAGAATGATAGGCGGCGAAAAGGCTCATCACGATGCCCGGGGTGCAGAAGCCGCATTGCGAACCGTGATGATCGACCATCGCCTGCTGCACGGGATGCAGAGCGCCGCCCTCGGTAAGGTCCTCGACTGTAATGAGCTCGGCACCGTCAAGCTGGCCCAGGAAGATGATACAGGCGTTGAACGCCTCATGCACGAGCCGGTCGCGTTTCAGCCGCGCCAGCACGACAGTGCACGCGCCGCAATCGCCTTCGGCGCAACCTTCCTTCGTCCCCGTAGCCCCCCGCTCTTCGCGCAGCCAGTCAAGAACGGTCGCGCGCGGCGAGAACCGGTTGAGCGCGACCTCGCGGCCGCGAAATCGAAAACGCAGCGCCGGACGAACCTGTCCCACTAAGACCATCGTCGCTCCTCCCAGCTCCTCGCATAGTGGAGCTTTTACGGAAAGGAAAACGTCGGACGGGCGATCTGAGCCATTTTCGCCGTTTCTCCGACCGGGCGGAGGAGGACCTCGTCACCAGCCTCCGCCCGGCGGAGACGGTCAGCGAAACAGGCTCTCGCCTCGCTGATCGCGTTTTCCATCGTCCGCCAAAGTTCTATCGTACCGGAGTTCCCGATATTGGTCCAGATCAAGGTTGCGAGTCCGACTGGCCTTTTTTATCCAACCTCCCGCAAATCCGGCGGCGTGGCCTCCTTGGCCAGCGCTGCAATTACGTCGTCCGCGCCCATCGTCGATTGCGCGTTCGAGCCCAACCGGCGGACGGACACCCTATTCTCGCTCGCCTCCTTGCTGCCGACGGCGATGAGCGCAAGGATCTCCGCCAGCGAGTGCTCCCGCACCTTGTAGTTGATCTTCCCGTTGCGCAGATCGGTCTCGACCCTCAGGCCCCGCTTCTTCGCCTTCGCCGCGAAGGCAAGCGCAAATTCGCCGGCATCGCCGGTGATCGTGCAAACGACGATCTGCACGGGCGCGAGCCAACAAGATCTCTCCTCAAAATCGACGGCGCCGCAAGGGGGCCTCTGTTGAAAGCAGCCGCACCAGTTCGAGTTCCAGAAAAATCAGGGCTGTAAAAATGGCGGCGTCAGACTCGACCCCTCGCACCGACATTTGGTAATCTCACCCAAGATGGAAACGGGGGATTGCCATGGGGCGCCTCACCACTCACGTACTGGATACGGCCACAGGTCGACCAGCGGCTGGTGTGCGTATCGATTTTTGGTTAATCGATGTGGACAACAATCGGCATCTGCTCAAGACAGTTGAAACAAATGCTGACGGACGTACGGACGGGCCACTGTTGCAGGGTGATAAGTTTGTCGCCGGACGATACGAACTTGTGTTTTTCGTCGGCGATTATTTCAGCCGAGTGGGCGTGGCTAGCGCCGATCCGCCGTTCCTGAGTGAAGTGCCACTCCGTTTTGGTATCGCAGACACCGGCAGTCACTATCACGTGCCGCTTCTAGCCTCGCCCTGGAGCTACTCGACGTATCGCGGGAGCTGACCGAAGCCGTCGCGCAGCAGGGCCCCGTCCAACGACCATGACAATAACGGTGCAACCGCATAAAATCCTGAGGAGACGAACATGGCGCTACTTCAGAACACTTATGGCAAGGGTCGGGTTCGCGTCCTGCGCCTTTATCGTGATGGGCAATATCACGAGCCGCGCGAGACATCGGCGAAGGTCCTGCTGGAGGGTGATTTCAGCCGGTCCTACACCGGCCCGGACAATTCCACGGTGATCGCGACAGATTCGATCAAGAACATCGTGAACGTTGTGGGGCGCGAAAATCTGAGATTGAGCACTGAGGAATACGGTGTCGCCATCGCCAAGAAGTTCCTCGACGGCTACCCGCAAGTCGAGCGCGTCAACGTGGAGTTGGTGGAAACGCAGTGGCAGCGTCTGTCCTTCGATGGCAAGCCGCATGATTACAGCTTTACCCGGGCCGGCAACGGCAATCCGATCGCAAAAATCGTCGCCTCGCGGAACTCCACCGAGATCGAGTCCGGTGTCGATGGATTCACGTTCATGAAGACGACGGAATCCGGCTGGGTCGACTACGTTATGGATGAGCACACGTCCCTGGCGGAGACGCGGGACCGCATCGCCGCCACCAGCATGCTCGCGACGTGGCGGTGGACCAGCAATCCGAAGTCCTTCCCGGAGGCTAACAACGCCATTCTTCAGGCCATGATCAAGGAGTTCGCCACCACCTACAGCGAAGGTGTGCAGGACAGTATGTACCGCATGGGGCTGCGTGCGCTGGATGCCATGCCCGAAATCTCGGAAGTCGCTATGGCGATGCCGAACCTTCATTACATCCCGATGAACCTGTCGCACTTCAAGCTAGACAATCCGAGCGTCATGTTCCTTCCGACCAACGAGCCGCACGGTCAGATCCAGTGCACAGTCGGTCGCGATAAGTAGAACTCACCAGCAATAAGACGGACATCCTGGCCGGTTTTGCTGGTCGCCTGAAGAACTCGCCTGACCAGGAATTCGACCGTGCTTTGGGAGAGATCCCAAAAATCGCGCGCTTTCGGTTGCACGAGCTAATCCCCCGCTGATGCGGACCGTCGATCTCTGGGCGACACGTTGTGACTGTCGATAGCGAATGAAGTTGTCCGGTTTTGGTAGCACATCATATGTCCGCTTCTTCTGGTTCTGTTCTCCTGTGGGGATGTGGGCGAGGCGAAGCGTCGTCCACATGTCCACAGGATCCGCGCGCC
>Ga0210406_10003240_pt1 | contig 17983 bp, 12 predicted proteins | sample IncBWC30MmetaG_FD_155454 | JGI IMG/M metagenome (GOLD analysis project Ga0210406, IMG submission 155454) | Forest soil microbial communities from Barre Woods Harvard Forest LTER site, Petersham, Massachusetts, United States - Inc-BW-C-30-M | ecosystem: Environmental > Terrestrial > Soil >... | reverse complement strand
ATCCCGAGGCATGCGCCTTGCTCCGGCGACACGTTCTCAGGGAACGGAGCAACATGATCCACGGGCACGACGGTGAACTCTGCAGCTGTGCCCGGCATCGGTCCAGTATTGAACTACTTACGGGTTTACTCCCCGGAGCGGATCAGCTCCAGCGCCGGTTTCACACGCGTCGTCGTGCTAGTTTATGGGGATGAGTCCACAACTGCATTCGCTCTTTCCAGTCAGTTGCGCGAACGTTAAGGCGGCATTTCCGGGCCGCTAGCGGTATATCTTGTGTCACCGTGCGCATGATTTCCCTGTACAACCCTCGCGACGGTGGCGACATAGACGTTCGCCTGATTTTCGAGGAAATCTAAAGCGAAAGGTTGGCCGCTAAGTGATCGAAAGAAATGGCGGGGACGACGGGGCTCGAACCCGCGACCTCCGACGTGACAGGCCGGCGTTCTAACCAACTGAACTACGTCCCCGAGGGCGTGGAAACACGTCGGTAAACTCATATTAACACACCATTCAGCTACAACTCGAACAGCGATGCTTGCTTGCGTAAAACCACTGGCGCGGCCCATTCGCGCCACTCGCCGAGCAGTGGAAAATATAGACCAAGACGGATGGGCCGGTCATCACGCTGCACTATTAGTCGCGCGTACCGTTCCAATTGCGCCCGGTACCGTTCCTTTTCCGTGTCGAGAAAACCCTCCAAGTCACTACCTTCGTGCGCGCTGGTTTTGTAATCGATGATCCAGCGCACGCCGGACTCATCGACAAACGTGCGGTCGATCACGATCTCATACAGCTTGCCGTCGAGCAGGCCAGTGATTTGGGACTCGGATTCTGCATCAGCGTGCGCACCCAGGATCCATCGCCCTCTTGGATCGCGCAGCGTCCGCAGCAGTCCCGTTTCTACTTGCTGCGCTGCCTCGGTCAATTCTGCCGGCGCGACTCCGAGATTGGCCAGGACGGCTTGGAACGCGGCTCGATGAGATAGGACGCGGGTCTCATCCCATGCTTGCAATCCTTCGCGTGCGATTTTCTGCAGGAAGCTGTGCAGGGCCGTGCCGGCATAACGCAATCGATCGCCTACCCACTCGAAGGTGATCGGAGCGGGCTTTATGGACTCAATTTCACGGCGCACCCAAGTCACCTCCGGCGGCGGGCCGGGAACCATCCAGTCCGCAGCGATGCGCCGGATCCTATTTGGCCCTCTTGCCTCAGTGCTGCGCGAAACAGCGGATAGATTCGTAAAACTAGCCGCCACGGTGGGCCAAAGCAATCGCAGGAACGACCCGGCGGCCGGCTCCGCGATCGAGCCGTCGTCTTTTATCTTCACCACGCCGAGCAAGTCGATTCGCCGGCGCGCGCGTGTGGTCGCGACATAAAGGAGTCGAGCAGTCTCATGCTCGCCTTTGCGGCGATCGATGCGCGACAGATACTTGTAGATCGCGTCCGTCTCCAGTCCGGTTTCGGAAACAGGCGCCAGTAACAGTTCCCCCCGCTGCTCCAGCCACAGCACCAGACGCTGTTCCTCCTGACGAGTGGGCGCGTCGAGACCCGGCAGAATCACGCTGTCGAACTCCAGGCCTTTGGCCTTGTGGATGGTCATGAGCTGCAGACGGTCGCCAGCCTTCGCGTCGGGCTGCGCGAAAAGCGCATTCACCTGCTCGTGGAACCAACTAAAATCGGCCAGGTCCGCTCCCTCCTGAAGGCCTTCGAGCAGATCGAAATATGCTCCGGCGTCGTCGAGAGCCGTTTCATGCTCAACACATGCCGGTCCGCCAAGACGGAGCCACACGCCCTGCACGCAATCGCGTAGCGGGAGCCGTCCGCGCTCGGCGATGGCTTGCTCCAGCACCGGCATGATACGCCCGATCCTGCGCGCGCCGTCGTCGCTAATCTGCAAAGGCTGGCGATGCAGCAAATCCCAAATCGTCGAGCGATGATCAGGTGCAACCTGCGTAACCAGCGCGTGTAAGTCTGCGAGCGTTAGCCCGCACCACGGCGCGCGTAGAACAGCGAGCCACGAGACGCGATCCGCTGGATGCAACAGCGCCAGCGTCAGAGCCATCAGATCTTCGATCACCGGCCGTTCGCCGAGCTGATCGATCTCGATGGCTTGAAAAGCGATGTTGTGGCGCTTCAACAACCCCACGATCGCAGGGAGATGCGTGCGGGCGCGAACCAGGATGGCAACCTTGCCGTCGGCGGCGCTTCGCACCAGCTCGATCACGCTTGCGGCTTCGTCATTCTCATCGAGGAAAGCGTGCACTTCTATCTTGGCGTCATTCCGAGCCGTTCCCGCGACGCTAGCAGAGTGAGTAACGGCGCCCGACTCGATGTCTTCTTGGGGCGGAAGAATCGCGGAAAAGGTTTGATTCGTCCATTCTACGAGTGCTGCATCCGATCGAAAGTTGACGCTAAGCGCCAGTGGCTCGAGGTGAATTGATCCGATTCCATTCTGCTTCGCCCTGAGAAACAGGCTGACATCGGCCTGCCGGAAACGATAGATCGACTGCATGGGATCGCCGACCAGGAAAAGGGTTCGGCCATCGCCCGGCTCCCAGCCGGCGGTCAGCTTTTCGAGTAGCTCGAATTGCGTGAAAGAAGTGTCTTGAAATTCGTCAACCAGGATGTGCTGAATGCGGTACCCGAGCGCGAGCGCGAGATCGGTGGGCGAGTCGAGTCTACCGAGCGCCTCGGAGGCGCGGATGGAGAGTTCGGCGAAGTCCACGCGCCCACGTTCACGAAAGACTAATTGCAGCTCGCCAACCGCCAACGTGAGCACGGATACAGCAGCCTCCATGGCCAGCCACTGCGAGTCGCTGAAGCATGGCGGGGGCAGGTCGCGAAATCGTTTCAGCGCTTTAAGGAGCTGATCATTGGCTTGCAATCGCGCCAGCAATTGCTCGACGCGATGCTTCAGAGGATGGTTGGGAGAAAAACCGATGGACGCACTGACGCGTTTCCGCCAACCGCTGTTCGAGGTTAGCAAGAGATCGGCAACAGTGGTCCAGAGGTCGAGGTCATCGAGACGCGCTTCCGGGAATCGTTCCAGTCGACGGAGTGCAACGATTTCGCGGGCGACATCGTCGTCGAAGCCGGCGCACAGCGATTGCAGCTCGCCCAGAATCAGCCGTTGCAACGATTGCTCCAGCTCGGCGCGCACGCGCGTGAAGTCCGGATTGACTCCTGTGTGCCTGAGCCATTGATCACGCCGCTCGAGCATCTGAGCGATCAAGCGTTCGGCTGCGGCGAAATCATTGTCCAGATGGAGCAGCAGGAATGAGACAGCCGCATGGCCGCGCTCTACATGGCGTAGGGTGTTGCGGGCTGCCTCGCGATAAAGATCTTCGGCTTTTTCGGAAATCTCCGGCATGGCGCCAAAGCGCGCCAGCCACGGCATGCGGCGCGTAATGGAGGCGCACAACGCATCGATGGTCTCGATGCGCAACTGAACAGGATTCCGCGGAAGGTTCCAACTTTGGCGCCGGTCGTGTTCGATAACTTGGCGGGCGATCTCAAAGGTGACACGTTCGTGTTCCGTTTCCTGGGTTAGACCGGTTTCAGCGGCCCTTAAAGCCTCAAGAACGCGGGAGCGCACTTCGCCCGCTGCTTTGCGCGTAAAAGTGATGGCGATGACGGCATCAGGCGTCTCCACCGTTTCGAGCAGCTTCAGATAGCGCTGGATCAACAACTCCGTTTTTCCAGATCCGGCAGGGGCCTGCACAATAAACGATGCCGAAGGATCGAGCGCGCGCCGGCGGGCCGCGCTATCCGCGATCATTTTCAATCTCCCGAACCCGGCACAGTGCGGTCAGGCCGCAGTATTCACAAGCGCCTTCTTTGGGATCAACGACGGCCAAGCCGCTGCGATAATCAGCTGCCAGCCGCTCCAGAATGCGCCTCCACTCCGCGACCTGGTCCGCGAACGATCCGGGCTGCGTCGACATTTTCTTGATTTCCGGCAGGATTGCATCATTCTCTGTGATACCGCGGAATCCAAGTTCGCCCGTTCGGATCACGGCAAAAGCGGCGCCATCGATCGGGCGCGCACTGGTGGCGCAATAAAGTGGAAGCTGCGGCTCATCGGGACGATCCGTGTCCCAACCGGTCGACTTCACCACGCCCGTCTTGTAGTCGAGAATGATTTCGCCACTGGTTCTCAACTCATCACCAGTATTTAATGAATCAATACGATCCACACGCGTTCGGACCTGGAGTCCTCCGAGCGTGACCAATCGTTCTTCTTCCGGCTTTAAAACTGTGAACGGCGCGCGGGTCTTCTCGATTTCGAGCCATCGTGCGAGCAGGATCTGCAATCGGCGCTGTTCCACTTTGCGCCCGATTCCGACGCCGAGATGGTTGAGGGCGGCTTCAACATTGCGCGCGATCAGATCGGCCAGCTCGCCCTCCGTCAATTCAATCAGGCGCGACTGCGAACCGAGTTCGGTCCAGATAAATTCGAGCGCTTTGTGGACCGTGCTTCCGCGGTCTTTGTAGTTGAGCCCGAGGTCGGTTTCCTCCAGCGGCCGGGCCCCTAAACGATGCTTGGCGAACGCCCGAAACGGGCACGCGGCCATATCTTTGAAAAGCGATGCGCCGCCGGGCTGCATGACGTCTGCTGCTACCCGCGGCGCGTTTTCGTCAATGACTTGCTCGATCGTGACGCCAGCGCGCATTTGTGCAATCCAGTCGTTCGAGCCATCGACGCCGTCCCATCCGTCCCAGGAGCCGCTTGCTAGAAGCGGGCTGGGCGCAAGTACCCGGTCGCCCTCTGTCCCGGGGTAACTGAGCATGATCTCGGGCGCGCTCGCGAGCAAACGGCCGATTAATTTGCCCGCGAAGGTAAGCTCACGTTCCGGCGAAGCGTGCGGCAGGCCGTATTCACGTTGCATCGAAATTGGAATAAACGGATTTGGACTAGCGGCGGCGGGCAGCGCTTCATCGTGCAGACCCATGATCCACAAGTGATCGAAGCGCAGGCCGGATGCTTCGAGCAGGCCCATGACCTGGACGGGCGCGCCTTCGTTCTCCACTTGAAAGGATGTTTCTCGGGCGATATCTTTCAAACGAGAGAAGGCCTGCGAGAAGGTCATGGGCGCGGCGGTCATGTCGAGCGCGGCGAAGCTTGAGAGCAATCCGAGCCATGCCTCCAGCACCTGGTGCTCGTGACTGTTGAGGACCCGGTCTCCCGGCCAGCCGAGCGCTTCGAGGAGCTTCGAAAAATCTCGGCTCCAGGCACTCGGGTCCTGTGCAGCGGGAAGTTTTTCGATGCCTTTCTCGAGCCGTTGCAGAGATCGTTGTAACAGCGGACAGTTCCCGGCGGCATCGCGCAGAAACGATACGCTTACGTCCCACACACCATTCTTTCGAAGCTTTGCATCCAGCAGGGCACGCTTGGTCCACTCGGCTTTCGCTCCTCCGAAGAATGGCGACCTCAGCAACATTCCCACGCGCGGCAGTGTCACGGGTCCGAGCGCGAATTCCAGTGCCAATAGCGCCGCATGAACCAAAGGATATTCGCTCTGCGCCGGACCGAGCGACAGGTGAAACGACCACTCGCGGTGCGGCTTCCCACTCGGATGAAGCGTCTCTCTAAAGATACGCTCGGCTTTCGGTAGGAGACTGCTCAGGTTTGGAATAATGACGCCGATCTGGGTCTCTGGATCTCGTTCGAGCTGAAGCCGAGCCCACGATGCTGCGGACTGAATTTCTTCTGTTGCGTCGCGAAATTTCCAGCGCTGAGGTTTAGGCGTGAAGCTCCCCATCTCAATCTCACGCCACTCGCCGGTAATCTCGAAGAATTCCACCTGCTGTGGAGTCAAGTCATCGAACCCAGCCCGATAGTGCAGCGGCCATCGCGGTATTGCGCCGGATCTGGACAACTCCCCAACAAAGTCGCTAATGCGCGCACGTTCCATCCAGTTGTTTGCCTGGCAGAGCTTCGCGAATGCGCGCGACCATGCCGCGAAAGCCGACCAATCATCGCTCGCTTCAAATCGTCCGTCCACGGGAAGGCGGTACGCCTGGACTAGCTGCCAAGCTTCCATTGCCTGCGCGGCTGTCTCGGGAATTCGCAGCAGCGAATCCCCCTCGGGAGAATCACGAATCACCTGCTCCCAAACGAATTGCTCCTGTAGCGTATCGAGCAAGGCCGGCGAACTCGGATTTGCGGCGCTGAGCACCCACTCACGCCAGGCGCGCCCGAGAAATGCATCCAGCGGAAGAATATCCGGTGTTTTCCAGACCGAGCGCGCCCGAGCTTTCTGGCGAAAGCCGAACTCTTGTCTAAGCACGCGCGCAAGGCGCCTGCTGGCGGTGACAACGGTGGCCCCGGCTTCGATGGCGCGGAAACAATCCTCCTGCATGTGCTTTCATAATATTTGACCAAGCGGATCACTGTAGCGATCGACGGCCCGGCTGCCGCCGGGAAAAGCACGCTGGCACGCCTGATTGCGTCGAAACTTGGCTATACGTATGTCGACACGGGAGCAATGTATCGTGCTGTGGCGCTGTGGGCGCTGCGAACGAAGGTTGCCGTCTCGGACATGCATCGGCTGGAGCAGCTCGCCAAGGAGGCGCGCATCGAATTCCAGCCCGGAACAAGCGCCGTGCTGCTAAATGGAGAAGACGTCACCGAGGCCATTCGCGCTCCGGAGATTGCCGGGGCAGCGTCCGAGATATCGAGGATCCCGGCAGTCCGTCGCGAGTTGGTCAAAAAACAGCGCGCCATGGGCGAGCAGGCGTCGGTAGTGATGGAGGGGCGTGACATCGGCTCGGTGGTGTTTCCCGACGCGACTGTGAAGATTTTTCTGGATGCTCAGCCGCAGGAACGCACTGAGCGCCGAGCCAAGGAAGCGTCGCTGCCGTCCGATATCGTGGCCGAGCAGATCCACGAGCGCGACCAGCGCGATCGTACGCGCAATGAGTCGCCTCTGGTACAGGCTCCGGATGCTGTCTACATCGATACGACCGGCCTTTCTATCGACGAAGTGGAAGCGGCGTTGCTGAAACTCATCCGTGACCGGACGTCGAACGGTAAGGAAAGAACTCATTGAGATGAATAATCTTCTGGTGATGAAATTCGGTGGCACCAGCATGGGCTCGGCCGAGCGCATCAAAGTCGCGGCGGGAATCTGCACTGAGCAAAAGCGGCAGCGACCCCTCGTGGCGGTGGTGTCGGCGATGTCCGGCGTCACCGATTTGCTCCTGAACACTTTGCGGCACGCAGAGGGCGGCGACGAACCTGGAATCGCGGCCAATCTCGAGCGCCTGATGGCTCGGCATCTGGACACGTGCAAAGAATTGCTCGATGGCGCGCGGTGCGTTTCCACGATTTCGGGCATTCAGTCGCTCATTGGCGATTTCGAGCGCATTGCCAATGGCGTGCGAATGCTGGGAGAGCGTCCGCCGCGTTCAGTTGATGAAGCCATCGCGATCGGCGAGCGGCTTTCCGCTCTCATGATTTCCCAGTATCTGGAAGCCAGCGGCGTACCGGCCGAGGCGATCAACGGAGCAAGTGTAATCGTTACCGACGCAGTGTTCGGTAATGCGACTCCGATTATGCCGGAGACGCGTAAAAAGGCAGACCAGATCGTACGGCCGCTGCTCGAGCGCGGCAGAATCGCGGTGGTGACAGGATTTAACGGTGCCACTATGGATGGCCGTCCTACCACGCTCGGCCGCGGCGGGTCGGATTTCTCAGCGTCCATCCTGGCGGCGGCGCTGGACGCATCCGAGCTTTGGATTTGGACGGATGTGGATGGCATCATGAGCGCCGACCCGCGTTCCGTATCCGACGCGCGCGTGCTGGATTCGCTCACTTACAGCGAGGCGGCGGAGCTGGCCTACAACGGCGCGAAGGTTCTGCATCCGCGCACGCTGGCGCCGCTTATCGAGCGTCAGATTCCTGTATGGAGCAAGAACAGTTTCAATCTGAAACATCCGGGTACCCGCATCGTTTCGTCAGTAGAGGCTCCGCTTGGCCCACGCGCCGTGACGTCAATGGCTAACGTAGCGCTGATCTCGCTCGAACCGGCAAATGCAGCTCTCAGCGGCACGCGGTTGATGGCACGCGCGCTCGAGGCTCTAGCGGATGCCAATGCCGAAGTCCTGGCGCTTACCAGTTCCAGTTACCGGCAAAGTTTTTGTTTCCTGGTGCGAATGGAAGAGCTGCCGGCAGCGATGAAATCGCTGGAAGCAGACTTGGCGCTTGAACTGACCCATGGCTATTTGAAGCCGATCGCAGTCGACGAAAACGTTGGATTACTGGCGGTAGTGGGCGAAGGGATGCGCGGAACGCCCGGTTTGGCGGGACGCGTTTTCCAAGCGATCTCACAACAAGACGTCAATATAATTGCCATCGCGCAGGGGTCGAGCGAGTTGACCATCAGCGTGGTAGTGCCTCGGGACGGTTTGGAACGAGCCATCCGCGCAGTCCACCAAGAGTGCCGCTAACTCACTCGGAGCCGAACTGTTTTCGCAATTCCTCCTTGGCGCGAGCAAGCACGCGTTTCTGTTTTGCTGGCAGATGCGCGCCCGCGCGGTTCATATAGAAGTTCCAGGTGAATACGCCGGAATCCAGATCGAGAGCGTTACTTGATTGCGTCACGCGTTGAGACCATCGGCGAGGAGCTGACGGGTTTCCAGTTTTGCGCGGCATAAGTCTAGTCTCACTATCCATGGGACACCCGGAGCCAGTCAGTTGCTTCCACGAAACGCCGCGTATGTCACACTAAAGTCGTGCCTGAGTACTGCACGTGCGGCGCGCAACTGCCGCCGGACGCCCGTTTCTGCCACAAGTGCGGCAAGCCGCAATACGACTATCCCGGGCTTGAGCAAGAAACCATTGAGCCAATAGCGCCAATCGAAGCATCTGCTCCCCCAGCAGCGGTCGTCCAGCCCCTGCTCGAAATCAGCTTTCACAACCGGCTGGCGGTTCGAATTGGATTCTTGGCCGCGTTGATGGCAGTCTTGCCGTTCATGCTCTTGCTTCCGGTTCCGTTTCTGCCATCGCTGGTTGCATTTCTTACCGGGTTCCTGGCGGTTTTTATTTACTCGCGGCTAACGGGGCAAGCACTCAGCATCCGCAGTGGAGCGCGCATGGGCTGGATCACTGGCGTGTTTTCATTTACGTTTGCCACCGCGTTTTTCACCATTACGATGGTCGCCATTTCCAGCCAGGGCAAGATCGCCGATTTCTTCCGCGAGCATCAGGACCAATTGCATTTGCGAGGCGACCAGTTGAGCGCGATGACCAAGCTCCTGGACGATCCAGCCGGACTGGTGGGCTTGATAGTCGTTACGCTATTGATGCTCTTCATTCTTCTTACGGCGCTTCCAATGTTGGGCGGAGCGCTGGGCGCGAAGGTGCTCGAGAAGGAATGAACCTGGTTTCCTCGGCGGCGAAGGTTGGCGCCGCGATCCTCGCCGCAGCGGTGTGTGCGTTCGCTCTTACTCCCGAACAGCGTCGCCTCAACCTCGATTCCTTCGAGTATGTCTGGAAAACGGTGCGCGACAAGCATTGGCAGACCAAACCGGGCGGCCTCGACTGGCAGGCCGTCCATGACGAATTGCGTCCGGCGATCGAGAAGGCCGACAGCAGGGACGCGGCGCGGGCCGTCATGAATGACATGCTAGGGCGGCTGCATCAGACCCATTTCGGCATCGTTCCATCGGAGCTTTATTCCGACGTCGACGGCGCGCACGCCAAAGGCGGCGAAAGCACTACGGGGCTGGACGTGCGTACCGTCGGCGCGCAGGTGTTGGTGACTTCAGTGGATGAGGGTTCCTCCGCTGCCGGAAACGGTGTGCGGCCCGGCTGGCAGATTTTGAAGATAGGCGACATAGATCTTGATTTGGTGATTGCGAAGCTGGATGAGACCTACGCGAAATCGACGCTGAGGGAGCTGGTTTCTCGGCGTGCAGTGCTGAGCCGGTTGGAAGGCGAGCCTGGAAAATCAGTGGAAGTGGCGTTTCTAGACGGGCGCGAGCAACGCGTCACGAAGACGCTCCGGCAGGAAAAACCAAAGGGAACGCTGGCTCAGTTCGGCTATCTCTATCCCACGCACGTGTGGTTCGATTCGTCGAGAGTCGGAGGAGGAAACATTGGCTACGTAAGCTTCAACATGTTCCTCGATCCGGCGCGCCTGATGAACCTTTTTGCGGAAGCGGTGCAGTCGTGCACGAAGTGCGACGGTTTTGTGATCGATCTGCGCGGAAATCCTGGCGGCATCGGATTGATGGCGATGGGCATGGCGGGGTGGTTTATCGACAAACCGGACCAGTTGCTGGGCACGCTGTATATGCGGGAGACGACACTGAAGTTCATCGTGAATCCGCGGGTCGACACCTTTGCCGGGCGGGTTGCGATTCTGGTGGACGGTGCGTCGGCTTCGACGTCCGAGATCCTGGCGGAGGGAATGAAGGATCTGGGCCGCGCGCGCGTCTTTGGGACTCGGACGGCTGCGGCGGCGCTACCGTCGGTCTTTGAACTGCTGCCCAACGGCGACGGTTTCCAGTATGCGATCGCGAATTATATTTCGGAAGGCGGGAAGCCGCTGGAAGGCCTCGGAGTAACGCCGGATGTAGAGGCGCCGGTCACGCGCAAAGCGCTGCTCGAAGGAAAGGATCCGGCGCTGGATGCAGCTGTCGCGTGGATCAAAGGACGCTAGCCGAGAAGCCTCCGAAAGCTCTACGCCGCCCGCCCCACGGTCGCCAGTTCCTTCACGATGCTTGACAGAAAACTCTTGGCATCGCCAAACAGCATGAGCGTGTTCGGCATGTAATATAGATCGTTGTCGATCCCGGCGAATCCCGGATTCATGCTGCGCTTGATGATCATCACCGTGTGAGCCTTGTAAGCCTGGATGATCGGCATGCCCGCAATCGGGCTCTTGGGATCGGTCTCAGCTCCAGGATTTACGACGTCGTTCGCGCCGATGACCAGCGCTACATCGGCCATCGGCATCTCGGGATTGATGTCGTCCATTTCCCGCAGCTTGTCATAGGGCACGTCCGCCTCAGCCAGAAGCACATTCATATGCCCGGGCATGCGGCCGGCCACTGGATGAATCGCAAACTCCACGTTGACGCCGCGCTTGGTCAGCACGTCGAACATCTCCTTGAGCTTATGTTGCGCTTGCGCGACCGCCATTCCGTATCCGGGAATCACCACCACCGTACGGGCCGAATCCAGAATTTGCGCCGCCTCTTCCGGGCTCGCCGATCGATACGGGCGCTCGCTGGTGGCCGCCGCGCTGGTCTGCAGTTGCCCGAAAGCGCCGAACAGCACGTTGCTGAACGACCGGTTCATCGCGCGGCACATGATGATGGCCAGTATGAATCCCGATGAGCCGTCCAACGCGCCCGCTACAATCAACAGGCGGTTATTGAGCACGAATCCCATAGCGCTGGCCGACAATCCCGCGTACGAATTTAGCAGCGCGATCACCGTCGGCATATCCGCTCCGCCGATCGGAATGATCAACAGCACGCCAAACAGCAGCGCTAACGCAACGAAGATTGGAAACAAAGAAGTCTGCTCCGGATTGGTGATCAGGAGGATGCCGGTTATTGCCGCCGCCGCGAAAACGCCCAGGTTGACGAAATTCTGACCCTTGTATGTGATCGGCCGCTGCGGCAACACTTCCTGGAGTTTTCCGAAAGCCATCATGCTGGCCGTGAATGTCAGAAAGCCGAGCAGCGTTTCGACGACGAGAGCAATCATCTCCACTTTCGTCAGCGGCGGTCCCTGCTGCAGTCCCTTGTAGTATTCCGCGGTCCCAATCAGCGCCGATGCCAGAGCGCCGCACGCATGCGAAAACGCAGTTCGCTGCGGGACTGCGGTCATGGGCATGATGTAGGCGATGGGGACGCCAATCGCCGAACCAATGAAAAACGCGATCAAGATCCACTGATACTGCACTACCTCGAACCGCAACAGCGTGCCCACCACCGCCAGCAGCATGCCGATTTCGCCAATGATCACACCGCGGCGCGCGGTGGCCGGCGAGTTCATCCACTTGATGGCCAGGATGAACGACATGGCGGCCAGCATGTACATGAACGGCAGAAGTGTGTCGTCCAATTTCATTTCTTTTCCGGCTCCCGTTTCTTGAACATCTTCAGCATGCGATCGGTGATCAGAAACCCGCTGACCACATTGAGCGATGCCAGCAGCACCGCCGCGAAGCCCAGAATGCGCGACAGCGTGCTGGCATCCTGCGCTCCCGTGATCAAAATCGCACCCACCACGGTGATCGCCGAGATCGCATTAGTCAAAGACATCAGCGGCGTATGCAGAAGCGGAGAAACGCCTCGAATCAACTGAAATCCTAAAAAGGCAGCCAGCATGAAGACCCACAGGTCGAGTTCATAAGCTCCCATGTGCTTTACCTTCCTTCTCCGGCCGGCGCCACAGGGGTCAATCCCAGCGCTTCGCCCACGCGTGCGTGTACCACTTCATTTCCGTACGTCACCAGCGTCTCGCGAATAATTTCGTCCTCGCGATTCAATTTGAATTCGCCCTTCTGCACCATCAGCTTTAGAAACGACACAATGTTCGAGGCGTACATCTGACTGGCGTGATAGGGAATCGTCGACGGTACATTGAGCGGTCCCATAATCGTGATCCCCTGATGCACCACCGTTTCGCCGGGCCGCGTCAGCTCGCAATTGCCACCGCGCTCGGCAGCGATATCGACAATCACCGACCCCGGCGCCATGGCGCTTGCCATCTCTTTGGTGACCAGGATCGGAGCCTTCTTGCCCGGCACCGCCGCCGTGGTAATCACCACGTCCTGCTCGCGCAGTACCTCGGTCAGCAATTCGCGCTGCCTCTTGTAAAAATCTTCACCCATCGCTTTCGCATATCCACCTGCGCCTTCCGCGGCGGCGGCCTCGATGTTCAGCACCACGAATTTTCCTCCCAGGCTCTCGATCTGCTCCTTCACCGCGCTGCGGACATCGTAGGCCGAGACTACTGCGCCCAATCGCCGCGCCGTCGCGATAGCTTGCAACCCGGCCACTCCCGCGCCCAGGATGAAGGCTCTCGCCGCCGTCACCGTGCCCGCCGCCGTCATCAGCATAGGAAAGATCTTTGGCAGCGCCATGGCCGCCATCAGCACCGCCCTATATCCGGCGATCGTCGCCATGGAAGACAGCGCGTCCATGCTCTGCGCGCGCGTGATGCGCGGCATCAACTCCATCGACAGAAAAGAAACGCCGGCGTGCGCCAAGTCGGCCACTTCTCGCGGCGAAGTGAGCGGCTCGCCGAATCCGATCACCGTCTGGCCCGGCCGAAAAAGCGCCAGATCCGGACGGCCGGCTTCCGGATTCGCGCCCAGCGATCGCACCTGAACAATGATGTCCGCCTGCGCGAACACCTCTGCGCGACTCGCGATCTTGGCGCCGCGCGCGACGTATTGATCGTCCGGGAATCCGGCCTCGACGCCCGCCGATTGCTCGACAATTATGCTGGCGCCCAATTTTCCCAGCGCTTCAGACGTGCGCGGAATCAGCGCCACCCGGCGCTCACCAGGAAAGGTTTCTCGCGGTACTCCTATGGTCACTGCCACGAACTACCTCCAAAAAGGAAGGCTGCTAGAGACTCAGCGCAGCCTAATGATTCGTCGATGACAGCTTAGCGTCATGGCATCGAGCAGCGGAATGATTCCCTACAGCCCAAATCAAGATGATAACCTTTTTGCCAAAAGGAATAACATATGACCATGCGCCGCACTGTCTTCCTGATTGTCGCCCTGACCTCCGCCGCACTTGCCGCCGACCTCACTGTCGGTACGGCCACAGCGCGCTCCGGGCAAAAAGCAACCGGCGTGCTTCCAGTTCCGGCCGGCGTCGACGCCGCCACTAACATTCCGGTCATCATCGTCAACGGCGCTAGGCCCGGGCCCACGCTCGCTTTGATCGCCGGCGCGCACGGAACCGAATATGCCTCCATCATCGCCTTGGAGAAACTCGCGCAAATGGCCGAGCCTTCCGTACTCTCCGGCGCGCTCGTCATCGTTCCGCTCGTGAACGTGGCTTCCTTCGAGCAAAAAGTTCCGCACCTCAATCCCACTGATAAAAAGAACATGAACCGCTTCTTCCCTGGGAAGGCCGATGGAACCCAAACCGAGCGAGCCTCCTGGGCCATAGCCAAGCGGGTGGTCGAAAAGTGCGATTATTTGATCGATTTCCACGGCGGCGACCTGGATGAAAATCTCCGCCGCTATTCCTATTGGGCGCAGACCGGTAAGGATAAGCTCGACGCGACTTCGCGCGGCATGGTGCTGGCGTTCGGGCTGGATCACATCATTCTGCAAAACTTCCGGTCGCCTGTTGCAGCTCTTGGCGCCGTAACGCTCACCCGCTTCGCAAGCGACATTGGAAAACCGTCCATCGCGGTGGAAGCCGGACATGCAGGCACAACTAACGCCGAAGACGTCGACGTGCTGGTCGACGGGATCCGGAATGTCATGCGGCATCTGAAGATGTTGCCAGGCACTGTCGCGCCGGTGGAGCACCCGATTTGGCTCGTGCACTCCACCACTTTGACGAGCGAATTTGACGGCATCTTCTATCCAGTGGTGGGCCCTGAAGCCTATGTCGGCAAGGGCACGACAATCGGCTATGTCACGGATTATGTAGGCAACAAGATCTGGGATATTCCATCGCCGGTGTCCGGTGTGATCATCTATATTGGCGCCGTTCCGTCTATGAAGAAAGGCGACAACGTCGCCGTCATCGGCGAGCCGGCGGACAATCCCTAACGCGCTGTGTCCCCGAGCCGCTGCGCCACCGGCATTGCTCGCTCTACGAAACCCCCGTCCGCAGTCGGCGCCAACTCGATCTCTTGCGGCGCGCATTCAGACTTCGGTTGCGTTCCGTCTATGAAATACGACGACACACCTTCCGGACAGGCGGGGCCCGCTAGATCGCCTGAGTCCGGATCGAACGCGACCCGAACCACTCCAGGTGGCGGCGGAAACGGCTTAGCGTCGCCGTATTGTTTATAGTGAGCCGCGGACATCATGAACTCCGTCCAGATCGGCAGCGCGGAATGCGCGCCCTCCAGTCCCAGTTCGCTGTAGTCGTCAAAGCCCACCCACACCACGCATAAAAGCTGCGATGTGAATCCCGCAAACCACCCGTCATGCGAGGTCCCGGTTTTTCCAGCAGCCGGCAGTTTGAATCCGCGCGCCCGAACACCGGCCGCCGTTCCGCTGCGCATGACCTCTTGCAGCATATCCACCATCACGTATGCTACCCGCGGATCCAAGACGCGCCGCATCTGGGGTTGATGCTCATACAGATCGGTGCCGCTCTGGTCTCGAATTGCCGATATGAACGCTGGCTGAACGCGCACGCCGTTATTGGCAAACATCGTGTAGGCACCGGCGATTTCGAGCGGCGAAACCTGATAAGCCCCCAACGCCACCGAGGGAGTGGGTTGTATGTCCTCGTTAAGCCCCGCCTGGTGCGCAATCGCTACCACCTTATCGAAGCCGGCCATCTCGCCCACCTTCACCGCCGCGACATTGAGTGAATGCGCCAACGCGTAACGCAGCGTCACGCGCCCCATGAACTCATGCTTAAAGTTGCTGGGACTGTAGGTCTGCTGTTTTCCGTATTCAAAAGTCGTCGGCGAATCGTCCACGGAGGAAGCCGGTGTTAATACGGGATCGCCCCCCGCTAGCGCGGTATTCAACGCCGCAGTGTAGACGAACGGCTTGAATACCGATCCCGGAGGCCGTTTCGACAGCACGCGATCCAATTGGCTGGATGCATAGTCACGGCCACCGCACAACGCTTTCACTTCTCCGGTACGTGGATCGATCGCGATCAGAGCAACTTGCGGCCTCGGTCCAACCGGTTGTCCGCGCTTACGCCGGGCAGCCAGTTCTTTGTCAACCAGTTGCATGCCGTCCGCGATCGCCTGTTCGGCGGCGCGCTGTAAGCGCAGATCGATGGTCGTATAAACTTCCGCCGACCCAACCGGCTGACGTTCCTCTAATTTCTTCGAAACATCATCGCTCGCCATGTCGAGGAAGTACTGCGACTCCGACAATTCTCTTGCGCCCGGATGCAGCCCTAGCGGTGCAGCCGCGGCAGCCTTGTAGTCCGCGCGCGTGATGTATTTGTTCTCGCGCATCAACGCCAGCACCAGGTTGCGGCGCTCGAGCACGCGGCGCGCGTTACGGAAAGGATTCAGGTAGCTAGGCCGCTGGATCAGCCCGGCCAGCATCGCCGATTCGGTCAGATTCAGTTGCTGTATGTCTTTGTTGAAATACGCTCGCGCCGCCTCGCCAAACCCACTGATGCTGAAAGTGCCTTGCCCACCCAAGTACACCGCGTTGCAGTAGTCTTCAAAGATCTCCTGCTTGCTTAACTTGCGTTCGAGATGGAAGGTGATGAGAGCCTCGCGCATCTTCCGCTTCCAGTTCTTATCGCGAGCCAGCCAGAGATTCCGGGCCAGTTGCATCGATATTGTCGATGCGCCCTGCTTTTTGCGGCGCTGTCGCATGTCTACATACATCGCCTTGGCGATGCGTGGGACATCGAATCCAGAATGGCCGAAAAAACGCTTGTCCTCGGCCGATACGATTGCATGCACCAGCGGTGGCGGCATATCGGAATAATGGACCATCAGACGTTTCGCCCGCCCTTGATTGGATCGATTAGTGATGAGCTGCGCGGGAAGCTCGTACCTCCCCACGCGCCGGCCGTTCACATCTGTGATTGAGGAAACGGCGCCCTTCGCGAATTGGATCTCCGCCGGTAGCGCCGAATGCACGGCCACCGAATTCTCAGTCACTGTGGATCCGATCCCAGCGCGCTTTAAAGCTTCCGCGAGCTCCGACGGAGCCATGACGTCGCCCACCGACAGTACTTCGGGAGCCGCGTAATAGGTAACAGCGTTTTGAAACGGGCCGGCAGCCAGGCGCTCATCTACCCGTTTCGAAATTCGATGATAGACCACGCCGAGTGTGACCCCGAGGGCGACCGTCGCGGCGAGCAGGAACACGCCAGCGGTGATCAGGGCCCAGCGGAGAATGTGCCGCGACGAGACATCGGCGGGTTCTTTTTCAACAACGGCCGGTCCTTTTTCAATTGACTGGTTTTCCTCGAGATCCACGCGCCGGTCGGATGCACGCCGCACTCCAAGTAAAACTCCCAGTGCCGTCAACAATCTACAAGAACAAGCGCGTCGATAGTGTGGTCGATTTTACATTAATCGTTTCCCGGGATTCCCAATCAATGGTTGTTACAGCGCTATCACCTTTCGCATAGAACTGTTCGCTTACACGGGAAACGTTCGGTCTACCGGCCGATTTTGATGACCTAACTAAGGCTACCGCCGGGACTGTATTTTTCCGAACCGATGCTACTATCGCTGCGAGTCATCCTATGAAAACTCGCATATTCACCATCCCCGCGTTGGCCGGCGCGCTTCTACTTGCCGGTGTTTCCTCGCTTACGGCCGGCCTCACTGGAGCGATTTTTACGACCAACAGCGCTGGAACCGTGGTCAATGGCAATCAGTATGAATCCCCCTGCTCGGTTTACCTCAACGGCGGCCCTGGCTCTCACGCCCCGGCCACAGCCGCTGGTTTGCCGGACGGTGATTATTACTTTCAAGTCACCGACCCGAGCGGTCAGCAACTGCTCAGCACCGATCCGGTGGCCAACCGGCATTTCGTAGTGAGCGGTGGCTTAATCGTCGCCTATGTCAGCGACGGCCTGGACCCCGTGCATTTGACGACTCCCAATCAGAATCATCCGGGAGCTGTCACCATCCGTCTGGCGAATTTATCATGCCCGGTCGACTTCCTCGCCACCTCTAACAACGGCGGTGCCTACAAGGTTTGGGCCACGCCGGTCGCCAGTTTCGTCGGAAATCCCGCTCTTGTCGATAACGGTTGCAGCTCCGGATGCTTCCATGGCTTCATTCCATCCGCGTCGAAAACCGACAATTTCAAGGTCAACA
>Ga0210406_10003239_pt1 | contig 17992 bp, 16 predicted proteins | sample IncBWC30MmetaG_FD_155454 | JGI IMG/M metagenome (GOLD analysis project Ga0210406, IMG submission 155454) | Forest soil microbial communities from Barre Woods Harvard Forest LTER site, Petersham, Massachusetts, United States - Inc-BW-C-30-M | ecosystem: Environmental > Terrestrial > Soil >... | reverse complement strand
CGGGCGCCGTCTGTCGGCCGATAGCGCGATCACATCGGGTTCGCCGCGCGCCCGCGCGATCAGCGCCGCGACATCGATCTTGCCCTTCGGATCCGAGGTGGGAAGATCGGCCCAGACGCCGGATATCTCCAGATAGGCATGAATGTGCTCGGGTGAGCGGCGCAGCCACTCGATGAATCGCATGCGCGCATCGCCGTCCACATCGCCGGCGCGGAATTCCACAAACCAAGCTGACGCTTCCGCGATGATCGACGGATGGGTCCTGCCGTTCGAGATTCCCATTTTCATGGTTTCATGGCGTTTTGGGTTGCGCGAAGATTTCGGCAATGCTCGACGGCACGGGCAAGATATTTTTTGGCGGTTTCACGCGATACGCCCAATTCATCTCCAACCTCCTGCACTGAATAACCGGCGACACGATGCAATACGAGCGCGGTCGCCACGCGCGTCGGTAACTGCGACAGCATTCGCTCGAGTTCATCGAGCCGCTGATCCTGAGCCGCTTGATCGGACGGGTCATCGCTCGGGGCGGTTCGAAGCTCCGAAAAAACTTCCGCGACGTCCACCGACACCGGTTCGCTCGAGCGCCGCACGGCGTGTTGATGAATCACGTGGCTGGCAATGGTAAAAAGGTAAGCCTCAGGACTGCGAATGCTCTCGTAGCCATCGACGCGCAACAGACGCAAGAACACTTCTTGCGCAAGGTCCGGAACGTCCGCGGCATTGCGCAGCCGCACCGACAGAAAGCGGCGCAGTCGCGGCCCATACCGGGCCGCAATGCTCGCCACGAAACTGCGATTTTCGGCTACACCCACTCCCAACCCCCAAGGCCGAGACTCCCCTAGGCCATTAGAGCGCTTTCGAACCGAAAATGGGTATGCCCGCATCGTATCGAGCCAATCGATAGATCTGTTGCGACGCAGCATCGCGGTAGCGGCGGTCAATCCAGCGTCGCCAACCCGTGACCCCTATCACACTTACCATATTCCATTTTGCGTGACCGCACGCGCGCGAGTTCCTGTGCGCTCATAAGCTCCGTTGGTGCTAGTCGTCAAGCCACCCAGAGTTCACGGTACCGAGAACGAGCGATCGGAACCGAGCGCCCGTGACCTCGCGCAGGTGCTCGAACACAGCGGCGACGCCGTCATTGTCAAGGACCTGAACGCGGTGGTCACTTACTGGAACCGCGAAGCGGCCTCTTTGTACGGTTTTTCCGCCGAGGAGGCCATCGGTCAGCCGCTGCGCAAGCTGCATGCGGCCGAGCTCTCCGAGGCCGACTATGCGTCTCTTCTCGCGCGCGTTCGCGCGGGACGGCCGACCTCATCGACCACCGAGCGCTGCAAGAAGAGCGGCGAACTCGTCCGCGTCAGGCTCAACACCACTCCCTTGCTGGACGAGCAAGGTAAGTTGACCGGCGAGATCACGATCGCACGCGACGTCACCGCGATGTTTCAGAAGGAAGAAGCGTTGCGTCGGACGGAGCGAGAGCTGCGCATGCATACCCGGATGGCTTTCCCCCGGTTGGCCGTTCCATCGAGCCCAACGGAACCGATTCAAATTCGACGGCCACCGAGCAGAGCGCCGATTAACGAATCTCTCATCGGACTGGCATTGCTCGTGTCCTCTATCATATCCATCCTGCTCACCCGGGTGCCGGGAGGTATAACGCTTTTCTGGCCGGGCAGTGCGATAGCCGCGGCACTCTTGATCCGCATGCCGCGAATTCGCTGGGTCAGTGCGACGATCTCAGTGGTGGCGGCGCTGTTGATCGCCAATGTGGTTGCGGCCCATAGGTCGTGGCCCATCGCCGCGTTGTTTTCCTCGGTCAGCCTGGCTGAGATCGCCATGATGGTGGCGGTGTTTCGCACCTGGCGATTGCCGTATCCGGATATCACCGTCAACCAGGCCGCCATCATGGCTGCGATCTTTGGCATTGCGATCCCCGGGGTCGCTGCAATCGGTGCGGGCCTTGTCCTGCATCTGAATTTTGCGGTGCCCTTCGTGGAAGGCACCCTGCAGTGGTGGTCATCCCACGCCATCGGTGCCTGTCTCCTCGGTCCTCCGATCATTTTGTTCAGCGTGAAGGGGATTAGACGCCTGCTACAAGGACAGTTTTTTGCGGTCAATGCATTGACGCTGCTCCTGTGCCTCGTCGGCTGCTACTTGACCATTCGCTACGTCAGATTCCCCTTCGTATCGCTTGGCCTTCTGCTGTTGATTGCGGGCTTTCGTATGGGTGGCTTGGGTGCCTCGCTCGCGAGTCTGTGCTTTGGGCTGATGGTTTCGACTCTCTGGATCCTCGGGATTCGGCCCATCGGTCTTGACCCCACCGCATCGACCAGCGTCTCTTTGCTTGGGCTACCGGTGATTGCCCTCCTCGCGACCGTGATCCCGCCGATCGCGGTGGGTTTGGGAAGTGATTCGCGTCGCAAAGCTGCCGCAGCACTGCGAACCAGCGAGCGCCGTTTCCGCGAATCGATGGAGCATTCTCCGATCGGGATGTTGATATCCGATCTGAGCGGCACCTGGTCCTATACGAACATTGCCTTGCAACAGATGCTTGGCTACACCGCGGAGGAGTTCCGAGCGCTCCCGCCGGGAGGACCTTCCAAGTCCGAGGATTGGAAGGAAAGCGAGACTCGCTGGAAGCGGCTCCTGTCCGGGGAGATCGATTCCTACAATATCGTGCGTAGCTTTCAACACAAAGATCGGCACTGGATGTGGGCGCAAGTGGCCGTCTCGGTGCTGCGCGATGAGGAAGGTTCGCCGATCCATTTGATTGCGCAAATCGAAAGCCTCGAAGCGCGGCAACGCGAGGAGGAAAAGCTTGCCGGAGAGCGTGAACGATTGAGGATTACGCTGCAGTCCATTGACGATGCCGTCATCACGACGGATGCGCAAACGCACATTACCTACATCAACGCCGCGGCGGAGTCCCTATTGGGCCTGGTCATGAGCGCGGTTGAGGGTCGCCGCGTTGACGAGGTGATCCATCTATTGGATCCTGAAACGTCCAAGACTGCCGCGAATTTGATAGGCCAAAGTGCACTGCATGGAAAAGTATTTCGGCGTGAGCGGGCCTGTCTGCTGCTTCGGGCCGACGGGACTTTTTGTCACGTGACCGACATCGTCTCTCCTGTGTTGGAGACGACCGGTGCGGTGAGCGGCATGGTCATCGTGTTCCATGATGTGACGCTCGATGTCGAACGCACCCGCGACTTGCAACACCGTGCGATGCGTGATCCTCTCACCGGGCTCAGTAATCGGGCCGAGTTTGATCAGCGGCTTCGCACTGTGTTCGGCAAGGCTCGCCAATTGGACCGCCCCGCCGCTATCCTGGCGATCGACCTCGATCGATTCAAAGCCGTGAATGATGCAGCCGGCCATGCGGCCGGCGATGCCGTGCTCTGCAAGGTCGCCGAGGCGTGCCGGTACGTCGTGCGCATATCAGACGTTGTCGGGAGACTGGGAGGCGATGAATTTGCCATTATTCTCGATAATTGCGCCGAGAAACGCGCGACGGACATTGGCGAACAACTATTGCGGGCACTCAATCCGCTGGAATTTGAATGGCAGGGATCGCGCTACGCGATCGGTGCGAGCATCGGCCTGGCCATGAACAAGGACATGGCCGACGTTAAGTCTTGGTTGGAGGCCGCCGATAAAGCCTGTTATATCGCCAAACGAGACGGACGCGGGCTGCTGCGAATCTCGTCGACACCGCACGGCTGCAGCGGTTCGGCCGTGACTTGATCAGTTTTTCCGCCCGAGATCTGCCGGAGCAGGCCCTGGGTTCTCCCACGGCCGACCTCGCTCCAACAGCACATTGAGCAGGTTGTCCTGAAAATTGATGTTGCCGGCCAGGTGCTCATGATCCACGCACAGGAAAAAGGCATATGCCAGCGGGAAGAACACATCATCGGAGCGGGACTCCGTGGGATCCAGCGACTGGCGCGCCAGCAATGAAGGCTTGGTGACCTCGCCGTCGCCCGGCTCGAGCATCAGGCGAGAATAATCGATCCCAGGCTGCGGGTCTTTTATTGCATTCGGCCGCAATCGCACGACGGCATGCGCGTCGGGCGCAGCTCCTGACTCCTGCTCTTCAACCACCCGCGCAGGTGTGAGGGTGCAGTCACCGCCGAACACGACCAGCCGGACCGGCGCATTCTGGGACGCGTTGTAGGTCAAGGACCAGACAAACCGTCTTGCGCGCTCGATCCGCTTGGCGAAGTAGTCGCCCAGCAGGGCGATCCCTTGCCGCCCTTGTTCCTCAGTGGAGAACCGCGCCTTCACGCGCCTCTCGACTGCCGGATCGAAGACGGACCACTGGTACGACATCCACGTGCCCACGAAGAACAGATCTCGCTCCAGCGCCTGCCCCTTGCCGTCGACGATCCAATTGGTGACCGGGTGCGGCAGAAGTTCATACACGCTCGGCATCGTTGCGAGTGCCTCCACAGGCAGAGCCTGCCCGCCGACGTGATACCCGGCGAGCAGGCTGTGCAGAGCACTCACCGAACCCAAGTTGGGAGTGCCGAGCAAGACCGCCGTGCGAATCTTGTCCGCACCGGCAAAATTGGCCGGGAACTCGTTGTCGTCGAGCACGTCGGTCACACCGTACTGAATGTAGTAACGGGTGATGAGACCGCCCATGCTGTGCGCGACAATGTCTACCTTGAGTTGGGGATCCTCGTAGTCTTTGCGAATCTGTTCGATCAGCGCATCCAGCTTGCGCGCGGTAACCACGTTATCCTGGCGCCAGTCATAGGGGAAAATATAGTAACGCCGCTTGCCGGCTTCCGCGGCACGTCCGGGCTGGCCGCGCACATAGCCACCCTGCCGCTCGAGCGTGTCGATGATCGCCCCGTAGTAGTCGCTCCCCAGCAGGCCGCGAAACAGATCGTAAGCTTCGACATCATCCGCACGCGGCTCCAGTGTCGCAGGGTCTATGTCGAGCGCCAGCGAGCGCGCGGAAAACAGCACGTTGTAGATGGATCCCGGCCAGATCTCCCGGCCGCTGCCGCGCTCGCGCAGTCGCGACCCCAGGATGCCGGGAATGATGATCACCGGCGGCACCTGGCCGCGTTCCATGCCGCTGGCGTACAGCCGACGCAGATCCGGAGCGCGCGACTGCAACAGCTGCGCGCCGCCGAGCGCAGCGATGGCCGCGACCCCGACAGCCGCCACCGTCCAGACTGCCCGCCGGGTCAAGCGTACCGCCGACATCGCCTCAATGCAGTCGCATGACTCCGAGCGATGCGGCTAGCCGGCCGCAACATGCCGGAACATGTGCCGTCGAGCCTCGGCGTCCATATCGGTCTTGAAGGTGTGCTTGTCTTTCAGGGCATTGGCGCGAATCGCCGCGGGCCGCGCACTGATGAGATCAAACCAGCGCTTCAAGTGCGGCATTGTCTTCCACACCTCATCGCCCAGGATGAAAGGCAACGCGCGCGCCCAGCCCCACGCCGACATATCCGCAATGGTGTAAGTCGTCCCCAACAGATACGGCCCGGCTGCGAGCTGTGCATCGAGGATGCCGTAGTGCCGGCGCGCCTCGAACTGGTAACGATCGACTGCGTAGTCCAGACCCTTCGGCGCGAAGTGCTTGAAGTGCACCGCCTGCCCCGAGTACGGGCCGATGCCGGTTGCGATGAACATCAACCACGACAGCAATTCGCCGCGCGCTTTCGGCGTGTTCTCGGGCAGGAATTTTCCGGTCTTCTCCGCGAGGTACATGAGAATCGCCGTACTGTCGAAGACCCGAACATCGCCATCCGTGATGGCCGGTGTCTTGCTGTTGGGGTTGATCGCGACAAAGCTCGGGGCGAATTGTTCGCCCTTGCGGGTATCGACGGGAACGACTTCATACGGGAGTCCCGCTTCCTCGAGGAACAGAGCGACCTTGGCGGGATTGGGGGACGGGTGATAGTAGAACTTGATCACGATGCGATTTCCTTTGCCTGAATGGTTTAAACGGTCTAGCCGCGGCGAGTCTGCTCCGGAGCCCGCTCGATGAGCGCCCAAAGTCGAACGAGGCGTTCGCGCCCGGCCTCATTCGAGGGCGCGAGTTTTACGGGTTGTGCGCCGGGCCGTCAACCACGCCCGCATCGCGCACCGCACAGCGGCGATGAACAGCGGCGCGTGTAATAACCCGCCGTTCATGGCGGTCTCCTTCACATGATGTGGTTCGCATGATGTGGCTCAAGACTGCCGTCTCGCTGGGTCTGGCCGGGGCAATGGCCTTCGGCATGGCCGCCTGCGCTCAGGCGCAGACACCGTCGGGCAAACCGGTGGTGGTGGAACTGTTTACCTCGCAGGGCTGCAGTTCGTGCCCGCCCGCGGACGCGCTGCTGGGCGAGATCGCCGGACTGCCCAATGTCGTTGCTCTGGCTTTTCATGTCGACTATTGGGACAGCATCGGGTGGCGCGACCGTTTTGAAATTCCCACGGCCACGGCGCGCCAGGCACGCTATGTGGACACCCTCAACTTGTCTTCGGCATTCACGCCGCAGGTCGTGATCGACGGCAGGGCCAGTTATATCGGCTCGGATCGCCGGCGAATCCTCGCGGCACTGGCGAATCGGCAAGAAGAGGTCCCGGTCGCCGTTGAGGTATCGCCAAGTGAGCTGACCATCAGCCTACCGGAACGCGCCGAGCTGCGCGGCTATGACGTCAACCTGGTCGCCTATCTTCCCCAAGCCTCAACCGCGATCGGACGCGGCGAGAATTCCGGGCGCACACTTGTCGAATTCAATATCGTGAGAGAGTTCCGCCGGGTCGCGACCTGGGACGGCAAGCCGAGCGTATTGCGATTGCCGCTGGCCTCCTTCCCCGCGGATGCCTCCCGCGTCGCGGTGTTTCTCCAAAGGAGCAACCAGGGAAACATCGTCGGCAGCGCCGTCGCAACATTGCGTTCAGCGCCTGTGATCGCCATCACACGCTTCAATCCCGATTAGGACGATGATCTCGTCGTCGCCCCACGGAAAGCGACGGCAAAACAAGGACGTGGACTCAATATGCAATTCTGCCCGATTCGGTCGCGCATCCCGCGCCAGCTTGCGTTGCTCCGCCCCTGCACACTCGCACTTCTGCTGACCCTAACCCCGACCGCCTACGCCGCCGTCTACAAATGCCCTGCAAAGGACGGCAGCACCACCTATTCTGACCAGCCCTGCGACCAAAACGCTGAAGTCATTCAGGTCAAGCCTGAGCCCTTGCACTCCACACCCAAGGATTCGGCGACCCCACAAGCACTCGACCCTCAAGCTGTCGGCGCCGCCCGGGTAAAGTCGGAGCGCGAAAAGATTGCCAACCTTTGCAGCACCAAGGATTTCAACGATTGGATCAAGGCACAGGGCCACCCACTGCCGGAACCGAAAGTGCGCATCGCGAAAATGGTCGAGATCAGCAATCAATGTCGGCGCCCGCTTGGATTGTCCGACATGATCCCACCGGCGCCAATCGCGCCCCCAAAGTCGATCCTGCAAGGAACCGCAGGTGCCGCCGCGGCCACCAATCTTAAGGAACTCGTAAGGAGTGGCTCGATCGAGCGACTGCAGAAATATCTGTCCTCGCCGGGCGTCGACATCAATGACCGCCCTGGCACTGATGAAGCATTGCTCGACTACACAGCTGAGCAGAATCAAGTGCCGGTTGCGCGGTTCTTACTCGACCACGGAGCGCGCGTCGATGCGGTGCAGAGCCAAGGTCAAAACGCCGGCTATACCGCTCTTCATCGAGCGGCCATTGCCGATGCCGCCGACGTCGCGCGGCTACTGCTCGCGCACGGCGCTGAGGTCAACTTCCACGGGCCCCTAGGTATTACCCCTCTCATACTCGCTGCATCAAACGGCAGTCGCCGCGCCGCCGAAGTGCTGCTCAATCACGGCGCAGACGTGACAACATCCGCCGGTCACCGCGAGACGGCTTTATCCGAGGCGACCGCCTACAACCATCCCGACATTGTTCGATTGTTGCTGATTCACGTGCCAACACCAACCGCGACTACCTTGAACGCCATAGCCATGCGTGGCGACGTCGACGCACTGCGCCTGATTGTAAGACACGATGAGTTGGCGCACGACGTTTCCGCCAAGCTCAAGGACGAAGCGCTACGCTTCACCATTCTGGGGCCCGAGCGCTTCGAAGAACGTAAGCAGATGATTGAGTTGCTCCTAGCAGACGGCGCTGACATCGACAATCAAATGCCGGGAATAGATGTGATCCCGCTGATGCTTGCACAGACGCCGGCAATGGCCGACTTTTTGTTAGCGCAAGGAGCCAATAAAAAGACCAAGTTGAGTGGCCCAAGACTCGCCCAATGGCTCGTTTGCAATAATAGCGGCAAGGATCCAAAAGGCACACTGCAGGTCGTCGTTGATCATGGGATCGACATAAGTGGCTCGACTTCCCGTGGCGAAAGCGCAATGCCCTGCGCGGAGTACGCGAAGAACGCCGATTTGATTGCCTTTCTCGCCGCACATCAAGTCGGCAGCGGGCGTCCAAACAACAACGCACCCGCTCCGGCATCCCGCCCCGCAATGGCAGAGGCAATGGAAGCGCAACTGCACCCGAAGCGCCCATGCGTGCGACTGGATCAAATTGCCGGCAGTCCTACACCGATGGAACTCTACGGCGCTCTCAATGACTGCATGCAGAACAATCGCGACGCCGACGCGGTGGCACTGTTTGCCCTTGCCGGCATGGACAGTGCCTTCGATTCTCTACGTGTCAGCGACAAAACAGCAGGACAAGCGCGTCAAATTCTAATCATGGATCTGTTCCAAAGAATGCCCGCCGACGTGCACGCTCGTTTCGAGTCAACGATGAAGAATGCAGCTGCGAATCCGCCGCGCCACGCAGCCCTGTGTGAACAAGTCAAAAAGGTTGGTCCACCAACATACTTTCCCGCCTACATGATCAATCACGGATTGGGCGTCATGCAGAGCGCGCTCTCCAACCAAGCGCCGCCGGCGCCGCTCGAACCGAACTTCGACGCCCGAGCTACATGGGCCCTGCTACTAACCAACTACCTCAATTGCCCTCAAGCGTGATTTGACGCCGCGCTTCACGTCGTTCCACAATCCCGGCCAAACTTTCGGCCATCAGAATCCAAGCAAGGAGGCATCATTGACATCCTCCTCGCCCTCAAGGGCCGAGGATTCCTTCTGCAAGACGGCGATGTCCCGCCGCGAGGACAATGTGAGCTGCGTTGACGTTACGATCATGGATCGCTCCGCACACGGCGCACTGCCATCCCCTTATTCCAAGATCTTTCCGGCCTTTGGGGCCGGAGCGGCTGTCACACACGCTGCAGGTCTGGGTGGAAAACGCTTCATCGACTTCATCAAACCACACGCCTGCGTCAGCGCACTTGTACTGCAGCATGGTTCGAAATGTGCTCCAGCCCGCATCGAGCACCGACTTGGCCAGTCGGGTCTTAGCGAGAGCGGAGGCATTCACGTTGCCTACGAAGATCGCACCATTGGCCTTCACCAAACGGGTGCTCAGATTGTGCAAGAAATCTTTGCGCCGATTCGCGATCTTGGCGTGAATCGCTCGGGTTCGGTTTCGATGACGGGCGCGCTGCGCGCGAGCCAGAACAGGTTCCAAGTCGCGGTAAAAGCGCTCGGCCTCGATCGGCGGAATCGCCTCATCAGTGAAAGCGGCAAAAGTCCTCAACCCCAGATCGATTCCCAGACTCGGGACCGAGCGATCGAGGATCGATTGGGCGGCCGGTTTATTTCTCTCATCCCCGACTCGCTGCACGCTGGGCACACAGACATTCAGATACCAGCGTCCGCGGCTGTCTTCACAGAAATTACCCGCACGAAGTTCGAAGTTGCCCAACCCATAGCTGTCCCACAGCGACAACCAACGTCCCGCGAAGTAGACCTGTCCCCCGCGATAGCGAATCGTTCTGACCTTAAAGGGTATCCAGCCGAGGGACCGCCGTGCACCGCCGCTCTTCCGCCAAGCCAGTCGGATTTTCCGATGTTGTCGTCGACGCCGCGCGTATTCTTCCGCGATCTCCTGTACTGCTTGAACAGGAAGATTCAAGGCACAATCACCACGCGTAACGCCTTTGAGGAACGGCCAGAAATCAAATCCCGACAAGAATCGTCGCTCACGCTCGAACACTTTCATCGACAGTTCGTTGCAGTAATTGAATACCGTGTTGACCTCGCGCGCCAAGCCGACAAGCCACGCAGCGTGCTTATCCTTCACCCGCAGGCGCAGGACCCTAACAGCGGTAATTCGAGAACTGGACATCCATACAGTATACCAAAAACCAATCCCATAACACCTTGGCAAACATCGAGAAATGCGAGTCTTGGGATGCCTGCAAGGCTATGCGTGTCGCTATCCCTCGCCGGCCTGAAGGCCAGCGTTTCTCGCGGAGAATTAAGATGAAGGTACTGGCATGCGGCTGTGTGATTCTCTTGACTGCCGGCACCGCCGCATGCGCCTCTTCCGACGCGCGTATTGCCAAGGAACAAAGACGCACTGATCGAACCATCGCCGCGCTGGCCCAAATGGATGACGCCGATTCCCTGGCCGCCGCCGGACTCCTGAGCATCGGAAATCGCAGCGACCGGTCCATACTCTTTCTCGCTCGCGCAACGGCCGCCTCACCCGATCGAGCAGATCTCCTCTGGCTGCGAGCGATGCGATGCGCTCAATTGCCACCCTGCGACCCAGCGCCCATCGAGCGGCGCCTGCGCGAACTCGACCCCACCAACGGCGCAGGCTGGTGGGCCGCAATGGCGCGGTCCGGAGCCGCACATGACGCAGAAGGCGCCAACGCCGCCCTCGCCGCCATCAGTGATTCGGAACGGGTCGACATCTACTGGACCACGCTAATCGCACACTTGAGTCGCGCAGTCGCCAAGACGAAAAAGATGTCGCTCGAGAAGTCCGAAGTGGCGGTCATCGGCCTCCTCGCCGCAGAAGCCATACCGCCCTACCAATTTATTACCACCAGCTGCAAAGGCGACCGCTTGCAACAACCAAGCGTCACCGAAATCTGCCGCGGCGTCGCAAAAGCGCTCCAAAACGGCGACAATTATGTGACTGAGATGATCGGCGTAGTGATCGCCAAGCGCGTCTGGCCCGAAGACTCCCCAGAGTGGAAAGCCGCCGCCGAACAGCGCCGCGTTTATGATTATCGATCCAAGCTATACGTGAAGCTCGAGTCGCGGGCGATTACCCACCCGGGAGAGTACCTGGCTCTATGCGAGCAAAACCGTCGCGAGAGCGACCTATTCGCCGCAGAACTAATAGCCGCCGGCTACGATCCGAATCCTCCACTAATTCCGTGACCGAACGCCCACCCAATCCCTGTTGCGAACCCTCGGTCGCCCAGCTCAAATGGTCGTGTGACAAGGAACTCACACGCTCACGGTTCCGACTCCGTCCTTTTAATGCCCGCCTCCATCTCCCCCGTGTCCCCCGTCTCCACCATGGCCATGACTTCCAGGATCGCCGCCGTCCCCGCCGAAATATCCACCACCACTGAGCGCATCATCGCCAGAAATCACCCTTGCCCTGCGTCTCTCGCGATCCTTGGGATCCGTCAAAATCGAGATAACCGCGATCGCACCTAGAAATGGAATAACCCAGGCCAGAATCATCTGCGCGGCTTTCTGAAAGCGAGTCAGCGCTGTGGACTGACGCACCATCCAGGTCGCGACAATGCTCAAAAACACCGCTGCGCCTATAACGACCAAAGAGATGATAATCTCCATCGCGTCGATTCCTAATGTATGCGCTACCGAATCCACTCATGCACCGGCCTTAACGGTCCAAAGTGAATGATCGCCCAGAACCCGAAGACAATCAGCGCGTACGCGGTAAGATGTATGAAAATCCGGCGCCGGTGCATTACGCTCGATTCCTGAGTCCTACCGCCACGCCTCCGTCCAAAAATCTCGGTCACAATGGAAACGAAGTTAAGCACACCGAAAACCACAGCGGCTACACCGATGATGACGTGCATCATGCGCTACTCCACCATCGCGCTAACCTACCGTTCATACGTTCTAATCTCGAGAAGATGTTTGCTTGGATCGTTGAAGTACAGCGTGGGTGCGAGGCCCTGAGCACCCGTTTCTTCGCCGGGTCCGGTATTCGCTCCAACGGCGTCGAATGCCGGCCCATATGCAATCCCCTCCGCTTTGATCCGTCGAAAGATTCCATCGAACTCGGCCTTTGACACCATGAATGCGTAGTGCTCCGATCCCGGAGTGCCCCAGGGAGCCAATTGCAGCAAGAAGTCAGGGCCGGCACGAAGCACGGTGAACGGTCCGTCGGTTCCCTCCAATGTGAATCCCAAAATTCTGGTGTAAAAAGCTACGCTCGCTTCCAGATCGTTGACCTTCAATATAAGGTGATCTAACGAGGCCATATTTTGCTCACCGTCTGGCCGGGCCGTTCGTGCATCCTTATCCTCGCCAGGTATCGGCTTCCCTCAAGGCCGCGCCACGACAGCTTGCGGCGGCGAGAGTAACCCCTTCGCCTTCTTACTCAGTTTGACTGAGCTGTTGCTCCGGCAATTGCCCAACATATCCGGGGATCACGTGGCCGACGGTGTCTTTTGTAACCTGCTGACCATCGACAAACTTCCACGACACGCCGCTGTCCTCGGATACGCCTATGAGAAACGACTTTGCCGTCATCTTCCGTCCATTGGCCTCTAAGACCGCGTTGTACGGAATGAAGATAAAGCTCCGCCCACTTCGCACAAACGGCAACCAGGGCACCTCCAAGTCAAACCTCGAGTACGCCGAATGTATCGACTTCATCTTTCCATACAAATTCGTTACTGCCTGGTCAAGTTGGCTGCGCGAAATCCCATGCTCTTCCAGGACTTTCGTGTAGGTCAAGGAGTTGGCGCAGGCTGCATCAAACGCCTTCATGCAGCTGACCAGACGAGCCGCATCGCGGCTGGCGTTCGCCGAAATATCGGCTGCTCTCAATGGTGCCGCAAATACCAGCAATGCCAAGGCCGGCGCCGTCACGATACTTCGAATCATGTCAAACTGCCTCGCCCGACTCCTGAACGGCGAGACGAATCATCTCCAAAGCCGCCTTCTCGATGGGTGCTTGGCCGTCATTCGTCAAGATGGTAAACGCCAACGCGATTGTGCCGGTCCGAATCATCCCCTGGGTCAGGTACTTCCATTCACCCGGTTTTGGTGCCCGATCCGTCGCTCGAAAATAGTAACCCCGACCCGAGGCTCCAACCAGACTTTGAAGAGCAAGAGAGCTCTCAACCGACTGAGCCTCAGCACTCTTCGCCGCCGCGGCCACCATCGAACGGATCGTCGCATCCTCTGGAATACCTGCATTGGGCGCCGTGCCCCACACCGCCGTGATCATCACCACGAAGGAGGCCCCGCTATGCGCGCCAAAACCAATTGTCGGCGGTAATCCGCCTTCCGGCTGCTTGAGACTCGAGTTCCAACTCTCAGGTACGTTCAAGAGCAACGTACCATGGCCCGACATCGCGAAACTTTGTGGCGCAGCTGCGGCCAATCCGGGCCAGCACGCAACAACCAACACGATCGCGTTCCATCGCCCAAAGAATTTCTTCATTCCCCCATTCTCCCTAATGTGTTGCCGACTTCCCGTATGATCCTCACCGCATCCTATCTCACGCGTACGGTTATGGACTTCAGTATTTGAGAGACAAGGACTCGATTGTCCGCTGCGGATGCGGCGCTTGTCACCGACAGATGCAAATCGATCCAGGTATCGGCAACAATGCGACTCGCACGAATATGAGCACTGGAGCCGCTTCTGACGGGAATCTGGTAGGTAATGGTCGCCCAATCGTCCGTGTCCCCGACTTCCACAGCAAATGGTTCCATTCCAACCTTCTTCAAATGCCCGGACTCATCACGCCACGATGTCTGTAGCGTCTGCTTAACGTCCGCGATCTTGCGCGCCGGCTCAAGCCAGCCCGAAACGATTTTCTCGGCGTTAGCCTGCTCCTTCAGGAAAAAATAACGAGGGCTGCTTGCACTGCCGCCGAAGTCGGTTTTCACCACCCGGAGCCCGCCTTGCGGGACGACCAGAGTCGCATGACCTACGGGAACTGTAATTTCCCAGTTGTTATCAGCCGAGACAATTGCAACCACTTGCGCAGGATCGGGCGCCCCCGCGCCAGCCGCTGTTACAGAAAATAGCAGCGCCGTAACGAGGAGCAGCCCTATCGGGTGGCGCAGACGCACTCGAGCCCGCCCTGCTTTCTTAACCAACACAATGCGTTCGCCACTCTCGCCCAGCATCTCCGCCCTCCCTGATTTCTCAGCATACCTTTCCACCGTCTAACTTCCCGGTTTCCCTCTGACTCCTGGGCTCCTCCTGATGATGACGAGAAAGACCCGGCGTACCCAATCGCAAAGAGTCTCACTAAGGTTGCGTGTTCCAAGGACGTCAAAGGAGTTTCAGTTCAAGATTATCCGCCCAACTCGGTCGTGGAATGACACTTTCTCCAGATAAGAGAGAGAAGACTCCTGTTCGCGCGAAGACGGCCTCTTCGAAGTGCGAAGACTGGCGCGTGCTCTTAAATTCAGCTGTAAGTGCAGGATCGCGTCTCGACATCACAAGAGCTTGGCTGGGATGACCATGGCTGTCATGCTGCGCTTCTTCGTTCGGTAGGCGAGGGTTACCAACATGGAGAGAAAGGAGGCTGAACGTGGTCTGGGCGATCTTCGCGAGGTGATTGCACTCATTTGGAGTGAAGCCGATCGATTCGTCAAAATTCGCCTCGCCGCCGCTTTGTTGCTGACCCTCATCGCTTCCGTATTAATTGGGCTTGGGCCGGTAGCCCTCAAACTCGTGGTCGACCGGTTTGCCGGCGACGTGAAATCGTCGACAGTTCCGGTCGCTCTCGTCATAGTTTTGTACGTGCTGAGTCAGGGGCTCGCGCGCTCGGTAGGGGAGATTAGAGCACTATTCTACGCGGGAGCCGAGCAGCGCATGGTTCGCACCTTGAGCGAGCGTCTGTTTACCCACGTACTGAAGTTGCCACTGCGCTTTCATCTGGATCGGCAGACAGGTGCTGTTACACAGACATTAACCAATGGCATACAGGGTTACATGCTGGTACTGCATACCCTGATGTTCGGTACACTGCCGATCGCGATGGAACTCGCAACAATCGTGGTGGTACTGAGCCGCCTCGATCAGCCCGCGTTCCTCTTGTGTTTTTCCGGAGCGGTAGTTTGTTATAGCATCTTGTTCGCCTTTGCAGCGCGCAGGACTCAAAAAGCCGCCAAGAGCGGCTCGGCTGCTCAGATCGATGCGAATGCTGTCATGACTGACAGTATCCTGAACTACGAGACGGTGAAGTACTTTGCGGCCGAAACGGTGGTTCAGCGAAGTGTCCGCGGTGCATTAGTGCGGACAGAAGCAGAGTGGGTGCGGTTCTCTCGGCAGTTCGCGGTCAATGGACTGTCCGTGGCGACACTCTACACGGCGTTTCTCGGTCTGACGGTCCTCTATGCGGCGCGCGAAACCGAAGCTGGGAGAATCTCAATAGGGACGTTTGTATTGATGAACACCTACGTGCTGCAGATCGTGCGGCCAGTCGAAATGTTGGGGTCTGCAGTTCAGACTCTGTCGCATGGAATGGCCAATCTACACAAAATGCTCGAATTGTTTCGTGAGAAGTCCGAGGAGTTGGCGAAGGGAGATTCGGCGCCCTTGACGGGTCCTGGTGCGCTGGAATTCTCGAAGGTAAGCGTGTCCTACCAGTCTGATCGGGAAGTTCTCAAAGAAGTGAGCTTTCGGGCTCCCGCTGGCAGGACGCTGGGGATTGTTGGTCACAGCGGATCCGGGAAGTCGACGATCGTGCGGTTACTGACGCGATTGATCGAACCGGACAATGGGACAATTCTTCTAGATGGCGTTCCGATCTTTGGGGTCTCACTTACTCGCCTGCGCGAATCGATCGCGGTCGTTCCTCAGGATACGATTCTCTTCAACGATACCGTCGCCTATAACATAGCGTTTGGAAAGGCCGGAAGCACGCGCGAAGAGGTCGAGGCAGCGGCCCGCTTGGCGCATCTACACGATTTCATCATGACTCTGCCGGAAGGGTATGAGACCCGTGTTGGAGAAAGAGGTGTGAAACTGTCAGGCGGAGAAAAGCAGCGCGTTTCCATCGCAAGGGCGGTGATCAAGCAACCCACCATTTATGTGTTTGATGAGGCCACATCATCGCTCGATACGCGCACGGAGAGGGAGATAATGCAGAGTCTCCGGGATATTTCTTTCCACAGAACCACGCTCGTGATTGCGCATCGGCTTTCTACGGTCGTGTATGCGGACCATATTGTGGTGTTGGATGCGGGTTTTATTGTTGAACAAGGGACGCACGAAGCATTGCTTGAGCAAAACGGACGGTATGCAGCGCTTTGGCACGCGCAGCAGCAAGCGAAGAGCGTAGTGGACCTCTAGGAGGCTGCGCGTAGGTCGTCCAACAAGCGATCTATAGCCCCGTCGGCCCAAAAGGTGTGTTCGCTAGCCGCTTACATCTATAGATCTATAGCTCGAAACGAAAAAACCCCCACCAACTTTCGCTGGTGAGGGTTTCGTTTTCATCAAATTAAGAGCCTGGCAGTGACCTACTTTCACATCGACAAAGTCGACACTAGCATCGGCGCAGAGCGTTTTCACTTCCGAGTTCGAAAAGGGATCGGGTGGTTCCCACTCGCTATGGCCGCCAGGCAAACCGGTCGCAATGGGGGCTAGTCATGTCTAGCCCCCACCGCTAATTCGTACAATTTGTTTCGACGTTTAGTCGCATTCAAGTCTTCAATTGATTGACCCACACACGATTCGACGTTAGGCAAATCGCTTGGGTGTTATATGGTCAAGCCTCACGGGCAATTAGTACTGGTTAGCTAAACGCATTACTGCGCGTACACACCCAGCCTATCAACGTCGTAGTCTTCGACGGCCCTTTAGAGACCTTAAAGGTCTAGGGAGATCTAATCTTGGGGGGGGCTTCCCGCTTAGATGCTTTCAGCGGTTATCCCGTCCGTATATAGCTACCCGGCAGTGCCACTGGCGTGACAACCGGAACACCAGAGATACGTTCACTCCGGTCCTCTCGTACTAGGAGCAACTCACCCTCAAATCTCCAACGGCTACGGAAGATAGGGACCGAACTGTCTCACGACGTTCTGAACCCAGCTCGCGTACCACTTTAAATGGCGAACAGCCATACCCTTGGGACCTGCTACAGCCCCAGGATGTGATGAGCCGACATCGAGGTGCCAAACTCCTCCGTCGATGTGGACTCTTGGGAGGAATAAGCCTGTTATCCCCGGAGTACCTTTTATCCGTTGAGCGATGGCCCTTCCATACAGAACCACCGGATCACTATCACCTACTTTCGTACCTGCTCGACATGTCCGTCTCGCAGTTAAGCACCCTTATGCGATTGCACTCTATGCGCGATGACCGACCGCGCTGAGGGTACCTTTGCACTCCTCCGTTACTCTTTGGGAGGAGACCGCCCCAGTCAAACTACCCACCATACACTGTCCCCAACCCGGATTACGGGCCAAGGTTAGAACTGCGAAGTTGTCAGGCTGGTATTTCAAGGTTGCCTCCATGAAGACTAGCGTCCCCACTTCGTAGGCTCCCAGCTATCCTACACAAACAAATTCAAAGTTCAGTGTAAAGCTATAGTAAAGGTTCACGGGGTCTTTCCGTCTTTCCGCAGCTACGCCGCATCTTCACAGCGATTTCAAGTTCACTGAGTCTCGGGTCGAGACAGTGGGGCCAGCGTTACGCCATTCGTGCAGGTCGGAACTTACCCGACAAGGAATTTCGCTACCTTAGGACCGTTATAGTTACGGCCGCCGTTTACCGGGGCTTCGATCAAGAGCTTCGCCTTGCGGCTGACCCCATCAATTAACCTTCCGGCACCGGGCAGGCGTCAGACCCTATACATCCACTTTCGTGTTCGCAGAGT
>Ga0210406_10003237_pt1 | contig 17996 bp, 15 predicted proteins | sample IncBWC30MmetaG_FD_155454 | JGI IMG/M metagenome (GOLD analysis project Ga0210406, IMG submission 155454) | Forest soil microbial communities from Barre Woods Harvard Forest LTER site, Petersham, Massachusetts, United States - Inc-BW-C-30-M | ecosystem: Environmental > Terrestrial > Soil >... | reverse complement strand
CCTTGGGATAGAAATACAGCACCACCCACTTGCCCTTGAAATCGTGCAGGCTGACCGACTTGCCTTCCTGCGAATTCAACGTGAAGTCTGGTGCCGCAACGCCGATCGCCGGCGCATTGTTTGCAAGGGACGAGAAACCAACGACCGAAGCAATCGCCAAAATCGCAGCCACCACAAACGCCATCGAACCGACCTTCATTTTTCACCTCGTTTCTCTGTACGCCATGACTTTCTTATTGGGCGCCTCAAATGGTAAAGCGACGCCCATCGAAATGCCAGCCTTAGCGGCCCGCGAGACAATTATTTTACTTTGGCTGCGTGAAGCGCCCGAATCCAATCCGCACTTGGAAGGTATTGATCCCCGGATTTGGCGAGGTGAGGCCGGCGTTGGAAATGTGCATGAACCGCACCTCCGCGCTCCAATTGTACTTGCTGCGCAGTAAATGCAATCCCAGCGCGCCCGAAGTCGTGAAGTTTACTCGCGAGGTTCCCGGCGGCACTTGCGTGTTAGTGAACAGCGTGCCGCCTCCGAGTTCAAAATAAGGCGTCAAGCGGTGGCCGCCGGCAAAATTCCATTTCAGCGCAAACGGATTTAACCCGAACCCGTAAGCCGTGCCATTCCGCTGCGTCAGCACAAACACCGGCACAACGTCCACCGCATACTCAAATCGCCCGCGCAAAGGACCGGGTCCGACGGGGTCGGTCAGCACCCAGCCATACCGCGCCCCCAGATTCCACACCCCCGTATCCGACGTGCTCCCGTTGAGCCCGTGCCCGCCGCCGGTCCACACCTGCAGGTCGTGGCCGCCGCTTTCCGGCCCCGACTGCCCCCAAGCTCCGCGCGCATAACAAATGACGCAAAGGCCAATTGCAAAACCCAATCGAAGTAGCCGTTTCACTTAGGTGCCTCGAAATTCTGCGAGCGCACACTATACGCCTCGGCCCCGCCAATTACCAAGCACGCGAGCGGCGGCCACTTATCTCAGATAGGTTATGCGCGCCTTCGAGTGCCCTGGAGAAGCGGCATCATCTATCACGGCCGATGTTAGGCTGCCGGACGAGGCGCGCGAAAGCCGGCCGGAGTCATTGACAACTAACAATGTTAAGCATAGTGTATGACATAAGTTCAACGAGATTAATATCGCCACTCGCCGGCAACCTGCAGTGAGGCTGAAAATAACATTATTCATCCTTCTGTAATCCTTCGAGGTTTAGGTTTAAGTTGCGCGGATGCGTGGAACGACGCGTGAGTCCGGTAAGCTGGTGTTGATAAGAAAGGAAGATGATGGGGCGATGTCGGCCGGAATTTCGTGTCTACTTGTTCGCTGCTCTCGCCACGCTAGTGTGGCCGGCGGGCGGAGTGGTCTTAGGCGCGCAGCAGTCGACGCCTGCCCAAATTGCGTCCGATGCTCCTGGCACAGCGTCGGATCCTGAAGGCGATCCGATTCCTACGATGTTTCCGCATCCAGAGTCGGACCGTTGGTGGATCTCCGGCCAGGCCAATTTTATTTCCCAGTGGCATCCCGCCTTTGATTCGCCTTACCAGGGACGCAACAGCCTTCCTCCGCAAGCACAGGACGCTACTTCTCGCGTTCTTACGCTCTACACGGGCTTGCGGCTCACCAATAATGCCGAGCTGTTGTGCGACGTCCAGGAAACCGGCGGTCACGGCATCGGCGAAGCCCTAGGCCTTGCGGGGTTCACAAATCTCGACGTCGTACGCAACCCCACGCTCAGCAAGGCTCCTTATATCGCGCGTCTGATGTGGCATCAAATCATTCCCCTTAGTTCTACAGACACGCCTTCTGTTCGCACGCCGTATTCCCTTTTCAGCAGTTTGCCCGTGCGCCGCCTCGAAATTCGGTTCGGCAAAATGGGCTTGGCCGATTTCTTCGACCTCAATTCCTACGGCACGGACTCCAATTTCCAGTTCATGAATTGGACGGTCGACAACAACGGCGCTTACGACTATGCCGCCGATACTCGCGGGTTTACGTTCGCTGCCATGTTCGAGTATCACGACCGGCACTGGGCTGCGCGCTTCGCTGAAGGATTGATGCCCAAGGTCGCCAATGGCATCCACCTCGACGCCGATCTCGCTCGCGCGCACTCCGAGAACATGGAGCTCGAGATTCACCGCACCGTGTTCTTCAAACAAGAGGGTGTCCTGCGCCTCCTCGCCTACGTCAATCACGCCAACATGGGCGGTTATCGCCAAGCGAGCGACAATTTCCTCGCCGGACTCACGCCCGTCCCGGAAATCACCGACCATCCGCTGCAAACCACCATCAAATACGGCTTCGGGGCGAACTTCGAGCAGCCATTCAACAATTGGCTCGGTCTGTTCGGCCGCTGGGGCTGGAACGAGGGCCGCCACGAATCATACGCGTACACCGAAGATGACGAGACCGTCGAGCTCGGCCTCGGCGCCGGCGGTATCCGCTGGAACAGGAAATTCGATCGCGCCGGCCTGGTCTTCGTTTCCAATGGAATCTCGCGCGACCATCAGCAATACCTTGGCCTCGGCGGTCTCGGCTTTCTCTTAGGGGATGGCCGCCTCAATTATGGCCGCGAAAATATAATCGAAACCTATTACACGCTGCACGCCTGGCGCGGCGCTTACCCCTCCTTCGGGCTTCAGTACGTAGTGAATCCCGGCTATAATCGCGACCGCGGCCCCGTCCTGGTGCCCACCTTACGCCTGCACTTGGAGTTTTGATCGCATGAACAAAATTATTGCGGTAGGTTTGCTTGCGACGCTGGCCTTTTCTATGACGGTACGCGGACAAAGCGCGCACCCGGCCAAGTCCGTCGCGGAGCGCCTGGGCTATCCGGCCAATGCGCGCCTGCTGGTGATTCACGCCGACGACTTCGGCATGTCGCACTCCGTAAACCGCGCGATCGAAGAGGCGCTCGAGAAACACTGGGTTACGTCCGCAAGCATCCTCGTGCCCTGTCCGTGGTTTCCGGAAGTCGCCCACTGGGCGACAGCGCATCCCGATGCCGACCTGGGCATTCACCTCGCGCTGACTTCAGAATGGACAACGCTTCGCTGGGGACCTGTCTCCGCGCAGCCTAGGGGTTCGAGCCTGCTCGATTCCGACGGTTACTTGCCGCTCACCGCGGCATACGTAGCGAGCCATGCAAAGACGAGTGACGTCGAAACCGAAACACACGCGCAGGTCGACAAAGCCAAGGCCGCCGGCATTCGCCTAACGCATCTCGACACACACATGGGTGCCATCGTCACCACCCCTGACTTGTTGAAGGCCTATCTCGGCTTGGGGCAAGCCTACAAGTTGCCGCTGCTGCTCGATAATCGGGCAGAAGCCCTCGCGCCCGGGTCGGTGCTGCTAAACGAGCTGTTGCAGATGAATCCGGGGACACCAAAATCACAATGGCTCGAAGCCTACGAGAAAATGCTTGCGCCGCTCCCGCCCGGCTCCTATCAACTTATCGTCCACCTCGCCTACAATGACGACGAAATGCGAGGCGCAACTTACGATCATCCAGATTGGGGCGCCGAATGGCGCCAGAACGATTTCGATTTGGTCCGCAGCCCGGAATTTCAGAAATTCCTAAAGGAACAAGGCTTCGTCCTGGTCGCCTGGAAAGATCTCGCCCACGCTCTTCCTGCAGAGTGAGCGCCCGAGGGCGACTTATTTTTCCACTACGCTCAACATGGTCTGAATCAGCTCTTCTGAATTTCCACCAACCATGACCGCGAACGTGCCGGGCTCGACCACCCGGTGCATCTCTCGATTTAGGAAAGACAATTCGGTAGGCCCTAACGAAAATTCAACTTTCGTCGTTTCTCCCGGATTGAGCGTGATTCGCTGGAAGCCGCGCAGCTCTTTCACCGGCCGCGTCACGGAACTAACTTCATCGCGAATGTAGAGTTGTACAACCTCATCCCCGCGCATTTTCCCCGTGTTCGTCACCTCCACTAACACCGCCGTTTTTCCCTGCGGCCCAATGGTCTCCGGGGAAAGCCGCAAGTTCGCGCACCGGAACGTCGAATAACTTAGCCCCCAGCCAAACGGATAAAGGGGCTTGGTTGTGCTGCCCAGATATTCGCGCTTCGCGGAAGGCTTCTGATAGTAATAATCTGGAAGCTGTCCGGTCGAACGCGGCACTGTAATCGGTAGCTTGCCTCCAGGGTTGGCGTCGCCGAACAGCACATCCGCGACGGCCGTCCCCGTCTCTTGCCCCAAGTACCAGCCATCTAGAATCGCCGGCACGCTCTCCGCGATGGTGTTAATCGAATTCGGCCGCCCATGCAGCAAAAAAACCACCACCGGCTTTCCCGTAGCGACAATGGCCTTCACCAAGTCGTCCTGGTTTCCCAATAGATCGAGATTGTCGCGGTCCCCCGGATGCTCCACGGCCCAAGCTTCGCGCGAAGTCTGCTCGTTCTCCCCCAATACTAAAATCGCAATGTCAGCTTTTTGGGTGACCTTCACTGCCTCCTGAATCCGTTTCGCATTCAACGCCGGATCTCCCAGCACAACTTTGTCCGCATTCCAATCCGGCTCGGTCTCTGCGATTTTGCATCCCAGCGAGTACAAAACTTCACTGCTCGACCCCACCTTCTCCTTGATCCCCTGCAAAACGCTAACTCCGCGCCCGGGTTCATCGCTATAGCCGCCCAAGTGCAATTCCGCCGCATTCGGGCCGATCACGGCAATGCGCTTGTACTTGCCTTTCTCCAGCGGCAATAGATTGTTCTGGTTCTTTAGCAGGATGATCGCTTCGTGCGCCGCCTTAAGCGCCAGTTGCCGGTGCTCCGCACTGTTTGTGATCTTCTCCGCGAACGCTGGATCGACATAAGGATCATCGAATAGTCCCGCCAGAAATTTCGCGCGCAGCATTCTCGCCACTGAGCGGTCCACATTCGCTTCCGCGATACGCCCTGCCTTGAGCTGCGCAATCAGCGATTCGAACGCATCCGCAAAAGGCAATTCGATGTCCACACCCGCTTCCAGCGCCATCTTCGCGGCGTCTTCCTTGTTGCCGACAACGTGGTGCAGCTTCCGTAGTTCGTCGATCCCGAAATAGTCCGATACCACCACTCCCTCAAACCCCCACTCCTGGCGCAAGATTCGCGTCAGCAGTTGCACGTTGCTGTGCGAAGGGATCCCGTCGATCTCGTTGTACGAAGGCATCACCGCCTGCACGTGCCCCTCCCGCACTGCCGCCTCGAACGGTTTCAAGAAATATTCACGGATCACGCGTTCCGAATAATTTCCCGGCGCGGCATTTGTTCCGCCTTCCGGCTGCCCGTGAACCGCAAAATGTTTTGCTGTCGCAAACACGTGTGATTTGTCGAGGAACGGCCCGTTGCCTTGAAAGCCTTCGATGGCCGCCACTCCGATCCGCGTAACCAGATACGGATCTTCCCCGTACGTTTCCTCTGTGCGGCCCCACCGCGGCTCGCGTGCCAGGTCCAGCACCGGCGCGAGGCACTCCTGCGCGCCCCGCGCGCGAACCTCCGCCGCCACCGACGTGAACACCTCGCGTACCAGCGGCGGATCCCACGTCGAAGCCAGCGCAATCGCCTGCGGATACGAAGTCGCTTTCGGCGCCGCGTGCCCATGCAGGCATTCCTCATGAAACAAGATGGGAATTCCCAGCCGCGTGTTTTCTTTCAGCCATTTCTGCAGGGTATTGGTGAATTCAGCCATCTCCCGTGGCCCGCGCTTCTCGCTCGGCCGCGACATCTCGCCCAATCCATTCTTGAGCAGCACCGCCGCGTGCTCCGGAACAAAAGCTCTCTTGTCATCCACAATCCTCTTGCTCGCATCCGTAGCGAACGCAGTGTTCTGCCAGGTCCCCTCCATCTGCGCCACCTTCTCTTCCAACGTCATGCGCGACAGCAAATCCGCCACGCGCTGCTCCACCGGCGCTCGCGCATCACGATACAGCGGCGCCTCCTGAGCCTCCGCCGCGCCGCAGAACGTAGCGCCTAGCAGACCCAGAGACAAAGCGGACCTTCGCCAGCTTTCCCGCCTCATCGGACGCATTTGCATGCGAGTCTCCTCAAAAAAACAGTGATGTATTGTAGGTGCGGACGCGGCGGCACTTTCCCGCGCCTCTAGCCCGCAAGACTCTAGCCTAAAATCGAAATTATTAGAAATGTCGACTGAAGACTTCTACTTGGTCCCAATATGCTCTAGGGCGACACGCGCAGGACTGTAATCCGGCGCAGCAGCGATGGCAGCCTCGAGCGCCCTTCGGGCTTCGCCGGTGCGGCCAACCGCGGCGAAGGCCGTGGCGAGATTCGTGAGGTATTCCGGGTCATTCGGCGTGATTTGAACGGCGATCTTGAATTCCGCGATAGCATCGAAAAAGCGGCCCTGGTCTCCGTAAATCGCCCCGAGATTGCTGTGCAGCGACGCGTTGAAATCATCGGCCTCCGAATGAACGCCGAGCGCCCTGGAGAAATACGCCGCGGCTTCGTCCAGATGGCGCGCATGCTGCCAGGCCAGCAGTCCAAGGGCATTGAGAACGTTAGCGTCGTTGGGAGTGATGGCGACGGCTCTTCGCAGGGCCGCCTGCGCTTCGGTCCAGCGGTTGGCCTGCATCAGGATGAGCCCTTCCTCGCCATCCACTTGCGCATCCTTAGGGTCAGCGGCGCGGACTTGGGCGAGTGCCCGCAAAGCTTGCTCAAATTCCCCGCGAGCGGCGTAAATCGATGCCAATCCTTCTCCCGCGATCGCCATTTCCAGCCGGTTTGGCGGCGCTTCATTTTCCGCAAAGGAAATGGCACGCAGATAATGAGATATCGCCGAATCCTGTCCTGTTGCGTTGTTCGGTTGCACCGCAGCGACCATATTTTGCACAAAGGGCGCATTCGGCGAACTCTCAAGTGTGCGCGTAAACAGCGTCGTGTCATCTCTCCAAATAGGGTTGCGCGCGAAGGTTTGGCCCATGAACAGCAACAGAACACCGGCTAACACCACAGCCAAAGCGAATGGGCGCAAGCGAACGGGAAGCGCGTCTCCGACCCGCGCAGCCATGAGGACAATCAAGAAACAGAAACCAACGGAAGGCAGGTACAAATAGCGCTCGGCAAACACGTTCCGGCCGACGGCGTAAACATTCAATGCGGGAATCAAGGTGATGAATACCCAGAGCGCTGCAAACGAAGCTAATGGCGCACGCCGCAATCCGTACACGATGGCCACGGCGGCGAGAATCAGGAACAGGATGGCCGCAAGAGCGCGGGGATCCTGAAGAGTTCGCACCGGGACGAAGACGTAATAAGCGTTGAGATGGATGGGTGCGATCAATTTCCAGCAATATGTGGACATCAGGTTTAGTGCGGTGAGCCCGAGTTCGAAGCGGCTAAGAATCCAATTTCGCTGCCGGGTCACAACGAAGCCGAGCACCCGGAGCCGGAGCAGGAAATAAACGCCCAAAATACACCAGTAAGGAAGAGACCGTCTTAGGGTGCTGCCGGCGCGGCGGATTGCAGTGGCAGGTTCACTCAAACAGAAAACGTAGGCCATGATGATGAGGGGGAATATAATTGCGGTTTCTTTCCACAACAGTGCGGCTGCGAACGCGGTGTACGATGCAGCCAGAAAGAGAGCAGGAAAGCGTCGCGGCGGTTCATCTGACGGAGCGAGTGATCCCGGGCCCTGCGCCAGGACAAGAAACAGGAATGCCAGCAAAAAGAATACGGTGCAGCCGATGTCAGGCAGGGCCGCGATCCAGTCCACTGCTTCGGTATGAATCGGATGCACGGCAAATAGAGCTGCGCCTGCGAAGGCAAGGGTCATGCGGCCGGTCAGCTTATAGAACAAAGCAAACACCAGAAGGACGGCAAGCACGTGGAACCCGAAATTCACCGCATGGAAGGCACGAGCATCAAATCCGAAAACTTCGGCGGTTAGACGGTACGTCACCATCTGTAGCGGCCGGTAATAATTGATCTGTTCTTGCACTCCTGCGCGGGCCAGGCCCCACTGGTTTGTCCCGGCCAACCGCAGCAACCGCGCACCCGGGCGCAGGCTCGCGTTCATCACTACTTGCTCATGGTCGTCCCACACGAATCCGTTACTTATGCCGTTGGAATACGCAGTGATGGCAAGGACGCACAGCGAAACAGATGCGAGCACCACAGTTATTCTTGACCTTGGTTCGGTAACTAGCCTGCTCCACCAGGTCGCCTTAGCTAGGGGCGTAGTCAACTCGGGATTTAGCTTTGGAAATCGCCCCCTCTTCTTATTCGGCTTCATTAAGGGCAGCTCCCGCATGGCCGGAAATGTTGGGCGCTCAATTATACGAGAAAGCGCGTGCCTCAAGCCCGCGAGAATCTAGCCTAGATTGCGGATTGTTAAAACGCTGAGAGCAGAGAACCGGGAATTCTGAACCTTGAGCACCAACAACAGCCGCCGTGAGTTTCGTTAGCTCACGGCAGGCAAACGTTGAGCACGATGATAGAAAGTTGAGTGCGCAGAGCGCGCCATCTTAGTGGTAGAGCTGCTCGCGCAGCGGACTCGAGTTTCGGTCCACGACCAGCTCGGGATGCTCGCGCCGAAACGTCTCGGCCATATGGCAATTCCAGCACACCGGCCGGCATTGCCCTAGAGCGGCCTGCAGGTTTTCCGCAGCCACCTCGTTCCATTGCACGGCTTTTCCTTCTTTGTTCCGTAGGGCGGGCGGGTGATCGTGCCAGTGAATTTCTCCGAACGGTTTGCCGCAATACACGCACTTCTGTCCCTCATACCACCGGTTCATGATCGTCCAAACCAGGCACGCCTTCGGTGCCTCTTCTATTTGCGCCAAGCAGTCTTGCGGGCAATCTTGTTTTTCAGGCCAGCGCGAACACTCATTCAGTCTCAGCTCCTTTTTTCCGACCAGTGCTTCCACGGCGGACTTTCCCGCTGCAACACGCACAGCAGCCGGTTGGTGAGTTTCAGGGCACGAGACTAGCCTCTTTCCGCGGAATGTCATGTACACGCGAGCTGCTCTGGCACCTCGAACAATTGCATAAATCACCGCCAGAGCTCCTACGGCAATCAGAAAATAATTTGCTAGCAACATAAAGCACCTCCCTCAGCCCACCGCTCAGTGTTCAAACTGAAATGTCACCTTCACAATCAGTTGCACCGCAATTGCTTGGTCGTTCAGAAAGGTTGGTTCGTACTTCCATTGGCGTACTGCGTCCAGCGCGCCGTGGAGCAGAAGTGGCGGACCCGAAATTACGCGCATCTCCACCACGTTGCCCTGGGCATCAATCACGGCGTCAATCGTTACGATTCCTTGCTGCATGGCCTGCTTCGCCAGAATGGGGTAGACAGGCGCCGTTTGCACCAGCTAGCGGGGCGGTTTTATGCGCCCGCCCACGCGTATGGGCGCTCTTGGCGCCGTGGACGGAGCAAGAACATTGGTGTGCGCCGCGCCGGAGATGATCCCTCCGATGACGCCACCAAACTGGCCACCCGGAACTCCAACCGGAACACCACCTTCAACCCCGGCGCCGATATCAGGCGCGGGCGGCTCCTCTTTGAGCATGGCGACCTTTTGAGGAATGGAGGTCGGAGCGAGCAGCTTGCCCTGGGATGTAAACACTCGCCGCGGAGTTTGCACGGCCTTCACCGCTTTCTGCGCCATCGGAGGTGGCGGAGGAGGCGGTGGGCCGACCAGGAGCGTTGCCGTGAACCTCTTCAAATCGATCGTGTCAGTGAAATAGAGCGAAGGCAGGATCACCGCCAGCAAAACAAGGACGTGAATGAACAGCGACATGAACAGGTCCGTCGCACGCCGCGGAGGATGCGTCGAACTCATCTCCAGCACGCTTCGGAGAACAAGTCATTCCTGCGCGCTGCCACAATCGGAATTGCGGGACTCGCCGAGCCGGCCGCTCGCATTTCGTGGGCAACTTGGTTTCGGGGAAGGACCTGCTTCGACGACGGCCTCTGCTTTTGCGTCGGGGTGATCAGTTGGGTACCCATTTCCGTGACCTCCGTCCTCGGTCCTCCAAGAACAAGTCTCGCGCACCGAGGCACCTTTGGCCGTGACCTGCGTCACTGCGCACCGTGACTCACGTCACGAAGTTTTCCCGATTGGATGGCTTTGAGAACGAAAGACAGAGGAAACGCAGAGCAATAGCCCAGATACTAACTGCCGAACTTGACCCGATTAGGTAATTCCAATCTCACGGTACACGTGTGAGTGGAATGAAAGTTGGTGGAGGCGGGGGGAGTCGAACCCCCGTCCGAAAAGCGCTGCGACACGAAGCCTACATGCTTAGCTCAATTCCATTGTTTTCGCCCGCCGCGCTCAGAATGAGCAAGAAACGCAGCCGGCTAGTCCGATGGTTCTCGCCCGAGCCTTACGGACCGAAAGGCCCAGGCCAGCTCACTGTGTGACGCCTCTGACCGGGCCCATGAGCAAAGCCCGGGGAAGCGTGCGCTTAATTAATTAAGCAGCAAGTGCCAAGTTGTTGTTGGCATTTCTAGTTTCCACCAAGTTGCGGGCAGGTGGGTCCCGGCATGCCTTCGGGCCGCGACAGCTTCCGTCGAAACCGTGTCGCCCCCTTCGTGCTCTTCTATTTTACCACGTCTGGCGCACAAGCCTCGGTGCCGCCGCTCCAGCTCCGTCAGGCATCTGTACTTCTGGGCACAGTGGTACGCGCGGGTGGTTGACTCCCATTCACCTACCTTCCAGAATGACAAAACGGGCGATTTCACTCGAAAACCCGTCACTATCCGCATGCCAAACGACCCCAACCCGCCCAGCGCCGTCGACCAAGCTATCTCGCGAGCTCTTCGCGAGAGTCTCGAGCGCATCCAGCGCACTTCCGACGAACTTCATCAAGCCGTCGGGGACGTTGTCGCCGCCTGCGCCAGTAGCAGGCCCACCAACGCGCTTCCTTCCATGCTCCGTGCGCAGACCGCGGCTGCCTCCATCTCCGCCGTCCTGGACGTCATGTCCCGTTTCGTTTCCTCCGCCGTGCAGGGCAGCCCACGCTCGCCCTTTGAGGCGGAAATGACCCGCATGGCCAGCTCCATGGCTGCCGAACCCGCGCCTCCCCCCGCGCGCCGCCCCACGCCGGTGCAATCCCCGCCCATGCCGGAGTTGCATTCGGAGCCCGCTCCGAGGCAAGCTTTTGAGGAGGACCTACCTCCCAGCGTAGCCGAGCCTGGCTACGGAGAAGAATTCGACGTCAACCGCCTCTCTCCGGAAGAACAGGAACTGCACCGCCGCGCAAATCGGGTGGCCAAAGTTTCCATGCAGGATATTAAAATGCTTCGTCCGGAGCAGGTGCGGCTAGGCCGCGAAAATAAAGATCTCTGCATCCGATTACGTGATGACATTGAAAAAGCCCATCGAGAGTACGACCGGCGTTTTAAGCCCATCATGGACCACCCAGTGGATTACTTTTATCGCTGGCTGGTGGAAATTCTGGCCGAAGGCGATGCCCACGCCCTCGGCGAATATCCCTACGCTAGTCCCATGCGCCAGCACTAGGTTTGTCGTGTTCAGGCGCTTAGCGGCCGCAGTTGCGGTCTTGTCGCTGCTGCTTGTTTGTTCGGACGCGCTGAGTCAAACCAAACACAAGAAAAAATCCAACAAACCCAAGCCTGCGCCTTGCCAGGTGGGCTGTATCACCGATACTGCCCAGCCCGATCTGACCACCGCATCCCCCGATGACGAGGCGATGCAGCGAGAGCTTTCTTCTTTGGCTCGCGCGCAGCGCAATGCCACCCCTGGCGCTTACCAGAAGCTCGCGGATTTTTCCAAGAAAAATGCGGGCAACGTTTGGGGTGCGCGTGCCGCGCTCGCGCTTGGCTATGACGACTACAGCAAGAATCACGCCCCGCAAGCGCTCGTCTGGCTTAGCAAAGCGAAACCCGACGCGTTGCTCGGCGAATACGTTCTGTTCTGGACCGCGCAGACCCAGCACCTTTTGAAGCACAACGCCGAAGCTCTCGCTGACTTGGAAACCGTTGAGCGCGAGCACCCCGGCAGCGCCTTAAAGGAGCAACTCCTCGACGCCCTTGCCACCATCGCTATCGAGGCGGGAAAGCCTCAGGTCGCCGTCGAAGCTCTCGAGGCCTATTCCCCGACGTCGTCAAAACCTCCCCTGCTGCTGCAACGCGCGCAAGCCTACAGAGCTGCCCGACAGACCGCGCGCGCCGCCAGGGATTACCAGACGCTCTTCTACAAGTATCCCCTTTCGGATGAAGCCAAAGTTGCGGCCACCGCGCTTCCGCAGCTCATCAAAGCCTTGGGCAAGGAATATCCGTATCCGGGAGTCGAGTTGCAGGAGCAGCGCGCACAGGCATTTTTCGATGCGCGCAAGTGGAAAGAAGCGCGCTCCGAATTTGAAAAGCTGCAAGGCATGCTGCACGAGCCGGACAATCCGCACCGCCAGCTCACGGAGCTTCGCATTGCGCAGTCACGTGTGCAGTTGCACGGGCCATCTTCGCTAGTCGCTTCGCTGAACTTGCCCGATTTCGATGTGGATGCCGAGCGGCTCTACGCGCTCTCGCAGATATATCGGACCGACAAGAAAGAAAATGAGATGCTCTCCGTAATCGAGCAGCTCGCCCAAAAATATCCCGCCAGCAAATGGACCGAGGAAGCGCTGATGGCCGAGGGAAATTATTATTGGGTCGATCTTAATCGCAATAAAGCGGCGGCCTCTTACCAGCGCGTTCTGGACACCTTTCCCTCTGGAAAGCATTCCTACAATTGCGAGTGGCGCATCGCCTGGGTTGCTTACCTGAATCACCAACCGGACGCCGACGATAAGTTCACCAACTTTCTGCGCAAGTATCCTGTCTCGGCAAACGCACCGAATGCGCTTTACTGGCTGGGCCGCGATGCGGAGCGCGGCGGGAATGCCGCGCACGCGCGCAGCTACTACCGCATGGCGTCGGAGCGCTACCCAGAAACTTATTTTGGCCAGCACGCGGCGCAGCGCCTGGAAAAACTCGGCCCCGGCGACGAGGATCCGCCGGAATTTCTCGCTTTGATTCCGCCGCCTCCGCCGCTGCGTCCCTTTGACGAGCCGATTGCTTCCACCGCGATGGACCGCTGGACGCGGGCGCAGGCTTTGCGCAGCATCGCCTTCGATTCCTCCGCGGAGTTGGAGTTGAAGTCCGCGTATTTCGCCGCCGGTTCTCCGCGCCTCCTCTTTGAAGCCGCGCAGGCCGCATTCGATCAGGGACATTTCGCGGCGGGCATGGCGTACGGTCGTTTGATCGTGCCGAATTTCGATGCGCGCAAATTCTCCGATGTTCCGCTAATCGTGTGGAAAACGCTGTACCCGCTGCCGTACGAGCCGGCGTTGCGGCGAGAAGCCTCGAAGAATTCATTCGATCCCATGCTGGCCGCGGGACTGATACGCCAGGAATCCACGTTCCAGGCCGACGCGGTCTCGCCCAAGAATGCGGTTGGCCTGATGCAAGTCCTTCCGCAAACCGGAAGGCTGATGGCTCGGCAGTTGCGGGTACGATACACCAAAACCAGTTTGTATCAGCCGGACTTCAACTTAGAAGTTGGCATGGTGTACGTTGCGGGGCTGTTGCGCAATCTCGGCGCTCCGGAATATGCGCTGGCGGCGTTTAACGCCGGCGAAGATCGCATCGCGCTTTGGCGCTCGGAACGCAACTACGACGAGATTCCGGAATTAGTGGAATCGATTCCCTTCACGGAAACGCGCGACTATGTACAGATCGTGCTGCGCAACGCCGAAGTCTACCGGAGGATTTATGGCTCTTCCGTCCCCGCGCCGTCCGTCGCGGTAGCAACCACCTCCGCCGGTCACAACCGATGATTTTCCAAAAACGCTGGTTTATCTGCGAATCTCCGCGTGCCTCAGCGTCTCTGCGTTGTCTTTCTCTGTCTCTTCTTTCGCTTTGCTTTTTCTCCGCGCGACTCTAAACTCTTAATCTCAAACTATGAATGAATCCACGATGACGCAAATCGCGCGGCGCATGCTTTCCGCGAAGGCGGAACAGTTCACCGAATCGGTGATTCGCGAAATGACCCGCCTGGCGCTGAAACACAACGCCGTGAACCTGTCGCAAGGTTTTCCGGATTTCGCGGCGCCCGCGGAAATCAAGGAAGCGGCGCGGCAGGCCATTTCCGACGACATCAACCAGTACGCCATCACCTGGGGCGCGAAGCCGCTGCGCGACGCCATCGCGGAAAAATTCGAGCGCACGCAAGGCGTGCGTGTCGATCCCGAGCGCGAAATCACTATTTGCTGCGGCTCCACGGAAGCGATGATGTCCTCGATGATGGCCATCATCAACCCCGGCGACGAAATCGTGGTGTTCGAGCCTTTCTACGAAAACTACGGACCGGACGCGATTCTGAGCGGCGCCACGCCGCGCTTCGTCAAGATGCGTCCGCCCGCCGACGAAAATTCCTTCTGGTCGTATGACGAGAGCGAACTCGCCGCGGCATTTGGGCCGCATACGAAAGCGATTATTCTCAACACGCCGAACAATCCAACCGGCAAGGTCTTTACGCGAGCCGAACTCGAATTCATTCGTGATCTTTGCGTGCGCTGGAACGCCTTCTGCATCACCGACGAAATTTACGAGCACATTTTGTACGACGGCGGGGAGCACATTTCCATGGCGCGAATCGACGGCATGCGCGAGCGCACCATCGTGATCAACGGCATGTCCAAGACCTACAGCGTGACGGGCTGGCGCGTCGGCTGGGCTATTGCTCCGCCGGAGGCGACGTCTTCGATTCGCAAGGTGCACGATTTTCTCACCGTAGGCGCGGCCGCTCCGCTGCAGCAAGCTGGCGCGATTGCGCTGCACTCGCCGCAGAGTTACTACGACGAGCTTGCGGCTAATTACGAGGAGAAGCGTGCGCGGCTGCTGAAAATTCTGGAGCGAGCCGGCTTCACCGTTTTCAAGCCGCGCGGCGCGTACTACATCATGACCGACATTTCGCGCTTTCCCGACCCGGACCCGGTGCGCTTCGCCGCGGGAACGAAAGACGTCGCGTTCTCGAAATATCTCGTCGAAGAAATCGGCGTGGCCAGCGTTCCCGGTTCCAGCTTTTACAACGACGCTCGCGACGGCGCGAACCAAGTCCGCTTTACCTTCTGCAAAAAAGAATCGACCTTGGCGGCTGGGGAAGCACGGCTCGCCAAACTTCACGCGTAAGACTTCCTACTTCTTCATCAATTCCATTACGGCCAGGGTCATGGCTTTGACTCCAGTGCGAATCGTGGGCTCTGGCACGGGCCAAAACAGGGCGGAGTGCAGGGAGGGCAACGGCACGCCAGTCTTTTGGCTGTTGGCGATGCGGTCGGCGTCGATGGCGCCTACGCGCAGCATTAGCGTGGGAATTTGGTGGCCTTCAAGGCCGAAGAGGCCGAAATCTTCGCTGCCCATTACCGGCTTATCTTCGATTACATTTTCAGCGCCGAGGCCTTTTTTCAGCGCGGCGGCTTCGCGCGCGGTCAACGCGGGATCGTTGTAGGTGGCGGGAGTTGCTTCGGTTTCGCTGGTTTTTACGATGGGGGCGCGATCTTCCGGGACGCCGCCGGCGAGGGCGACGCCTTTGGCGATGCGATCGAGGGAAGCGAGGATGCGCTGGCGCACTTCTTCCTTGTAGGTGCGCACGGTGAGCTGCAGATGCACCTCGTCGGGAATGATGTTCCCCTTGGTGCCGCCGTGGATGGAGCCGACGGTTACTACGGCGGGATCGAAGGGGGAATTCTCGCGGCTGACAATCGTTTGGATCGCGAGGATGTATTCCGCAGCGAGCACGATGGGATCTTTGCTTACTTCGGGGCGCGAACCGTGGGCGCCGCGTCCGCGAATGGTGACCTCGACGGCGGTGGAACTAGCCAGCGAGTAGCCGGGCGTGTAGGAGATTTTTCCCACTTCGAGTTCGGAACTGTCGTGGAGGGCGAGCGCGTAATCAGGCCTGGGGATACGCGAGTAGAGGCCGTCTGCGAGCATGGCGCGCGCGCCGTCGATCGTTTCTTCGGATGGCTGGCCAATCAGAACGAGAGTGCCGTGCCATTGGTCTTTCATGGCCGCGAGCAGCTTCGCGGTGCCGATCAGCGTGGTGACGTGAATGTCGTGCCCGCAAGCGTGCATGACGCCGACGTCGAAGCCGGCATCGTTTTTGGTGTGCACATGGCTGGCGTAGGGCAGTCCCGTTTGCTCCTCGACGGGAAGCGCGTCCATATCGGCGCGCACCAGCACAGTGGGGCCGGCGCCGTTTTTCATTACCGCGACGATGCCGTGGCCTTGCCATTCCGGCCTGGGATATTTCCCGACGTGCTCAGTGACTTCGTAGCCGAAGCCGCGCAGTTCACCCGCGAGCAGCGCCGCGGTTTTATCCTCGTGATGGGAAAGCTCCGGAGCGGCGTGCAGCGCCTTGTAGGTGGAAACCAGGGAAGGCAGTTCCTGGTCGAGCGCAACGTCGAGTTTGGGCTGCTGCGATGCAGCACCCGAGGCCAATAGCAAAGAGGTGAGTCCGCTAAGACAAAGGTTTGCAGCTTTCATCGCCAAGATCCTCCGACAGAGGCTGCGAACTGTACCAGAGGAAAGGCGTCAGTTACACCTTCATTGGCGCCCGAATCCTGGGTGTTTCGTAAGAGTGGCAAACAAAGGAGTTACAAATGAGTGTTTTCGACGTTTGGACCAGAAAGAGTGGACATCGGTACACCTGCGTTGCGACGGAGAGTATGCACCAGCGAAGGGAGGGGTGAAAAATAGCAGGCCGAGGAGATAGAGTTGAGAATCGTTCTCGCGCAGCGTTGGCTACGGCAAATCCAGGGGCGAGCTTCGAAAGGCTGCCCATTCGTGGTTACCTCTTGCAGCTACTTTCATCGGCTTGACGCCTATGCACGCGGCCAGTAGGCTGGCAAGCTAATGCGTGCTTCTTCGAGGAAGCTTTTAGTCGCGATTGTTGGGCTCGGTGTCCTGGGATTTGTCGCGTACCGCGCGCGCGGCCTCGTTCATTTCGGCGATTTCAGCGGCGCAAAGCTTCTCCACGCCTTACGCGACGCCAATCCTTTTCTTCTCGCCCTCTCGGTGGTCACCATCTACGGTTGCTATGCACTGCGCTCCCTGCGCTGGAAAGTTTTCCAGCAAAATCTCGGCCCCTCGCATTTCTGGAATATTTACGCTATGACGCTCGCCGGATTTTCCGCCATCTTCCTGCTCGGCCGCGCCGGCGAACCCGTTCGCCCCTTGCTCCTGGCCCGCAAAGAGAAGCTTCCCGTCTCCGGCATTTTCGGCATCTACGTCCTCGAGCGGCTATTCGACGCCGCCAGCGCCGCCGTAATCGCCGCCATTGGCCTGCTGCTGTTTCAATCCCGCGCGCACGCCGGCGATATGACCGCCGCGCTGCAAACCGCCGCCCGCACCACCGGTTCCGTACTTTTCGTGGGCGTGCTCGGAGCCATGGTGGTGTTGGTCTACCTGCGCTTGCATGGCACCACTCTCCTGGAGCGGCGCCTGCGGCCCATCGTCGCCGCGCACGGCTGGAAAGCCAAGTTTGCCTCCATAGTCCTGGAATTTGCCCGCGGCGTGCAAACCATCCGCACCTGGGGCCAGCTCGCGCTGGCAGTTCTATACTCAACGGTCCATTGGTTTCTGGTCCTGCTGGTGTATTTGTGGGTATCGCACAGTTTTGGCGGAAAGCTCGCCGGCATCACCCTGAGCGACGCCATGCTGGTGATGGCCTTTACCCTCGTCGGCTCCGCCGTGCAAGTCCCCGGCGTTGGCGGCGGCTCGCAGGCCGGATCCATCATTGCGTATACCGCGATCTTTGGAGTAGAAAGAGAGCCGGCCGTTGCCGCCGCCATCGTCTTATGGCTAATTTCCTTTGCCATTTGCAGCCTTGTCGGTGTACCACTGCTGATCCGCGAAGGCTGGTCGCTCGGCGAATTGCGCCGCATGGCCAAGGCCGAAGAGGCTTCGGAACTTCAGGGTTCCCCGGGAGAAATTGCCGAGTGAAGTGCCCTTTCTGTGCGCACGTCGACGACAAAG
>Ga0210406_10003236_pt1 | contig 17999 bp, 13 predicted proteins | sample IncBWC30MmetaG_FD_155454 | JGI IMG/M metagenome (GOLD analysis project Ga0210406, IMG submission 155454) | Forest soil microbial communities from Barre Woods Harvard Forest LTER site, Petersham, Massachusetts, United States - Inc-BW-C-30-M | ecosystem: Environmental > Terrestrial > Soil >... | reverse complement strand
CCTCGGAAAATGCCCAGTGCCGTGCGTAGTTCTCAATCCATATTCGAGGTCCGGGACGAATCATTCGACCCCAATTGCGAACAAGGGAGGGCGTGCGGGGAGCGAAAAGCTTCGAAACTAGTTCGGTTATTATCACGACGAGATCGCGCAACACTAGATTGTCGCCGACGCGCTCCTCGATCCGGTTCCACAGGGACGTGTCGGACGCTCGTCTGTGCAGAAAATACCCGATTTCAAATAGCCACGACATTCGTATCCAATAGGTGACGGAATGCAGATAAGTGTGCAACACCTGGAGGAGAAACGCATCTTCATCCGCAAGAGCGGGAAATGCGAAGCCGTTCGACAAATGAATACTAGTTCGTTCCACCAAGAATAGCCTCGGCATCGGCGGCAGTTTGTAATGGCCTCTGTCCCAGATGTCAAGATGCAACTCAACCGCATGAGGTACTCCGGCAGCGTATTGATCATCGTTCCGCCAGCTCTCTCCCGACTGCGTCGGAAGGAAAATAAATTCTTGACTGGTATGCGGCAACTTCAGGCTATACCCAGCTTGGAGCAAAACGTTCTGCGCTGCGAAAAGCGATTTATCGTCTATGAGGTAGTCGAAGTCAGCCTGATACCGCAGAGTTGCTTGTGGGCAGAACTGAGGAACGTGGGAAAGCCCCTTTAGCACTGCATATCTGACACCAGCATTATTGAACCGCTGGTTAAGAAAAGCGAACCGAACTGACATGTCGCTAACACGCTGCTGGTTGGCTGCAAAAGTTCCTTCAAGACGAGACATTACCCATGACGGAACGCGGCACGTCGTGTCGGTGGTCTTCAGTTTGTGCAAGAAGTAGAAGGCCAAGCCAGCGTCATTAAGCCACTCGAGGACGTGCTCCCATTGCCTCACGCTCAACGTGCCAAGCCTATTCGCACGCTCGAAAGGATCACTCGAGAAATTCAGGAACTCAACAACGTCTTCGGCTGGCGTTCGTCTCACGGCAACAGTTCCTCGGGAGACTCCCATAAGGGTCGAATTGGTCGGCTTTTCTTCACAATGTTTATCAAAGATGCATTAGTTGATTGGCGAATCTAGCCGTCTGAAGTGGCAGACAAGAATTGCCGGCACGTTGCAAGCTTCCTGGAATGACTGGGCTCTGCCGGCTCGCGCAAAAATTGGCTCTTCTGAGGCCCCAAGGTATAGCGAGTCCTCCGAGAAGCACTCGAATCCACCTGAGCAAAATGCCTCGACAATTTCTTCGTTGCCGCGGGGCCGCATTTCGATTTGAACAGCGGTGCCGTGCTCTCGAAAGCCAACTCTCCAGCCTCGCGCGTAGGCTTCTGGATGAAGATCGGTAACGAAAACATCGGCTCTGGGCTTGGTTACGCGCGCCAACTCAAGGACAGTTGCTCCTAAGTGTTGGATGTGTCCCACTGCAAAAGACCAGAGAGCCAGATCAAAAACCGCGGCCCGAAATGGCAGACTCTCACAGACCGCCCGGACAAGCCGTCCTAGTATCGCGCCTTTCTCTGCGGCGACTCGCAGCATCGCGGGAGAGCAATCAATTCCTACTCCCGACTTGCCACTATGGGCCACAAGCTTCCCCAACCATCGGCCCGTGCCGCACGCCAAGTCGAGAATCTGTTTGTTGTGCATGTCCTCCAAAAAGGGCAAGAGATGACGTTCTTCGCAGGCTAGAAGAGGATTGGGAGAATTGTCGTAGATTGGCGCCCAAAGTTCATAACCCTCAGCGAGCGGGACCAAACGAAAACTGGCTGAGGTGGACGCCTGCAGTCCGCCAATAGCGGACGCGTCGGGTTCGTCGGAGCCCCGCTTCACAAGCTTTCTACCTTAGGCTTGCGCAAGTCTATGAACTGCTGCATCCACTTCAGCTCTAAGGGCGTTGTGTAGATACCGAGGCGATATCGCCAACTGCTGAGCGCCTTCAACGCTAGTCGCCCCCAAGCAGGGAGCCGAATGTCTTGGACGGTCGGCCAACGTGAGGACACGACCAGCTCAAAATTGTCGATCAGTTGTTTGGTGGACGGCCGCAGCCAAGGTGTCTGAGGATCTTTCTGTGTGGCGAAGCGCTGCCAGTGCTCCGTGGCCCACTCATCGGGGGTGGTCGGGAATTTGACTTGATCTTCGACCTCGCCATACATGCGAGCCCGTTGGGGTACGGGCGTGTAGTGCTCGACAACAATCTCGGCGTCGGGGTTCAAGCACTTTAACTGTCGTATAAATCGGATGCAGTCGCGAGTGTCCCCTTCGGGATCTTTTGGGTTTCCGAAGATGATGGAAAATTCGGGGACAATGCCAAACCGACGTATGCGCGAAGCCAGAGCAAGAGTGTCCTCGGCGGAGAGATCCTTATTCATCTCCTTCAAGATCTCGTTGGACCCTGATTCGGCGCCAAAAAAGATCATGGTACAGCCGGCCCGTCGGAGCGCCTCGAACGTAACATCCGAATACTTCATCATGATGTCGGTTCGCCCTTCGCACCACCAGCGCAAATTGAGCGGCGCCAGGCGATCCGCGAGCTCACGGGTGTGATCCTCACGCAGAAAGAAGTTATTGTCGTAAAACTGTACGGCATCGACTCCGTAGGTCTCGGCCAGGTGCCGGAGAACGCCCTCGGTCCGAGCCGGCGATTCCATTTTTTCCCGGCTGCCCGAAAATGTAACCACCCCGCAGAAGTTGCAGCGATATGGGCATCCGATGCTTGCCTGATGAACTGCAGTGCGCCGGCCTAGGAAAGTAGGCAAGAGGTATCTGTCCGCCGGGAGGCGATGGTACGGGTACCACGGAAAATCGTCGAGCGGCTTCATTGGTCGCTCGGGGTTATGCTGGGGCGTCCCGTCAGGATTCTTATACGATAGGCCGCGAATCTCTTTGAGATCGCGATGGCCGCGAATTCCTTCGAGTAGCTCCAGGAAGGTTTGCTCCCCCTGGCCACGGACGGCATAGTCCACGTAGTCCGCGTTGAGTACTGCGGGTGTGTAGTTGGAGGCGAAGTAGCCGCCCCAAACGATTGGCAGCTGTGGGAAGAGGGAACGAATTTGCCTACAGCTTGCGACTGCGCCGACGGTTTGAGGACCCGGCATGACCGTAACAGCCAGAAGTTCTACCGGATGCTCCTTGATGAAGGCTACGAGACTTTCGGTGGGATGTGGGTCGAGGTTGCCGTCGACGATTGCATATTCTTCCTCGCCCTCGACAACCGCAGCGATCGCGAGAATCGAGAGCGGGAAACGCCGATTGCGAGGCCTGGTTGCTCTCGGATTGTAGAAGAGGATCATGTGCTGGCAACTGGCCCTCTTTGTGTTGCGGAGACGGATCTCATGCCGACACGGAACGAATTGGAGAGCGAGTAGAGCAGGTAAGGTACCAACCGCGGGTAGCACGGTTTGTCTCTAGTTTGTCAAAATTCTGCAAATTTCCCATGGCTGATCATTGGCCATTCAAGGCCTCCTTCTCTCAGCGCGCAACAAGTGACACAAATTTGACAATCAGCTGACAAATCGGTGGCGTTCCCCAACCTAGAGTGCATTAGCGGAACTCTGTAAATCTAAAGCGGAAGCGCTTTGTCCGGAACGCACAAAGTCGTGCTGTTTTATCCCCCTTATGACGGGCCACCGTTGGGGGCGCCCCTTTCACTGCTTTGTCTTGCATCACCATTGTTGCGAGCTGGTTTTGAAGTCAAGCTAGTGGACAACTTGCTTTTCCCCGATTACGAAAAAGCGATCCTACGCGAGACGGAGGATGCTCTCTGCCTGGGCATTTCGGTGCTCACCGGCCCGCATATCGGGGCGGCCGTCCGGGTCTCACGAGCCGTCAAGAAACTTCGTCCAGAGATGCCAATCGTGTTTGGCGGCTGGCATGCCAGTCTGGCCACAGATCAGACGTTGGGTGAGTCTTTCGTAGACGCAATTGTGAGAGGCCAAGGCGAGCTGACGCTACTCGAACTGGCGCAGCGAATCGCAGACAAGCAGGACTGGCACGGCGTGCGCGGCCTGTCATTTAAGAATGCAGAGGGCAAAATAGTTCACGAGCCGGAGAGGCCGGTGGCGAACGTCAACGATCTGCCTGCACCTGCTTATCACCTGGCAGATCCTGGCATCTACGCGACGATGTCTGGTGTACGGCAACTGGCCTATACCAGCAGCGTCGGGTGTCCTTACCAATGCAACTACTGCACCGATCAGGTTTTCTACAAGCGGCGTTTCAACGCCTATCGGGTCGACCGGGTGGTCAATGATCTTACCGAACTGGTGCCGCGCTACGACATCGAGCATGTGCCTTTCTTTGATTCCAATTTCCTTGTGGATCGGAAGCGTGCCGTAGCAATCGCAAAGGGAATCGTCGAAAGTGGAATCAAGTTTCAGTGGGATTTCCAGACATCAACAGATTTCCTCGCCCTCATGAGTGAAGACGACGTGCGTCTGCTCGCCGAGAGCGGCGTACATCACATCGGATTCGGAACGGAATCGGCCTCCCAGGAAGTGCTGGCTCTAATGAACAAGCGCTTCCAGCACGTGGAGCAGATGGTGGAGACTGCACGCAAAACAAACTTGGCCGGGATTCATGTCGTGTTCAACATCATTCTGGGTTACCCAGGCGAGACCGAGGCACATCGCCAGCAAACGTTTCGCGTCATGAGCGATATTGCAAAGGAGTATTGGAACGTCAGTTTTTCGCCAAACATTTTTACTCCTTATCCCGGGATTCCAATATGGCCGCAGCTGAAAGAAATGGGCGTGCACGAGCCGCAGTCTCTGGAGGAGTGGGAGGCCCTTGCGCTGGGAACCAATGTCCTGCCGTGGTTGCGGGGAGATGAACTACGAAGACTGCAACGTAGTTTGGAGTATTTCCTTCTTAACAATCAGATTCGAAAAGCAACAACAAGGATCCCCTTGTTCCGGCGCGGCGTCCGGCGACTACTCGGGGCACCCATCCGTTGGCGAATTGGCAAGAGCCGCTACTCGTTTCCGTGGGAACTCTGGTTGTCGCGCACCGTCGAGAGAGTGGTCACCCGGCGATCTCTTTTAACAGGGCAGGCTCTGGCCGAGCGCACGCAGGAAGTGTGTTGATCAATCTACTAGCGACAGCGAGAGGCGACTGACGTGGCTGACGTCCTGCTGACCCATTCGTATCACCTTTACTACGACCGCAAACAAACGCGGAAGATGCAGCCCTATCCTCCCCTCGGTACGCTCTATGCCGCCGCCCTGCTGGGTAGCACGGGGATTTCAGTGGCGGTGTTTGACACGACGTTAAACGATCCCAAAGAAGGATTTGAAGCTGCACTCAAGCAGCATCAGCCGCGAGTCGTAGTGGTTTTTGAGGACAACTTCAACTTCCTCTCCAAGATGTGCCTCACCCGAATGCGGGAAGTCGCCTATCACATTCTTGAAACCTCTCAGCGGGCCGGGGCTGTGGTTCTCGCGAACGGATCGGATGCGTCTGATCACACACTGGACTATCTGCAGAAAGGCTTCCGCGGCGTGCTGCTGGGGGAGGCGGAATGGACATTGTTAGAAGCCGTTTCTCATCTATTGAAAGGAGATGATCAAGCACTCAACACTGTTCGCGGCCTGGCATATCTGCACCCAGACACGGCGCGACTTGTGAAAACCGAGCAACGCCCCTTAATGCGCGATATGGATCATCTGCCCGTTCCGTCTCGCGATCTCATCGACACGAATCAATACCGGAGCGCATGGAAGGCCGCGCACGGCTACTTTTCTCTGAATATCGTCGCTAGTCGCGGCTGCCCCTACCGCTGCAACTGGTGCGCAAAACCTATTTATGGGGACTCATTTGCAGTTCGCTCGGCAGGGTTGGTCGCGGAAGAGATGCGCCAGCTGAAGTGCGACTTTGGCGCCGAGCACCTCTGGTTTGCCGATGATATTTTCGGGTTGCGACCGCAGTGGCTTCGGGACTTGGCCACAGAAGTGGAGCGCTTGGACGCCGCCGTTCCCTTCAAGATGCAGTCCCGAGTGGACCTGATGACCGCCAACAATGTGAGATGCTTGCGTCGGGCAGGTTGCGCTGAAGTATGGATGGGCGCTGAGTCGGGATCGCAGAAGATCTTGGACGCCATGGATAAGGGCACGCGCGTGGAGCAGATTGCCAAGGCCCGTGAGAATCTTCGGCATGAGGGGATTCGGGCATGCTACTTCCTGCAATTCGGTTATCCGGGTGAGACTTGGCAAGACATTCAGAACACGATCAAGCTCGTACGAGACACACACCCCGATGACATTGGCGTCTCCGTCTCGTACCCACTGCCGGGGACCAAGTTTTTCGATCGCGTTCAGGCGCAGCTCGGAGAGAAAACCAACTGGTCAGATAGCGAGGACTTGGCCATGATGTTCCAGGGCGCTTACACAAACGAGTTTTATCGCGCTTTGCATGACGCTTTGCATGCACAGGTCGATTCCTGGAACTCTTGCTCCCTCCAGGGTGCCCTGAAGGAACGGAACGCCGATGAACCTGACGAACTGTGGAGGCGCGTCATGCATCTGGAAAAGACATGCCGTAATTCCACACCCACTGTTCTGAGCAACTTCGGGGAGAGAAAGCTGGCACAACTGGAAGCACCTGTTTACGCCACAAGCTTCGACGACCTTCTTAGTGTTCTCGGGAGTTAGTCGTCTCCATGGACATCCTTCTCACTCACGGTTATTTCCTTTACGAGGATCCCAAGGAGCTTCAGATCATGAAGCCCTATCCTCCGTTGGGCATCCTGTACATCTGCTCTCATTTGCGGAAGAAGGGCGTGAGTTGCGAAATATTCGATTCCACATTTTCATCGCGTACGGAGTTATGGGAGCTCTTGAGGCAAGGGCCGCCATCCGTTCTCGGCGTCTATGCGAATCTGATGACACGACCCAATGTGGTGGAGATTCTCCGTGTCGCTAAGGAATCGGGCTGGCAGACCGTTGTCGGAGGACCTGAACCCGGCGCTTATGTTCACGAATACCTATCGGCGGGCGCTGACGTAGTAGTTATTGGCGAGGGTGAAATCACGTTAGAAGAGTTGGTGCCAGCGCTCCGGTCGGGCGCATTCGAGAACCTGCACCAAATCGATGGGATTGCGTTTCGAGCATCGAACGGTTCGGTCGTGCGGACCAAGCCCCGCGAGCAAATTAAGGATATCGACCTGCAGCCGTGGCCTGCACGGGAGTCGATCGACATGGCGCGATATGTCGAGGTCTGGCGCACGCACCACGGCATGGGCTCTGTTTCTCTCATTACGGCGCGGGGCTGTCCCTACCATTGCCGTTGGTGCAGCCACGAAGTGTTCGGAAAAACGCATCGACGCAGGAAGCCTGTATCGGTGGCTGATGAACTCGGATGGTTAATCGACCGATATCAGCCGCAAATGGCGTGGATGGCGGACGACGTGTTCACGATTCATCACGGTTGGCTGTTTCAATATGCGGCCGAACTTAAGCGGCGCGGGTTGAGGTTGCCCTTTGAATGCATTTCGCGGGCCGACCGCCTGAATCGTCAGGTTGTGGAAACGCTCGCCGAGATGGGCTGCTTCCGCGTATGGATCGGTTCTGAGAGCGGCTCGCAGCGAATCCTCGATGCCATGGAACGCGGCGTAACGGTGGAGCAAGTGCAAAGCGCCGTAGCACTCTGCAGGTCAGCAGGAATTCAAACCGGAATGTTCTTGATGTGGGGCTATGAGGGCGAGGAACTGTCCGACATCGAGGCCACAGTCGAGCACGTAAAGAAAACTGATCCTGACATCTTCTTTACCACGGTCGCCTATCCCATACAGGGCACGCCCTACTTTACTGAAGTCGCCGGGCGCGTTGAGAGTCTCAAGCCCTGGATTGAAAGCTCTGACCGGGAATTCCGCATTCGCAATCGGCATTCGCGCCAGTTTTATCGTTTTGCCGATAAGCTACTTCGCACCGAAGTGGAGCTCAAGCGCTTAGGCGACAAACCGGATACGGATGCGAGTACGATTGCAGCGCTGCGAAGCGGTATCGCCGAGGCGCGTTGCGGTCTGCAGGCAACGATCGCTGAAGTTGAGGCCTGAAAGCATGTCCGTTACGCAACCACAACCCTATTCTGCCCCATTCGATGCGGTCGCGGCCCGATACGACGAGACTTTCACCTCATCCAAGATCGGTCAGGCTCAGCGGGCGTCGGTCTGGAACGAACTTGCGAACACATTTCGTTCTGGAGATCGCGTGTTGGAAATCGGGTGCGGGACTGGCATAGACGCCTGTTTCATGGCGGAGCACGGTGTGCGAGTCACGGCCTGCGACAGTTCGTCTCGGATGATTGAGGTTGCGACCCGGAGAGTTCGGGAAACCGGTCAGCAGAATCTGGTGCAGCCACTTCTGCTTCGCGCTGAGAACATCGTCGCTTTGTCGACGCAAAAATTGTTCGACGGAGCCTTTTCCAACTTTGGCGCACTCAATTGTCTGGAGGATCCCCGGCAGTTGGCGCGCAATTTGGCCAAACTCCTTAGACCTGGCGCCACCGCGCTGCTGTGTTGGATGGGCCCGTACTGCTTGTGGGAAATATTCTGGTATCTCGCCCAATGGAAGGGGGACAAGGCCTTCCGCCGTTTGAAACCGGAGGGAGTCACCTCCAGAATCGCCGATGGGGCATTCGTGCGCGTACATTACCCTCCAGTGCGGTTGCTGGCACAAGCATTTGCTCCCGAGTTTCAGCTGAAATCGTTCAAGGGCATTGGGGTTGCGGTGCCGCCCAGTTATCTTGAACACTTGGCCCGCCGTCATCCACACTTGCTCCAACTTTGTGAACGAGCTGATTCCTATATGGGCCGATGTCCAGGTGTTCGGACCGTCGCCGATCACGTCTTGCTGCGCTTTCAGCGTGCGGATACAAGTTCAGAGAAACAGTTGAAATGAGGACCCTGGTTTCCATCCGTGCTCCTGGCAATTCGGCGGCCGTGGCGGCGCACCTTATCTCTACGCTGCCCGTAGTGGTCATCTTTCCTCACAATCAATGCAACTGCCGCTGTCTCATGTGCGACATCTGGCGGATTCGTGAAGCAAAGGAGATCACGCCTGCTGACCTGGAGCAACAGCTCAATTCGTTCCGAAACCTTGGCGTTCGCTGGGTCGTCCTTTCCGGCGGCGAGCCGCAGCTGAATGAGAAGTGGAGTTGCATGGCGCAAATGCTCCGCTTGGCGGGAAGCCGTGTGACCTTGCTGACCGCCGGCCTGTTACTGCAGTCTCAAGCTCAAGTGGTCGCTGAAAGCGTTGATGACGTAATCGTGTCCATGGATGGCCCTCCTTCCATCCACGATCGCATCCGGCACGTTCCGGGCGCATTTGAGCGGATGTCGGAGGGTGTCAGAGCATTGCATCAATTTCGTCCCGATATGCCGGTTCGAGCGCGGTGTACTGTGCAAAAAGCGAATCATCGTTCGCTCCGCGCGGTCGTACAATCTGCAAAAGCGATCGGACTAAGCTCCATTTCATTCCTGGCAGCCGACCTCACGTCCAGCGCCTTCAACCGCCCCGAGGGCTGGTTGCCTGATCGCATCGATCGTGTCGCTCTGTTATCTGAGGAGATCGACGCTTTGGAAGAAGAGGTAACACGGGTCATCGGCGAACAGCGAGCCGATCTGGAGTCGGGATTTGTAGTTGAAACGGCCGACAAATTGAGACGAATCGTCCAGCATTTCCGCGCCCACCTGGACCAGGCCGAAAACGTGTCGCCACGATGCAATGCGCCGTGGGTTTCAGCTGTGATCGAAGCCTCGGGAGACGTTCGCCCCTGTTTCTTCCACCCCGCGTTCGGAAATATTCACCAACAAGGATTGGAGGAAATCGTGAATAGTTCGGAGGCCTTGCACTTTCGCGCGAGCCTGGATGTTACTGGCAATGCGATCTGTCGAAAGTGCGTGTGCTCCCTGCACATTCCACGCGAAGACTAATCCGCCGCCTAACTAAAGCTGGTTCTGGTTCCGGTACTGGCAGCCTTGTGAGCTGGTGTCTCTCGAAATTGATATCGACAATCTATTGTTTGAAAGCAAAGTCCAATGTCTTTGATTCACCAGCCCCCACGGTGATCTTTTGGGTTAAGGTACCCAACTTTTCCTGCCACGCCATGATCGTGTACGAGCCGGGTGGCAAGTCCTTTAGGTCAAAGCCGCCATTCTTATCGGTCACAGCGAAATATGGATGCTTGAAAACTGCTATATAGCCCTTCATCCAAGGATGTACATTGCATTTGACCGGGATCGCAATCTCTTCGCGCGCAAATGTCTGTTCGAGCGGTACTCCATGAGGCTGGGTCATGTTCCACTCTCGATTGTTGTTTGGAGTCGGATGGATATTGTGGGTGGTCTCGTCGCTGTTCACCACATCGAGCTTCTGGTTGGCTTGCATCGCCAGCACATGCGGCTTGTACTGGCACCCTTTTTGTTCAATCACGGCCGGCTGCTGCGGAGGCTGAAACGTCCGGCCAGCTAGCCCATCGGAAACATAAATGACTACATTGGCCAACCCAGCATTGGCGCCGACGACGATGTCCTCAGTGGTGGCAGGTGTTGGATGCGCCTTGGTGCAAATTGGATCTGCCGACATGTCGATGTGCAAAGGCTTGGGCGCCGCGCCTTCGAACTTCACCACACCCGTCAACGAAGCGGTTGCATCGGCGGGGTTCCCCACACGGGCAGATACCCGACCTGACAATGAGAGCGCCAGGACCGAGATTGTCGTAATTAGCAGATAGTAGCTCTTTCTCATTCAACACCCATTATTCCTGCCCTCGGAGATCCGCGGACGGCTGCTGGTAAAACGGAATTGTCAGAACATTAGCAAGCGCTACGCAAGGCGAAAATCAGACTTGTGCTGCCACAGGCCCATCTCACATCACTGCCCTTTTGAATCATCTTTCACCTCCGAGTGCGCCTTGGAGGCACTCAAGCTGCGGATGTAGTGCACGACGTCCCACTTCTGATCCTGGTTCATGGCATCGGCAAACGAGGGCATCGGTGTGCCATCCAGGCCGGTAACCAAATCACGGAACATGTCCTGATCCGACTCTCCGCATTTGAAGTGTGTCCCGCTGGTAAAGTCGAAGGGCGTGATCGGATAGCCCTTACTGTCTGTCAGTGAAGCAGCCGATGGGCCATGGCCTTTCCCATCTTTGCCGTGGCATTGCCAACAGTTCATGCTCTGGAAGAGTTCCGCGCCGCGCTTGACGCTTTCCGGAGAAGAGGGCGGCTCAGGCGGTATCGGTATGGCAGTCCCGGGTTTCTCCTCCTCGAATGCCGGAGAGAACGTCTTTAAATATGCAACCAAGTCGGCGCGCTCCTGACGGAGAAGCGGTTTCCATGAGGGCATTCCGCTGGCATGAATTCCACGGCTGATTGTGTCGTAGAGATCACTATCGAGAGGCAGAGTTCCGCTTGGCGTGGAACGGCATTTGAATACAGCTTTGGTAAAATCGCGTGGTTTCGGATCAAGGTAAGGTGCGTTCTCCCCTCTTCCGTCCCCTTCGGGACCGTGGCAGAAGATACAGTACCGCTGGTAGGTCGCCTTTCCACGCTTGGCGTTGCCGACCAGCTTGCCGATATGGCTCTCTTGTGCAGGACTGGTCAGACTCCACAACGTGAGAGTGAGGAACGTCGCTCTGCTTGCGAGTCTGATTTTCGTGCGCACGCAGTGTCCTCCTCAGAAATCGAAATCGAAGCCCATCAGAAGACTGTCGTGTGTGTCGTCCTTGCCGGACAAGGGTGCGGCTCCCGCATTGGCGGTGCGCGAATATTCTTGTACCCAGGCGAAGCCAGCACGCGAGCTCATGATCGGATACCAGCGATATCCAATCGTCCAGGAATCGAGATTCCCCGCATTGCTGCGAATACTCGGGTTCGCCTGTTGAGACATTCGAGTCAGCTCATATCTGCCGATGAGGATTAAGCGGGGGTTGGGATTGTAGTGACCCTCGACAAATCCGCCATTCCATGCTGGCCCCACCGCGCCGACCGGCAGCTTTGCGGGCTGGTTAGCCGGCACGGCATTGCCGAGAAATACGTTGTCGTGTCCGTGCAGGTAGAACGTGTAGAAGTCGAATTTTCCGACGTACCAATGTCCGTATGCGCCAGCGCGATAGAAGCTTCGGTTTCCCATGCCGGTACCAGGAATAGGGTTGCCATTGTTCGTCTGGAAGAAGGTCGGCGACTCACCGAAATAGCTGTAAACGCCAACCTGCTGCCTGCCCAAGCCTTTCGCTTCGAAAGCTTGGTTGAAATTTAAGTAGACGTCATAAGACTGATTCGAGGGCAAGCCCGTCTGGCCGCTGTTGCTGCTAACCACGGCGACTGCATATCGCGTGTAATCGTTGGCGGAGTGGCCCAGCAGCTCAACACCGAGTTGAGGGAAGCCAATGCCCGAGAAGAAATTGTTGTCACCCGGAGGTGTGAAGAAATAGTTGTAGTACAAACCTCCGGTATTGTTGAGTGTAAGAGAACGCTCCTGGGAGATGGGCTGATCCAGTTCGAACTTGCCCATTTTGAGGTTCAGCCAATGTGACCCTACAAGATTGTCGAACCGCGCCCATGCCTGATTCAGCGTGATACTGCTGTTTCCTATGAACGGCTGGACAAAGAACGAGATGTTCTTGTAGAGAGTGCCCGCGGTGATTACGTCGACCCCCCCCAAGTCGAAGCCTGAAGTAGTTACCGTAGACTCTACCAAGCCACTGGCAGCATTCCCGGGAACTGCATCGACTGCTTGCCGGTTGTTGCTCTCCCGGTGCCACTGCGGCGTTGTGCGAAAGGTGATCGGCCAGTAGGCTGGCTCCTGATAGATGGGTGCGTCACGATCATTGCCCAATTGATATCCGTTGTCCTTGAAGGTCTGTCCAAAGTTGTTGAGCATGGGCCAAGCCTCGTGACATGCGGAGCAGGGCAGACCGTACTTGCGGGCGAAGGCGGGAATCCCATATGCGAGCTGTGTGCCTTCCAGGAAGATGCCCAGAGCTACCAGCTGCAGCGCGATCTTTTTCAAAATCGATATTCTCATCGCCCATCCTAATCGCCTGCGTTCACCTCAGGCCCAGCCAGAAGATGCGCAGTTTTTCCAGGAACAAACTTGTAGCCAACACCGCGAACCGTTCGAAGAAAGACCGGGCAGTCAGGATTGCTCTCGATCTTCTGGCGCAGTCTGGCGATGCAATTGTCTACAGTGCGTTGGCTGGAACGCTTACGTCTTGGCCACGCAGCGTTTATTAGCCTTTGTCGCGAGATGACAACCTCCGGCCTGGAAACTAGGAACTTCAGCGCCTTGAACTCCCGGAGGGTTAGCCCGACAGGTCGATCGGCGCGGCAGAGCTCCATTTTTCTGAAATCCAAGGAGATCTCGCCGAACTGAGCCACCTGACTAGTCCTCATACCTGACGATCTACCATGTCTAGTTTTGCAGCGCCGTTGGACTCAACACCGCACGTTAAAGTTTGCGCTGGGCGAGATGACCAATTTGTCATCGGTCTGTCACATTCTTGTTAAATCCGTGGCGTTGAAATGTCTCGAGCAGACCGGCTGCACTCGGTGTGAACGAGAACGCATGCATGGCGCGAAGCCCGGCTGGCACATTTCCGCGCACGTAAGTTCGACCCGCCAACGCCAGCAGCGAATACGGGCGTAGGGAGCGTGCGATGACGCTGACTTATTCATGACCTGGCGCTTCCACGCTACTCAGGCAATGCCCAGTGCGGAAGGGGTGCTAGTCGTTATGGAAAACAGAGGGAACGCTTGCTGTAGCGTTGTGACTAGCATCACAGTCTTGACGTTGACTAATAACGATACTAATGGCAAATGGAAAACACGCTGGACCTGGCAACCTCAGTCAATGCCATTCACCTGCGCGACAGGTACAGAAGGAAAGGTACCGGACATGAGTCGCCGTCTCGTAAAGAGATGACCGGTCATCCGTTTTGCGTGCAAAAAAAAGACCCCATCTTCTCGCGAGGAGATCCAGCGGACGCAGTCTTTCAAATCCTGGAGGGAAGGATTCGTCTAAACATCACCTCAAAGAACGGAAAGGAAGCCACAGTCGCGCTGCTAGGTCCAGGAGACTTTCTTGGAGAAGAGGCGATCCGCTCACCCGGTCTGTCGCGAAGATACGCGGCGATAGCACTTATTGAGTCGAGACTGCTTCGTCACGAACGCGCCCACATGATCCGGATGCTGAACCAGGGTCTCGCATTCTGCGAGGACTTCCGGAACTTCCTGCTCGCGCGAAATGCCCGAGTTCAAGATGACTTGGCCGATCGGATCTTCAACTCCGCGGAGAAGCGTCTTGCGCGCGTTCTTCTATTGTTGGGCAGCAACGCCAAAAATGGGAACGGCACCATTCAGATTCCCAGAATCAGCCAGGAAGTCTTGGCGTCCATCATCGGGGCAACCCGCCCGCGAGTGAACATGCTCATGAACCGCTTCAAGAGGCTAGGAGTTATTCGTGACGGACGAGAGCTACAGATCAACGGTTCCCTTCTAAGTGGTTTGCTGCTCGATTAGCGACAAAAAGTTGTACGTTGTCTTTATATTGTCAAAACTCCACAAAGTGTCTCCTGCGAGACAGATTTCTGGTTTTTCTGATGGCACAATCGCGCCCTTGCTTCGTGGGTTCTGGGTTAGTCGCTGCGTCGGGGAATCGGGTGCTATTCATTGCGGTACCTGCCCCTAATGATGGGCACCGCAGTCTACCCGCCTAGGCGCCTTCTTTCGCATCCAGCATTACCACTTAACGGTCTTTGGAGGAATTACTGTGCTTCAAAAGGCATTGGTATGGACACTGGCTGCGGTGACGATGGCGGGTTCTCTCTGCTACGGCCAAAATGACCGTGCGGCACGTGTTCGGGCGATCCGGAACAGTGTGGCGGAAGGAAAGGCGTCGTTCGATCAACTGCCACTCGGCCTTCAGAAGGCCTTGCCTGCCTCTGCTCGACTGCCGCATTCCGCGTCGGTAATGGATCGTTTCGTCGCGGCGGCTTCAAACAGCACCGTGGACGAACCGACAGAAGGGGGCGGATTTAAGGACGACAATCCGTTCTCTGTGCGGGTGAACGATCCTCGTCGCGATCTGGCCTTCTCACCTTTTGCCGAGTACACACAGAGCACAACTTCGACTGCGCGATGCGGCAGGCAAGTGGTCGTAGGGTTCAATGACTCGGGCTCGATTTTGAGCACGTTATTCAGTGGAAAGGGTGGCGTCAGTTTTAGCGGTGTCGCCGTCTCAGATGACGAGGGTGAGTCGTTCCGGGATTTGGGTGCAGTGCCGCCGGGACCTGATCCGTCGAGCTTCCTGTTGGGAGAGCCGTCGGTCGCGTGTTCAGACCCAGATACGTTTTACTATGTCCAGACGTTTACGAATACGGATTAGTTCGGATTCCTGAGCGAAGGGCTCGCGCTCTCCAAATCAGCGGATGGGGGAAATACCTGGAGCGACCCGGTGCATGTGGCGGGTCCTCTGTCGGGGAGCGATGCGATCGACGATGGAAGGATCGCCGTTGATCCCTCCGACCACAAGAAGATCTACCTTTCGTATCGGCACCTCTCCTTTGGGGGAGGAGCTAGTTGTTCCGCGTTGCAATCGACGATCGAGGTCGTCGCTTCCGTGGATGGCGGGCAGACTTTTGGCGCTCCGATTGTGATCGACCAGCAGTGTTTCGCGACTAGTTTCCTTCTTCATGTTGGTTCCCGAATTGCCGTTTCTTCGAAGGGCATTGTGTTCGTCGCATCGCAGCTGTATACGCTGTTTCCCGGTCTCTTCGCGCAGGCGGTGCAGGTCAACAGTATGTCGTCGAATGGAGTGGTGTCTCCCGCGGTCACGGTGGCCACCATTGTTCAGGGCGGGACCGACATTACGGAAGCGGCTTTCGGGTTTGGCGTGGGTTCACTCACCGAATACACGGTACAGGGTGGATTCCGGAATCTCCGCGGATTTGACCTGGCGGTAGATCGCTCCGGCAAGAAGACGGATGGCGCGGTTTATGTCGTCTGGGACGATGGCCGCGTCAAGAGCATTGCGGAGTTTGAGTCAGAAGAAACAGGGATTGATGGTACCTACGAGTTCAGCGACATTTTCTTGAGCCGATCGCTAGATGGGGGACAGACTTTTTCTGCGGCTGCCAAGCTAAATTCGGATTTTCAGCCGGTGAACGGCCGAGGATTCGACCATTATCAACCGACCGCTGCCGTCGACCGCGCGGGGACGGTCGCCGTTTGCTGGTATGACCGTCGGAATGATCCGCTGAACTTCCAGTTCGAGCGCTTCTGCGCTGAATCGACAAACACGGGAAACACATGGGCGGAGTTTCGTGTCCGTGGGAGTCAATCCGTGCCCAGCCGCGGACAGGACCTGCTCTTGCCCCGGGACGAGATGGGCCAGTATGACGGTGTAACCACCGACTTTCTTGGTCACTCTCACGGATTTCTTGACGCATTTCAATGGATGAGCTCGGGCATGAACCCTGATGTGAGAATCCACAAGTTCTAGCGCGTCTCTGCCCATGAGGCATCGCCGCTGACCAACAACCAAGTGATTGGAGGACTTATGCAAGTTGGAGTGAAAGTTTGGGCCGTTGCAGCGTATACGATCGGGTTCTTTGTTGTTTCCAGTTCGGCGCAAGACCAGACGAGTCCCGCGCGGATGGATGCGATTCAAAAGCGCCTGACCCAGATATGCCAGGCGTACGACAAACTGCCTCCGCGGCATCAGGCGCTGCTCGATGGCTATTCGCAGGTAATTCACTTGGCCAAGGTTTTCAATCAGGCCGCGCCGCGCATCATGAACACGAGGCGATCGGCAAGGCCGATGACAGACCTGGAACGGAACCGTGCGATCGGGGGGGAACCCCGACTTGCCAGTGTCAATGATCCGTCGACCGATCTGGACTTCAGCGGTTTTGACGGCATCACTCAGAGTGAGACGTCCACCGCGATGTGCGGTAACCAGGTAGTGGTTGGGTTCAATGATTCCGGCAGCGAATTGCAAACCTTGTTCTCTGGCCCTGGCGGATTGAGTTTCAGCGGCGCTGCCGTTTCGAGCGACCGCGGTGCAACATTCAAGGACATCGGATTTGTGAATCCCGGCTCCAACTTCACCAACTTCGTCATTGGCGATCCAGTCCTCATGTGCACTAATTCAAGCACCTTCTACTACACGCAATTGTTCAGCCTGGGGGACTTCACCGCCCCGTTGACCGGGATTGCGATTTCGAAATCGACCGACGGCGGTAACCGGTGGGGCGATCCGATTGCAGCTGTGGCGAAGAACGCGAGTTCGTTCTCAGCGCCCGGCCACTTCCTCGACAAGAATTGGAGCGCGATCGACCCCTCGAATCCGTTGCGCGTTTTTGTTTCCTATACCGACTTCGATTCGAGCGGAACAAGTGCGACTTGCGGAACCCAGCCGCGCGCGGCGATCGAAATGGTCGTCTCAACCGATGGTGGACAAGCGTTCGGGAACTCCATCGTGGTTGATGAGCAGTGCGGCAACGACGCGGTGCAGGCCTCTCACGTTGCAATCTCGTCGAAGGGCACCGCTTACATTGCATGGGAACGGTTCACCACGACAGCCACCGAACTGAGGGTTGCCACCTTTACGTCTGCCGGCAAACTCATGCCGTCTGTGCTTGTGGATCAGCGCGTTCTCGGAGGCGATGTGTTTCTGAGCGGAGAAATCGGAGCTCGCGTGGAGCAAGACCTGCAGGGTGAGTTTCGTGACTTAGTCGCGCACGATCTGGCGGTGGATCATTCAGGCAATCGTAATGACGGTACCGTGTATCTAGTCTGGGACGATGGCCGGAACAAGTCAATCTCTGACATTGCCGCTGTTGAATCGGTGAATCAGAATGCTCCCTTCATCACGGGAGGCGCGTATTCCTTCACCGATATTTTCATCAGTCGCTCAACAGATGGTGCGAGCTTCACGGGTGCGACCCAAGTCAATCGGGATAGGCAACCAGTCCATGGCCGGTCCGGGCACGATCACTTCCAGCCGGC
>Ga0210406_10003235_pt1 | contig 18006 bp, 18 predicted proteins | sample IncBWC30MmetaG_FD_155454 | JGI IMG/M metagenome (GOLD analysis project Ga0210406, IMG submission 155454) | Forest soil microbial communities from Barre Woods Harvard Forest LTER site, Petersham, Massachusetts, United States - Inc-BW-C-30-M | ecosystem: Environmental > Terrestrial > Soil >... | reverse complement strand
AGCGGCTTGGGTCGTTCACCCAGAACGCCATCGAACCTAGACACCGCTTGCCGATATTCTTCGGAGCTAGGGAGCGGGCCGGTGTACGGCTCAAATTCAGGGACGCTTAAATCCCACTGGTACGCGAACACATCGACCGGATCGCGCCCGTTGCACTCAGTATTGAAGGGGCACCAAAGGTGCAGCCAAGGCCCCGGCGCGCCTTCGACAATGTCGATTTTGACGTGATCAAGCGAGTTCTGCCAAATTGGTTTGCGCACACGTTCGATGCCCCACGCTGCGGCTTCTTTGATCGAGATCATCAGATCAGCTCCTTCTCTTGTTCGTCCCAGACAGGGAAATCTTGAAGCGCTTCGAGTTGGCGCGCTTCGGCTTTGGCCGGGCACATCAGAGCACCAGGGCAGAACCAACACCACGAGCCGACCGCGAAGGGGCCGGGACGCCCCTCGAATATTCTGTCTGCGGCGGGCTTCAAGACAGCGTAGCCCCAGAAGATCAGGTCGCCCGCCGGGATGTCCCAGCCTCGGATGTGCTCGCCCTCGGAATTCGGTTGCACGATGACGATGCGGACCCGGCGCAGACGCTTGCGGAGCGCGGGGATGAGCGTGAGATAGACACCGAGCGCGTAGAACGTCGCCTGCGGGTTCTCAACCGGAGACACGAACTTGCCGCGCCCGTTTTTGTAATCGACCACAATCAGGCAATCGCCGACGATCGCCCAGAAGTCGGCAGTCCCGAACACCGGCTCCGGGGGTTGGCCGGGAGCCCACAAGGGTGCGAGATCGAGGTGGCTTTCGATCCCGTAACGGCTCGCTTGTCGCTTTATGTTTTGCACGTAGGTCACATAAACAGACACGGCAAGCATGAGTTCAGTTGTCACGTCGTAGACGACGCCCCCCAGCACGATATGAAGCGGCGGCAGGAAATTCGGGTCGCGCAGACATTGTTCGCCGAGCCAGTGGGCGATCGTGCCGATCCGGGCGGCTTCGCCCACAGCTCTCGGCGGACAAGTCAACGCAAGCGCTGGCGCGCTCTCGCAGTTCAACCAGATCGACGAACCCGACGCGCTCAGCCTGGCGTGCGCCGACTGCCGCTCGTTGAGAAAGACCGTGTCTGCACGGCCTCTGCGCCCTGCCACTGAGGCGACCACATCGCGCATCCGCCAGGCCCCTTTAGACCGCGAGCCCGTGGTCGTTGATGAACGACTGCAAGACAGGCCGGTCCTTCTCCAAAGCCTTCGAGACGTACTGCACACCGAGCTTGTCGCGCAGCGGCACCAGCAGCGGCTTGAACTTATCGGGCTGATCGTGCGCCGCGTCGGTGATGAGCTGGATTTGCTCGGCGAGGGTCAACAGCTCCGCCGGGCCGTTCGCCGGGGGCGCTTGCGCCTCTGTCTCTGTCTGCGGCGGCGGCTCCGCGCCGTTGCCGTTGGTCTTGGGCTTGTTGGTCGAACCCCTCGGGCGGCCAGTTCTCTTGGGTGCAGCTAGTGTGATCTCGTCGGTTGCCGCTGAGTGAGGTCCAGACAGAACCTCGACTGGCGGCGGCTTTGGCGCATCGGGATCGGGTTCAGGATCAGTGAAACCGCCCGCCTCGATGAACCCTTCGAGGTAAGGCGTGGCGATGCGCATGAGTTGGCGACGCCAATCGTTTTCGTCTTCGCCGGTAATCGTGATCGAGATAGGCATAGGTTTCAAGGCTCCACTGGCAGCGGCGGAAACGCACTATCCCCTCGGGTCGCAGCCGTCGCTGTCTGCTCACCGTCAATGAGGAAACTGATGTCGCGGATTTTACGCGCGCAGATGTCGGCGATCCGGTCGTCAATCGTGCCTGGGATCGAGACCAGCCGCGCCAAGACACGCTCTGTCTGCCCGAACCTGTCGCAGCGCGAGATCGGCTGGCGGTTGTTCTCCGGCACCGGGTCGGGCTCGACAATGATGACGTTGTGCGACCGGGTGAGGGTGATGACGTGCCCTCCGGCGGCCATCTGAACGATGATGACGCGCGGCTCGGCCTGTGTCTGGAAAAGGTCGATCGCGGCGGTGCGGCTTCCTTGCGGGGTCGCTCCAACAATCACCAGGGGCCGGAAAGCCTTGAGCCGGGCGTGCAGCCCGGAAATCACATCGAGGTGCCAGGCGAACACGACGATTTTCTCGTCGTGTCTAGCGGCGAGGTCGTTCTCGACGAGCTGGGCGACGCCCTCGACCTTCGCCACGCCGACTTCGTGTCTGAGCCGAGAGAACTCACCCATCTGGTTGCGCGCTTCGCGCAGGAATTCGTCGTCGTTGATGATGCCCTTGTCGTGTTGAAACGCGAGTTCGTGCAAGAGCGGCGCAGCGCTCGGCCTGAACCCCTTGGGCAAGACCATATCGGGCAGCGGGTAAGTCGCCACCAGCGGCTCGACGTAGCCGCGCGAGCCGAACGCCTGTTTCTTGGTGACGCGCTTGATGAAGGGCTTGATCCTGGCGCGCAGCTCGGCGGCGTTCTTGTTGCCAGACACGCGCCAGCCATCGGGGGCGTGAACGCCATAGGTGTAGCGTTGCAAGAACGTGTATTCGTCCATCGGCTGGCCCGTGTTAGTGCGGATCAGCTCGGGGGCGAGCGCGCGAAGGTGGGTGTAAAGCTCGCCAGCGTGGTTGGGGGTCGGCGATCCCGTCAGCGCGTAGACATGGGTGGCGCGTGAAACGAAGCTGTCTGCGCCGCCCTTCGCCTCGATCCCGTAGACCTGGACCGCGCGGCCGCTCGTCGAATTCTTGAGCGCATGGGCTTCGTCCAGCAGCATCACGTCGAACACCTCGCCGCCTCTCACCATCATGCCGATGTCTTTGCGCAACGAGGCGAGCGCATACGATACGACGAACACGCCAGCCCCCGGACGCAGGTCGCTCGCGCCGCGCACGATCACGATCGGCAGGCCGAGCGTGCTCCACGCCAGGAAATGTCTGCGCCAGACTTCGAGCGCGATGGCTGGGCACAGCACGAGCACTCTCTGCGCGTTCAATTTATCGCAGACAGCCACGCCGATCGGGGTCTTGCCGATGCCGGGGTCGCCCGCCAGACAGCGGCGCGAGACACCGGCCAGCCAATCGAGGCACTCGGTCTGATAGGGTTCGAGTTCGAGGTCAGGGCTCACGCGCTCGAAAAAGTCGGCGTCTCTTTTTCCACCGTCACCTCCCGAACTGTCGTCAGGCGTTGCCAAGCGTAATGGGCGATCAAAATCGCGTCGGCGCGCCCGTGGTGTTTTTTGAGGGGTATGTCTGCTTGAGGGTATAGACGCCGACAAACAAGACGCGACGCGTCCTTGGGCGAGCTGGGTGTGATCTTGAAGTGCTTTTTCCACACCGATGGCGATACCAGCTCGTAGCGAAACCTCAGCGCCTGGATCACTCCCATCGCTTGCCCGAACGTCTTGCCGAATTTGAACGTGGAGGCGACGCCCTGCCCAGGACGCGAGAACGCGTGCTCGATAGACACCATGTCTGGCCCACGTTCCTTGAGGATATTGGCGAATGCGACACCGTCGAACTCGCCGCCGATCAGCGGCGCGTCGAACACCGCGAGGCGATCGGCAAGCCGTCCGGCGTCGGGCCACACGAAGGCGACCGCGCCGCTAAGCCCTGTGTCCACGCCGCAGCATTGCATGAGGCCCGCGCCTCCCTTTCTTGAGGTGTTTTTGTTAGAGGTTTTTGTTGGTTGACTTGAATGTGAACAGACAGCGGAACACCATCGCTGTCAAGCAGGCGACTAGGTATTTTTGCCGGGTCGCACACCCGCTAACAGTTATGTTAGACCCACAAAAATGTGGATTGACGACCTGCTGTTGCCGTCCAAGCCATTGATTGTATTAGCCTAAGAAGTTATCCACAGACTTCCGCCACAGGCGTCATGAAATTAAATTGATCGAATAGTTATGGCACGTTCGTCACTGCATGTCGTTGAACGGTGTCAGATACAACGAGTTTTCATATCGTGTCATCGCACGTCGTCATGGCAGACAAAACAATCTTGCACAAAAAATAGTGCTTAAAAACATTCTAAATTTGTTCTGAAGCATTGACAGTGGCTGTCACTCTATGACAAAGAGGACAAACCCAACAAAGGGAAAGGAAGTGCGACAGTGGCCAGGAAACGACTTGCGTCAGGCGCGGAGGGCGCGCCGACCGTGGAAATAGGACGGCAAGACTTCGGTCGGCGATTACAACAGTTGCTCGATCAAAAAGGTATGAACTACAGCGATCTAGCCCGCGCGGTATGGGGCAAGACGACGACAAAAAGCGGCTACGAAGTCGCCAAGAACCGCGACCGGATCAGTGTCTATGTCGCCGGTAAGGCGTTTCCTGACCCGCGCAACCTGAAAAAGATCGCCGACACACTTGGCGTCGAAATTGCCGACATCGCGCCCGAACACGTTGGCGACGCGATGATCGACCAACAAAACCCGACCTACTCGATCACCAAGGTCCAAGGCGAAAGCGACAAGGTTTTCCTGCGTGTCAACAAGCTAGTGCCTGAACAAGTCGCAGCGAAAATCATGTTCCTATTGGCCACCAACTACGACGTGCTGATCGAAAACGCAGTCGGCCAAACCCTCGTCGTGGAAGCCAAGACAGCGGAGCCCAAGACAGATGACAGGAAACACGTCGTGGCTGACCGACCACGAGGCGGGCGCACTCGTTCGTAAGTCGGCGCAGACAATCGCGCGCTGGCGCAAAAGCGCGGGCCTTCGCTTTCTCAAAGGCCGTCCCACCCTCATCGAACTCACTGATTTCCTGAACTTCCTAGAGGCGAACAAATTATGCGTGGTAAAAAACTCTATGACGGCAAGCCCTACAAACTCGCCCTCAACCGCGAGGGATATTACGAACTCCGCTGGACCGGCGCAGACGGCAAAACGAAACAACGCTCGACTTCGGAACGTGATCTCGACGCGGCGCGCGTTGCGGCGGACGAAATGTGGCGCGACCTCAACCGGATAATCGCCATCGACGGCAAGCCTAGTGTGGGCGAGATCGCCGCGCGCTACCTCCAAGACTGCGAAAGCGAGCGTAAAACGACCGGCCAGCACAATGCGCTCAAACCCGTGCTGAGAGCTTTTGGCGGGCGCTCGGATCACCCTCTCAAGAGGTTCGATCTCGTGGACTATGCCGCCGAGCGGCGCAGACAGGGCGTCAAGGACGCCACGATCCGGCGCGAGCTGGGCGCGCTCCGCGCAGCTCTGAGGTTTGGCGTCGAACACGAGATGATCACGGCCGCCGACCTGCCGCGCTTTAAATTGCCGCCGTCGTCGCCGCCGCGCAACAACTCGGCGACGGTCGATGAAGTCAGCGAGCTATGGGCGCTGGCGCTGTCTGCGAGCCCGCCAGAGGGCCAGGGCGACCTGAAGCCGATCACCCTGTTCGCCACCATCGCCATCGCTGTCGGCGCGCGCCGGGGGGCCGTGCTCGAACTCCCCTGGGGTCAGATCAACTGGAACGGCGCGGGCGGTCGGGTGATGCTCAACTTCGCCTCCGACAAGCCGTCCGCCAACCGGAACAAGCGCCGCAGCCACGTTCCCGCGCCCAAAATATTGGAGCCGGTCTTGCGCCGAGCCTTCCGCGAAGCGCTCGATCGAGCCGGTTTAAGGGGTCCGTTGCCCTTAAAAACTCCCGAAATACTCCGCGACCTGTGCGTCTGCGGCGTCGTGAGCATCCGCGATCAATGGCGAAACCTAGTAAAAAAGTCGAAGAAACCCGACTTAAATATTCATGACCTGCGTCATACGTGGGCGACAAACCACATTAAAGCCGGTGTCAGTCCTGTGGAAATAGCCCAATGGCTGCAAGATGACATTAAAACCGTCATGTCCACCTATGTACACCTGAAGCCAGACTATTTGACCGAGGCTGCGGATAAGATTGATATATCAGGGGGTTAACCTGAATTTCTAATTTTTGGCCCTCGTTTCACCCCCCGCTCTCCCTCTTATACCCTTAAGGGTATATTATATATAAAACGCGAGCCTCACGCACGTAGGCACGCATAGGCGCTACGTGCGTGCCTACGTGCGTGAAGGGCTCGCTTTTTTTATAAGGTTTACCCCCCCCCCCCTATGAAGGAAACGGGCTTGGGTCTGTCGGATATGCGCGAAGCCCCGAAACGGGCTTGGGGCTGTCGGATATGCCAGAAGCCCCGCCCCACCGGAGGAGTTCGGGCCAGCCCCCGGCGCGGGTCGGGCGGGGCGGCCCGGCCCGGCCCGGCCCGGCCCTGGCCCGGCGGCGCTCGCGCTCCGGCCCGACCCGGCGGCGCTGGCGGTGTCTAGGCGCTGGCGGTGTCTGCGCCGCGCCCGCCAGGACGAGCGGGGACGAGCGTCAGGGGAGCGGGACGAGCGCCAGGGACGAGCCGCCAGGGACGAGCCGCCAGGGACGAGCGCCAGGGACGAGCCGCCAGGGACGAGCCGCCAGGGACGAGCGCCAGGGACGAGCGCCAGGGACGAGCCGCCAGGGACGAGCGCCAGGGACGAGCGCCAAGCGCCAGAAACGGCCCACCAGCGGCTTTGCGGCGCGCCGCGCTATGGTGACGGCGCAAAAAGAAAAGGGCCACTCAGTGGCCCTTTAAATCGATCCTAGCGGTATTTCAGAGTTTGCGTGTTCTTTTGCGCCGTCTTTTATCTAGCCAAATATGGATTAAATCGGTCCATGTGGCATAGTACATGTTTTCGCGTATTTTCGGCTCATCAGGACGCGCGGCCTGAAGCCAAGCCAACAGAACAATTCCGACAAACACTGCGAGTGCTATTCCAGCAAGGTGTAACATTTTAGGCCGCCTTTCCCTGAAGCGCCGCGCGGTCGCTGGCGTTTAGAACCGTCACCAATTCATGCAAGCCCGCCGTGGCGATTTGGGCTAGATCATCCACGAAAGTTACATTTTTGCCAAATGAGCGTTTGATTAGCTCGCGGACCGTGTCGCTAACGTAATTATGTGCGCCGATCATCATTGCTAGACAGACAATTTCCACGCCAAGCTTGGCGTAGAAATCGCGGCACGCTTTCATGCTTTCCGGCGAATGGTTGTCCGCGCCATCGGTCAAGACGAGCAAAATTCGCCTTGTGGCGTTGCGCTCGTTTACGAGCCTTCGCGCCATTTCCTTCACCGCTGGCATGGTTGCCGTTCCGCCGCTCGGTATGGAGGCGAGCGCCGCCGTCTTGCCGCGCGCATCTTGTGTCCACCCTGCTTTCATTTCCTTGCAGAAACCAAGCCGCACGCGGCAAGCGCCATCTTCGCGCGGTGACATCTGATAGTAACCTGCTATCTCAAAATGAACGCCAGCGGCTTTGAGCGCATCGCCAAGGTGCAACGCCAGCGCCGCCGCAGCATGAGCGCGCGCGCCGCGCATCGAAGACGACATATCGACCAAGAGCGAAACCGCCGCTTGCACGCCGGTTTCATCGTGACGGCGCGAAAAGACGTTCTGTGAACCGGCGCGCATCTGCGCCGACAAACGCATGTCCATTCTGCCTGTCGTTTGGCGACGATCGCGGCCAACGCGTTCGGGCGATTTCACCGCTAATGTGACATCGCGCCTAAGCTTCGCTGGCGCAGACAGCGCCGCGCGTACCGCGTCAATCATGTACGCGTTTTCAACCGGGATGTTTTCGCGAAAACCATCGATCGCGGAGAAAAAATCTTGCGCTTTTTGGTTGGCGGCTTCCGCTTGCGCGCCGCTCATGCCTTCGCGGCGCGAAGCATTGTCTGCAACATCGTCAAGCTTGGCGTCCGGCGCGTTTTGTTGCATGTCGGTTAGATCGATAGGCGCGTGGCCTTCGCCCGTTCCACCTTGCACGCTATCACCGCCAGCGCCGCCTTTGCCTTCGCCTTCGCCTTCGCTCGGCTTGCCTTCGCCTTCGCTCGGCTTGCCTTCGCCTTCGCTCGGCTTGCCTTCGCTCGGTTTGTCGCCAGCGCCTTCGCCAGCGCCTTCGCCCTTGTCGCCTTCGTCGCCAGCGGCTTTAGAAGGCTCGCCAGCGGCTTTGTCGCCTTCGCCCTTCTCACTGTCTGGCTTTTTGGGGAAAGCGCCGCTGGCGTCGTTGCTAGGCGTTGGCGCGCCAGGATTAACCATGTCGCCAGCTTGCGGCTTGCCTTCGCCCTTGCCTTCGCCTTCGCCTTCGCCTCCGCCCTTGCCTTCGCCTCCGCCCTTGCCTTCGCCTTTGCTCGGCTGCGGCTGCGGCTGCGGCTGCGGCTGCGGCTGCATTGTTTGGGCAAGCGCCGTTAGATCGCGCGCCAGGATCAAAACATCCAATGTGCTGCGCAACGCGCCAAAACGCGCCAGCGCTAGATCGATGACAGGAAGCCAATGCGCTGGCACTTCCGCGCGCCAGTCGCGCGGAAAATCGGCAAGCCGATATTTCAATTTCTCGACAAAAATGATGTTGCCAAGAGTGAAGGCGAAATTGTGCTCATCGTCCAAACGATACGGCGTTTGAGCGCTCGCCTTCGCCACAACATGGTTAGTCAATATTTCCAACAGCGTTGCGGCCTCCGCAACGGCTGGCAAGCCGCGCTTGGCTTTCATCTCAATGCGGCAATCCTCAAGCGCGTTGCAGAGCGAGTGCAAGCCTTCGATGCTTGATCGCGCGACAACGCCAAAGTCTGTCCACAACGCGTGTAATATTTCATGCACGCCAAACGCCACAAACATGTCAGCTTCGCGCGTCGTCAAACGCGCCGTTGCCGGAATGGCTGGCATACCAAGATGCCAGTATTTCCCACTGCGTCCGACTGCGATGCACGCTGTCTCTGGAAACGGCTTGACGGTCCAAATCGCGTTTTTGTCACCGCCAGCGGCGATATAGAGCCGCTGGCATGTCTCGCGGATAGCCTCGTACACTTCACCGCCGGTTACCATCTTGCCCATCTCAATACCCTCTCAATTGCTTGTAAATTGCCGTTAGTTCGGCCATCGGCCTGCGCGCTAGGTCCGCCGCTTTCAGGTGCGGCGCATAGTCGCGTATCATGCGGATTAGCAGTCGTTTTTCAGCGTCCATTTTTCGGCCCTTTCAGATTGACGGCGGTGTGGAGAAATCAGCGGCGGCGCGTGCGTCTTTCTCGTTCAAAAAGTCCGGCCCTTCGCCTTGTGTCTCGACTGGCGCAACCGGCGCGACCGGCAAGCCGTTATTTTCGCGGATTGCATCGATCGTCTTGTGGCCAGTTTCCAGTGTCGCGCGTTCTAGCTCGCGCAACTTTTCGCTGTCTGCGGCGTCACAGCCTTGCAAGACCGAAATTTTGAACGCGTACTTTGAGCCAAAGCCGCTCATTACGGCGCGCGCCCATGCCAGCAAGCGCCGCGTCGTCACTGGCGCTGTCAAAGTCCCGCCATTGGCCTCATTGCGCGTCTTCGTCGCATATTCGACCAAGTATTTCGACGCTTCGCGATGCAATCCCGTTTGCGTCGAAATCGCGTCAATCTCTTTTGCTTCCGGCAAATAATCGACTGCGAAGCGCCACGCGAACCGATCGCCAAACGCTAGATTGACTGGCGCAGTGTCGATATACCTTCCAGTCGCATCGCCGGTTAGATCGGTGTTGTCGGCTGCGATGACGAACAAATCCGGCGCGGCGTGAACCACTTCGCCGGTGTCTAAAACCAAGCGCCGCGTGTCTAGCGCCGTCTGCAACACCGCCAGTGATCCCGATCGCAACAGCGTCGGTTCGTCCAATAACAAGACCATGCCAGGAACGCGAAACGCCCTAGTCAAGTTTCCATCGTGCCAATCAATGCCGCCGCTTTCGCTCGGATAGCGCCCGCCCTTCAAGTCTGCTGGTTCCGTTGTGCGATCAAACGCAATGCGCATGAACGGCCTACCAGTCCGCGCCGCGTATTGCATGGCTGCGGAAGTTTTTCCGGTTCCGGCTGCGCCGTACAAAAGTACGTTTTGGCGTTTGCTGTCGGCGGCGCTCAATACCGCCGCTAATTCTGGCGTCCAAATGAAATCAGGATCAATCGGCTCGGTTAGCGCGCTCGAATAAACCGCGATGCGCGCGCCGTCCAAAGCCGCTTTGAAGTCTTTTCCGCCTTCGCTCTTGCTAAAGCCAAACACCGCACGCGCGTTCTTTTCGCCAGTCTTCGTTGACACGCCAGCGGCGGCAACGCTCAATGCGCTTGTCTCGACAAGCTTAACCGTCTCGCGAACAATCTCGACAGGTTTCGACGCGGCTTGCGCCAGCGGCGCGACCAAGGCGCGCAACTCGGCAAGCTTCCGGTCTGCAATCAATCCCTCGACTGGCGACAACGCGTGAACGATCAAGCTTTCGACATCGCGCCCAACAAAGCCGCTATCGGCGCTCGCGACTGGCGCGGCTTCGATTGTCGTCTCGTTCATGCTCTCATCGCCTTCGCTCGTTTTGTTGGCTTCGTCCGTATCGAGCGCCTGAAATTTGGCGCGCGGCATACGGACGCTAACACTGGCGTTTGTCACTATGCTCAAAGCATCTATGCCCAACGCATCGCACGCGTTGAATATTTCATCCATGCTCAAAGTACCTGAGTGGAAAGAGCCAAAGTCAACGCCAAGTTGTTCCGCGCGTTCAACGCGCCATATTTGCCAGTCGCGATGCGACGTTATTGCGCTCTTTATGGCCGCTCGCGCCGCGTTGCCATATCGTTGGCCTCTGTTGTTCACGATACCCATTTGCTTTACTTCCTCGTTTTCGTTGGCTTTTGTCGCCTTAACACCATGTCAAAAGCAACAGTCTATGACATAAGCCAACGAAGCAGACAAAACAAGCAAAAATTGACGTTTCCGCGCGCTTCTCGCCATGCAAACTTTACAGGCATGTCAGAAACTCAATTTTCAGCGCTCGATTGGAAGCCAGGAAAGCGCCGCAGAACCTACGTGCGCAAGCTGCGCAGTGGAGGGCAGAAACAAGCGCCGCCTGCCTTCCTTGCCATGTCTGGGAGCGTTGCGGGTATCGGTTCCGGCAAGCATCGCATCTGTGGCGCTCTCAGACGCGATGGCGCGCCGTGCCGATCGATCGCAATGAACGGTTGCGACACTTGCCGCTTGCACGGCGGCGCTTCCTACACGGCGCGCCATGTTCGGCCCTATGTTCGCAAAGACGGCGTAGTCACGGTTCCGCGATGCGAAAGCCCATAATCAAAAGCCACAAGAAAACTTATGGCGCGCGCAAACCGCCTCCCCAAAAAAGTTGTCTGCCCTTGTCTGTTGACGTTGTAGACACGCCAACGCCGCAGACAACGGCGCGTCTAGACAAGGCAGAAACTATAGAATTAGCTAAGGAAACGTTGCGCCAAATCTGTGTTGCACCTGACGCGCCAAGCAACGCCAAGGCAACGGCCGCCAGAACCTTACTAGAGCTTGTCGGGGCGCTCGGTAGACACGCAGACCCAAGCTCAATGAATACTATTCCGGCCTCGGAAATGTCCCTCGAACAACTTGAGGCCCGGATTGCCTCGCTCGTAAGCCATTGATATTGTTGTAGACAGCCTTTCCCCGTCTAGGGAATGTGTCTAGGCGTTGCTTGGCTTCGACTGGCGGGAGGGCCAAACCGCCCCCCACCCCCGGCGATCCGGGGCGTCCGCGCGTGCGCACCGTTGCGGATGATATTTCTATATTTTTAACTTTTGAGTATTTGGGTTTTTAACTTTTGGCGCTGGCCGCGTCGTCGTCGAGATGCCCGGAAATGCTGGGCTCTCCGAGAGTTTTCTGCAAGCATGGTTGGGCCGCAGAAGGCCGCAAAGGGGGCGCAAGGACTATGGGCGAGGAAGTTCAGGCAAGCTCAACCCCTGCGATTGACGACATCACAGCCAAGCCAAAAACCAAACACGACGCCCCCAGCAAACAACCCAAGCCCAAGCGCGAAACACATCGTGCTTAAACTCACTTCGTCTGCGGCGGCAGGTTGATGATGACCGGCGGCGGCGCTGGCGTCTGGCCTATTTTGAAGCCAACGAAGCCCGCGATCGCGCTGACGATCGCCGCAGTCGCGGCCACGAGAAGGGCGATGTTGCGCGGGTGCTCCCAGATGTCCTGCTTGCGCCGCAGATTGAGGTCCGCCACCAGCAGCTCCTGTCTCAACTGTTTCTCTTCGTCATCCGTCATACCACATATAGGGCGCGGCGCGATTGACGGAAGGTTAACAGGAGAGTGGGGGCCTCGCAGCCCCCGTGGGCCAGATGCTTGCCTTTCGCGCCATGCTCGCCCGGTGAGCCTAGGGAGCGATACTCGCTCCTTGCGCGAACCGGGTCCGCATGGCCCCAATGCTAGCACACGGGCGTAGGGCGAGGAAACGCGAGCGGAAGCAAGGGCGTGTAATTCCGCCAATGGGAAAGTGGGGGCCTCGCAGCCCCCGTGGGCCAGATGCTTGCCTTTCGCGCCATGCTCGCCGGGTGGATGCGTGATAGCAACAACCCCACCGGGTCCGCATGGCCCCAACACTAGCACACGGGCGTAGGGCGAGGAAGTTCAGGCAAGTCCTGGCCGCTTGCGGGATTTTGTTGGCCGTTGTAGGTTTTGCCGCCGTTGAATGGCCGCTCGGCATGGTCGCGACCTCACCCGAGCCTCGCGCATGGCGATCGAGCGGCCCGCTAAACTCTACGATTTCGGCAGCGTCCAAGTTGCGCCCGCCTACGAAATCGACCGGCAGTTCGACAATCACAAGCGCTCGATCGACGCCATCATCAAGCAACTGTCGAAAGTCTTGCGCGCCGATGGAAAGCTCAACAACGATCTTCTCACGCCCGAGAGTTTTCCCCCGAATATCCTAGAGAAAATCCATGCCGCGGCCTTGAGCGACGCGCTGCGCGCGCATGAAGCGACGGCGGTGATGCTGAACGAAGTGATGGCGCGCCAGAAGGCGATCGAAGCGTCTGCCAAAGAGCTGCGTGCGCTGATCCAGAAGAACTTGGGTGACAATCAGGCGACGCGGGCCTTGGGCGCAGAGGTTCAGGCAAGCCACGTCGAGATGAAGACCGCCGTCGTGTCTACGCAGGGCGAAGCCCGAGACATGCTCGACGACGCCTTCAACGCCCAGAACGAAGTCTTGAGACAGGCCGCCGTCGCCGAAGACTGGGCCAACGTGTCGATCGCCTGGGCCGAGCACATGCCCGACACGATCCCCCCGAACATCCTGGCGACCAACGCCATCACGGGCGAGCACTGGTCGAGCCGCTGGTGGGCGATGAAGTCAGCCAACGCCTTCGGGATGATGGCGATGCTCTATTGCGGCGCGAGCGATGTCCCGCCGATGGAGACATTGATTGGCGATCCGCTGACGCCCGGCTGTCTCTACTTCGACACCAACACCAACACCATGCAGGTCTGGAACGGTTCAGGCTGGCAACCGTTCACCATCCCGCAGAAAGCGTTCACCGCCAGCCTCTACTATCTCGCCAGCGACAGCCAGCGCTTCTTTTCGTTGACGACGCCGGACCTCTACAACAACACCTTCACCATCAACGCCCAAGACCCGGAAGGGATCGAGTGCTACGTCAACGGCGCGCGGCTCACGCCGGACAACAATCCCGGCATGATCACCGGCGATTTCTTCGTCAGCGTCACGAACTCGCAGATCACCCTGGCGCAGACATTGCCAGCGGGCGCGATCGTCGCGATCGATGTCTTGCAGACAGCCTCGCAGCTCGCGCCTGGCGCGGTTGCGATCATGCCGATCACCAACATCAACACCCCGCCCGGCTTCCAGGACGGAACCCGAACCGGTTTCCAGTTGACGGTGAAGTCGGACGGGACACACCCGAACCTGGCCGGGCCTGAAGAGCTTCTGGTTTCGATTGACGGCGTCATTCAGGAAGCGGGCCTTCAGTACACCGTGAGCGGAGACAGCATCATCTTCGCCCAAGCGCCGAGCGCCGACGCCTACGTGTTCATCTCCTGGTTCAAGACGCCGCTCAACAACCCATGACCAAGGCTTTCGACAGCGCCCTGTTCATTCCGCCGAACCCGAACGCGGGCGAGGTGGTCGAGATCGCCGCGCCTGGGCCGCCGCTCAAGACGCAATACGGCAACTATGTCTCCGCGCCGCCCGGCATCTCGGTCGAGGCCAGCGTGCCTGCGGCGACAGCGCCCGGTCAGTCACTTCTGTCTGGGCCTGCGCCTGGCTTCGAGTGGGAGCCCGTCCTTTCGTCGTCGGTTCTGCCGGTGCCGACCGGGGCGAACCAGACTTACGTGTCTGGGCAAAGCTCGCCCTTCGCCATGCAGCTCACGCCTGCGACGCCGCAGGCGAGCGCGCCGCAGCAATTGCTTCTGAGCGGAGGTTCGCTCGGGCCGTTTCCGTGGACGTTGGCGACAGTGCCCCAACTGATGACGGCGGGCAACGCCGTCACGACGACCGTTGGCGGAACTTTCTCCGTCGCAGCCAGCCTCGTCTTCAATCAGAGCGCGACGCTCAGCACGCGCATGGACGGCTCCGATCCGACCAAGAGCGCGATCGACAACTTCACCATCGACGCAGGCACGTTTTGAACAACGCTGAAACATTTCAGCAAAGACAAGAGGCCAGATGAGCCATGCCTAACAGGGTCGCTACGCTTCGCTCTTCGGTGCCGGGCAGCATGCCACAGGCGGCCACGCGCGCGCCGGGCGAGCTGTGGCTCAACTTCGCTGATGCTCACATCGGCTACATCGACGCTTCGCAGACAGCGCAGAAGCTTCTCGCGGTCAGGCTGTTCGTGTCTACCGCGCCTTACGCGACCGGCGATTTCGTTGTCTACGCTGGCGCTCTCTACCAGGCTATCGCGCCGTCTGCGGCGGGCGCGTTCACCGCTTCCAATTGGACGAAAATCGGAACCGCACAAGACTTGTCGCAATACCTGCCGCTGGCGGGCGGAACGCTGACCGGCGCGCTCAATCTCCCGGCGGCGGCCCCGACTGTCGCGACCCAGGCCACGAACAAGAGCTACGTGGACGCGGGCGACGCGGCTGCGACGACGGTGGCGAACACCAAGCTCCCCCTTGCTGGCGGAACATTGACCGGAGCGCTGAACGGAACCACGGCTACGTTCTCCGGCGTCGCCGCCGCCGCCGACCCGCCCGCCCAGGACAGTTCGAGCAAGCTCGTCACGACGAGCTGGTTCAACGGCCACCAGCCCGCCATTAAGGAGAACAGCAACAGGCTCATCAACGGCGACATGCGGATCGATCAAAGAAACAATGGCGCGAGCGGCACGGCGATCAATGGCTATACGGTTGATCGGTGGGCCTATGCAGCATCGCAGACGGCGAAGGGGACATGGCAGCGTGGAGGACTGGCTGCAGCTGGGTCTGTTCTCGCTGGGTTGGGGTTTGGTTATTATTTAGCGTTCACCTCGTCATCAGCTTACGCGTTGTTGGCGACGGATACATTTAATCTTACTCAGCCGGTCGAGGCTGACCTAGTTTCGGACTTCGCGTGGGGATCCGCGAACGCCCAGCCAGTCACGTTGTCGTTTTTGGCGTTCAGCAGTTTGACCGGAACCTTCAGCGGGTCGATCAGAAGTTATCCCGCGCCAGCTACGCGATCTTATCCATTCACCTTCTCTATTCCGGTCGCGAACACTTGGACGAAGATCGCCATTACTATTCCCGGCGATACTGCCGGAACTTGGGTGGTGGGCGGCAACGCCGCTGCGCTTGGCGTTGTCTTCGATCTTGGTTCCGGTGCGAATTTTCGCGGCCCCGCTGGCGCGTGGGCGTCGGCTAGCTACAGCGGCGCGACTGGCGCAGTCAGCGTCGTCGCCGTCAACGGCGCGACCTTCAACCTGACCGGCGTCAAGCTGGAGGTTGGTTCCATCGCCACGCCCTACAACCGACAATCGATGGCCAAGAGTTTGGCCGATTGCCAGCGATATTATCAATTTTCGGGCACACTTATCATGGGCGGATACAGCACCGCAGGCGGGGCATTCTGGGGTGCTTTCCCTTTCATGACCGAGATGCGAGCGACGCCTACGCTCACTTACTTTTCTGGCCCAACTTACGGCAACTCATCTGCTTTAACTACTGGGGCCATCACTACGCGGTCTGCCAATTTTAGCGCGGCTGTAACGACGGGTGGCGGCGCAACTGCTTCATTCGTTGCAGCTTTGAGCGCGGAGCTTTGACTATGACCTATACGCAAGTCTGGGATCATATGAACAACAAGCCTCACGAGAACATCATTCAGCGCGACGAAGACGGCGCGTTCATTCCGTTCGATGAAGCCAACATCGATTACGTGAAATATCTCGCGTGGCTCGACGAGGGCAACGAGCCGACGCCCACCACGCCGCCCGCCACGACGCTGCCGGAAACTGTTCCGGTAGAGAACCGCGTCGCCACGCTTGAAGAGCAGGTCGCCAACCTCGAAGCGATGGTGATCCCTCGGTGAGCGAGACGCTTCAGCGGACTTTGACCGACGCGGATTTCGCTCGCGCCGCGAAGGAACTTGGCGTCGAGGTCGCCGCGATCCGCGCCGTCGCGGAGGTCGAGGCGGCTGGCGCAGGGTTCCTGCCGGACGGCAGGCCCGCCGTCTTGTTTGAAGCGCATATTTTTCGGCAGCACTGCAACGGCAAGCATCACGACATGGTCGATCGCAAGGGCGTGCCCTTGTCGTCGGCGACGTGGAACTCGAAGCTGTACGGCGCGACCGGAGCGAACCAGCACAACCGTCTCGAAGACGCCGCCAAAGCGGATTGGGACGCCGCGCACAAGGCGTGCTCATGGGGCACGTTTCAGATTTTGGGCGCGAACCACAAGGTCTGCGGTTTCGATGACGTGAAGGGGTTCGTGGACGCCATGAACTCGGGCGCGAGCGCGCATCTCGACGCGTTCGTGAAATTCATCAAGGGCAGCAATCTCGACGGCGCGCTGCGCAAGAAAGATTGGAAGACATTTGCGCGCGCCTACAACGGCCCTGGCTACACGCAGAACGCTTACGACCGGAAAATGGCCGACGCCTACGCCCGATGGAAAGCGAAAGGCTGATGCGGCCCGATCTGATCATCACGCTCGCTTTCGGCGTCATCTCTTCAACGGCGATGATCCTCATGGGGATGGAGGTCATCCACAACGAGAAGGTCGTCGATAAGCTTCTGGTGACGATCCCGACCCTTAGCGCGCTGATCGCTGGCTACTGGTTCAACAAGGTTCGCGACAAGGAAGGTCCGAAATGAGCACGCTCGGCATCGTCCTTCTCATCGTTCTGATCATCGTTCTGCTCGGAGGAACCGGGGTTGTCGGGCCAGTGCCCTACGGCTACGGGTTCGGGCGTGGCGGCATCGGCCTCGTCGGCATCCTCTTGATCGTTGTCCTCGTCTTGCTCCTGACGGGGAGACTTTAACGCTCGGGCCAAAGGGGCGGCCCTGTCTGCAACAAAGGAAACTCACTCATGTCTAGGATCAACTTTCCCACTGTCCTTGTCGCCGTCATCGCTGCGGTTGCGCCCGCTCACGCGGCGACCCAGATCACCGTCGATAATATCGGCGCGGTCTTCAACCAAAGTCTCGCGCTTCCCGCGCAGGACACGCCCGGCAGCGGGATCGGGTTCTCGGAATTTTTCGAGTTCTCGCTGCCTACGTCAGAAACCGTGACCGTGTCCGTGTCCGACAGCGCGATCGGCAATCTGCGGATCACGGGCGGATCGTTGTCGCTGAACAACTTCACTTCGAGCGCGCCGGTTTCACCTTTTCAGCCGATCGGCGCTCAAATCGAGAGTTCGGCGATCCTGAACGTCCTCGGCGGACAGGAGGCGACCGTCGCGCCTGACGTGCTCGGCGCGGGCGCTTACTTCGCCGAAGTGTCGGGGATCAGCGGCGGCTCGCCGATCCACATTGCGATCGACGGCACGATCACGGCGGTAACGACGCCCGAGCCCTCGACCTGGGCGATGGCGCTCATCGGCTTTGGCTTCCTCGCTTTGTTCGGGGTTCGCAAGAGGCAGGTTCGCAGCTTCGGGGTGTGATCCGCAACCATCCCCGGAGGAGAGGGGCCGCGCCGTTCTTACCCCCTAGTGGCGGCGCGGTCCCGCCCAATCTTGACCTGAATG
>Ga0210406_10003234_pt1 | contig 18007 bp, 19 predicted proteins | sample IncBWC30MmetaG_FD_155454 | JGI IMG/M metagenome (GOLD analysis project Ga0210406, IMG submission 155454) | Forest soil microbial communities from Barre Woods Harvard Forest LTER site, Petersham, Massachusetts, United States - Inc-BW-C-30-M | ecosystem: Environmental > Terrestrial > Soil >... | reverse complement strand
GCTCGCTAGCCCAAGTAGCCGGACGGGGCACAATCGAATCCTGAGTCACCGCTGGGGCTCCTAGCGGTCCCATGTCGGCCAATGGCTCCCGCGCGATGGCGGTCAAATTCCCAACTTGGGTTTTCTGGAAATTTTTTATCGCAAATCGAGCGGTCAAGCTCTGGCTCTGCCAAACCACCCTTTCGGCACAGGGGGGTAGGTGCCGGCGGGTCCCCTTTGCAGAAGACCTCGACCTGCATCACGGCCGAACGTAATGCGAACAGCTTGCTACCATTTTGCTACCGAACTCGGTAGCACCTGACAGAACGGAGTGACACGGCGAAGGCTTCCAGTTTGGAAAGGCCCAATGAATCAATACAGTTTGGCACGAGGCGATACCAACCGAAACCGACAACACCGCATTTCGAGTGCGGTGCATTCAACCACTCTGCCACCTCTCCAAGGCGCCAAATCAGGGGTTCCATCCCCCGTGGTCGGGGCCGTGTTCTAGGCGAGGACGGCTGACCAGACAAGGCGCGGAGTGATAAATCGGGAGCCTTCGCCCCAGAAACTGGCCCCCACAAATTGGCCCCGAAAAATTGGCCCCAGAAAAAGGCAAGGTCCGATGATCGAACACCTGACCATTCGCGCCAATGGCGCGGCGTTCCATGTCGCACGGCTCGGGGCCGGAAAACCCCTGCTCCTGCTGCACGGCTGGCCGGAGTTCTGGCTGAGCTGGGAACCGGTGATGACGCGACTGTCCGACCGCTACACGCTGCTTGCGCCCGACCTGCGCGGCTTCGGCGACAGCGACAAGCCGGACGGCCCCTATGGCCCCGACCAGCACGCCGCTGACCTGGTGGCGCTGATGGACGCGCTGGGCATCGACAGGGCAGGCGTCGTCGGCCACGACGTCGCCGGAGCCGCGATGCAGCCGCTCGCGCGGAACGCGCCGCAGCGCCTCGCCGGGCTGTTCTTCTTCGACTTCGTCTATCCCGGCATCGGGCCGCGCATGGCCGAGCCCGACCGGCTGAACGAGATCTGGTACCAGTCGTTCAACCAGATGGAGATGGCGCCGGCGCTCATCGGCGCCACGCGCGAAAGCTGCCGCATCTATATCGGACATTTCCTGCGGCACTGGTCGCATCGCAAGGATGCGTTCGACGACGTGCTGGAGGCCTTCACCGACAACTTCCTGAAGGAAGGCAATCTCGCCGGTGGATTTGCGCATTACCGCGCCGCGCATGCGGGCCGGGTCGCGATGATGAAGGGGAAAGCGCCAAAGCGGCCGCCGATCGACGTGCCGACCTGCGTCCGCTGGGCGGAACGCGATCCCTTGTTTCCGTTTTCCTGGACCGACCGGTTGAGCGAGACCTTCACCAATCTCGATCTCGCGCTGTTGCCCGGCGTCGGACATTTTCCGCACCGGGAAGACCCTGATCGCGCAGCCGAGCAGATCGCAGCGTTCTTCAGGCGGATCGGCTGGAGCTGAGCTCAAAACGAAAAGCCTGCCCCGCGGGCAGGCGAGGCAGGCGCTCTTCATTCAAAAAACGAGACAGATAAATGGCTACTCAAATAGTGGGACCGCCATACGCGTGTACACAATGGCGGTCCCGTGCCGCATCGTGTAGCTGACGGCGAGGCACGGCTTCGCCGGCAGCTGCGACGCGACGATGTCACACTATCCCTGAGGTTGTATCGGGCAACGCAAAGCGGGATTTAACCTAACCGGTCAAGGTTACCCGCTTCACCGCGTCAAGGTTAACCCTTCTTGTCCTTGTCTTTCTTGCCGCCGCTCTTGCCGTCATCCCGGCTCTTGCCGTTGTCCTTCCTGCGGTTGGTGAAGCGGGCATTGCCAAGTCCCGTGCCGATCGTGAGCACGCCCCAGCGCTCGACATCCTGCATGAAAGGCACTTCGGAAAGCCCCTGCACTACGCCGTCATTGTGCATCAGGACCGCGGTGTCGTGATCGCCGATCTCCGGGATCGCCTCGACAAGGCTCGCCGGTAGGTTGAACTTGCCGCTCTCCCAATTGCCCGGCAGATTCTGCGCGCCCTTCTCGATCGAGCCGTCTTCATCGATGACGCCGGGACAGGCGATGCCGATGAACGGCGCGAGTTTCAGCCCCTCTGCGTCGGCCGCCTCGATCAGACCGTTAAGCATCTTGACCAGCCGCTTCACCGCGCCTTCGCGCGTCGGCTCGTCATCGGCGTGACGCCACAATTCGGATTTCCACACCGAAGCCTTCGACAGATCTTCCGCCTTCTTCCAGCCGGTCTCGACAACGCCGCAGCGGATATTGGTGCCGCCGATATCGACGGCGAGGATGCCGCCATAGCCCTCGAAGATCCAAGACGGCGCCAGATGCAGTGTGCCGATCAAGCCGGCATCGTCGGGGTGATAGCGGATCGGGACGAGGTCGATCTTGAAGTCCTCGGCTTTCAGGATGATCTCGGTCCGCGCGATCGCAAGCTCGCCCAGCCGGCTGTCACGAAAGCCGCCGCCGACCACGATGCGCTCGGTCCTGGCCCAGGCCTTGGTCTTGAGAAACCGCCGGGTGACATAGGCCAATTCCTGCGCGAACTCCTCGATCGCGCTGTGCACGATGGCGGCGGCCTCGGTATCGTCGCCGACCAGCATGGCATCCAGCGTCTTCTTGCTGATCGTCTCCGAAGACTCGTCGCCGAACGGATCCTTGCCGGTCTTGCGCAGCGGCTTGCGCCAGCGCTCGAAAATCTTGCGAAACGCGCCCTTCGAGGCGCGGTCGCCAAGAAAACCCTCCTCGTCCTTGAGCTCGATATTGAAGGTGTCCACGTCCACCGACGGCAGACGGGCGGCGCCGTGGCGGGCAATGCCCGTGGTCGTTACTGCCTCTTCAGCCATATGAGCCCTTGCCCCGATGGAACCGGGGGACAACGGCCGGGCAACCCTTTGGTTTCATGGGGGGGAATAGCGCGTAGGGAGTAGCGAATAGAGGGAGGGCCGTAACCCTCTTTGCTCTTCCCCATTCGCTATTTGCGCTTTTCCGCCAAATCCTTCAAATTGGGTAGGTTTTCGCCGTCCTCGTCCTTGACTTGGGCCGCTCGGACGCTATAAGTCCGCGTTCAGCCGGCGCGGGGTTTTCCGCGCCGCTTGTTTTTTCGCGAAATGGCTCGAAACGGCCGAGGGGCTCGCCCCGCCGTCCAGACAAAGTAGCGGCTGAACAACGATAACGACTGAACAACCATAACGACTGAACAAAAAGCCGGCCCGGACTTGGTCCGAGGCCGGGATCGAACACGAAGGGATTAAACGATGTTCGCAGTCATCAAGACCGGCGGCCGGCAATACCGCGTCGCTCCGGATGATGTTCTCGAGGTCGGCAAGATTGCCGGCGACGTCGGCACGATCGTGCAGCTTGGCGAGGTGCTCGTGCTCGGCGGCGACACGCCGGTGCTCGGCACGCCGGCCGTGGCAGGCGCATCGGTGGCGGCCGAAGTGCTGCAGCACAAGCGCGGACCGAAGGTGATCGCCTTCAAGAAGCGCCGCCGCAAGAATTCGCGCCGCAAGCGCGGCTACCGCGACGAGATCACGGTGCTCCGCGTCACCGAGATCCTCGCCGATAACGCCAAGCCGACCGTCGGCCCGCGGCCGAAGAAGGCAAAGGCGCAGCCGGCAGCCGGCGAGGAGACGGCGGCCTCGTAAGGCGCGGCAAGACTTGCGACCGGGCAAGACTTACGACCCGCAAGACTTGCGATCCGGCAAGGCTTGCGATCCGGCAAGGCTTGCGACCCAGCAAGGCGGAACGCCGCGGCAAAACGGCGCGCCGTGCGGATCGCGAGATACGAGCCGCACGAACGGCCGAAACGGGCGCTAAAATCGCCGAAAAGTCATGCGCTCCGAGTCGCGCGTGACAAAAAGTGAAATGATTCCTTCAAGGAATTGACTTAAGAGACGATTAAATCGGAGACGAGCCATGGCTCACAAGAAAGCGGGCGGTTCATCGCGAAACGGACGTGATTCCAAAGGTAAACGCCTTGGCATCAAAGCCTTCGGTGGCGAACATGTGATTCCTGGCAACATCATTGCGCGTCAGCGTGGCACGACTTGGCACCCCGGCCTCAATGTCGGCATGGGGACCGATCATACGCTCTTTGCCAAGATCGAAGGTCATGTCGAATTTCGTGCCAAAGCCAACGGCCGTACGCTCGTATCGGTTCGTCCGATGCTTGATACCGCGGCCGAATAGACGGCGGACAACATGAGTCCGCCGGGTCCTGTCAGAACCGGCGGAGCTCAAGGGCTCCTGTGAGGGGAGGCGGGACACCTGGCCTCTCCTCTTCATTTTGGTCTGGCGCGATCGCATGTCGCGCCAACTGCGCACAGGAGCCCGACATGCTGCAGGATCTTCCGTCCCAAACGTTCCGCGAGTCCAGTCCTTGCGTCCTCGAGACAGTGCGGCTGACATTGCGCCGGCCGACGCTCGCGGACGTAAAAGCGATTGCGCGTCTCGCCAATGATCGTCGCATCGCGGAAAATACCCGCCGGCTGCCGCATCCCTACCTCCAGGATCACGCCGTCAGCTTCGTACGTGAGATCGCGCATGAGCGCCGCGACGTCGCGTTCCTGATCGAGAGCAATTTCGTCCCGATCGGTATGGTCGGCCTCAGTTGGCAGGAACCGCGGACACCGGATCTCGGCTATTGGCTTGGCACGGACCATTGGGGCCAGGGCTTTGCCACCGAAGCCGCGCGCGCTGTGATCGATTTCTTCTTCGAGGAGACCGAGCACGAATTCCTCCATGCGGGCGCGCGCGTCTCCAACCCGGCGTCGCGCAATGTGCTGGAGAAATGCGGCTTCCAGTGGAGCGGCGTCGAGTTGCACCGTTTCGAGGCGCTCGGCTCGTCGACCCCCGTCGACTGCTTCCGCCTCTCGCGCGGCGTCTGGTCGTCGCTGAAGAACTGGGCGAACTCGACGCGAAAAGGGCGATAATTCAGCGCCAATAACGATGTCGTCCCCGCGGAAAGCGGGGACCCATACCCACAGACCGCAGTTGTGGCGCACGATGCCGCCAAGGCTGCGTTTCAAAACAGCGGCCTGTGGTTATGGATCCCGGCGTTCGCCGGGACGACGAGCCATCACGCCGGCGGGCTTACCAGCGCCTCTTCACGCCCCAGATCGCGTTCGCGCAAGTAGATATAAAGCCCCGCCCCGATGATGATCGTAGCACCCGCGATGGTCGCCGGCGACGGCACGTCGCCGAACACGATGAGGCCGAACATGACGGCCCATACGATCATCGAATATTGATAAGGCACCACGACGCTGGCGGGCGCGAGCTTCAACGACCGGTTGACGCAAAGCAACGCGCTCACTGAAATGACGCCGGCAGCCGCGAACAGTCCGAGGCTGGCAGGGCTCGGCGTCACCCAGCCGAACGGCGACATCAGCGCGCCAAGTAGGAATGTGCCCACGAATTGCGACGTCGCCATCACGATGTCGGGCGTCGCGCGCAAGGAGCGGGTGATCAGCATCAGGATCGAGAACGACAGGCTGCCGCCGAGCGCGATCATTGCGGGCCAGCTCACCGTCTGTGCCGACGGCCGCAGCGCGATCACGACACCGGCAAAACCGATCAGTATCGCGCTCCAGCGGCGCCAGCCGACCTGCTCGCGCAACATGATCGAAGACAGCGCGGTGACGAAGATCGGACAAGCGAGATAATAGGTGACGACATCGGCAAGCGGCAGATAGACGGTCGCGAGAAAGAATGCCGCGACTTCGAGAGTGGAGAGCATCACGCGAATGAGCTGCAGCCGCGGCCGCTCCAGCCGCATGAAGTCGGCACGATGGCGCCAGATCGCGGGTGCAAGCACGATCAGCGCCGCGCAGGCGCGCAGCCACAGCAATTGTCCCACGGCATAGGTCGCGACCATGAATTTTCCAAGAGCGTCGCCGAAGGAAAACATGAACACCGACAGCAGCATCAAGGCGACGCCGGCAAGCCGCGCGGAGCGCTCATCGTTGTGCGGAGAGATGCGGGCGAGAAGGGACATCGGCTTCGCTTATCAGGTTCGTCGAGCACCCTCCACCATCATTCCGGGATGGCGCATCAGCATCAGATCCGGCAATGACAGCGGACGGATTGCCGCATCACTCCCGCCGAGATAGGGGTGGACCAAGGAAGCCGCGCAAGGAGGCAAGCCATGACCGGGTTCGATCCCACAAGCCACCGCATGGTGAAGGAGCAGCGCTGGTTCGAGGATTTCATCCTCGGCGAGCGCTTCGTGATTCCAAGCCGCACAATGACGTCAGCCGTGTTCGCGGCGTTCCAGGCCGCGAGCGGTGATACTCATCCGGTGCACTACGACGCCGAATATTGCCGCGCCCGCGGCATGCCGAACCTGCTTGCACACGGCTTCCAGACGCTGATCCACACCGCGCCTGGCGCGGGGCTGTTTCCGTTTCTGGTCGAGGAATCGCTGGTCGGCTTTCTCGAACAATCGAGCCGGTTCTTAAAGCCGGTCTATGCCGATGATACGATCTATCCTGCGCTCGAAGTGACGGAGCTCGTGCCCGGCCGCACCACCGGCGTTGTGACCCTGCGCAGCACCGTGTTCAACCAGCGCCGCGAGCTGGTGCTGGAGGGATTGCAGAAATTCCTGATCCGGCGACGGCTTGCTTGAGGCGTCGCCTGCCTCTCTTCATCGAATGCTAGCTTGTTCCTGATGGATGCGCGGGTCAGGCCCGCGCATGACGGTCGGAGGCAAGCGCCCGCGCCTTGGCGACGTCGTAAAATACCCGTCTTTGCGGGCAGCTTCGGGTTGCCGCACCGGCCGCGCTGGCTTACCTAAGGCCTATGAAATTTCTCGATGAAGCAAAGGTCTATGTGCGCTCCGGCGACGGCGGCAATGGCTGCGTGGCATTTCGCCGCGAGAAGTTCATCGAGTTCGGCGGGCCGTCCGGCGGCAATGGCGGCCGCGGCGGCGACGTCATCATCGAGGCGGTGGACGGGCTGAACACGCTGATCGACTACCGCTATCAGCAGCACTTCAAGGCCGAGCGCGGCGTCAATGGCATGGGCAAGGACCGCCATGGCGCCAATGGCAAGCCGATCGTGCTGAAGGTGCCGGTGGGAACACAGGTCTTCGACGAGGACAGGGAGACCTTGATCCACGATTTCACCAAGCTCGGCGAAAAGTTCACCCTCGCCGAGGGCGGTAATGGCGGCTTCGGCAATGCGCATTTCAAGTCCGCGACCAACCGCGCGCCGCGCCATGCCAATCCCGGCCAGCCCGGCGAAGAGCGCTGGATCTGGCTGCGCTTGAAGCTGATCGCGGATGCGGGCCTCGTCGGCTTGCCGAATGCCGGGAAATCGACCTTCCTGAGCAAGGTCAGCGCCGCGAAACCGAAGATCGCGGACTATCCTTTCACGACGCTGCACCCGCAGCTTGGGGTCGTGAACGCTGACGGCCGCGAATTCGTGCTCGCGGATATTCCCGGCCTGATCGAAGGCGCGCATGAGGGCGCGGGGCTCGGCGATCGCTTTCTCGGCCACATCGAGCGCTGCCGCGTGCTGCTCCATTTGGTGGACGCGACCTGCGAGCACGCCGGTAAGGCCTACAAGACGGTCCGCCACGAGCTCGAGGCCTATGGCGGCCAGCTCGCAGAGAAGGTCGAGATCGTCGCGCTGAACAAGATCGACGCGGTCGGCGCGGAGGACCTGAAGAAGCAGAAGGACCGTCTGAAACGCGCCGCGAAGAAGACGCCGCTGTTGCTGTCCGGCGCGACCGGCACCGGCGTCAAGGAAGCCTTGCGCGCACTTGCCGAGGTGATCGACGAAGCGCCGGTGGCCAGCAAGGCCAAGAGCGCGGCGGAAATGGAGCCCTGGACCGCGTAAGACCCGGCCGGCCCCTCGCTTGTCATCGGCCGCGCGATAGCGCAGCATCATCCGCTCTCTGGCATCGTTCCCCGGCATCCCCGATGTAAAGGCATGGCGCGCGCGAAAAACATTCTCTGGATCATGTGCGATCAGCTTCGCCATGACTATCTCGGCTGCACTGGCCACCCCTCCCTGAAAACCCCGAACATCGATGCGATGGCGAAACGTGGCGTGCGTTTCTCCAACGCCTATGTACAGTCGCCGATCTGCGGCCCGTCGCGTATGTCGTTCTACACCGGCCGCTATATGCGCTCGCATGGCTCGCACTGGAACGGCTGGCCGTTGCGCGTCGGCGAGCCGACGCTCGGCGACCATCTGAAGAAGATCGGCGTGCGCAATGTGCTGGTCGGCAAGACGCACATGGCGCCCGACCTTGAAGGCCTGAAGACGCTCGGCATCGCGCCCGACTCGACGATCGGCGTGCATGTGTCGGAATGCGGCTTCGAACCCTACGAGCGCGACGACGGGCTGCACCCGACGGGGCGGCCGCGCCCGCGCTACGACAGCTATCTGCGCGACCACGGCTTCGACGCGCCCAATCCCTGGGAGCATTGGGCGAACTCGGGGGAGACCGTCGGCGGCGACCTGCAGAACGGCTGGCTTCTGGTGCATGCCGACAAGGCCGCGCGGATTCCGGACGAGCATTCCGAGACGCCGTACATGACACGGCGCGCGATGGACTTCATCACGGCGTTTGAGGCGGACAGCCGCCGTTGGTGCCTGCATCTCTCCTATATCAAGCCGCACTGGCCCTATATCGCGCCCGAGCCCTATGCCAGCATGTATGGCGCGGTCGACGTGCTGCCCGCGATCCGCTCGGACGCGGAGCGCCAGAACGCGCATCCGGTGTTCGCCGCCTATATTGACATGCGCTATTCGAGGAACATGGCCCGCGACGAAGCGCGCGCCAAGGTGATCCCGGCCTATATGGGGCTGATCACGCAGATCGACGATCAGATGGGCGTGCTGATGGATTTCCTCGATCGCCGCGGCCTGCTCGAAACCACCATGATCGTGTTCACCTCCGACCATGGCGATTATCTCGGCGATCATTGGATGGGCGAGAAGGACCTGTTCCACGATCAGTCGGCGAAGATCCCGCTGATCGTGATCGATCCGTCACCCGACGCCGACGCCGCGCGCGGCACGATCTGCGATTCGCTTGTCGAGGCGATCGACCTCGCGCCGACCTTCATCGACTATTTCGGCGGCCAGCCGCCCGCGCATGTTCTCGAAGGCCGCTCGCTGATGCCGCTGGTGCGTGGGCAGAGCCCAAGCAATTGGCGCAACGTGGTGTTCTCCGAATACGACTACGCCATGCAGGACGTGCGGCTGAAGCTCAATCAACCGATCGAGCGCTGCCGCCTGTTCATGGTGTTCGATGGCCGCTGGAAATATATCCATGCCTCGGACTTCCGTCCGATGCTTTATGATTTGCACAGCGATCCGCGGGAGCTAGTCGATCGTGGCGAGGACCCCTCCTGCTCGGAGGTGATCGCGCGCCTGCAGGCCACACTGTTCGACTGGGCGCTGCATCCCAACAATCACATCACAACCAGCCGCGAGAAGATCGCGGCCTATGCCGACAACCAGCTTCAAGTCAAAGGCGGCATCCTGATCGGCATCTGGGATGAAGCCGAACTGAACCGAATCCGGCAGACGATCGCACAGCGCGCGAAACCGTAGATGCTGAACCTCTTCTCTCTCTCCGCGCTTGCGGGAGAGGTACGTCCGAGTTCGCGAATGCAGTGAAAGCGATCGCTTCTAGAGCCTTTTCCGTTCCGATTGAATCGGAACGGAGGCTCTAGTTTCTTGTTTTGACGCGTTTTCTTCACGCGAACCGGTATCCACCCCCGGATCAAGTCCGAGGGCATGCTTCGCTCGAAAACGCTCTAATTCTCGATCTTGTAACCCGTCGCCTTGACGATCGGCTGCCAGAACGCGGTGTCGGCGGCCAGCTCCTTGGTAAGGCCGTCGGGCGTGCTCCCTTCCGGGATCAGCCCGATCGCAAGCAGCTTCTCCTTCACCTCGGGCTTGTTAAGCGTGGCCGCGACGGCGGTGCTGAGCTTCGCGGCGAAATCCGGCGGACCGCCGGCCGGCAGCCACATGCCGTACCACGCATCCGCAACCAGATCGACGCCGCTCTCTCTCAATGTCGGCACCTCCGGCAAGAACGGCGAGCGAGCCGCGCTGCTCACGGTAAGGATCTTCACACCGCCCGCGCGATATTGCGGCATCGCATCCGCAATCGTGGTGATGCCGAACGGCAGATGGCCGCCGAGGAGATCGTTGATGATCGGCGCGCTGCCGCGATAGGGCACGCGGGTCATCGAGACGCCCAGCACCTCAGCAAGCCGCGAGCCGGTGAAGTGCGGGATCGTGCCGTTGCTCGGCACACCGAATGTCGCCTTGTTCGGATGGGCTTTGAGCCAGGCGACGAATTCCCTGAAATCCTTCGCCTCGACCGCCGGCCCGATGACGATGCCGAACTCGAAGCGCGCCAGCAGCGAGACCGGGATGAAATCTTTCGCCGTGTCGAAGCTCGGCTCGGTCTCGACCATCGGCAACAGATACATGGTCGGGCCCGTGGTCACGAGGATCGTTGCGCCGTCGGGTTTTGCGCCCTTGACCGCCTTGATGCCGATCAGCCCGTCGCCGCCGGTGCGGTTCTCGACAATGACGGTGCGGTCCAGAAGCCGGCCGAGATGCTGCGCCAGCATCCGGCACAGCGTGTCGCCGCCGCCACCCGCGGCGAAGGGAAAGATGATCCTGGTCAGCGGCCCGGATTCCGCGCGCGCCTCGCCCGGCCGCACGATCAGCGGCAGACCAAGACATCCGGCCATGAAATCACGGCGCCGCATTGCTTTTTCCTCTCGCTTGTTGGACGTGACGTCCTCCTTTCGGATGAGCGATGGGCCCAACCGCTCCTCAAAGGCAACCTTGTGCGGCCGCGCATCCTGCTGCAAGCTGAGGTTCCATAACAGCACGAAATACCAAAGAGACACCACAGGGAAACACAGCAGGAGGATTTCATGATCGGTTATGTCACGATCGGGACGAAGGACCTGAAGAAGGCTGGTGAATTCTACGACAAGATCTGCGGCGCGCTTGGCATGGGCCGTTTCATGGCCAACGATCGCCTCATTGCCTGGGGCGGTCCGGGCAAAGGCGCGGGCTTTGGCGTCGCCCTTCCCTATGACGGCGAGCCGATGACGGTGGGCAACGGCGTGATGGCTGCGTTCGCCGCAAAGGACAAGGCGCAGGTCGACAGCGTCTACAAGCTCGCGCTATCGCTGGGCGGCACCTGCGAGGGCCCTCCCGGACAGCGCAACGAGCATTTCTATGCGGCCTATTTCCGTGACCCTGACGGCAACAAGCTCAACGCCTTCGTGATGAGCTGACGGCCTTAACTTTGGCGAATTTTCTCGACCGCCCGCCACTTCCAAAGTCAGGAAGTGGCGCGTATTGCTCTTCCCCGACATCCATTTCCTGACCCGCCAATGGCCCGCTTGTCGCTGAAAAACTTCCGCCGCATCGTTGTCAAGGTCGGCTCTTCGCTCCTGATCGATTCCGATGCCGGCGAGGTGCGGGCGTCCTGGCTGTTGGCGCTTGCGGCCGATATTGCCAGGCTGCATGGCGAGGGACGCGAGGTTCTGATCGTCTCGTCAGGATCGATCGCGCTGGGGCGCAGCCGCCTCAAACTGCCGCGCGGCACGTTGAAGCTGGAAGAGAGCCAGGCCGCCGCGGCGGTCGGCCAGATTGCGCTGGCACGGATCTGGTCGGAGGTGCTGGGCAATCACGGCATCGGCGCGGGGCAGATCCTGGTGACGTTTCAGGACACAGAGGAGCGGCGCCGCTATCTCAATGCGCGCTCGACCATCGCCAAGCTGCTCGAATGGCGCGCGGTGCCCGTGATCAACGAGAACGATACCGTGGCGACCAATGAAATTCGCTATGGCGACAACGACCGTCTCGCCGCGCGTGTGGCGACCATGGCAAGCGCCGACCTCTTGATCCTGCTCTCCGATGTCGACGGGCTCTATGACGCGCCGCCGTCACAGAATCCGAACGCAAAGCTCCTTCCGGTGGTCGAGAGCATCACCTCGGAGATCGAGGCGATGGCGGGCTCGGCCGAATCCGAATTGTCCCGCGGCGGCATGCGCACCAAGATCGAGGCAGCCAGGATCGCGACGACCGGCGGCACGCATATGCTGATCGCCTCGGGCAAGATCGAGCATCCGCTTCGTGCAATCGCCGATGGCGGGCGCTGCACGTGGTTCCTCACACCGGCCAACCCCGTCACAGCGCGAAAACGCTGGATCGCGGGCTCGCTGGAGCCGAAGGGCACTTTGACCATCGATGCTGGCGCAGTCAGCGCGCTGCGCGCGGGCAAAAGCCTGTTGCCGGCCGGCGTGATCCGGGTCGACGGCCAGTTCTCCCGCGGCGATGCCGTGGTGGTGCGCGGCCCCGACACCCACGAGATCGGCCGCGGCCTGGTGGCCTACGACGCGGAGGACGCCGAGAAGATCAAGGGCCGTTCCTCGCCCGACGTGATGACCATCCTCGGCATCAGCGGGCGCTCGGAAATGATCCACCGCGACGATCTGGTGGTGGGCGGACCCAGGATGACCGATCAGAATTGATCAGGGTGCCACGTCGTCGGCGCCAATATCCTGACGACCATTCATGACACGAACGACCTCGATGCCGTCCGCAAGCGCAACGTAGAAGATGAGATAGCTGCCGACGGGAAAGCTGCGCAAATCCCGCCGCAGCTCGCGCCTCTCGCGTCCGGCCAAAGGATTTTGCGTGAGCATCTCGAACACTTCGCCGATGCGGTCGATTTGCCTGTTGGCCGCTCCGACGCTGTCGACCGCGATGTAATCCCAGATCGAGTCCAGGTCGCGATCGGCCTGGGGAAGCTTGCGAAACCTATTCGGCACGCTTGCTTGCGGCCAAGCGCTGCCGTCCCCGCTCCTTGATGGACTTCATCATTTCCTTGACATCGACCTCTTCGGCCGGACCGCTGTCGAAGCCCTTCTGGATCTCGGCGCGCAGCGCTTCGAGCTTGACCTTACGACGCTCCTCGCGCTCTTCGAGAAGCCGCAGGCCTTCGCGCATGACCTCGCTGGCGGTCGAATAGCGGCCGCTCTTGATCAGCTCGTCGATGAAGTCTTCGAAATGTTCGCCGATGCTGTAGCTGCTGGCCATTGGCGCCTCCTCGAATATCAATTTATGATATTTAATGATAGTTCCGGTCGGCGCAAGTGCAGACTTTTTCGGCGGAGAAAGCCTGTCTGGGACTCCCCCTTGGGCCATTAAGCCTGCGCCGCCAAAGGCCTTTCGCGGCCCTTTTGCCGGTCAGCCCTGCCGGTTCCTCGCCTCGCCAAGCCCGCAATTTCCATGCTACGACATGCCATTGATCTCATGTTGGAAACGATATGACCGCGTCTCTGAAGGCCATCGACGGCAATGCCGACCTGCCCGCTTTGATGAACAACCTCGCTGCCGGCGCGCATGCTGCGGCGCGCGTCCTGTCGCTCGCACCGTCGGCGCAGAAGAACCGCGCGCTTGCCGCAATGGAGCGCGCCATTCGCAGCCATGCGCCCACAATCCTCGCCGCCAACGCGGAGGATGTCGCGGAGGTGCGCGCGAGCGGCGCGACCGGCGCCTTCATCGACCGGCTGACGCTGACGCAAGCCCGCATCGATGCGATGGCCGACGGCATCGGCACCGTGCGCGAAATCGCCGATCCCGTGGGCGTCGTCACCGAGAGCTGGCAGCGTCCGAACGGCATGGTCATCGAACGCGTGCGGGTGCCGCTCGGCGTCGTTGCCGTGATCTTCGAAAGCCGGCCCAATGTCGCGGCGGATGCGGGCGTCTTGTGCCTGAAATCCGGCAATGCGGTGATCCTGCGCGGCGGCTCGGACAGTTTCCGCTCCTGTCGCGCCATCCACGACTGCCTGGCGCAGGGCCTGCGGGAAGCCGGCCTGCCCGAGGCCGCGATCACGCTGGTGCCGACCCGCGACCGCGCCGCGGTGGGCCTGCTGCTGAGTGGCCTGAACGGCGCCGTCGATGTGATCGTGCCGCGTGGCGGCAAGAGCCTCGTCGCCCGTGTCGAGGCGGAGGCGCGCGTGCCGGTGTTCGCCCATCTGGAAGGTGTCAATCATGTCTATGTCGATCGCGCCGCCAGTCTGGACATGGCGAAGTCGATCGTGCTGAATGCCAAGATGCGCCGTACCGGCGTCTGTGGCGCGGCCGAAACGCTGCTGATCGATCGCGCGACCGCGTCCGCTAACCTTAAGCCGCTGGTCGAGATGCTGATCGAGGCCGGTTGCGAGGTGCGCGGCGACGAGGCCGTGCAGCAGATCGACGCGCGGGTGAAACCCGCCTCCAACGAGGACTGGGACACCGAGTATCTCGACGCCATCATCGCGGCGAAGATCGTCGACGGTGTCGATGGCGCGATCGCACATATTCACGATCACGGCTCACATCACACTGACGCGATCGTAACAGAGGATGCCAGGACCGCGCAGAAGTTCCTCAACGAGGTGGATTCGGCGATCGTGCTGCACAACGCCTCGACGCAGTTCGCCGATGGCGGCGAATTCGGTTTCGGCGCTGAGATCGGCATCGCGACGGGCAAGTTTCACGCGCGCGGCCCGGTTGGCGTCGAGCAATTGACCAGTTTCAAATATCGCGTTCACGGCACCGGGCAGACGCGGCCTTGAGTGCTGGTCGTTCCAGCTCTCGCGAAAAGCAGCGGCCGGTCCGCGCGGACGAGCCGCGTCACGACCTGGACGCCATCCGAGGCCCGCATTGAAAGAAGCCTCAGTCGCCTCGCATGCTCTCGCGCAAGAGATTCCGATCTACAGCAACGGCATGCGGATCGGCCTGCTCGGCGGCTCGTTCAATCCGCCGCATCGCGCGCATCGCGCCATCAGCCTGTTCGCGCTGAAGCGGCTGAAGCTCGATCGGGTCTGGTGGCTGATCACGCCGGGAAACCCGCTCAAGGAAAACGGCCGGCTGCACGAAATCGAAGCACGCGCGGCAGCCGCACGTCAGATGGCGGCCGATCCGCGCATCCACGTCACCTGTCTCGAATCCGTCATCGGAACGCGCTACACTGTCGATACGATCACTTATCTGCGCCGCCGCGCGTCCGGCGTGCGCTTTGTATGGATCATGGGCGCAGACAACCTCGCGCAATTGCATCGCTGGCAGCACTGGCAGCGCATCGCGACCCAGGTCCCGATCGCAGTGATCGATCGCCCTCCGCAAAGTTTCCGCGCGCTGACCGCGCCCGCCGCCCAGGCGCTCGCGCGCTATCGGATGCCTGAGAATGAGGCAAGCCGGCTGGCGGACCGTCGGCCGCCGGCCTGGGTGTTCCTCACCGGCCTGAAATTGAACCTGTCATCGACGGGTCTGCGGAACCCGGACGGGAGCTGGAAGATTGGGACATGAAAGCAAGGTAACTGGAATATTGAAACCGTTAACCCCACATGCCTAAAATGATGTGCGGCGATCCGAGGATTCGGTGTCCGCGATACAGCGAAAGGAATGGTCCCTGGCCACATCTGTATTGTCCAAGTCAGTTTTACCGAAGTCTGATCGGACCGCGCGTAAAACATCGACCCAAGCTGCGGCCTTGAAGGCGCAAACGGACGCCGGCAAGACGCTGAATATGATCCTCTCCCGCCTCGACGATATGAAGGCGGAAGAAACGGTCACCATCGACCTTCGCGGCAAATCGGCATTTTCCGACTACATGGTCGTCACCTCGGGCCGGGCCAACCGGCACGTCGGCGCGATCGCGGAGAACCTCGCCAAGGGCCTGAAGGAATCCGGCATCAAGAACATCCATATCGAGGGCTTGCCCAATTGCGACTGGGTGTTGATCGATTCCGGCGATGTGATCGTGCACGTGTTCAGACCCGAGGTGCGCGCGTTCTACAATCTCGAACGATTGTGGACGCAGGGCCCGACGGCGGCGACGGCGATCTGAGTTTTTGAGCCGATTTCGAATCGGCCGACGCGCATGTTAGTCTGCAGCGCGCGTGCCATTTGAGCGCGCGCCGCGACTTGCAACGTGTTTCCTTCGAAACCTGTTTCCTTCAAAATGCGTTTCCTTTGAAATGCGTTTTCCTTCGAAATGCGCGTCCTTCGAAATGCGCCTCGTCATCATCGCCATCGGCAGGCTGAAGCAAGGGCCTGAACGCGAGCTGGCCGAACGCTACCGCAAGCGGTTCGACGAGGTCGGCCGCAAGCTTGGCTTTCGCGGGCTTGAAATTGTCGAGATCGCCGAGGGCCGCGCGCGCGACGCTGCCGCGCGGATGGCGGAGGAAGGCGCCGCGATTGCGGCGTCAATCCCGGAGAAATCCGTCCTTGTCACGCTCGACGAGCACGGCGAGAATATCGACAGTATCAGTTTGGCAAATCGTCTCGGGCGCTGGCGCGACCAATCTGTCGCCAACGTCATCTTCATCATCGGCGGCGCGGACGGACTTTCGCCCGATTTGCGTCGCATGGAAAGTCTCAGGATCGCGTTCGGAGCCGCGACCTGGCCGCATCAGCTGGTTCGTGTCATGCTCCTGGAACAGCTCTACCGGGCCGCGACTATTCTAACGGGACATCCGTACCACCGCGCCTGAGAGCGCGGCGAGAAACCCATTACCCAAGCGATATTACGCAAGTGATGCTCAGCGCGCGGACCCCCCACTCACACCCCAGCACCGTCCGCTGCGGCCAATTGTCTCGCGCTCCCTTGACCGCCCCCTCTCTGTTTCTGTTCTTGGTTCTTGCGTTGGGCCTTGGCCGGGCGGAGCTGTCGCCGGCGGCGGCCCAGACCGCGGCCCCCGCGCCGCAACAGGCCGCCGCAAGTACGCCCGATTCCATTCAGCAGCGCGCCCAGGAACTTGAAGCCGCCCGCCAACAGCAAAAAAACGCCGCGGAACTGCAAGCCAAGCTCAAGGCCGATATCGCAGCGATCGGCCAGGACCGCAGCAAGCTCAACCAGCAACTGATCGACATTGCAGCCCAGGTGCGCGGCGTCGAAAACAGCATCAGCGACGCCGAAGCGAGACTGCGCATGCTGGATTCGCGCGAGCAGCAGATTCGCCTGACGCTCGGCTCGCGCCGCGCCGAGGTGGTCGAGGTGCTTGCGGCTTTGCAGCGCGCCGGCCGGCGCACGCCACCGGCCCTGCTCGTGACGCCCGAAGATGCGCTGCAATCGCTGCGCACCGCGATGATGCTCGGAGCTGTCGTGCCCGAGTTGCGCGCGCGCGCCGACGAGCTCGCGGGTAACCTTAACCAGCTTGTGGGCCTCCGCAAGACCATCGCGACCGAGCGCGACCGCCTCGCCACCAACCGTGACAAGCTCAGGGACGACCAGCCAAGGCTGGCCGCCTTGATCGAGGAGCGGCAGCGCAAGCAGGCTTCGATCGAGAAGGACGTCGAGGCGGAAGCAGCGCGCGCCATTGCGCTCGCCAGGCAGGTCGACAGCCTCCAGGGCCTGATCACCCGAATGGAGCAGGACGTGCGCAGTGCGGCGAACGCAGCTGCCACCGCCAACACGCAAGGCGCGCCCGCGACCGCCAATGGCAAGCCCGATCTGGCGGCGCTGAAGAATCCGAGCCGCAAGAGTCCCGCGATCGCCTTCGCGTCGGCGAAGGGACTGCTCGCATTTCCGGTTAATGGCACGAAGATCCGCGATTTCGGCGGTTCCGATGGGGCAGGTGGCATAGAAAAAGGCATTTCTTTGGCGGCCAGGGCGGGCGCGCAGGTCACAACGCCGTGTGACGGGTGGGTGGTTTACGCCGGACCGTTCCGCAGCTACGGACAACTCTTGATCCTAAACGCCGGTGGCGGGTATCATGTCCTCATCGCCGGGATGGAGCGCATTTCGGTAAACATCGGCCAGTTTGTGCTTACGGGTGAGCCGGTCGCGACGATGGGGACAACGTCCCAGGTCGCATCCATTCTCGCAGCAAACGCGAGCCAACCCGTGCTGTATGTCGAGTTCCGCAAAGACGGCACTCCAATCGATCCAGGCCCATGGTGGGCCGCAAATGAAGGCGAAAAGGTTCGCGGATGATGCGCAAGACT
>Ga0210406_10003233_pt1 | contig 18010 bp, 17 predicted proteins | sample IncBWC30MmetaG_FD_155454 | JGI IMG/M metagenome (GOLD analysis project Ga0210406, IMG submission 155454) | Forest soil microbial communities from Barre Woods Harvard Forest LTER site, Petersham, Massachusetts, United States - Inc-BW-C-30-M | ecosystem: Environmental > Terrestrial > Soil >... | reverse complement strand
AGCGCCCGGCACAGAGGCGCGAACCGCGATGCCGGCAGACGTTCAGCAAGGCGCGCACTTCGCCGGCTGAATTGCGAATGATGATGACCGATTCCGGGCCGAGATCGACCACCAAGTAATCGCCGGTGCGCGGGATACTGCTGACATGGCCCGCACAGAACCAATGCCGCAGCAGCATGCGCTCCATGTCGCGCTCGAAGATGGCAGGGTCGGTGTAAAAATCCCGCGCCAGCGCGTGGCCCGGCCTGTGACTACGGATGCGTTTGCTCAAATCTGAGGATTCCACGCAGCGAATTGTATGCGCCGCGCATCGGTGGCACTAGTGCTCGGCGCTGCGCGCCTCGCCCCTTCGGGCGTTCAGCTCGGCCAGACGGCCGAGCTAGTGCGTCCCGCTGAGGCCGCCGAAACGCCTTTGCCTGCCCCCGTAGTCCTCGAGTGCGCTGCGAAATCGCCGTTCATCGAAGTCCGGCCAAAGGCAGTCGCTGAAATGGAATTCCGCGAACGCGCATTCCCAGAGCAGAAAATCGCTGAGGCGCCGCTCGCCTCCGGTGCGAATCAGCAGGTCGACCTCGGAAGCGGGGTGCGCGCAATGATCGACTTCATGCAGCAGGCGGTGAAAGTCCTGAGGCGTAAGATCCGCGTCGCGCCCGGCGCGCCGTGCGGCTTGAATGATGCTGTGCTGCGACGAGTAGTCGACCGCAATTCGCAGGAGCATACCGGAGCCTGCCGCGCTCGATCGTTCGCTTTGCTCGATGGACCGAAGCAGGTTCTCGCCGAGCCGGTCGCGCCGTCCGATCACATTGATCCGAATCGACTGCTCCACGCAACGGCGTGTCTCGGTGAACAGATACTGGCCGAACAAACGCATCAGCGCCGAGATTTCCGCCGGGGGACGCGCCCAATTGGCGGACGAGAACGCGTACAGCGTGAGTATCTCGACCTTCGCTCGCGCCGCCGCTTCCACTGCGATGCGCACGGCTTTCGCGCCCTCCACGTGCCCCGCGGTTCGCGGCAGTCCGCGTTGGGTGGCCCAGCGCCCGTTTCCGTCCATGATGATCGCGACGTGCATCGGCTTATGAGCGCCGCGTTGCCTTGATGACCGCCTCGATATGCTCCAGATAGCGCAGCAAGGCCTTCTTCCCGATCGGCGTGATGCGGTATTCCGATTTCGGCCGGCGGGCTTCGAAGGACTTCGTGCAGACCACATAGCCCGCTTCTTCGAGCTTGCGCGCATGGGCGCTCAGATTGCCGTCGCTCACGTCGAACAAGGACTTGAGCTCGTTGAAGGTGAGCCGTTCATTCATGGCCAGGGCACTCATGATGCCGAGACGCACCCGCTCGTAAATCAGACGATCGAATCCCGCATCTTCGTTTCCGTGCGGCGGACGAGGCACCGCCGCCGGTTTCGGCGATGCCTTGCCTGCGGCCGGCCCAGCCGGCTCGCTGCGCTTGATGGCGCCGGACTTAGCCATGAGTCAGACGTCCGATCAAAAAGCCGAAGATGATGTGCAGGAGGCCGAAACCCAACCCGAGCATCGCCGTATGGGCGGCCGCGGGCAGCGCGAAGGTCATCAATCCGAGGACGACGAACAAGCCGCCCATCATGCAGATGAGCCGCGCGATCCCGGCGACCGTCGCCGTGCTCGCCGAGAGTACCGCGCAGCCGTAGAGCAGCAGCCACATGCCCGGGATGACGCGAGTCTCGCCGGCGGTTCCAAGGACCAGAGTCAGGACGGCGCCCGCGAGAAGCGCGGGACACAGGCAAAGCAGAAATTTTCGGACCGGTCCCAAGTAGCGTGCATGTCCACGCCGCGCGATCTGCCGCGCCACCAAGGCGCCGCCGAGTACGAGAGCGACGACCGCGGCGGCCAGCCATATCCCCAGCCAATGAGCCGCCCATCGGGGCAGCGACACCACAATCGCCGCGAGAACGCCGATGATGCCCATGACGATGCCGGCCATGCCGGGCACATCCATCGAGCTCGACGACTCGATGGATGCGCGGATGTAGGCGAGGGTCCCGAGCGCCCGGCTCTCAATGGCCGCCGGAGCCTCGGATTGGATCGGAAATACAGCGGTTGGTCTTTGCATGAATCGAGCTTAAGTGAGCGCGCTGTATCGCGTCAAGTACTCTAGAATGCAGAGTGAAATGTTCAAATGGAAGGCCGTTCGCAGCGCGGCGCGGCGATCGCACGGCGAGCTCAAACGTCAACAAAAAACAATATCGCCGCCATATCGTCGCAATGATCGAGCTTTATCTTGAGCGTCGCCCGCCAAGAGCGCGGGAACGTCGGTGGAGAGAACCACCACTCACCCCAGGGAAAAGTGGGCGGCTGACTGCCAGGTGGCCTCTGCAGTCAGTTCGCCCGGCGCGATCATCACCCCTCAAATCAGCCAGCCCCCCGGACTGTGCGCTATGTCAGCGAACAGAACTCCGGATTTGACAGCTATCACGCACCGCGATAGCGTCGATAAACTCGGACGCAAGCTACGGAAGGCCACAACGACATGTCCAAAATCCCATCTTGTTGCAGGAGGTCCGCGATGAAGCCTGTTGTCGCCGCTTTCTTGATTGGATGTTCGCTGGTTTCAGCCGGCCTTCCTTGCATCGCCGAGGACCAATCGTCAGCTGCGCCCGACTCCGGTGCCGCGGCGGTTCGAAAGCAGCTCAGCGAGCTGAAATGGGTCCATGGACCCCAGCGGGTTCAACTATTTGGCAATTCGACACTGGAAGTGCCAAACGGGTACGTCTTCTTGAATCCCGCAGACACGGCAAAATTCGAGACTATCACCCACAATATTGGCGGAGGCACCGAATATTTCCTTGCACCGAAGGATCTGCACTGGGAAGCGCACTTCAGGTTCCAAGACGATGGATATGTCAAGGATAACGATAAAATCGATTCCGCCAGCTTGCTTGAGAACATTCAAACGAATACGAAAGAGGCGAATAAGATTCGACGAGAGCGCGGCTGGGACGAAATGGAAGTCGTCGGCTGGCAAGTTCAGCCCCACTACGACACGCAAACGAATCGGCTCGAGTGGGCGGTTAGCGGAAGAGACATGAAATCAAACGCCGCGGTAGTCAATTTCAACACCCGTATCTTGGGGCGCGGCGGAGTAATGTCTGCGGTGTTGATTGCAGATCCGGACGGGCTTTCTGCTGCGACCGAGGAATTCAAATCGACGCTGGCGGGATTTGAATACGTGTCCGGCCAGCGCTACGCGGAATACAGGCCCGGCGACAAAGTCGCAAAATACGGTCTCGCGGCACTCGTTACGGGCGGCGCCGCGGCGATTGCCGTCAAGACCGGCCTTTGGAAGGTGATCGTGGGCGCGGCGGTGGCCGGTTGGAAATTCATCGTGGCAGCCGCGGTCGCGGTATTTGGGACAATTGCCAAGCGCTTTCGACGAAAGTCCGCGTAAATTCTTTGTCCTACGAAGTCGAACTGCTCGCACTCGCAGTCATTTTTTATCTATACGATTCGAGCGCATTGCTATTTACGAACGAAGCCATCTTGACCTGTGACGGCGCCGGGCGGTGGTCCGCGGCGACAGGGAGGGCGGGGTTTGTGTTTGCGGGCCGGTCCCTGTGCATGCTCAATCCGTTCACTCCGCACCGGCCGTCGTTTCGCCTCAGGTGGGATTTCGATGGATTGGATTCAGTAAGCAATGATCTTTCCTGGCCGGCGCGCACGCAGGAATTCAAGAGACTGGCTCCGATGACCCTGACCGCGGGCTTTGCACTCTTCGTGCTTTTGCCGTTGGGCATGTTTACGCCTCTAGGTGCATACGCGGTCGTTCCCGCGGTGCTCTTCTTGTATGGATCGACGTTCCTTGCGCTGTTTCAATTGTGGCGCCGAAGATCTCTCGTGGCGCTCTATGGCAGGCGGTTTTGGGGGCTTGCCTTCGAGTGTGTCGCGTGCCCCCCGTTCGCGGTAAATTTGATACGGCGGATCACGCTCGCATATCGGATCACCGAGCCCGTGCCACTTGCAGCCGTTCGGCTGCTCGACGCCGACGGTTGGGTTCGGCTAAATGAACATTGCATATCATGCCTCGACGAGGCGATGCAGCTCGTAGCGGAACATTCGGATGAACAGAGATCGCTAGAAGCGCAAAAGCAGCGCTTGCGCGCTTTGGTTTCCCGCCGATGACACTCAACGAAATTGCCGTAATTCTGTTCGGGCTGTTCGCCGGCTATTGGGTTGTGAGCAAACTCTTCTTCAGGCCGCCAAGAGTCAAGAACGAAACAGATACGATCTCGCCGCCAGGCCCCGCGCCGTCGTGGAATGACATCCTGCAGATTGCACCTTCTGCGACAGCACTACAGATCCGCACTGCCTATAAACACCTGATAGCAAAGTACCACCCGGACAAGGTCGATAGCCTGGGCCAGGAATTGAAGGATCTCGCGGGGAAAAAGTCGCAGGAGATTACCGCCGCATATCAGGAAGGCATGCGCGCGCGGGGAGAAGAGCCGTGAAAGCGATCCTCGCACTATTTTTCGCCGGCAAGCTGGGCAAGATTCTCTTCTCGGGAGGATCAATGCTGGTGTCGATCGCCGTATATGCTGAAATGTTCGGCTGGAAGTATGCAGTTGGCTTCGTACTGCTGCTGCTATGCCACGAGATGGGACATTACATCGCCGCTAGACAAAGAGGCCTCGACGTGGGTCTTCCCACTTTCATTCCGTTTGTCGGCGCGTGGATCAACCTCAAAACTCAAAGTTTAAACCCAGAAACCGTGGCGTTCGTCGGAATGGCCGGACCCTTGCTGGGCAGCACCGGCGCATTTCTCGTTTACTTGATCGCCGAGTATTACCAACTCCATTGGCTCCTCGCCATCGCATATGCGGGCTTCGTGCTCAATCTATTCAATCTGATCCCCGTCGTGCCGCTCGACGGTGGTCACATTGTCGCGGTGATCACGCCGAAAATTTGGATCGTCGGAATTCCAATGTTGGTGGCGTTATATTTCTGGAGACCAAGTCCACTATTGATCATCATAGCGATCCTGGCGCTACCCAAGGCCTGGGCAGCCATGAGAGGCACGATACCGGCGCAGATGGAGTCGCAGCTTACCGGCAACGGATTGAAAGCTCGCTATGCCGCGGAATATTTGGGTCTTGTTTGCTTTTTGACGTTGATTGCGTTCGAAGTGCATTCAAAGGTTTGACGCCGAAGTCATGTTCGATTAGCCGGCGCACTCGGTACCGGGAGGTCAGTCCTCCGAGTCGCGGCCTAAATCATCAACGCCTCGATGAACGCACGATAGTCACCGAACTCGGGCGTCTTCAATCCGGCCACCTTGCCTTGGTCGTCCCATTGCCGGACACGCACGGCGTCCTTGTAAAAAGGCTCGTTCTCGAATTCTGCAATCTCATGCGCCGCCATGGGGCCGCCTTGCAGCTTCAGCGTGATTACCGAGGCCGGACTCAACTTGGCGAAATATCCGGCATCGGTGGCCAACAAATACCGCTTGGCGGGCACGTGCAGGCGGACGGGTTCCGATACTTCGGGGCGAAAGCGCCGGGCGAGCCAGCGGCCGCCAATCTGCTCGTGATGCGCGTCCATGGTCCACTCGGCAATATCGCTCGGCACCTCGTCGACGAGGTGTCCGATGTCGTGCAGAAGCGCGGCAACGATGAGCCCCGGCGGTGCGCCCGCGGTTCGGGCAAAGAAGGCGGCCTGCAAGGCATGCTCGCTCATCGACACACTCTCGCCGAAATACGCGCTCGAGCCGCACTTTCGATAGATGGCGAGAATCTCGTTAGTGACGTTCATGAAAGTGCCTCCGGGTGGAGCTCGCGGTGCAACAGCGCGGCCTCGTTGTACACGCTGTCGCGAGTCAGGTAGCAGCCGCGCAAGTGACGCGGGTACCTCGCCGACGAAAATGCGGTGCGGCCATGCAAGGTGCGTTGATTGTCGAATACAACGAGGTCGCCGTCGCGCAGCCTGAATTGCAAATGAAAGCGCGAGTCGCGCAGCAGCGCGGCGAAGCGCCGGTAGGCGGAGTAGAAAGGGCGCGCATCGCGCGCGGCAAGCCGCAGCGGCGCGATCGAGCGGCTGTTGTAATGCACGGCGCTCACCTCGCCGGAACAGGACAAATGGATCAGCGGCCGCTCGGCGTAGAGCTCGGCATCCTTGGAGCGGTACCGAAACGGCACCGGCGTCCGAGTCAGGACCGCGAAGGCCTCCGGAGAAGCCGTTCGCAGGTGCTCCGCGATGGCGAAGCCGTCGCCGAACAGGCTTTCGCCGCCGTCGGGAGATGCGACCAGCGCATGCAGCACCTGAAATCCGGGCACGGGTTCGCGATAGGGATTGTCGGTGTGTAACCCTAAGCCGAGATCGGAATACGCCAGATTTTCCGGCTGCGCTACCGAGCGAACGTCGAAAACCCGCCCGTAGTTGGTTTCCAAAACTCGCCCCGCGAGCATGGCGGCCTCGAGGATGCCAGCTTCGTTGGTCGGCACATCGCTCAGGAATGCGATGCCATCCTGCAACAGCCGGGTCAGCCACTCCGCTCGCAGCGGTCGATCGCGTTGCGCCTCGGAGAATGTGGCCCAGGCGAAATCGCGCGCCGCATCCCGACCTGCCGCCTCCAGCCATAATCTCTGCGCAAACGCCGGCCGCCCATGGGAGCGATTCGATGCGTGTGCAAGCAGCCATTTGAGTTCAAACGCCGCGGAGCGTGATTCGGAGTCCCATTCGATGTTCACCGCGCCGTTGCGGGCCACGGCCGACCGGATCTTGGGGTCCTCGGGCAAGTCTGCGATATCGATGAGCCGCTGTCCGCTGTGGGGATCGCGATCCTCGCGCAGATTGTCGCGCAGCCACACGCTGGCGAATTCGCTCGAAGTCCCGTCCGCCCATTCGATGGTGAGCATGTCGGGGAGCGACCAGAGGCGCTTCACTGCCACAACATCGTTCATGGAATTGGGCTCTTGGCTAAGGCTGCTTTCGCGCCCAAGAAGTAGAGATAGCCGGCGCCGAGAGCCGCCAGGGCGCTGACGGCCGCCAGACCCACGAAGACGGCCTGCCAGCCGAAGGATACCGAGATTCTGGCGATGCTGTCGCCCGCGACCACTGCACCAAGATACCCCACGCCGTCGATAATGCCCGACGACACCGCGCCGGCCTGTTTGCCGCCGAAGTCGAGCGCGATAGCGCCGCCGAGATAGGAATACGGGCCGAGCAGGCAGAATGCAATGGTGCCGATGGCGAGCAATGGCAACAGCGACCCAGTCGAACTGGATCGCATGGTCGTCAAGACCAGCAGGGCCGCGGCGGCGGCGGCTAAACCTACGAACATGATGAGTGCGCGCCCGTTCACGCCGAGGCGGTCGCTAAGCCAGCCGGTCGCCAACACGGATACGGCGCCGACGCCCGGGAAGACCGAACTCATGCGTGCTGCGGTGCTGGCGCTGTAACCCAAATAGTCGCGCAAATAGGCCGGGGTCCACAGGTTGAAGCTCTCCCGGATTATCGTGCAGCCCAGAGATAGGACGCAAACCACCAGAAATGCGCGGCTGCGGAACAGCGGCAGCAGCAGCTGGCCCAAGTTCTTCGGCCGCGACTCCGATCCAGCAAACAGATTGAGCGGATTGGGTTTCGCCTCGGTGAACCCCGCATCGAGGCGCGACTCTCGAAGAAAAAGGAAATTCACGGCCAGGAACAGGCCGACGACCGCGGACGCGAAGTAGAACAGGGTGCGCCAACCGAAGCCATGCGCAATGAGCATTCCCATCCACTGCCGCGCCGCCGCGTCGCCGACGAGATAACTGATGCTCAAGATGCCGATGATCATTCCGTAGGACGAATAGTCGAACCATTTCGACGATACTTTGATGAGTCCCGCCCACGACAGCGATTGCGTCAGGCGGTTGCCGATCCACGCCATGGTGAACAGCGGCAGGCTGAGTCCGGAAGCAAACATCAGCGTGAATCCCGTGGCGCCGACCAGGCCGATGAGAAAACTGACCCGACCGCCCCAGAAGTCGCCGAGTCCGCCCAGGAACAACTTCCCCAATGCGTAGGCAAATACGCCAAACGAGGCGATTGAGCCGATTCGAATGATGGCATCGCCGTGGCTGACGCCGTGCTTTCCCAGTTCGTCGACCAGAAGCGGCGTTGCGACCGACAGGTCGGCGCGGCAGAAGTAGAGCGCGCCATAACCGGCGAACAGCAAAAGGACCGTGGCGGTTTGACGCAAGCGCAGTGATCGACTCTGCGCACCGCGATTAGAAGCATCCGGACTTGCCAGTTCGGGCGCAATTGCCATGCAAAATCCTGGGATAGAGGCCGTGGGAGGCGAATTCGTGCGCCATCATCTCATTTGAGCTGCAGGAGGGCGATGGGAGTCATTTGACATAATCTGACGCAAAGAGGCGCTGGCCGTCGTGCTGGAGCACGAGTGCTCTTGGCACGAAACCTGCTTTGAATACCGAGGAGAGCGGCGCCAGGAGCTGCTCCGGGCAGTGAATTCAAGCGCAAGGGGCCACCGATGCAGTATTTGCATCAGACAGATGAGATGCGAAGCAAGCAGTTCTCCGCCTCGGCGGCAACGCATCGCCGTTCTTGCCGGACGCGGCAAATCATTGCCGCTCGGACCTTCCTCCTCGGATTCACCAGCGGGAACGACACCGCGACGTTTCAATCAAGGAAAATCATATGTTGCCAATCCCAAATTTGACATCCGCCTCATCGGCGCTCCCGACGCTCACTATCCATACGCATGGGCATAAGAAAGGCTCACACGTGGGATCCCCCGACGATTCGACCAGCAGCAGCTCGGCGCAAGCGCCGTCGGGGAGCGTGCAGAATCTGTTCGGGACACTGCTGCAATCGGTGGAGCAGGTGATCGGCTTGCAATTGAGCGCGGCGAAACCTGCCGCAGCGGCAACCACCGCGGCCGCCGCTGCCGGCGCGGGCACCACTGCCGCGACTGCGTCCGCGGGTGCCGCTACGGCGTCAACTCAGCCCGCAGGCGGCCTGCTGCAAAACTACTTGAACAATTTGTCGCAGAACTTGCGGGCCAACGGTTCGCAGACGCCCAGAGCCGCAGGGTCTACCGTCAGCGTGGACGCGTAGCATCACATCGAACTCAAGAATGGGGCCGACGCTCGATTGACGTTCGCGGGTCGCCCGGCTAGGCTCAGCTGCGCCGGACTACTCCCCTGTGAACGCCATCAAACGACTGCCGACTCTATTCATCCCGCACGGCGGTGGTCCGTGCTTTTTCATCGATCCGCCGGCGGCGAATCCGCACATGTGGGACGGATTGGCCGCCTATCTTCGCGGCATCGACGGATCGCTTGGCGTGAGACCCAAGGCGGTGTTGGTGATTTCCGGGCATTGGGAAAATCCGCTGCCCACGCTCAATATCGCGACCAAGCCTGGCTTGCTGTTCGATTACTACGGCTTTCCCGAGCATACCTACCGGTTGAAATATCCGGCGGCCGGCGCGCCTGACCTCGCCGAACGCGTGCGTAGGTTGCTGGGCGATGCCGGCTTTCAGACCGACGTGGAGTCCAAGCGGGGTCTGGACCACGGCGTCTTCGTGCCTTTCCTGCTCATTTATCCGAACGCTGACGTGCCGATCCTGCAGCTCTCGCTGCAGGCCAGCCTCGATCCCGTGCTGCACCTCGCCTTAGGGAATGCCCTCGCGCCGCTGCGCGACCAGGGCGTTCTGATCGTCGGCAGCGGCATGAGCTATCACAATCTGGCCGATATGTTCTCAGGCCGGGGCGGGGCCGCCGCTGTGGCTTTCGATGCCTGGCTGGGAGATGCCGTGCAAGATCCCGCAACACGCAATCAACTGCTCGCGAAGTGGCGCGAGGCACCGGGGGGCGCGGCCTCGCACCCGCGCGAAGAGCATCTGATTCCGCTGATGGTTGCCGCCGGCGCGGCCCAGGGCGAGCGCGGAGTTCGCAGCTTCGGCGAATCGATCGGCGGCAAGCAGATCTCCGGCTTTCAGTTTGGTTGAGGACGACCGATGAATCGAATGCTTTTCTGTGCCCTGGGGCTGTTGATGGCTGCGCGCGCCGGGATTGCACAGGATGCAAGTCAGGCTGCAGCGAGCCCCGCCGCTCTGCGCACCGTCGTCGTTCGCGCGCAATGGCTCATCGACGGCATCGCCGACAAGCCGCGGCATGACATGGAGATCGTGATTCGCGATAACCGCATCGTCGACGTGCGCCCCGCGAATTCCCAGGCGCTGCCGGCCGGGGCGCAGGTGATCGATCTGGGCGCCGCGACGGTGTTGCCGGGGCTCATCGATACGCACACCCATATCTTCCTGCAGGGAGAGGACCCGGCTGCGGGCGGCTATGACGTGCAATTGCTGAAGTACCCCGCCTCTTACCGCGCCGTGCGCGCCGCGGTGTCGGCGCGCCGCGCCCTCGAGCAGGGATTCACCAGCATCCGTGACGTGGAGACCGAGGGCGCCGGATACGGCGATGTGGGCATCAAGCGGGCGATCAATGAAGGAGTCATACCCGGTCCGCGAATGTGGGTGTCGACGCTGTCGATTTCATCCACCGGCGGCTATCCCCTCGAGGGTTATGCGCCGGAGATCACCGTGCCCAAGGGATCGCAGCTGATCGACGGACCCATCGAAGCACGCAAGGCGGCACGCGAGCAATTGGACAAGGGCGCGGATTGGATCAAGGTGTATATGACCCATCGCTCCTGGCTCGACGCGCAGGGCTCCCTGGTGTCCCAGCCGACGCTCACCGTCGAAGAGCTGAAGGCCATCGTGGATGAGACCCATGGCTGGGGAAGGAGAGTGGCCTGCCACGCCTACAACGGGCCGGGTCTGCAGCGCGCACTCGACGGCGGCTGTGATTCGATCGAGCACGGACTGGAGATAACGGACGCGCAGATCGCGCAAATGCTCAAGCAGGGCACGTGGTACGTGCCGACCCTGCAGGTGTACTACACCGATTGGGACGCCCCGGACACGGAGGAGGGAAAACGCGATCGCAAGCGCGTGGCCCTGCATGGAGTATCGTTCACCAAGGCGCTGCACGCGGGAGTCAAGATGGCATTCGGTACGGACGTCGGCGGATTCAAGTGGTCCGAACCTATCGCGGAGGAATTTGCGCGCGAAGTGGAGTTCGGTATGACGCCGATGCAAGCTATCAAGTCCGCAACGTCGCGGGCGGCCGAGCTGCTCGGCAAGCGCGGCGAGCTCGGGGTGGTGGCGCCCGGAGCATACGCGGACCTGACCGCCGTGGCGGGCGATCCGCTCGCGGATGTCAGTGTCCTCAAGGCCGTGCACTTCGTGATGAAGGACGGAGTGGTGTTCAAGTCTTCAGCAGGCGAACGAGTCCCGTAAGATCAGTCCTGGGCGCGAAGCGCGGCGATGTTTTCCGCCGTGACCGCCGACGGCCGCGCGCCGAAGCGCGCGGTGACGTAATTGGTGAGGCTCGCGATTTCCGCGTCGGAATAGGCGCTGCCGAAGGCCGGCATGGCGGTGCGAGAGTCGGACGTCTGCAGATGCGCGCCGGACAGAATGACCTGCGCTACATTGATCGCAGTGGGATCGTTCACCGACCGCGCGCCGGTGAGTGTCGCGTAGGGGATCACGGGGCTGACTCCGGTCCAATCATGGCAACCCGCGCACGCGCCTGCGTACACGGCCTTGCCGCGCGAATCGACATTGGCGGCAACGCCTTCCGCGAATGACGAGGGTGCGGGGCTGGCTTTGGGCTCGGGCAGATCCGACGTCGAAATACCCGGCACCGAGCGCAGATAAGTGACCATCGCGGTGATGTCGCTCTGAGTCAGGTAGCGAAGGCTGTTGTTCACCGCCTCGCCCATGGGTCCCGTCGCGGTGCCCCGGCCGTCCGCATGGCCCATGGCCAGATAGTGTGCAAGATCGGCTTCGCTCCACGCGCCGATACCGCTCTTGGGGTCCGACGTGATGTTGTAGGCACGCCAGCCGGCTTGCACCGTGCCCGAAAATTTCTGCCTCTGGTCGAGCGCCTGCAAAAGATTTCGCGGCGTGTGGCATTCGCCGCAGTGCTCCATGGCTTCGACGAGGTAGGCGCCCCGATTCCACTGCGGGTCGCGCCCGGGGCGCGGCTCAAATCGCTTGTCCGGATTGAACAGCAGCGCCCAGATTCCCATCAGCGAGCGCTGATTGAACGGGAAGCTCAGCGAGTTCTCCCGGTCCGGCGCATGCACGGGCTTGAGGCTGAAGAGGTACGCCTTGATGGCGCCCACATCGGCATCGCTCATGTAGGTATAGCTGGTGAAGGGCATCGCCGGATACAGTTTCTCGTTGCCGGGCGCGATACCCTTGTGAACGGCGTCCAGGAAATTCGCGTCGGTGTAATCGCCGATTCCTGTTTCCTTGTCGGGAGTGATATTGGTCGAGTACATGGTGCCGAACGGCAGCACGAAGGCGCGTCCGCCCGCAAAGGGCTTGCCGCCTTCGGCGGTGTGGCAGGCCTCGCAATCCGCGGCGCGCGCCAGGTACTGACCGCGCTCGATGAGGCTTGCGCCTTTGAGTTCCGCGGGAACGCCGGTGGGATCCTCGCCGTGATACTCCGCCAACGCCACGCGAGTACCGCCCGCGAAATCCGTGGCATGAGGCGCAAGCACCACGATCCACAAAAAGCCGATCAAGACCACGGCGAGAATCGCACCGATGATGATCAGGGTGTAGCGCTTGGCGGAGCTGGCAGCTGGCGAGTCGTTCATGATGGTTTCTTCCCGGAAAGGACATCTTGGTCTATGGGTAGTCGGCGCAGGCGAATGCCGGTCGCCGCGAACAAAGCGTTGCCGAGGGCCGGCGGCGCGGCGGTCGCGCCGGTCTCGCCGATGCCGCCGGGGGCTTCGGCGCTCTTGATCAGGTGCACCTCGATCTGCGGAATTTCGTTGATTCGCAGCATCCGGTAGTCGTTGAAATTGCTTTGCTGCACCCGGCCTTTTTGGATGGTGATGTTGCCGTAGAGGGCGGCGGTAAGCCCGAATATCAGGCCGCCCTGCAATTGCGCCACCACGGTGTCCGGATTGACGACGATGCCGGTATCCACGGCGGAAACCATGCGGCGCACATGCACCGCGCCCTGAGTATCGACTTCGGCTTCTGCGACGGTCGCAATGAAGCTGCCGAATGCCACCTGCAGCGCGATGCCGCGGCCGGTGCGCGGGGGCAGGAGATTCCCCCACCCGGACTTGGCCGCCACAAGCTCGAGCGCCGCCTTCAGGCGGGGCGATTTGCCGAGCAGGTCGCGGCGAAAGGCGACCGGATCCTTGTTGGATTTCTTCGCCAGCTCATCCATGAAGCTCTCGATGGCGAAGACATTGTTGTTCGGGCCAACGCCTCGCCAGAAACCCGTGGGCACCGCGGGCGGTTCATCGCGCACAGATTCCACCCGCAGATTGGGGATGTCGTAGGGAATGTCGGCGGCGCTGTCGATGGCATCGATGTCGATCCCTTTTTGAAAGGCCGGCGGCAGCCAGCGGGCGATGACCGAGGAACCCGTGATGCGGTGCTTCCACCCAACGATTCGACCATTGGAAACAGTCGCCGACAGAGTATCCCGATACACGGGCCGGTAGACATCGTGTTGAATGTCCTCTTCACGCGTCCAGACCACTTTGACCGGCCCATCCACTTGCTTGGCGATTTGCACGGCCGTGTCGACCATGTCCACCTCGAGTCTGCGGCCGAAGCCGCCGCCGATGAGGTGGTTGTGCGCGGAGACCTTGTCGAGCGGCAGTCCGGTAACCTTTGCCGCGATGGCTTGGACCCTGGAGAACACCTGACTGCCGACCCAAACCTCGCAAGTGGTCGGCGTGACATGCACGGTGCAGTTCAGCGGTTCCATGGTCGCATGGGCGAGAAAGGGCATTTCATATGCCGCTTCCAGCAAGTCGCCTTGGGCCAGACCCTTGGCGATGTCTCCTACGGAGTTGGCAACCGCGCCCTCTGTCTTGCTGGCGGCGCGGAGCTGTTTCCAGACGTCGTCGGAGGAAATGGCGGCATTAGGCCCCTCGTTCCACGTGATGTCGAGCGCGCTCAAGCCTTGCTTGGCCGCCCACATGTGATCGCCGACGACCGCAACAGTATCCTTGAGCACGATCACCTGGCGAACGCCGGGGAGGGTTTTGGCTTTGGCGTCATCGACATGCCCCACCGAGCCGCCGAACACCGGACAGAAGGCAAGGGTGGCGAATTTCACGCCGGGCGGCATGACATCGATCCCATACACCACTTTGCCGTTGACCTTGTCGGGCGTGTCGAAGCGCTTGAGCGGGTTGCCGATCAATTTGAAATCTTTGATGTCCTTGAGCGGCGGGTCTTTCGGCGGCGTGAGGCCCTGGGCACGATCGATCAGCGCCGCATAAGCGACCCGGCGGCCGCTCGCCTCATGGATGGCCTCGCCTTTCTCGGTGCGAATACCGGCGGGCTCCACTTTCCACTGCTGCGAAGCGGCTTGAACCAGAATGGCGCGCGCGCCGGCCGCCGCCTTGCGCAAAGGCAGCCAGAACGCGCGCACCGAATTCGAATTTCCGGTGACTTGAATGCCGAACGTCGGATTGCCGTAGAGCTTGTCGCTCGGCGGCGCGGCTTCGAGAGCGACTTGTTCGAAGGCCGCGTCGAGTTCCTCCGCCAGTATCATGGCGACCGCCGTATAAATGCCCTGACCCATCTCGACCTGGGGCATGATGAGCGTGACCTTGCCGTGGGTGTCGATGCGAATGAACGCATTGGGCGCGAACAGTGATTTTCCAGCTTGCGCGCCGTGAGCCGAAGGCAGCTGAAATCCGACCACCAACGCACCGCCCACGGCGAGCCCGGCTTGCAGAAATCCGCGTCTGGTCAGCGCAGCGTCGGTCTTTGGGTTCGATTCCTGGACGATTGGCTCGTACATGGGTGATCCCCGGGATGCGGAGTTAGGCTTTGGCAGCATGTTTGATCGCCTCCCGGATGCGCACATAGGTGCCGCACCGGCAAATGTTTCCCGCCATGGCCGCATCGATGTCGGAATCTTCGGGATGCGGGATGGAGTTGAGCAGAGCCGCCGCCGACATGATCTGCCCGGATTGGCAGTAGCCGCATTGGATTACCTCCAGATCCAGCCATGCCTTCTGCACCTTGGCCCCGGCCGCGGAAGCGCCGACGCCTTCAATGGTGGTGATGGCGCGCTGTCCGACCGACCCTACCGGCAATAGACAGGATCGTACGGGCGCGCCGTCGATATGCACGGTACAGGCGCCGCATTGAGCGATGCCGCACCCGAATTTGGTGCCGGTAAGTCCCAAGATATCGCGCAGCACCCAGAGCAGGGGCATATCGGGCGGAGCATCGGCATTCCTCACTTCGCCGTTTATTTTTAGACTGACCATGAGGCACCTCTTGAGGGGAACACAATGGCTGGGGCGTCGTTTGTCGGAGCAAGACTATAGAACTACTGAGCAAAACCCGCCATTGGCCATTGATGCTTGACATTGGCCGTTGATGCCATTGCCCATTCGATGGCGCCATGGGCATGATAAAATTTACAAGCACGGCTGTCCGTCGGCAATCCTCGTTGTGTAGGGCGCCTGCGGCGCCTTAGTCGCCCTTCAATGACCGCAGCAGCGGCGTGATCAGATCGATGGGCAACGGGAACACGATGGTCGAACTCTTTTCGCCGGAAATGTCGGCGAGCGTCTGCAGATAGCGCAGCTGTATCGACGCGGGTTCGCTGGCCAGGATCCTGGCGGCTTCCGCCAGTGTCTGCGCCGCCTGTTTCTCGCCTTCCGCGTGGATCACCTTGGCGCGTCTGCCGCGCTCGGCCTCGGCCTGCCGGGCCATCGCGCGGATCATGGTCTCATCAAGATCGATGTCCTTGATCTCGACATTGGTCACTTTCATTCCCCAGGCCGCCGTATTCGCGTCGAGGATCTGCTGAATGGCGGCGTTGAGCTTGTCGCGCTGGGCCAGCATCTCATCCATTTCGTGCTGCCCCGCCACCGAGCGCAGCGTGGTCTGGGCGAGCTGACTGGTCGCCTCCCAGGGGTTGGTGACCTGCAAAATGGCCTTTTCCGGATCGACGATGCGAAAATAAACCACGGCGCTGACCTTCACCGAAACGTTGTCCCTGGAAATCACGTCCTGCTTCGGCACGTTCAGCACGACGGTGCGCAGTTCCAGCTTTTTCATCTGCTGAATCACCGGCAATACGAGCCGCACGCCGGGACCTTTGACCCCGGTGAACCGGCCAAGCGTGAACATCACACCGCGCTCGTATTCCTTCAGGACGCGTATCGAACTCGTGAACAGCAGCAGCAGTACGAAAACGATGACGGGAAGCGAAAGGCTCATCGGCGATTCCTTCTAGTTTTGTTGCGGTTCCACCCAGAGCGTCAGCCCGACGACTCTGACTATACGCGCCTGTTGTCCCGCTCGCAGCGGACCGGCGGTGCGGGCGTTCCACAATTCTCCGCCATAGCGCACGACGCACTGATCCTGACAATCGCCGACCGCCTCCACCAGCGCGCCGATCATGGTCTCGACACCGGTGCTGATGGGCGTGCGCCGCGCACGGGCCGCCAGCCAGCCGATGGTGACGATGACGAGCCCGCCGGCGACCGCGATTCCCACGATCAACGGCAGCGCCACCCGAACTCCCGATGCGCGATTGTCGAATAGTATGATGGACCCGATGACAAATGCCGCCAGACCCCCGACGCCCAGCGATCCGAACGCCGGCATGAAAAATTCCGCAACGATCAGACCGACGCCGAGCGCCATGAGAGCGAGACCCGCGTAGTTGACCGCCAGCAGTTGTAAACCGTAGAGCCCGAGCAGCAGCGCCAGCGCACCGACGACGCCGGGCAGAACCGCGCCGGGGTTATATCCCTCGAGCAGCAGGCCGTAAACGCCGATCAACAACAGCCCGTAGGCAATGGTGGGATGAGTCAGCACCAACAGCACGCGAGTGCGCCAATCCGGGACGACGCTTCGCACCGCGAGTCCCCGGGTATCGAGCACCAGCTCGTGATCTGCGGCTTTGACCTTGCGCCCCTGCAGCTGCTGCAATAGATCCGGCACATCTTTCGCGACTATGTCGATCACATGCTGTTCGAGTGCGTCGTTCGCAGACAGGCTCGCCGCCCCGCGCACGGCAGCTTCCGCCCAAACGGCATTGCGGCCGCGCAATTGCGCCAGCGAGCGGATGTACGCGACCGCGTCGTTGACGGCTTTGCGCTCACTGGCCGTGCCGGCAGGAATCTCCTCCGGAGTTTTTTGTTTCTTGTCTTGTTTCTTATCGTCGCTGGGATTGGCCGGCGGTGTGGCCGGCTCGCCGCCGATGGAAATCGGTGTCGCTGCACCCAGATTGGTCGCCGGCGCCATGGCGGCGAGGTGGCTCGCGTAAAGGATGTAAGTACCTGCACTTGCCGCCCGCGCACCGCTCGGCGCAACGTAGCTCACCACTGGCACCGGAGAGGCGAGTATCGCCTTGATGATGTCGCGCATGGAGGTGTCGAGTCCACCGGGCGTATCCATCTGCAGGATGACGACGGCGCTGCGGTCGTTGCCCGCGGCCGCGAGCGAGCGCTCGAAATAGAGGCTCATTGCGGGCCCGATGGGACCGCTCAACTCGACCAGGGTTGCGAACCGGTCGGCGGGCGCGGCGGCGTCGCTGCTGCGGCTCGAAACCGGACTCACGAACAAAAGCACGAAGCTAAGCCACTGCGCGATGCAGCGCAATTCAATCCGCCTGGAACGAACTCCGCTCACTGCCCGGCCCCTTTTGGCGGTGGCCCTGTATCAAGCTCTCCGATGGTAGCCTGAAGCGGGACGCGCGTCTTGACTAATGGTGGCCGGGCGATCAATGGTGCCCAGGCGAGCAGTTGCGCGGGCCGGATGCGCGCAGGCCGGCAATTGCGCTCAGGCCGGCAATGGACCTGTGTACATGGCCGGTTCTCGGATGACGCCGCCGACTTCGTACTGTTCGATCGAGTGGGCAATCCATCCGACCGATCGTCCCAATATGAACAGCGAG
>Ga0210406_10003232_pt1 | contig 18010 bp, 13 predicted proteins | sample IncBWC30MmetaG_FD_155454 | JGI IMG/M metagenome (GOLD analysis project Ga0210406, IMG submission 155454) | Forest soil microbial communities from Barre Woods Harvard Forest LTER site, Petersham, Massachusetts, United States - Inc-BW-C-30-M | ecosystem: Environmental > Terrestrial > Soil >... | reverse complement strand
AATTGCGCAAGGCACAGGCTTCTCTCGAGGGGGCTCGCCAAGTCGCCGAGAATACCCCCGTGGAACTGGATGCCGCGCGAACCACTGAGACTCAGGAACGCTCGCGATACCAAGCAGGTCTCGCAACCCTGGTGGAGGTTGCCGACGCGCAAAGCCTGCTAGTACAAGCAGAAACCGATGATGCTCTAGCACGTCTCGCTGTATGGCAGAACTTAGCAGCGGTCGCCGCGTCCCAAGGTGATCTTCAACCTTTCTTGCGGTTTCTTCATCTTCATGACAAGACGCAGGGAGGCCCGTAGCTCATGTGGCTTATTCGACTAGCGCTGAGGCGCCCGATCACGATCATGGTCATCGTTGTGGCCATAGCACTCTCGTCGATTCTGGCGCTTCTGCGGACGCGCATCGACATCTTTCCCACTCTGGACCTGCCGGTCATCTATGTTGCGCAACCGTACGGCGGCATGAGCCCACAGCAGATGGAAGGTTTCATTTCGTATTACTACGAATATCACTTCCTGTACATCAATGGCATTGAGAGCGTGGAGGCAAAGTCTATTCAGAGTACGGCTTTGCTACGGATTAGCTTTCATCCCGGCACGAACATGAGCGAGGCGCTTGCGCAGACTGTCTCTTACGTTAATCGTGCGCGCGCTTTTATGCCGCCAGGCACCGTATCGCCGTTTGTGATTCGTTTCGATGCTGGGACTTTGCCTGTAGGCTATCTTGTCTTCTCAAGTCCATCGCGTACGTTATCGGAAATTCAAGATTTAGCGCTGAACCGCGTTCGTCCGGTATTCGCAACCTTGCCGGGTGTTTCGTCGCCGCCTCCCTTTGGCGGCAATCAGCGGACGATCGTGATCAACGTGGATCCGCAGAAGCTGCATGCCTACGGGCTGTCGCCGGACAATGTGGTGCAGGCGTTGACGACCGGCAACAGCATTCAGCCGGCCGGAAATGTCGATATCGGTGAAAGCAACGCGATGGTCACAACCGATTCCACCGTGACACAGATCAATGATCTGCTGGACATTCCCCTGCATCCGGGGTCGGGGGCTTCCGTCTACTTGCGTGACATCGGCAACGTCAAGGACACATCGGATGTTCTTGCAGGCTATGCGCTGCTGAATGGCAAGCGAACCGTCTACATTCCCGTGACCAAGCGGCCGGACGCTTCGACGATCACGGTTGTGAATGAAGTACGCCAGAATATCGGACGCTTTCAGTCACTCATTCCGGAAGACATCAAGATCACTTATGAATTTGACCAGTCGCAGTATGTGCGCGCCGCTCTTCTTTCAGTGCTGCGCGAAGGCCTGATCGGAGCTGGGCTCACAGGCCTGATGATCCTGCTCTTCCTCGGCGACTGGCGAAGTTCGCTCATCGTTGTCATCACCATTCCATTTGCGCTGCTGATGGCGGTGGTGTTGCTGCGGCTCACCGGGCAAACCATCAACATTATGACTCTGGGCGGCCTGGCGCTTGCCGTGGGAGTGCTGGTCGATGAAGGCACAGTGCTGATGGAAAACATCCATGTGCATCTGGCACAGGGAGAGAAAAAAGCGCAAGCCGTGCTTGCGGCCAGCCGTGAAGTGGCGATCCCGCGCTTGTTAGCGATGCTCAGCGTGCTGGCGGTGTTCCTACCTTCCTTTTTTATGACCGGACCTGCGCAATCGCTTTTTGTACCCTTGTCGCTGGCGGTTGGGTTTTCGATGGGTGCATCGTATTTGCTTTCGAGTTCACTGGTGCCAGTGCTCTCCAATTGGATTCTGAAGCAGGGACGGGACCAGGCTGAACACCCACACGAACAGCCAAACGAACATGCAAAAGAAGAACGGTTCGATCGTTTTCGCAAACGTTTCCAGGGCGTGCTGGAGCGGATCATGAATTTTCCCAAGTTGCTGCTTGGCGCGTACGCCGTAATCGCCCTGCTGATTATTGTGCTGCTCGGGCCCAGATTGGCCCAGGAAATTTTCCCGTCGTCGGCCTCGACGCAATTCCGTTTACGGATTGATGCTCCCGACGGCACACGCGTGGCTGTGACCGAAGCTCTGGTCCAAAAGGTGTTGGCGACGATTGCACGAGAAGCGGGCGCTGGCAATCTCGATCTCACCCTCGGCTATATCGGAACGCAGCCTTCTTCCTACCCGATCAATACGGTGTTTCTGTGGACCAGCGGACCCCAACAAGCAATCGTGAACGTTGGTCTGAATCCCGGAGCGAAGATTTCGCTACGCAGTCTCGAAGAGAACCTTAGACAAAAATTGCCGCAGGAATTCCCAGGTACGCATTTTTCTTTTGATCCGGGCGACCTCATCAGTCAAACCCTGAATTTCGGTGCGCCTTCGTCCGCGGAAGTCGCCATCACCGGCCCGCAGTATGCCGACGTTCAGAGCTATGCCAATCGCGTTCGGCAGGAATTGGCGAAAGTAAAAGAATTACGCGACGTCGAATTCGAAGAACCTCTTCGCTATCCAACAGTAAACGTTCACGTAGACCGGGTGCTTGCGGGCCAGATCGGCGCTACCGCCAATGACGTCGGCTCAGCAGTAGTTTCTTCTACCGCTTCGAGTCGCTTCGTTGCTCCCAATTATTGGCGCGATCCCAAATCGGGAGTGAGTTACCAGGTACAGGTGCAGGTGCCGCAACCGGCGATGACTTCGCTCAAAGATATCCAAACCATTCCTATCAACAGCAGTACAGGAGCACATCCGCTCTTGAGCCAGGTCGCCGATGTGCAATCGACAACCGTGCCCGGAGAATTAGACCGGCAGAACGGAATGTGGATGATCATCGCCTCGGCCAATGTCGGCAACAACGACTTTGCGCGAGCCGCGAAGGAAATTAATCGCGCAATTGCGAATGCCGGCCAGGCGCCGCGTGGTGTCACGACCCAGGTACGCGGCCAGGTGAATGCACTTAGAGAAATCTTTGGCGAATTGGCGATTGGATTGGCTCTGGCCGTCGTCGTTATTCTGCTGTTGCTTACCGCGAATTTTCAGTCGTTTCGTCTCGCCTTGGTGGTCATCTCGAGCGTTCCGGCGGTACTTGTCGGAGCCGTCCTAATGCTGTTACTCACTGGCACTACGCTGAACCTGGAAAGTTTCATGGGCGCCATCATGGCGATTGGTGTCGCCGTGGCGAACGCGATTCTGCTGGTCACTTTCGCTGAGCAAAATCGCCGTAATGGCGCCGACCCCGTTTCTGCCGCACGATCGGCCGCTGCTGAGCGGTTGCGGCCGGTGCTCATGACGAGCCTGGCAATGATTGCTGGAATGATCCCAATGGCGCTTGCGATTGGCCAGGGCAGCGAGGAGACAGCTCCCTTGGGTCGCGCGGTTATAGGCGGTCTGTTCGCTGCCACGCTTGCAACCTTGTTCCTGCTCCCGACCGTATTTGGCATCGTGCAAAAGCGCGCATCCCTCAAATCGCCGTCACTCGACCCTGAAGACGCTGATAGTCCTTTTGCCCTCAAGCCGGAGAAGGCATGAAAACCGTTATCGTTGCACTCGCACTCTTATTGTCCATTGCGGGCTGCAATGGCAATCTAAAGCCCGAAGCGAGCAAACCGGGGGAAACCGATGCGCAGACAGTGGAAGTTGTGCCGGTTGCGTCGCAGAAGCTTGCAACGGTATTCACGCTACCAGCGCAGCTCGTTCCATTCCAAACCGTGGATATCTATCCAAAAGTTACCGGCTTTCTGGACACGATTCGCGTCGATCGCGGGTCCCGCGTTCGCAAGGGCGAACTCGTCATCCGGCTTTCCGCGCCGGAACTTGTCGCCCAGCGTGCGCAGGCGGAATCCGCTTTGCGCGCAGCGGAAGCGCAATTGACCACGGCCCAGGCCAAGCTCGCATCAGACAACGGAACTTATCTGCACATGGCGTCAGCCGCCAAGACGCCCGGCGTGGTTGCCGAGAACGATGTGATGGTGGCGAGCCAGACCGCTTCGGCTGATCAAGGGCAGGTGCATTCAGCGGAGAACAATGTCGCAGCCGCGCAGAACGCCCTGCGCAGCGTAACGCAACTTGAATCGTACCTTAATATCTATGCGCCGTTTGACGGCGTCGTCACTACGAGGAATCTGCATCCCGGAGCCTTGGTCGGTCCCGCGTCCGGCCAGTCTGGAACGATGCCCATTGTGCAGATTGTCGATACCACTCACTTGCGGCTAGTGGTGCCGGTTCCTGAAGCGTACGCAGGAGAAATGCAAGTCGGCCAGCAAGTCGCGTTTACGGTTCCTGCCTATCCCGGTCAAACTTTCCACTCGCCCATTGCGCGCATCTCGCATGACGTGGAACTGAATACCCGAACGATGCCCGTCGAGTTGGACGTCCGTAGCACGGACGGTCGTTTATCGCCGGGCAGCTACAGCAGTGTGAAATGGCCGGTCCATCGCGCAGCTGCAACGATGTTTGTGCCCGTCTCCGCCGTGACGAATGATCAACAACGCACGTTCGTCGAGCGCGTGCGCGATGGGAAGGCGGAATGGGTGGATGTGGTCACCGGTCTGAGTGTGGACGGCAACATAGAGGTTTTCGGTGATCTCAAGCCGGGAGATGAAGTCATCCGCAATGCCACCGACGCGATTCGTCCAGGGCAGCAGGTGAAGACTGGCTCGGCGCACTCTTAGCGCATAACGCCGATCCTTCAAGGGTAGGTGAGTTTTGAAGGCAGGACGCCATGGCTTCTACCCCAGCCAAATGAATTTTCCAGCATGTTTGCCCAATTTGCCGATTCACAAGGAGACTGGTGATGATTACGAGACTGCGTTGTTTGCCAGCATTTTGCGTTCTGTTACTTCCGATTATCGTCCGCGCTCAAGGGGTAACCACCGAGCCAATCGATCAGGCCTTGGGCCGCTCGGGTCAGAAGTCTGGGGACGTCTACAAGTTAAGTTTCCCGCGGACGGATTTGCACGTGTCCGTGCACGGACTGGCAATCAAGCCAGGTCTCGCGCTTGGATCGTGGGCGGCATTTCTCGGAACCGACGACAAGGCGATGGTCATGGGCGATTTGGTTTTGCTGGAAGGAGAGGTAAATCCTGTAATCGCCAAGTTGCGATCCTCGGGCTTTGAAATATCAGCGGTTCACAACCATCTCATGGAAGAAACCCCCAAAGTGCTGTACGTGCATTACATGGGGCACGGGCCCGCCGCCCAATTGGCCACTTCGCTCCGCGCCGCTTTGTCAGTTTCCAAAACACCTCTCGAAAAGCCCGCTGCGAGCGCTGAGGAAGCCACTCCACCCGCGTGGGCGAAGGCTTTGGAGGAGGCCATTGGACGCAAGGGTACGCTCAAAGGCGGAGTGCTGTCGTACGGCGTGCCGCGCAGCGATGCCATCACCATGAGTGGAATGACCATTGCGCCCGCGGCCGGCGTGGCGCAGGCGATTAATTTTCAGGCAGCCGAATCCGGCAAAGTCGCGACCACCGGCGATTTCGTGCTCACTGCAGAAGAGGTCAATCCGGTGATCTCCGAACTGCAAGGACACGCTATCTCCGTTACCGCGCTGCACAGCCACATGCTCACCGAACAGCCTCGCTTGTTTTTCATGCACTTCTGGTCGGTGGGCAGCCCGGAGTCGGTGGGTGCGGGCATCAAAGCGGCTCTCAGTCATATCGCGGTGAAGTGAGCGTGTTCCAAGGAGAGGGATGATGCGAGCATGTTTATTGCTCTTAGGTGTGCTGGTGATTATAACCGGAGCCGTAAGGCTCCAGTCGCAGACGAGCGGGCCCACGCTAAAGAAGGTGGCGGAGTTCGATCTGCCGGGACCGCCAGGCAAACGCTTTGACTGCCTTACGATCGATCCCGATGACCATTGCTTGATCTCCGCGCATCTCGCGGCAACGCAAACCTATGTCATCGACCTCGGCACGAACAAAGTCGTCGCTACGGCACCGATACACCGGGCGCAGAGGGCGTCGAATATGTGCCGGACCTCCATAAGTTCTACACGTCGAACGCCTACGACAACACTATCGGCGTGGTGGACCTGAAGCAGATGAAAGTCATCAAGAAATTGAAAACCGAAGCGAAACCGGATGGCAGTACGTACGCGGCTCCGTTTCACAAGTTCTATATCTCGGACGAGCGCGGCAAAGCGGAAGCGATTGTTGACGTGACCAAGGACGAAGTCATTAAGACCCTGCATTTCGACAGTGAAACGGGAATGCCGCAATACGATCCGGTCGCCAAGAAAGTCTATGTAAATCTCCAGGATCAGAATATTTTCGCCGTCATCGATCCCGCGAACGACGAAATAGTAGGCCGCTATCCGGTCGGGAAATGCAAAGGAAATCACGGCATGGCGCTCGATCCGGAGCACCACCGCGCGTTCCTCGCCTGCGAGGGAAACGAACTGATGACGGTGTTCGACCTCGACAAGAAGACTGCCATCACATTTCTACCCCTGCCGGGCGGACCCGATGTCATCAAGTTCGACCCCGGATTGCGGCGCATCTATGTCGCCTGCTACAGCGGAGCGATCGCCGTGTTCCATGAGGACGACGGAGACCACTACCGGAAGCTCGAAGACTTTCGTGTGCAGCACGCGGTGCACACGGTGGCGGTGGACTTAAGGACGCATCGTCTCTACACGCCCGAGCAGGAAGAGGACGGGAAGCCCGTAGCCCGGATGGTGGTGTACGACGCGGTTGGTGATCGCTAACCGCGCGACCAGATGGAGAAAACGAAACTAGAAGTTGGCCCAGGTTTGCGATGCCGCTGATGGATCTCATACCGACTGTGCTGCGCGCTTTGCCACGGGACGCGATAGTGTTATTTCTCACGCGGTTTCTCCGGCTCTTCGCGTATGGCGCGCTGTCGGTTGTCCTCGTCTTCTATCTGGTGAGTTTGGGCCTTACGACAGCGCAGGTGGGCCTGCTCTTGACGCTGACGCTGGCCGGCGATATCGCGATCTCGCTGTTGCTCACGACGCGGGCCGACCAAATGGGGCGCCGCCGCACGCTCATTGTAGGCGCGATTTTAATGGCGGGTGCAGGCATCGCCTTCGCTTCGACACACAACCTGCTCTTTTTGATTGTCGCGGGAACGATCGGAGTGATCAGTCCCAGCGGAAACGAAGTCGGTCCCTTTCTTTCCATTGAACAGGCGGCGTTGTCGCATGTCGTTACCGCTGCGAGCCGCACCGAGGTCTTTGCCTGGTACACCTTGGCGGGTTCGGTCGCGACGGCTCTCGGCGCGTTGTGCGGCGGTGCAGCGTCGGGAATCGTCCAGAAGGCGTCGTTCTCCGCTTCCGACAGCTACCGCGCGGTGGTCCTTCTGTATGCCGCACTCGGCGTGGTGCTCGCGTTGCTCTTCTTGAGTCTCTCGTCCTCGACAGAAGTGCGAGGCTCCGTGCCCGAAGGAGGCTCAGCGGCGAGGAAGCTTTTCGGCGTCGGACATTCGCGTTCGATTGTCTTCAAGCTGTCGAGCCTGTTCGCCCTGGATTCATTCGCGGGTGGTTTCGTGGTGCAAAGCTTTGCCGCGTATTGGTTTTATCTGCGGTTCGGAGTCCCGCCCGTGAAGCTCGGGGTGATTTTCTTTTGGGCCAACGTGCTCGCGGGAATTTCCGCGCTGCTCGCTTCGCGCCTCGCCTCCCGCATTGGACTCGTGAAGACGATGGTCGTGACGCACTTGCCGTCGAACGTGCTGCTCATCCTTGTGCCATTGATGCCTAACCTTGCGCTCGCCGTGGCAGTGCTGCTCATTCGGTTCAGCATCAGCCAAATGGACGTTCCGACAAGACAGTCCTATACCATGGCGGTGGTCCGTCCCGAAGAACGTTCCGCCGCAGGCGGGATTACCGGCGTGGCGAGGACGGCGGGAGCGGCGATAAGTCCCCTCTTCGCGGGGTTTCTGTTCTCGCATCCGGCTCTGATTGACGTTCCGTTTTTCATCGCCGGAATTCTCAAGATCGGATACGACCTTGCGCTGTATCGAGGGTTTGCGGCGGTCCGGCCACCCGAAGAAGCCGATTAATGCCGGGTTAAGGTTCGCCGTGCGAGAATTCGGAGCTGAGACTATGACATTCATGGGGAGCAAGACGCATCGCGCGCGGAAGGTTCTTGAAATCACAATCGGTATGGTCGTGTTCTGTGTGTTTGCCGCGTCGTTGCAGGGTCAAACGCTGAGGCAGATTGCGAAATTCGATCTGCCCGGTCCGGAGGGAAAGCGCTTCGACTATCTCACCGTGGATGATGAGGATCACTTTTTGCTCTCGGCTCACTTGGGCCCTGGCATTTTGTACGTAATCGACCTGCAGTCGAACAAGGTCGTGAAGGCGGTTCCAGGGTTGCCCGGCATCACCGGTCTCGAATACGTGCCGGGAACGCATAAGGTGTACACATCGGATTGGGGCGAAGAAAAGATCGGGATCGTCGATCTGCAATCCATGACCGTAGTCAAGCGCCTCCCGACCGCAGCCAAACCCAATGGGAGCACGTATGCCGCTCCTTTTCGCAAAGTGTATGTCTCAGATACTTTGGGAAAAGCGGTTGCGGTCGTCGACGTCACAAAAGACGAGATCGTCAAAACGATAGAATTCGCCAGTGAAACGGGGATGCCGCAATATGATTCGTCGTCGCGCAAGGTCTACGTAAATCTGAGAAACACGAATGAAGTTGCGGAGATCGATCCAGCCACAGACACGCTCTTGGGGAAATATCCAGTAGATGGCTGCCAGTTCAATCACGGCATGGCGATCGACTCGGAACGGCATCGCGCTTTCCTTGTGTGCTCTGGAAATCGAACGTTCACGGTTTTTGCTCTGAACACTCACAAGTCCGTTGCGCACCTGCCCATTCCGGCGGGTGCCGATGTGGTGAAATTCGATCCAGGTCTTCGTCGAATCTACGTAGCTTGTTCGAGCGGGTTCATTTCCGTGTTTGAAGAGAAGGACGCAGACCACTATCAAAAACTCGTGGATTTCCCAGTCGAGAAAATGGTCCACAGCCTCGCGGTGGATTTGGCGACCCACCGGCTTTACGCGCCCGAGCAGGAAGAGCGCGGGGCGCCCATCGCACGGATGGTCGTCTATGAGGCGGTGACCCCGGATCGGAGCAAACCATGAGGACTCGTCCAGCAATGTTCCTTACGGTGCTGGTACTCGTGTCAGCGGCAGTTGCGATGGGGCAGACGGCTCCATTGAAGCTGGAGCGGACGATCGAACTGCCGGATGTGCAGGGCCGCATCGATCACATGTCGATCGACATTGCTGGACAACGGCTGTTCGTTTCAGCGCTCGGCAACAACACTCTCGAAGTCGTCGATCTCAAAGCCGGGAAACGCGCGCACACGATCTCGGGGCTGAAGGAACCGCAAGGCGCGCTCTACATTGCAGACAAGAATCGGCTGTTCGTCGCGAGCGATAAGGACGGAACGGTCAAGGTGTTCGACGGCAGCTCGTTTCAGCTCCTCAAGACCGTCGAGTACGGCGACGACGCCGACAACCTGCGGTACGATGCCGCACGCGGGCGGGTGTATGTTGGATTCGGCGGCGGAGCGCTCGGCGAGATGGAAACCGGCGGGCAAAAGATCGGGGAAACAAAATTAGACGCTCATCCGGAATCCTTCCAATTGGAAAAGGGCACCTCTCGCATTTATGTGAACCTGCCGGGGTCGCGGAAGGTTGTTGTCGTGGACCGCGAGGCACATGCGGTCGTGACGAGCTGGGGGATGGGATTGACGCTGGGCAACTACGCAATGGCGCTCGACGAAGCCGATCACCGGCTCTTCGTCGTCTCGCGCGCACCGGCGCGGCTCGTTGTCATGGATACGGCGACCGGCAAGGTCGTGCAGAAGCTCGCGGCGGTCGGCGATTGCGACGACATCTTTTGGGACGCTCCTCGCAAGCGCATATATGCTACGGGCGGTGACGGTGCCATTTCGGTTTTCGAGCAGCAGGACGCGGATCACTACAACGAGATGAGCCGCATACCGACGGTGAAGGGTGCACGCACGAGTTTCTTCTCCCCGGACTTAGGACGGCTGTACGTCGCCGTGCGGCGGCAGGGTTCGACGCCGGCACAAATTCAGGTTTTTTCGGTCGGTCAGTAAAGGAACACATTGTGGATTACGCAGGGCTCATGCGGGCGGCGATGGTGGCGCTGCTGCGCAACAAGATGCGCAGCGTGCTCACCGTCCTCGGCATCACCATCGGCATTGCCGCGGTCATTTGCGTTGTGGCCATCGGTAAAGCAGGCCAGGCGCGAGTCGAACAGCAGCTGAACAACCTGGGAGACAACTTCGTTTGGATTGAGGCAGGCGGTCGTGCAGTGAACGGAGTGCGCACTGGAACCCATGATACGAAAACGCTCGTCATGGCCGACGCCATCGCCATCAAGAATCAAGTTTCTCTCATCAAGAGCGTCTCGGCCAACGTAGATGATCCGGTGCAGGTGATTTACGGCAATCAAAACTGGCACACGTCCTACCGTGGCGTTTCGACGGAGTATTTCGATATCAAGCGCTGGTACGTGGACCAGGGAGCGTTCTTTTTGCAGGACGATGTGGATCGGGCCGCAGACGTGTGCGTCCTCGGCCGAACCGTGCGCGATCAGCTGTTTGGGGTGAATGACCCGATAGGAAAAGTGATCCGCATCAATAATCTTCCTTGCAAAGTCGTGGCTACGCTGCAACCGAAAGGCCTATCGCTTTCTGGACAGGACCAGGATGACACGGTCGTCGTCCCTTTCACGATGGCGCAGAAGAAGATCAAAGGAATTACCTGGCTTGACGACATCCTTTGCTCTGCCGTGTCGCAGGATGCGGTCAAGATGGCGGGCCAGGAAGCAGCCGCCGTGCTCCGCGACCGGCACCATCTTCGGCCGGAAGAGGAAGACGATTTCAACATCAGGAATCCGGAAGACATTATTCAGGCCCAACTCGACGCCAGCAAGACCCTCACGGTTCTGCTTATCGCGATCGCGTCGGTTTCCCTGATCGTCGGCGGAATCGGGATCATGAACGTGATGTTGGTTTCGGTCACAGAGCGGACGCGGGAAATCGGGGTGCGCATCTCGGTGGGGGCGACGGAACAAGCGATTCAGCTGCAGTTTCTTGGCGAATCCATCGTGCTGAGCCTCGTGGGTGGGGCGGCTGGAGTGCTCTTCGGAATTATTGGGTCGTATCTCGTCGGGCAAACATTGAAGTGGCCGATGGAGATGTCACTGGAATCCATCGCTGTGGCGGCGCTCTTTTCGATCGCCGTGGGCGTGTTTTTCGGTTACTACCCCGCGCGGAAGGCGTCCTTGCTCGATCCGATTGAAGCGCTGCGATACGAGTAGATCGAAGGTCAGGGCGGATGATGAAAAAGAGCAGATGGCTGATCGGGGCGGGAGGCGTGGCGGTGATCGCCGCGGCCGCCTATCTTACGCTGAACCGCAACACGGAAGTGCAGCACTTCACGGCGAAGGTGGAACGGGGCGAGATCGGCGATGTTGTGGAAGCGACCGGCACGATCAATGCCGTCATCACGGTGCAGGTCGGTTCGCAAGTATCGGGAACCATCGCGAAGCTGAACGCGGACTTCAACTCCAGGGTGCACAAGGGCGATATCGTCGCCCTGATCGATCCCGCGCTCTTCAAAGGCGCGCTGCTGCAAGCCGCCGCCGATCTCGAAAATGGGAAGGCCAATCTCATTGCGGCACAAGCGAATCTGGAAAAAGCGAAAGCGGGGCTCGTACAGACAAAGGCCGACTACGACCGGACGGTTAGTCTCTTTGAATCTCGCATCCAGAGCCAGCAGCAACTCGATCTCGCGAAAGCCAACTACGATTCCGCGAACGCCGCTGTCAGCGGCGCGGTGGCAAGCGTTACGCAGGCGGAAGCGCAAGTCAGCCAGAAAAAAGCGGCGGTGGAAGTGGCGCAAACGAATCTGGACTACACGGTCATCCGCTCGCCGATCGACGGTACGGTAGTCGCGCGCAACGTGGACGTGGGCCAGACCGTCGCGGCGTCCCTCCAAGCACCGACGATTTTCACGATCGCGCAGGATCTCAGCAAGATGTGGGTTTATGCGAAAACCGACGAGTCCGACGTGGGAAACATCAAGGTCGGGAAGCCGGTCACATTCAAGGTCGATGCGTTCCCGAAAGACACCTTTCAAGGTCAGGTCAGCCAGGTGCGGATGAATGCGACGACGGTGCAGAGTGTTGTTACCTACGACACGATCATCGAGTTCGCGAATCCGGAACTGAAACTCTTCCCCGGAATGACGGCGTACGTGACCATCCCGGTTGCGACCGTGCAGAGTGTCTTGAAGGTGCCGAACACGGCGTTGCGCTACAAGCCGCCGATGAGTCCGGAAGAGGTTCTCGCGGTGTACAAGCAGTATGGAATCGACGGGGGCGAGCGGCAGGCCGCTGGCAACGGGTCGGGAGTTGTCCAGGCATCGGAAACGGGGAAGGCGGAAACGCAGAACGCGGCGCGTACGCCCAAAAGCGACAGCGCGGTCGTTTGGAAACTGGGACCGGACAACACGCTTGTTCCCGTGAAGGTATCCCTTGGAATTACGGACCATGCATTCACCGAGATCCTCGCGGTCCTGAAGGGCGAACTGAAGGAGAGCGATGCGGTGGTGATTCGCTCGATAGTCCCTAAGAACATGGCCCCGGGCACGCTGAGGCGCTAAGGCTGAATCCTCAATGAAGGCACTCGACGCAAAAGAACCGGAAGCAGCGCCAGTGACACCCGCCACCGGAACAGTGATCCGCGTCGAGGAACTCCACAAGTATTACGAACTCGGGGAAACGCGCGTGCACGCATTGCGCGGCGTGAGCCTGGCCGTGGAGCGCGGGGAGTTCGTGGCGATCATGGGTGCGAGCGGCAGCGGCAAATCCACCTTTATGAACATTCTCGGGTGCCTGGACAAGCCGACGTCGGGAACGTATCTGCTCGAAGGAATTGACGTGAGCAAGCACGACAAGAAAGCTCTGGCGCATATCCGCAATCAAAAACTTGGTTTCGTGTTTCAAGGTTTCAATCTGCTGGCGCGGACAACGGCTCTCGAGAACACCGAACTTCCGACGCTTTACACCAAGATTTCCAGAGCGGAGCGCGAGAAGCGGGCCGCCGAATCGCTTGCCATGGTGGGGCTGGCCGATCGCGCGCACCATTTTCCGTCGCAAATGTCGGGAGGACAGCAACAGCGGGTCGCCATCGCCCGGGCGCTGGTGAATCGGCCCTCGATCTTGCTGGCGGACGAACCGACGGGGAACCTCGACAGCCGCACGTCGGTTGAGATCATGGAAATCCTGCAAGGGTTGAACGAGAAGGAACTGACGATCGTTTTGGTGACGCACGAGCACGACATCGCGCAGTTCGCCAAACGAGTGCTGGTGTTTCGCGACGGAAAGATCCGGAAAGACGATTTGGTCGGGAATCGCCCCAGAGCCGCCGAAGTGCTGAAGACTCTGCCGACGCTGGAAGACTGAGTTGAGATTCGCCGTTGATGCCCATGTTTAGACCGAAGAGACCAAGGAGACGTGAGGAACAGAACGTACATATGGGCGCGCGCTATCGGGACATTTCTGCCCTTGATGGCGTGCTCGTCCGCTCGGAGCAGCGCGTTCCCTCAACGTGGCGAACAGACTCCTCAAACCGAAACGGCAACGGCGCCGAATGCCGCGGTGGCCGTTCGCGTCGACCAAGGTCCGAAGATGGACGGAACGCTCGGCGATCCGCTGTGGCAGTTGGCGAAAACGATTTCGGACTTTCGCCAGCAAGAGCCTAAGGAGGGCCAGACCGCGACCGAACGGACTGAAGTGCGGATTCTGTACTCAAGACATGCGGTTTATTTTGGAATTCACTGCTTCGATTCTGATCCGTCTCGAATCATCGCCAGTGAACTGCGCCGCGACGTGAGCCAGGACCTCGACGACCATTTTGAAATCCTCATCGATTCCAATCACGATCGCCGCGGAGCGTACGTGTTTCAAGTCAATCCGCTCGGGACGCAAGTGGACGGGCTCGTCGTCGAAGAGCAGCGGGACAGCTACGGTACAGATTTCGATCCAGGGTGGGACGGGGTTTGGACATCGGAAGCCCGAGTCGGGGCCGATGGGTGGACGGCAACAATCGAAATTCCCTTTACCACGCTCAACTTCACGCACTCGACAGACGTCCGGTGGGGCGTGAATTTCAAGCGGTTTATTCGCCGGAAAAACGAATCGGATTTGTGGAGGGCATACCGCAGGACCTTCGGAATCACGAAAGTATCGCAAGCGGGAGACCTGGAAGGCATTAAAGACATCGGCAGTGGACGACTCTTCGTTGTGAAACCGTATGGCCTCGCGAGGTATGACAAGCAGACCGGGCAGGACCCGAAGTTCCCCCTGACGGGCGGAGTCGACGTGAAATACGGTCTCAGCTCCAATCTGGTGTTGAACCTGACCGCCAACACGGATTTTGCCGACACAGACGTGGACCTGGAACCATTCAATCTCACACCGTTCAAAGTGTTCATCCCCGAGAAACGTCAGTTCTTCCTGGAAAACGCCGGAGTGTTCAACTTTTCTCTGGGCGACGGAGATCAGTTGTTTTTTAGTCGTCAGATTGGTATCGATCCCATCACCGGGAATCAAGTACCGATAAACGGCGGCACCAAGCTAACGGGACAGATCGGGCGGCTGGAACTCGGCGTGATGGATGTTGATACGCGTTCGAGCGGCCCCAATCCGTACTCGAATTTCGCGGTTGTTCGCCTCAAAGAGTCCCTGTGGGCAGGTTCGTATGTCGGCGTGATGGGCATCGACAAACGGTCGGGAGACCTCTTTGACAGTTTCAACCAGACCGGGGGCGTGGACACCCGCCTGGTCTTTTTCAAGGACTGGTTCGTGGATGCGCATATGGCGGGAACTCAGTCGCCAGGAAATCCTAGCGGCAACAGCGACGTCGGAGCTTCTCTCACGTACCGGTCGAACTGGATTGAAGGAATTGTGGAACGTAGAAAAACCGGGCCGAATTTCAACCCGGAAGTCGGCTTCGTCGAACGTACAGACTCAGACGAAACCTATGGAGACCTAACGTTCAAGGTGCGTCCGAGCATCCCTACGGTTCGCGAACTGCAATTTGAAGGGTTTATTCTTCACGCTCCCGATACAGTGGGTCAGGTTTCCACACAGGAATGGCAGAACACGTTCCGGGCCGAATTCCATAATGGTGCGTACACCGACGACGACATCGTCGATGTCTTCACGCAGCGAATCACCACGCCCTTTCACATCTATAAGAATGTTTTTATTCCGAACGGTTTGTATCACTTCACGCGGCACCAACTGACCTACGGGTCGGGGCAAGACCGGAAGTTCACGTACAACTTCTTCGAGCGCTTTGGTGGGTATTACGGCGGGACTCTCAACGAGTTTCGCATCAGAGCCAACTATCGTCCGACTGCGAAATTCTCGATTGCCGCCTCGGAAACGTGGGACCGTTTTCGCCTGCCCTTGGCAAACGGAAACTTTTCCGTCGTCCTGGCAAGCCTGCAAGGGAACTACTCGTTCAACCGGTTCCTGACGTTCACGAGCCTCGTGCAAATGGACACGTCAAACGCCCAAGCAGTGAGCGCGAACCTTCGTCTTCGCTACAACTACCGACCGGACAGCGACCTGTATGTCATCTACAACGTTGGAACGCAGTTCGCCAGCATCGCGCCGTCAAATCCACCACAAGTCCGGGAAACCCGCTTCGCAATCAAATGGACCTATTCCTTCGCTCCGTGAAGGGATCGGCGCATTTTCTTTACTGAGCAGGAGGTTTAGGCCATCACCTCGCCGCCGTTCCTGTCATTAAGACGTAATGCTAATCGCGATGAATGGCGACAAAATGCGAACAAAAACCGCTTATATTGCGGAATGATTAAGGCAACTATCCACGAACAACATACGTCACGTCGATTGTTGTTAGTTCAAATCAGGCCGCCGCAACCGAAGATTCTTTTGTTTCAGTAATTTCTATGAACCCTGCAACCATCCGAATTTGAACGCCGTGATAATTCTTGGGTTGCGAGTCGTCCGACCCTCGGTAACGGTCTCTCCCAACCCACGTGCCTCGTCTCTGGAAACGGAACGAAGATAGGGCTTGCCATCAGCATACTTGCCACGTATTATTGAGTGTGCACTCAGTGATAGAGAAGCCCAGTGGCGCGTCCTAAGAGCGAAGACAAACGGAATGCGATCCTCGACGCCGCGACCCGCTTATTTGCGGAGCGCGGTCTTACCGCTGCCCCAACATCAGAGATATCAAAACAAGCTGGCGTCGCCGAGGGGACTCTGTTTACGTACTTCAGAACCAAGGATGATCTGATCAATGCCCTTTACCGGGAGATTAAGCTGGAACTCGCAGACGCCATGATGTCGGATTTCCCCCGAAAGAAGAATGTTGGTACCAGGATGCGACATGTTTGGGACCGCTATGTAAATTGGGGCATTGCGAATCCCAAGCAGCGCAAGGTGTTGGGGCAACTAACGGTTTCGGAGGTACTCACCAAAGAGTCTAGAGACGCTGGCAGCGCGCCGTTCGTTGAATTCCAAGCCATGATTCATGACGCGATTGAGCAGGGTCTCTTTCGTAACGATGTCCCGGTGGAACTCATCTCGAGGTCGTTAGCAGCTTTGGTAGAGACGACGGTAGACCTTACGGCGTCGAATCCATCCAAGGCAAAACACTACCGGGATAGCGGCTTTCAAATGTTTTGGTCTGGCGTAACTAAATAACGAGTCATTGCATCTAATAAATGAGTGAGTAATCACAATAGACTCGCGCTCGAGGCCAACTGGCCGAGTCTAAGCTCGCATCGTCTATCTAAGAAGGAGAGCGGAGGATTTCATGTCTAAGGTCTGGTTGATTACGGGAAGCGGAAACGGGTTGGGGAGAGACATCGCCGAGGCGGCGTTGGCCGCAGGGCACAGCGTGGTAGCCGGTGCGCGTCGGACGGAAGAACTGGCACCTCTGGTGGCGCAGTACGGCGAGCGGGTGAAGTCCGTCGGGCTGGAAGTGCGCGATGAGGCAGCCGCAAAGGCAGCCGTGCAGTTGGCGGTGGACAGCTTCGGGCGTCTGGACGTACTAGTCAACAACGCTGGTTACGGGCAGATTGCGCCGTTCGAGCAAATGAGTGCGGAGGATTTCCAGGCCGTCGTGGACACGTGCTTTTACGGGGTGGTGTACACCACGCGAGCCGCTGTGCCGGTGATGCGCAAGCAGAAGAGCGGCCACATCTTTCAGGTATCTTCGGTCGGCGGTCGCCTCGCGGTTCCCGGCAATACTCCATATCACGCCGCCAAATGGGCCGTCGGCGGTTTCAGCGATTCGCTCGCGCTGGAAGTCGCGCCATTCGGCATAAAAGTCTGCACGCTTGAGCCCGGAGGAATTCGCACCAACTGGGCGCGCCGCGCTGGTCAGAATTCGCCGCAGCTGTTGCCGGAATACGAAAACTCCGTGGGGACGAACCTCAAAGTGCTGCGCGGCCTCGAAGGCCGTTCGGAAGGCGATCCGCGCAAGATCGCGGGCGTAATTCTGAAACTGGCAAATAGCGACGAGGTGCCGGTGCGGCTGATTCTCGGTGTCGATGCAGAAAAACGAGTGCAACAAGCAGAGGCTGCGCGCGCGAGCGAGGCTGAGAAATTTCGACACCTTACTGTTTCAACGGTTTTTGAAGATGGGCGCTTCGACAGCCGATTGTACACGGCGAAAAGCTAGGGAAACTCTATTGCAGGGAATACACCTATGAAAGGAGCGCGAGTATGAAATACAGATTACTTGGCAAGAGCGGGCTGCGGGTCTCCGAAGCGTCACTAGGTACCATGACTTTCGGCGACGAATGGGGATGGGGATCACCAAAGGCTGAAGCGCAGAAAGTCTATGAGACCTACCGCGAGGCAGGCGGAAACTTCATTGACACGGCGAACTTCTACACTAATGGCACGAGCGAGAAATTCCTGGGTGAGTTCATGCAGGGCCATCGCGAGAGCGTCGTTCTAGCCACGAAGTACTCCAACGCCGCGCCAGGCAATGAT
>Ga0210406_10003231_pt1 | contig 18015 bp, 14 predicted proteins | sample IncBWC30MmetaG_FD_155454 | JGI IMG/M metagenome (GOLD analysis project Ga0210406, IMG submission 155454) | Forest soil microbial communities from Barre Woods Harvard Forest LTER site, Petersham, Massachusetts, United States - Inc-BW-C-30-M | ecosystem: Environmental > Terrestrial > Soil >... | reverse complement strand
ACCTGGGGCCCTCCTCTGCGTGTCTGCACCGCCCCCGAAATTGTCCTAATCCACTTCGAATAATCCCCGTAGCGGCCACTTTCAAGTGGCTCCGCTTTCTTCTCCCGAGCTCCGTCTGGGTGCCTCGCACGCCGGTTTTTGCGTACGGGTTCCTTCTCTAGCTTTGTAGGGGCGGAGCTTGCTCAGCCCTCTTGGGTTTTCTTGCCGAACATTCCGCACTCTTCTCCATTGCTTTCCCTTCTCTGTTGCACTAAAACCATCTCTCGGCATTCAAATCTGAAAAACGGACTCACTCCATGAAAATCGCGCGCGTGTTTCTCCTCATCTCTCTGCTTCTGGCCCCAGTTCTCTCTTCCGCCCAATCTTCCTCTCCTACCAAAACCCTCAAGGCCGTCAAATTCGGCAAGCTCTGGGACGCCCACGGCAAGCTCTGGACCAACGCCATCGTCCTGATCGAAGACGACAAAATTAAATCCGTCACCACAAATCCCTCCGATATCCCCGCGCATGCTCAGATCATCGACCTTTCCAAGTTCACCGGCCTCCCCGGCCTGATCGACGTTCACACACATATGACCATCTACACCGACGAAACTCCCGGCCAGCCCATGCTCAAGCAGATCACCGCAAATCCTCCCGCCGTCGAAGTTTTCCTAGCCCGCAAAGGCGCGCTCCGCACTCTCGAAGCCGGCGTCACCACTGTCCGAGATCTCGGCTCCGATCAATATGAAGACATCGCCATGCGCGACCTCATCAACCACGGCGAAATGATTGGCCCGCGTATGTTCGTCTGTGGTTACGGGCTCACCGTCACCAGCACGCCTTTCAAGCCCGGCTTCAATCCCCCGCTCGGCGGCATCGCCGATGGCGTCCCCGAAGTGCTCCGCGCCGTCCGCCAGCAGGTCGCCGCCGGCGCCGACGTCATCAAGCTCTATGCCTCCACCGGCACCGACGACGACGTCACGCAATTTCAAACCTACTCTTACGACGAAATCAAAGCGGCCGTTGACGCCGCTCACCAGTTCGGCAAAAAAATCGCCATCCATTCCTACGGACCTGATGGCGCGCGCGACTCCGTTCGCGCCGGCACCGACTCCCTCGAACACGCCACCGATATGGACGACGCGACCATCCAGGAGATGGCGCGGCGCGGCACGTTCTACGTTCCAACGATCGACCACAATCGCTACTACCTGGACAACTGGCAGAAGATTGGGTACGCGGATGGATTTCAGGAAAAGACGAAGGCGTTCATCGAGCGCAATCTGCAAACCGCGCGCAAAGCCTTCAAAGCCGGGGTGAAATTCGCCATGGGCTCCGACGCCATCTACACCATGTTTGGGGAGAACACGCGCGAACTGGGCTGGTTCGTCAAAGCCGGCATGACTCCTGAACAAGCCCTGCACACCGCCACGACAAACGCTGCCGAACTTCTCAGCAAGTCCACAGAGCTCGGCGCCGTCGCTCCCGGCTATTTCGCTGACCTTGTCGCCGTCGAAGGGGATCCACTCACAAACATTGACGTCGCCATCCACAATGTCCGCTGGGTTATGAAATCCGGCGCAGTAGTGGTGGACAAAACGACGGCTCGGCCTGCTCAGTAAGCAATTTGCACGCAGCGGGAACCTTCGATGCGATGGGAGCAGTCGATTCCGCCCTGCAACTCAGTTTGGCGCGGCTGCGCTGGCGGCGACGGGAGCCGTTTTTCCGATCGCGTCGCCGTTGACAACCAGTTCGACGCGGCGATTGCGTTGGCGGCCCTCGACAGTGTCATTGGAGGCTACAGGCTGTGTTTTACCAAAGCCACGCGCAGTCATTGTGCTGACGGGAACGCCTTCTTCGGCAAGGTAGTCGCGAACGGAATCCGAGCGGCGCTCGGAGAGCTGCTGATTGAAATCGTCGGTGCCAACGCTGTCCGTGTGGCCTTCGATCTGCAGCGTCAGGCCTTTGTGGGCGAGGAGTATGCCTGAAATCTTGGCGAGCTTTTCGCGCGCGCCGGGCTTAAGGGTGGTGCTTCCGGTGTCGAAGAGTACATCCGACATGTTGACGATGAGGCCGCGAGCGGAGTCGCGAGTCTGCAAAATGGAGTTGAGCTGTTCAAGGAGCTGCGCGCGCAACTGGGCCTTTTCGTTTTCGGCTTGCGCGGCTGCCTGCAAGCCTTTTGCGTTTGGGCTTCGGCGGCGTGTTGCTGGTCGAGGGCCGTCTGGCGCGCCTGCTCGGCCTCCGCCTTTTGTTTGGAGGCTTCCTGCGCGGCTTGTTCGGCCTCGGCTTTCTGTTTGGCGGCTTCCTGGGCAGCCTGCTGGGCCTCGAGTTTCATGCGCTCGGCTTCGGCCTTGGCTTGCTCGGCTTGAATGCGGGCCTGCTCGGCTTCCTGGCGGCGACGGGCTTCCGCTTCGGCATCGGCGCGAGCCTTGGCTTCACGGTCTTCGGCGGCTTTCTTCTCCGCAGCAAGGCGAGCCTGGGCTTCTTCCTCGGCCTTTTGCTTGACGGCCATTACGCGAACTTCCTCAGCGGTTTCGACTACATCGCGCGCGGTGGACTCCACGGTCTTTTTATCGCGCTTGGAGTGATACGCATCTTCCGCTGCGGTAAGCTGCTGTTCGGCTTTTGCGAGTGTGGAAAGAGCATACTTGCCACCGCTGGCGTTGCGCGCGATGCGGACGGCGTTGCGAGCTTCAAATAGCTCGCGCGGGGTCTTGGGATCGATGCCAAAGATGGCGCTTTCTATTTTGGTGTTGGAGGAAGAATAGACGCCGCGGCCAAGAAGTTCGTAGGTGGCATCAATGTTCTCGACCTTGCCGCCACCGGTGGTAGGTAGCGTATTTTCGAGCACCACCATGTTTCCGGGTTGAGTAACAGCAAAATAGGGCTCGGCGGTGACGATCATGCCAAAGGTCTGCATGTCCGTGACGGCCTTGACGTGCGCTTGACCATTTTTCGCGACGACTTCGCCCAGATTTTCGGCGCGTCCCTGGGCAGAGACTGCCCAAAAAACATAAGTCAGGTATTCGAGGCCAAATTTCGTAGCGTCGTTCAGACCTTCGAACTTGGCTTCAATTTCCATGCGGTTGTTCTTGCTCTCCACCTTCACATCCGCAATGGCGCCCTGCATGAGTTCCGTGCCCGCGAGGTCAACTTTTGTGGAGCCGTTGGCGCGACGATAGTTCACGGCCTTCGTGGTGCGCGCGACGTGTCCCGCTGCGTCCAGAGTGACGCTGGGGGCATCCGTCTTGTTAAGCGTGGCGGTTTGGGAGGCCGACTGGCTAGCGGCGAACCCGAGGAGGAGGATGCCTGCCAAACCGCGATAGCTCGATTTGCGTGTCACGTGGAGCTCCCTAAGCCCAGCCTGGTAGTTTTAGTGTTTGAGAGCGCTCGCCCTCCGACGGCGAGCGCAACTGAACATGACTCTCAAAGTTTAAAATCAGGTTAGCAAACTCTGAGTCCAGCAAACGCGCACATGGGACAGTTTCATTCAGTTAATCACTGGCCTTTCGTACAGGTGAGTTAGAAAGCCAGCGCGGCTTGCGGCAGCGGTGAAATCGAAACTATAATTCGATGTCCAATTAATCAGCAGAATCAGCTCTTCGTTCGAATCACGGAGGCCATGTGCCGGTTGGAACCGCATTCCACGAAAGAACCCTGGCGCTTTGCGAAAGCCTGAGCTATCGCGAATGGTCGGGTTATTACACGGTCAGCGTCTATGAGATGACGCACGAGCACGAATACAACGCCATCCGGAATTCGGCGGCACTGATCGATATATCGCCGCTGTTCAAATATCGGGTTACCGGCGCGGATGCGACGAAGTTCGTGAACCGGGTGATTACCCGCGACATTAACAAGGTGTCCCTGGACCAGATAATTTACTGCTGCTGGTGCGACCCCGAGGGGAAGGTGGTGGACGACGGGACGATTACGCGGCTGGGGGAAAACGAGTACCGCTGGACCGCGGCCGACCCAAGCCTGCGGTGGTTTAGCCAGAACTCACTTGGGCTGGATGTGCAGATCGAGGACATTTCGGAAAAGGTCGCGGCGCTGGCGCTGCAGGGACCGACGTCGGGAAAACTGCTGCATGCGGCGGCTGAGGCGAATATCGCCGGACTGAAATATTTTCGCGTGACCCATGGAAAGATCGCGGGCGTGCCCGTTGATATTTCTCGCACCGGTTACACGGGCGATCTGGGTTATGAAATCTGGGTGCCGTGGAAGGATGCAATCAAGGTTTTTGATGCACTGATGGAAAAAGGACGGGCGTTCGACATTCATCCCGCGGGTATGGTGGCACTGGATATCGCGCGGATAGAGGCGGGGTTGATTTTAATTGAAGTGGACTACGTTTCGAGCAAGAAATCGTTGATTGAGGAGCAGCGCTATACGCCGGGGGAGATCGGGCTCGCGAAACTTGTGGACTTGAAGAAAGAGAGTTTTGTGGGGCGAGAGGCGCTGGCGCTGGAGGCGAAGAAGGGCGGACCGGCGCGGCGGCTGGTGGGGCTGGAAGTGAACTGGAACGAGGTGGAAGCGCTTTACGAAAAGATTGGGATGGCGCCGCAGGTGCCGTCGACGGCTTCGCGCGTGGCGGTGCCGGTATATCGCGAGGGCCGGCAGGTCGGAAAGGCGACGTCAACGACGTGGTCGCCGACGTTGAAGAGGATGATTGCGCTGGCGACTGTGGGACGTGAGAGCGCGGCGCTGGGGACGAATTTGAGTTTGGAATTGACGGTGGAGGCTTCGCGGAAAACGGTTTCGGCGAAGGTGGTGGCGTTGCCGTTTTTTAATCCGGCGCGGAAGACAGCAGCAATCACACCGTAGGAAAGGGCAAACCCGCACCCTGAAAACTGCAGGGTGCGGCAACCCAGAATCAGAATAGGCGCCCGCCGCAGACCCTTCGGCTTCGCTCAGGGCTAGAGGTCGCCGCTACGGTTTGGCGGCGAATTGGGCGGCTTTGTTCAGGAGCACGTCGAGCGTGGCGCGGTCGAGATACTTTCCTTTCAAAAATACGGCGTGAATTTTTTCGGTGTTGTCGATGTCGTTTAGCGGGTTGGCGTCGAGCAGGACGAGGTCCGCCCGTTGACCGAATGCGATAGTTCCCTGTTCGCCGCTGCGACCGAGGAATTCGGCGGGTTTTGAAGTTGCGGCTTGCAACGCTTCCCTTGGTGTGAGACCGGCGCGAACGAGATCGGCGATGCTGTCGTGCAGGGCGAAGCCGGGGACTAGGTTCGGGGCGGTGGAATCCGTGCCCGCCATCATCGGGATGCCAAATGCGTGCATGTCGCCTACGGCTTTGAGAGAAGCTTCCACTAGCTTTGCGCGCAACAGAAAATCGCCGGAAGTTTTGTTGGCGAGGCTTTCCGCGCGCCCCTGTTTCCAGATTTTTTGGAGGTTTTGCGGGATGTATTTCAAGTTCGGGTCGTTTGCGCGATCCGTTGCGGGCGTGAGATAGGCAAGCTCGATCAGCAGGGGAAGCGTGGGAACTTGCCAGGTGCGATTGGCGAGGAGTTTGGCGTAAAGCTGCTGGGCTTTTTCGTGGGAGTAAGTGTCGAGGACCGCTTGCTGCCAGGCGCGCTGGCGGAGGCTGGTTTGGCGCGGAGTTTCTTTGCGCGGCGGAGGATTCAGTTGTTGCTGACGCAATTCCGCTTCCCGTGAAGAACAAGCCAGGAGAATTCCGGTGAGGTGTTCGATGCTGGCTTGGCCGGCATCGGAAGCCTGCGCGGGGGAGATGGAATCGGGAACGTGTCCGACGAAGCGGATGTTTTCCTTGTGGGCGGCCTCGGCGATCGCAAAATAGGCCTCGGGCTTGAGGCGCGATTGCACTTTGATAAAGTCGACGCCTTCGGATTTAAGCTTGTGGACGGCCGCACCGGCTTCGGCGGGAGTTACAACCACGATGGAGGGTTGGAAGTAAGGTGGGTTGCCGTCGAGGTAGGGGCCGGTGAAGAAAATTTGTGGGCCGGGTTGCTCTCCAGAATCAATTTCCTTTTTTAATTTTTTGAGTTGGGCGACGTCGCCGCCCATGTCGCGGACGGTGGTGATGCCGTTGGCGATGAGGAGCGGGAGGATGAATTCGCGGCTACCTGTTGGTTCACCGGCGCCCATTAGGTGAATGTGCATGTCGGCGAGGCCGGGGATGAGAAATTTGCCGGTGGCGTCGACAACGTGCGCACCGGAAGGGATTTCGATGGAGGAGTCGGGGCCTACGGCTGAAATTTTCTCGTTATCGATAAGTACTGTGAAATTTGGTTTTGGAGAGGCGCCGTTTGCGTCGATTACGGTTGCGTGAGTGATGGCGATGGTGGCGGGGATGGGTTTGTGGCAGGAGGCAGTGAAGAGAAGAAGGAGAAGGGGGAGATAGAGAAGCAGACGAATCGTTTTACGCACATTCGTATTGTAGCGGAGTAGTGGACGTAAAAGCGGCAGCAGAGCTGCCGCACTCCAAAGGAAGCGGCGCGCGACACGAACCATTGCGACCATCGCCGATATTCTCTGGTGGGGTGCTGAGTAACTGCTGAGCTTTCTTGATTATTTTGTGACGAGGGCTTCCGAGTTGATGTGGTAGCCGGCCAGGGTCACATTGTTACCGTTTACGCGGAACACGAACTCTTCCGCGGCGTTGTCCGCATCGTACTGGGTGGTGTATGTGAGGCGGAGAAACTTACCAGAAGTTCCATAGTTCATGAAAAATGTCTGGCGATTGGCACTCTTTACCGCGCCGAGTTTGCGATGGACGGCGTCGAGAAGCGCCACAAATTTCTCCTGCGAACTCGCATTTTTCATAGCCGCATCGGATCCCGTGTAAATCTGGTCGAAATTTCCGGCATTCAGGTCAGCGTGGAACTGGATCACAGCTGCTTCGGCGCTGGCAATCTGTTGTTTGCCTCCGCAGCCAGTAATGACCAACAAGAACGATAACGCCGACAATGACGTGAACAGAGCCCGCCTCATCGCATGCCTCCTGGGATCCCAATTTTTATTCGTGCTTCTCGATAAGGCGATTGTACTTCTTTAGGACGGCGCGGAGCTGATTATGTGGGAGAGACGTAACGTGATGGTTATCGATGCCGGTCATCGAGTCGGCGGCGATCATGGAGTTGACGATGGCTTCTTCGGTAGCTTGCACGACGGCGGCGAAGACGGGGTCGAGGGAGTCGTTCGGCAGCATTTTTACGTCGGCTACATTCTTGGAACTCCAGACTCCGGAGTTGGCGGTTGAGAAGGCGATAAAGATGTCGCCGGAGCCGTCGCCGGAAATGCTGCCGAGGCGGCCGAGGCCGAGCGTGGCGCGGTGGGCGAGGCGCTTGAGTTGTGTGGAAATGAGCGGCGCGTCAGTGGCGACTACGATGATGATGGAGCCGCGCTCGGAAATTTCGGAAGGCTGGTAGGCATAGGGATCTTCCGATGGAATTTCGCGGCCTACGGGAATTCCGGCGATGCGAAGATTCTGGCGTGAGCCGAAGTTGCACTGGACGAGTACCCCGACGGTGTAGCCTCCGTCCTTATCAGAAAGTTTTCGAGACGACGTGCCGATGCCGCCCTTGTATCCACTGCAGATCATGCCGGTGCCGCCGCCAACGTTCCCTTCATCGACGTGGCCGGATTGCGCGGAATCGATGGCGTGGAAGGCGTGCTCGGGCTTGACGTGAAAACCGTTGGTGTCGTTGAGCCAGCCGTCCCAGGTTTCGGCGACAACGGGCAGAGACCACCAGTAGCCGCTGGCGTCAGGCTGGCCATGGGCAACGCGCCACTGGATGACCGCGTCGCGAACAACGCCGACGCTGTGAGTATTGGTGATCATCACGGGGCCCTCAAGAAAGCCGGATTCTTCTACCCAGGTAGTGCCGGTCATTTCGCCGTTGCCGTTTTGCGCGAACCATCCGGCGAAGACGGGATTCATCATGGTGTCTTTCCCGCGCGGGAGGATAGCGGTTACACCTGTACGGACAGGCCCTTTGCCGACGACGAGTTTGCCGTCGCCGGAAATGAGCGTGGTGTGGCCGACGAGGACGCCGGGAACATCGGTGATGGCGTTGAAGGGGCCGGGCGTGCCGTCGAAGGGGACGCCGAGATCACGGGCGCGGGGTTTAGTGCTGGGTTTTTCCTGGGCAAGCGCGGGAAGCACGGCTAGAAACACAGAACAGAACAGAAGGAATGAAGGCACAGCACGCCGCATCGATGGTCTCCGTGGAAAATGGGAATTGAATGCTTTTTGATTCGTGAACCAAGGGACAGTAAACCGTCCCCGTTGCAACCCACTCTTCGTCGTTGGAGTTGAGATTCTTCGGGCATCCTCGCCGGATGCCCTCAGAATGACAAGTTTCGTTTTATTGCAGAGGGTACCGATCAAGCGCGAAACACCTTGCCCAGGGCGTATTGTAATGCATCGGCAATGAGTTGGCACTCCTGCGGAGTGATGACAAAGGGCGGCGCGAGCAGGACGTGATCGCCACAGGAACCATCGACGGTGCCCTGCGATGGATAAGTGAGGACATTCCTTTCGAGGGCGGCTTGGCGGATTTTTTCGGAGATGCCGGATTCTTTGGGGAAAGGCTCGCGCGTGGATTTGTCTTTGACCAACTCGACGGCCTGCAGGAGGCCGAGGCCGCGCACCTGCCCGACGTGAGGATGAGATTCGAGAGCAGATAGAGCTTTCTTGAGCGCTTCGCCTGCGGGCGTGACGCGGTCGAAAAGCTTGTGCGCTTCGAGATAGTCGAATACAGCGTTGCCGGCAGCGGTGGAAACGGGATGCGCTTGATAGGTGAAGCCGTGCATGAAGGCGCCCGTGCCATTTTCAAAGGCTTCGACGATGTGTGGCGAGACGAGGACTGCACCTAGGGGGGCGTAGCCACTGGCGATTCCCTTCCCGGTGAGAATGATGTCCGGCTCAAGCCCCCACTGCTGGCTGGCGAACGGTTTCCCGGTGCGCCCCATGCCGGACATCACTTCGTCGGCGATGAGCAGGATCTCGTGGCGGCGGCAAATTTCTGCGATGCGTGCGGTATAACCCTCAACAGCGGGAACGGCGCCGAGCGTGGCGCCGACGACGGGTTCGAAGATGAACGCGGCGATGGTAGAGGCGTCGTTCGAGCGAAGAACAGCCTCCAGATCATCGGCGCACGCGAGATTGCACTCCGGATAGGTCTTGCCGAAGGGGCAGTGGTAGCAAAAACACGGGGCGACGTGGCCCCATTCGGGGATCATCGGCGCGTAGGGAGCACGGCGGCCGACATTGCCGCTTACAGTCATCGCGCCGAGAGTGCTGCCGTGGTAGCTCTGCTTGCGTGAGACGACGCGGTAACGGGAAGGCTGGTTGCTCTCGAGAAAATATTGCCGCGCAAGTTTGATGGCGGTTTCGGTAGCTTCGGAGCCGCCGGAAGTGAAGTAGACGCGGCCACCATTCTGAAAATTTCGCGGCGCTATCGAAAGAACGCGGGCAGCAAGTTTTTCGGCGGACTCGGAATGGAATTGAGAGGTGTGGGCAAAAGCAATCCGGTTGGACTGCTCGGCCATGGCACGGCCGATTTCCGGGACACCGTGGCCGATGCTGACGACAGCGGCCTGGCCAGAGGCGTCGAGGTAGCGGCGGCCGTCGGCGGCGACGATCCAGCAACCTTCCCCGCGAACGGCGACAGGATAATCTCTACGAAGATTGCGGGAAAAAAGCGAGGAGGAGTGAATCGCAGCGGTCATTCGAAAATTGTAGCAGAAGCGGCGAAGCGGAGAACATGAGCCCGAGGCCGGTGACAGAGTCAGGTTGGACGAGAACGGCGAGGGGATGGGATACTTTTTCGCGGGTCTGGAGGATGAGGATTAATGACGAAATTATACGCACGGATTGCGTTGATTTTAGTAATGGCGAGTGTTTCCGGCTGGCGCGCCGCATCGGCACAAACGGTAGATGATCCAGCCAGGCTAGAAGTCGATCTGCGGGACGCTGCGAAATACGTGTTTCACGCACGGTTGTCCCTGCCCGCCAAGCCGGGACCGCTGACGCTGGTTTACCCGAAATGGATACCGGGGGACCATTCACCTGTGGGACCAATCTTTGATTTGACGGGCCTGAAAATTACGGCAGCCGGGAAGGAAGTGGCGTGGAAGCGCGATGATGTAGACATGTTCGCGTTCCACCTTGATGTGCCCAGCGAGGCGGCCCGGATAGAGATAAAGCTGGATTATCTGTCGCCCGCGGAGGCAAACGGTTCGCGGGAGGATCCCGCAGCTACTTCGCAACTTGCGGTATTGAACTGGTATCTGGTGATGCTGTACCCGCAGGGGGCGAAGTCCGATGAGATTACCTACGTGGCGAGTTTGCGGCTGCCCGCGGGTTGGAAATATGGAACTGCGCTGCCAGTGATGAAAGAGGCGCCGGGAGAGATCGACTTCGCACCAACAACTCTGACGACGCTGATGGATTCCCCGGTGATCGCGGGCGCATTTTTCAAGGAGGTTGACCTTTCGCCTGGACAGAATCCCCGGCATACGCTCCACATCGCCGCGGACGGGCCGGCGGCGGTGGAACCGAACACTGCGGAGGTGCAACACTTGCGGCAATTGATCGCCGAGGAGTTGGCGTTGTTCGGTGCGCGACATTACCGGCGATACGACTTTCTGCTGACGCTTTCGGATCGGATGCCTCCGGATGGCGTGGAGCATCACGAGTCGAGCGACAACCGGACACCCGAAGCATTATTTCTGGATCCAGATGTGCGTGAGACGCAGATGGATTTGCTGGCGCACGAATACACTCATTCTTGGAACGGAAAATACCGGCGGCCGGCGGGGCTTGCGACACCGGATTTCCAGGCCCCGATGAAGGGTGAACTGCTGTGGGTGTACGAGGGACTAACCCAGTATTACGGGCAAATTCTTTCGGCGCGGGCGGGATTCTGGACACCGGACAGGTTCCGTGAGCAACTGGCGGCGACGGCGGCGTATCTGAATGACCGGCCGGGGCGGACGTGGCGAAACTTGCAAGACACGGCGATTGCGGCACAGTTGCTCTATAGCGCGCCGCCGGCGGGGGCGTCGTGGCGGCGTGGCGTGGATTACTACGACGAGAGCACGCTGATCTGGCTGGAGGCGGATACGATCATCCGGCGCGAGAGCAAGGGCAAGAGATCGTTGGACGATTTCTGCCGGAAATTCTACGGTGGAGAGAATACCGGACCCAAGCTGGTGACGTATACTTTTGAGGACGTGGTTGCGGGAATGAATGAGACTGCCGCTTATGACTGGCAGACTTTTTTTGAGGAGCGCCTGAAATCCCACGGGCCGGGCGCACCGCTGAAGGGGATCGAGAATGGCGGGTGGAAACTGGTGTTCACCGAGACGCTGAATGAACACCAGCGATCCGAAGAGGCTGCGGAATTCATCGTTGACGCGCAGTTTTCGCTTGGCTTGCAAGTGCACGCACCGGGCGGGCCGGATGGCGGACAGATCCTGGATGTGATTCCCGGATCGCCGGCGGAGCGGACAGGGCTGGCGCCGGGAATGCAACTGGTGGCCGTGGACGGGCGGAAGTGGAGTCCGGACATTTTACGGGATGCGATTCGGCGCGCAAAAGACAGCAAAGAGCCAATTGAGTTGCTGGCGGAGAACGGGGATTATTTTCGGACTTACCGGCTGGACTATCACGGTGGGGAGAGGTATCCGCACCTGGAAGCGATCTCGGGAAAGCGGGATGTGCTGACAGAAATTGTGAAGATGAAAGCCGCGCCGGTGGCGGCGCCCGCGAAATAATCGTTTCGGGGACATTCGCATTGACGGAGAGCCCGCACGGACTGGTGCGCACGATTGGCCGTTGGAGTTTGACGGCCCTGATGGTCAATTCGATTGTTGGCGTGAGCATCTTCAAGCTGCCTGCGGATTTGGCGCAAAACCTGGGCGGATGGAGCCCGCTAAGTTGCGTGGCGGCGGGCGCGGGAATTCTGGTGATTGCGGGATGCATCGCGGAGGTTTCCTCGCGGTATGAAGAGACCGGCGGACTCTATTTGTACGCGAGAGACGCGCTGGGCCGATTCGCGGGATTGCTGGTGGCGTGGATGACCTGGCTGACGCGGATTGCAGCACCCGCCGCGGCGGCAAATCTGGTGTGGACGTATAGCGCGAAGTTCTTTCCGGGCCTGTCGAGCGGACCAGGGAAATTTGCGGCTCTATTCCTCCTGATCGGGCATCTGGCCCTTCACAATTATTTCGGCGTGAAGACGGGCAAGAATTTGAGCAACTTCTTCACCGTGGTGAAGATCGGTTTTTTGCTCGTGTTTGTGTTCGCCGGATGTTGGGCGATCGTGGCGTGGCCGGAATTACGCGTCCCCCTGGCGCTGCCTGGGGTCTCCGCGAAAACCTGGTTTGAGACAATGCTTCTGCTTGTCTACGCGTACGGCGGATTTGAAGGCGCGCTGTCTGTGGGCGGCGAATCGACGAATCCCAAGCGGGATACGCCGATTGCCCTGCTGCTGGCGTTGGGAGTGGTGTGCCTGATCTACACGGCGGTGCAATACGTGACGATCGCGACGTTGCCGGATGCCGGTCTATCGGCGCGGCCGTTGGCGGATGCGGCGCAAAGATTTCTGGGAGCGGGAGGCGCGGCAGCCATTGCGGTGGCCGCGCTGATTTCGGGTTACGGCTATCTAAGCGCGAACGTGTTGCACGCACCACGAATTACGTACGCGCTGGCGCAACAAGGCGACTTTCCGAAATTTCTGGGAGTGTTGCATGCAAAATATCGCACACCTTACGTCTCGATCTTGATTTACGCGGGACTGGTGTTTCTGTTCGCGCTGATCGGGGATTTCCGATGGAATGCTTTGTTGTCGGCAGCATCGCGGTTGTCGGTTTACGGCGCGATGGCACTGGCGGTGCCGATCCTACGGAGCAGACATGACGGAAAGGCCAAATTTCTACTGCCGACCCCGTATCTTTTTGCGGGCTTGGGAATTCTGTTTTCGGCAGCCTTGGCGACCCGAATGGGAAGAAGCGAGTTTGCCGTGATCGCGACGACATCTGTGATCGCCCTGGCGAACTGGGTGGCCGTGAGAAAGTGAAACACTGAAGTAAACAGGCGACGACCAGAGGTGACCGCAACAAGAGGTACGATTGATGTGTGCGCGGGATGGTGGCATCATTCCTTGTTTTGCAGGCGAGCAGGCGTTCGGGAAACGGGCGAAGGAGAAAACGATGAGATTGCTGAGAGTGGCCGGTGCCGTGACATTGGTGGCGTTGGCGATTGGCGGTTTGGTGAACGCACAAGCGCCGGCGAAACATGCCGTCACGTTTGACGACATGATGAAGCTGCATCGCGTCTCCGCGCCGCAGGTTTCCGCCGATGGGAAATGGGCGGCGTTTGCGGTGTCCACACCGGACATGGAAGCCAACCGCAACGCGAGCAACGTGTGGATCGTGAGCACGGCGGGCGGCGAGGCGATGCAAGCGACGCAGAGCGGGCACGACAGTTCGCCTTCGTGGTCTCCGGACGGAAAGACGCTGGCGTTTTTGTCGTCGCGCGACGGCAATTCCCAGGTGTACCTGCTTTCGATGGAGGGCGGCGAAGCAAAGAAATTGACGACACTTTCGACGGGCGCGGACCTTTTCCAGTGGTCGCCGGACGGGAAGATGATTGCATTTACTTCGGCGGTATACCTCGATTGCAAGGACGACGCCTGCAACAGCAAGCGCGACGAAGAGAAAGAAAAGAGCAAGGTGAAGGCTCGGATCTACGACCACCTGCTGTACCGGCACTGGGATCACTGGAGCGAGGGGAAGCGCAGCCACGTGTTTGTGATGCCGGTGGATGGGAATACCTCGGCGCGCGACCTGACTCCGGCTGCGGATTACGATATCCCTCCGGATGAGCGCGGCGATGCGAACGACTTCGCGTTTTCACCGGACGGCAAAGAAATCTGCTACACAGCAGTCCCGGACAAGGTGGAGGCGATCAGCACCAACGGAGAACTTTTCTTGGTGCCGGTCGCAGGCGGCGAGGCGAAAAAGATCACGACGAACCCGGGCTTTGACGGAAATCCGGTGTATTCACCGGACGGGCAGTACATCGCCTACCACGCGCAACTGACGGCGGAATACGAAGCGGATCGCTGGCGGGTGATGCTGTATGACAGGAAGAGCGGAAAGATTGAGAATCTCTCGGAAGGATTCGACCGGAGTGCGACAAACTTGTCGTGGTCGCCAGACAGCAAGGCGATCTATTTCCTGGCGGAGAACGAAACACTGCAGCCCTTATATGTAATGGAGGCGCGCACCGGAGCCACGCCGAAGAAAGTGGTGGATGGATTTAACAGCGCGTACTCATTCAGCGCCGACGGCAAGACTCTGGTGACAGAGCGGACAAGTTTAACAGTGCCCGGCGAGCTGTTTGTGGCGGCGGGAGATGGTAGTGGGCAGAAACAACTGACACACCAGAACGACGCGCTTCTGGCAACGCTGGAGATGAATGCGCCGGAGAAATTCTGGTTCGAAGGCGCCGAAGGCACGAAGGTGGAAGCGATGGTGGTCAAGCCGCCGCAATTCACTCCAGGAAAGAAATATCCGACGATTGTACTCCTGCACGGCGGGCCGCAGACGATGTGGTCGGACGCATGGGGCTACCGGTGGAACGCGGAGGTGTTCTCGGCGGCGGGATACGTGACGCTGATGATAAACCGCCGCGGCTCGACGGGATATGGACAAAAGTTTACCGACGAAATCACGAACGATTGGGGCGGGCGAGCCTACGTGGACGTGATGAAGGGGATTGACGCGGCCATCGCGAAATATTCTTTCATTGATAAGACCAAGCTGGCGGCGGCGGGCGGATCCTACGGCGGATACATGGCGGATTGGCTGGCGACGCACACCGACCGGTTTAAGGCGATCGTAAGCCACGCTGGGGTGTATGACAAAACTTCGATGTTCGCGACCGAAGAGCTTTGGTTCGAAGAGCACGACATGCAGGGGACGCCGTGGAGCGCCGCGGAGAACTACAAGAAGTGGTCGCCATCCACCTACGCGGGAGACATAGGAAAATACAAAACGCCGACGCTGGTGGTTTGCGGGGAAAAAGATTACCGGGTGCCGTACACGCAATCACTGGAACTCTTCAGCGCATTGCAGAGGCAGGGTGTGCCGTCGAAGCTTCTGGTCTTCCCGGATGAGGGCCATTGGGTGCTGAAGCCGCAGAACGCGCAGCTTTGGTACAAGACATTTCTGGATTGGATGGGGACGTACGTGAAGTGAAAACGTTGCCCTGGGTGCGATATTCGCGGACAGAGTTGCGAGATTTTTGCGTTGAGGTCCTTTGGGCATCCTCGTCGGATGCCCTCAGGATGACAAGGTCTGCTTGAATCGCGAAGTCGGGTTTCAGGTTTCGGCGAGTTTGCGAATGGTGCGGCGAAGGAAGTGGAAGAGGTGGTAAAGCAAGTAGAGCGAGATCACGAATAGAATCGCAACAACGATAATGGCCACCACAGGATGCGCGGTGGCGAACCAGGTTAACCAAACGGCCAGAACGTCTTCCCCAAAACTTAGTGCCCAGTTGCTGAGCGGCTCCGGCGAGATGTTGGCGGCGGCCCGGGCGCTGGCTTTTGTGCCGTGCGAGGTGAGCGCGATGCCGCCGGCTACGAGGGCCGCAGCCCACCGCCAGGGTTCGGGAGCGGCGGCAGTGGCGCTGAATGCCAGCAGAGCGGCAGCCGGCGGGCGGATAAACGTATGAATGGCCTGCCAGGCGGAATCGATGTAGGGAACTTTGTCCGCGAGAAATTCCATCACGTAAAGAACGCCGGCAATTGCCAGAACAAGCGGATGAGCCAGGACTTGAAGATGTTCTGGGAGATGGATGATGCCGAAACGCTGGAGGAGGCCGAGTGTCGCAACCGTGGCGTAAAGGTTCAGACCGGAGGCAAAACCGGCGCCGAGGACGAGACTGAGAGTTTCGAGAGGGTTCATGGCTGTAAGAAGCTATTACGCTACGAATCGGCGCTAAATTTCAAAGTATCACGAAAAAGACCCGAAGGGCGAAGCGGAGAAAAGTGTGCGGCCAAGACCGGGGCCTGGATTAAACTGTTCACGCACTTCCGGCCATACTGGATGCTTTGAAAGCGCCGATGACAATTGCCCAGCAAAACTTGATTGAGTTTCGGGACGTGTCCTGGCGCGCGAACGGCGGCGCGTCGGCGGAGATTATCGCCGGCGTTTCCCTCGAGGTGCCACGAGGAAGCACACTGGTGCTTTTAGGGCGGAGCGGAAGCGGAAAGACAACGCTGCTGAAATTAATTAATGGAATGCATTGGCCATCGCAGGGCGAGGTGCGGGTGGAGGGGCGCACGACGCGGGAGTGGGATGCGACTCGACTGAGGCGCGGAATCGGTTACGTAATCCAGGAGGCGGGGCTGTTTCCGCATTTTACGGTGGCGGAAAATGTGGCATTGGTGCCCGGCTTGGAGGGCTGGCCGAATGAGAAAATTGCGGCGCGGGTAAAGGAAATGCTCGAACTCGTCGGGCTGGAGCCGGGCGAATACGCGCAGCGACGGCCGAGAGAGCTTTCCGGCGGGCAGCGACAGAGGGTGGGAGTGGCCCGAGCGCTTGCCGCGGAGCCGCCGATTTTGCTGATGGATGAACCGTTCGGTGCACTGGATCCGGTGACGCGGGCGGAATTGCAGCGGGAGTTTCAAGCCCTGGCGCGGCGATTGGCGAAGACAATCGTGTTTGTGACTCACGATCTGCGGGAGGCACTGCTGCTGGCTTCGCGCATCGTTTTATTGGAACGAGGACGAATCGTGGCGAACGCCCGGCCGGAGGACTTTTTGCGGGTGCAACATCCGGAGGTGCTGGCGTTCGCAGCTTCTCTGGATGTGAGGGGGAGCGCTGTATGACGGGATTCTGGAGTTTCCTGGCGGCACACCAGTCCGAGATCCTGAGCGCGACACTCGAGCATGTGGAGCTTGTGTGCATCGCAATGGCCGCTGCAATTCTGATAGGAGTTCCGCTGGGAATGCTGATTGTGCGGCGAGCGAAACTTCGCGCGATTGCGCTGGGGATCGCGGGCATTTTCCAAACTGTACCGAGCCTGGCGCTATTCGGATTTTTGATACCGATTCCCTTCATCGGTGGAATTGGAAAGCGGACAGCGATCGTTGCGCTGACCCTCTATGCGTTGCTGCCAATCCTGCGGAATACATACGTCGGGTTGACGGAGATTGATCCCGCTGTACTGGAATCGGCTGAGGCGATGGGCATGACTCAAACGCAAATCCTGTTTCGGGTGCGATTTCCGTTGGGGCTGGCGGTGATCCTTGCGGGTGTGCGCACGGCGACGATTATCACCATCGGCGTTGCCACGATTGCCGCGGCGATCGGGGCCGGCGGGCTGGGCACGTTTATTTTCCGCGGCGTAGCGCTGGTGAACGACTCGCTGCTGCTGGCGGGAGCGATTCCCGCGGCCTTGCTGGCGGTCCTGGCTGATTTTCTGCTGGGGAGATTGGAGCGGCGGTTGCGCGTGACGTAGCGCGTGCACGCGCATAGGCGAACCGTCCATTACCATGCACAATTCCCTTCCTCGATCACTGTGCCTGTGGCTGCTAATCCTGGTGACCGTGCTGGGCGGCTGCGGGCGCGAACATCACGCGAAAATAGTTGTCGGCTCGAAATTTTTCACCGAGCAGGTGGTGGTGGCGGAGCTGCTGGCGCAACATATCGAGGCGCGGACGGGAATCTCGGTAGAACGCAAAACGAATCTTGGCGGAACCCTGCTTGTGCAAAAGGCGATCCTGGCCGGAGACCTGGATTTATATGTGGAGTACACGGGAACGGCGCTGACGGCGGTGTTGAATGAAACGCCGCAGGGAGATTCGCGAAGCGTTTATGAAAAGGTGAAGAAGGAATACGCGGAACGGTTTGGGCTGGAAGTCACCGAACCGCTGGGATTTGAAAATACGTTTGCGATGGTGATTCGCGGCCAGGACGGGAAGAAATTCAGTTTGCAGAAACTTTCAGATATCACGGCCTTGGCCCCGAAATGGAGAGCTGGGGTAGGTT
>Ga0210406_10003230_pt1 | contig 18018 bp, 11 predicted proteins | sample IncBWC30MmetaG_FD_155454 | JGI IMG/M metagenome (GOLD analysis project Ga0210406, IMG submission 155454) | Forest soil microbial communities from Barre Woods Harvard Forest LTER site, Petersham, Massachusetts, United States - Inc-BW-C-30-M | ecosystem: Environmental > Terrestrial > Soil >... | reverse complement strand
GCCGCCAAACCAAGCGGATAAAATCCATCCGCGGCGAAGGCATTAACGAAAGCCCGATCACTATTGACCAAGCGTTGCACCTTCTCTAAATTGCCGAGCGCACTAGCCTCAAATACATCCGGTTTTGCTCCATGACGCATAAAAACCTCGGCCACCTCCGGATGTCCGAAATACGCAGACAGCAGCATCACGGAAGACCCATTCGGTGCCGTAAACCCCAGCAAGCTCGGCTCAGCACTCAGCAGCGCCTCCAGTGTCGCCTTGTCCCCCGCCCGAATCGCCTCCATCAATTTCTTCTTGTTGTCGACTGAAGCCGCCGCGCCTTCCATATGCTCCTCCCGCAAGTCGCTGAGTATTTCTTGCACTCTACCTCACAGACAACACGACAGCAGTACTTTTCTACGGCAGTACGCGGTCATAGGTCACACTCTGCCTGCACTCAGCAAACGCTGCACAATTCACGCCGCTCCGAAATTCGCCCTTGCATCGAATCGAAACGCAGGACTATACGGGGACTATCCCTTTGAGAGTAAGTTTAGTTTTACTTTGGGCGACTGTCGCGAGATAAACGGATTACAGGCCCGCGGGATTGATGGCAAGTAGGCGCGGCTCAGTCATTTCTTCTATCGCGTAACGCAGACCTTCGCGGCCAACGCCGGAGTCTTTTGTGCCGCCGTAGGGCATGTGGTCGATTCGAAACGTAGGAACTTCTCCGATCATCAAGCCGCCCACTTCGAGCGTCTCAAAAGCTTGAGTGATGCGCTTGAAATCGCGCGTGAAGACGCCCGCTTGCAAACCAAACTCACTGCGATTCAGCGTGTTCAGCGACGCGCCATAGTCCGAAAACTTTTCTACTGTAACGACAGGACCGAAAATCTCCATGCAGTTCACTCGCATGTCCGGCTTTGTGTTGGTCAAGATGGTCGGTGTGACCATCGCTCCATTGCGGTGGCCTCCGCAAACGATTTTGGCTCCGTCACGAACGGCTTGCTCGATCCATTCCGTCACACGCTGCGCGGCATCTTCGCTGATCAGCGGACCGACGTCGGTGCTTTCGTCGAGGACATTGCCGACTTTCAGCTTCTGCACGCGTGAAATCAGCGCCGAGAGGAATTTATCGTACGCGCTCTCTTCTACAAGAATCCGCTGCACGGAGATGCACGACTGCCCGGCATAACCGAAGCCGCCGGTGACGCACCTGTCCGCTGCGTACTCCAAATTCGCGTCCGCGCAGATCACCACGCCGGCATTGCCGCCCAACTCCAGTACCGCTCGCTTCTTCCCAGCTTTCTGCTTGAGCGCCCAGCCTACTGCAGTGCTGCCGGTAAAGCTGAGCAGCTTCAGGCGATCGTCGGACACGAGGATGCCTGCGTCCTCATTGGAAAGCGGTAGGACATTGAGCGCGCCCGCCGGCCATCCGGCCTGCTCGATAATCTGGGCCAGGTGCAGCGCGGTCAGCGGCGTCTGCGGGGCAGGTTTCAACACGATCGTGCAACCCGCGGCGATGGCGGGAGCGACTTTGTGCGCGACCAGATTAATCGGAAAGTTGAAGGGAGTTATCGCTGCGATGGGCCCAAGCGGGAAGCGTCGCACAATGCCCCATCGCCCGGCGGTCGATGCTTGCCAGTCGAGCGGCAGATACTCTCCGCCCACACGCACAGCCTCTTCGGCAGCGACACTGAATGTGAAGATGGCGCGGTCGACTTCGACGCGCGCGGTCTTGATCGGCTTGCCGGCCTCCAGCGCGACCATGCGAGCTAGCTCGTCGCTTTGCTTTTCGATTCCGGACGAGATTGCGCGCAGCACACGCTGCCGCTCGTAACCGCCCATGTGCCGCGTTGTTTTAAAGGCGCGAACCGCGGCGCGGATCGCGGCCTCCGCATCGGCAGAAGTCGCACGATAGGTGACGCCGACGCGTTGGCGAGTGCCGGGCGAGAGAATCTCGATGCGTTCGCCTTCGTTCCGCCATTTACCATCGAGAAGAAAGCCCAGGTTGATAGACTCGATTGCTGCGGGCATGGATTCTTCTTTCTAAGCGTGAGAAAGCGCGGTTTGCTTTTGTTCTGCAACGGCCGCAAGCGCCGCCTCGATCACGCCGAGGCCTTCGTCTAATTGTTCGTCCGTAACCACCAGCGGAACTAGGATGCGCAGGACATTGTTAAACGTGCCCGCGCTGATGGTAATGAGGCCGTGCTCATAGCAGAAGCGCGCAATCTGCTTGGTTTCCGTGTCGGCTGGCTCTCGCGAGGCGGGGTCGCGCACCAACTCCATCGCGCACATCCCGCCCAGGCCGCGCACGTCGCCGATGAGCGGCCATTTCTTTTGCCAGCCACGCGCGCGCTCTTCGAAGCGGCGCCCAATCACGGCTGAGCGCGTCAGCAGATTTTCCTTCTCGATGGTTTCGATCGTGGCAAGCGCGGCGGCGCAAGACAGCGGATGACCGCAGAACGTTCCGCCCAGCGAACCGATGCCAGGGGCATCCATAATTTCTGCGCGGCCCGTGACTGCGGCAATGGGCATGCCACCGCCCAGCGATTTGGCCATGGTAATCAGGTCCGGCTCAATTCCGAAATGTTCGCTGGCGAACCATTTTCCAGTGCGCGCAAAGCCGGACTGGACTTCATCGGCAATTAAGAGAATCCCGTGTTGGCGACAAATCTTCTGCAGGAGCGCGAAGTACTCTTTCGGCGGCACTATAAACCCGCCTTCGCCCAGAACAGGTTCGGCGATGACGGCAGCAACGGATTCGGGCGCTACGCTTCGTTTGAATGCATCTTCAAGATGATGTGCGAATGTCTCCGCCGTTGCGCCTCTCTCACTTCGATATGGATAAGCGAAGGGAATGCGATACACATCGCTGGCGAAGGGCTCGAACCCTGCTTTATACGGGTGCGGCTTGCTTGTGAGCGTCATGGTCAGCAGAGTGCGTCCGTGAAAAGCGTCTTCAAAGCAAATCACTGCGGGACGCTTGGTGTAGGCGCGCGCGATCTTGACGGCGTTCTCCACGGCCTCCGCTCCGGTATTCACGATAATTGTCTTCTTGGGAGCTTTGCCCGGCGCCAGCGAGTTCAATTTTTCCGCCAGCGCGACATAACCCTCATATGGAGTCACCGCAAAGCAAAGATGCAAATACTTCTCGAGCTGCTCGCGTAATGCTGAAAGCACGCGCGGCGAACGGTGACCGACGTTTAGGCAGCCAATACCGCCGGCAAAATCGAGATAGCTATTGCCGTCCACGTCCTCAAGCATGGCGCCTTTGGCCGACGCCATGAAAATCCGTGTGCTGTTGTAAGGTCCGCGAGGAACCGCAGCCTCCCGGCGAGCCATCAGCGCTCGCGAACGCGGCCCAGGAATTTCCGTGCGAATCTGAATCGTAGGCATTTCAGTACCACCCGATCGGAGTTTCGTCGAGATTCACGAAAACTTGTTTCGTTTCCAGATATTCTTCCAAGCCCCAAGGGCCAAGCTCGCGCCCAAAACCGGATTGCTTATAGCCACCCCACGGCGCCTCAACGTAGGTGGGCTGCATGTGATTTACCCAGACAATACCGGCGCGCAGGGCCTTCACCACACGAAACGCTTTGTAAATGTCGCGCGTCCAGACAGCTGCAGCCAGGCCGTATGGTGTGTCGTTCGCGATTCGGATCGCGTCCGCTTCTCCGTCGAACGGAATAACCGATGCCACCGGGCCGAAGATTTCCTCGCGCGCGATGCGTGCGCTGTTCTCGACGTCGTAGAATATCGTGGGCTCGAGGTAATAGCCCTTTCCGAATTGCTTCGGCCGGCCGCCACCGATGGCGACTTTTGCTTCTTTCTTTCCCAGCTCGAGATAAGATTGCACGCGATCGTACTGTTCCTTGCTCACCAGTGGTCCCATCTTGGTTTCGCGTTCCAGTGGCGGACCAAGCTTGATGCGCTTGGCCTTTTCCGTCATTGATTCCACAAACTTGGAATAGATTTTCTTTTCCACCAGAATGCGGCTGCCCGCCGAGCACACTTCGCCTTGGTTGATAAAAACGCCGAAGAGCGCGCCATCAACTGCGGCTTCCCAATCAGCTTCGGCGAAGAAAATATTCGGCGACTTGCCGCCTAGCTCGAGCGTCACGCGCTTCAGCGTGTCTGCCGCGCTCTTCACGATGATTTTGCCGACTGCCGCGCTTCCTGTGAACGCAACCTTATCGACGCCGGGATGGGCCACGAGCGCGGCTCCAGCGGTCTCGCCGAAGCCATTGACAATATTTACGACGCCCGGAGGAAGGCCGGCTTCTTCAAACCAGTTGGCGAACTCGAGGGCGGTGAGCGGGGTTTGCTCCGCAGGTTTTAGAATGCAGGTGCAGCCGGCAGCGAGCGCCGGAGCGAGCTTCCATGCGGCCATGAGAAGCGGATAATTCCACGGGATAATTTGCGCGGCTACACCCACAGGCTCGCGCAGCGTGAAACTGAGCGCATTTGCCGGTACTGGATTCACGTGCCCTAAAATCTTTGTCGCTAGGCCGCCGTAATATTCGAAGCAGGTTGCCACGTCGGCGATGTCGTATTCCGCCTCAACGATGGGCTTGCCGGTGTTGCGCGATTCGAGGTCGGCCAAACTTGCCGCGTTCTGGCGAAGTTTCTCCGCCAGCTTGAACAGGATGCGCCCGCGGTCTTGCGCCGTCGTCTTCGACCACGGGCCGAAATCAAAAGCCGCGCGCGCGGCCTTGACGGCAATGTCCACATCGGCTTTGTCGGCGGCGCTTACGCGCGCGATCACTTCTTCCGTTGAAGGGTCGTAGACTGGAAACGTTTCACCGGACGCGCTCGCGGTCCATTGTCCGTTCACATAGTTACGATAGGTTCGAAGTTCGACTTTCGCAGTGCCCGACATGACTTCCTCCAGATCCTAGCGAACCTACGCAGCGGGCGTGGTGGCCAAGCTGCGCGCCGCTTTCCGCCGGCCGTACACAAAAAAGAAAAATGCCGCCAAGCCGACGAACAGGAGTGTTCCACCGAACATCCATACTTCGTAGGACAGCAGCGAGGTAATTTGTGCTGCCGGAAAAAAGGCCAGCGCGATACCCATGCTCGTCGTGACTAATCCGCTGCCGCCTGCAAATAGCAGGGTTGGCTTGCCGTAGCGAGCTTTTGTGAATGTTGGCGCGGCGGCAAGCTTCAGCAGTGCGCCAAACATGTAGAGAAATGGCACCAACTGCAGCACGACCGCGAGCGACAACAGCTTCTGAAATGTTTCCTGCACTCCCGCAGCCGTAAAATTCACGACAATCAAAATCATCGATACAAGCGCGTGAACGATCAGGGCCGCGTAGGGTGTCGAATATTGTGGATGCACCCTGCCGAGCCAGGATGGCATGTATGAGTCGAGACCGGCGACGAACGGTATGCGCGCCGACCCGGCAAGCCATGCTGAACCTATTCCGGCGATGGACACGCTGAGCAAAAACGCAAACGGAGCGACAATCCAAGCGGCTCCCACTCTGTCCGCCATGTGGCTGACAGCTTGCACGATTCCTTGCAATACGCTGATATCTTGCTTGCTGACCGCGATCAGCAACGTGAGTGTCGCGCCAATATACAGCAGCCCTGATAAAACGCCGCCCCAAGCTACGGCGCCTGGTAGAATTCGCCGGGGATTCTCGATCTCATCGCCCATCACGGACGCCAGCTCTAAGCCTACCAGCCCAAAGCAGATCACACCGAAGGAGTTCAGCAGGAACCGCGGATTCGCCGGGATTTGAAAATCCGCCGCGGTGACTGTCGTTCCGAAGCGGAACCAAACGATCAGACCAAGGCCGATCAAGACGGCGGCAGCGAAGAAGGTCCCGATCGCACCGAAATTGTTGATCCATTTTCCCACGCCCAATCCGATGATGTTGAGCACCACAAGGACTGCCAGGAGGACAATCGAAGCGCTGAGCGCGAAAACTTTGTTGTCCGCGAGGGATTGATGTCCCGGGCCGAGAATGAATACCGAAACGCCAACGAAGTACAGCATGATGGTCGGAACGTACATCATGTTGTTCGTCCAATAGCACCAGCCAGAGAGGAAGCCGTGAAAATCGCCGAAGACTTCCTTGGCCCACAGGTACACGCCGCCTTCCCCGGGATAGCGCTGCGCGAGCTCGATCACGGCTATACCTTGCGGCCAGAAAAACAGGATCAGCGAAATGATCCAGAGCCAAACCGTCACGCCGCCGTTCGCGGCTATGGACGGCACCACATTCAGGTTAAAGACCGCGACTACGAAGAGGAGTACGAGATCCCAGCGGCCCAAGACCCGGCGTAGGCGCGGAGCTTCGTTTTCCGCCGGCGTCCCCGCCGCGATGACTTCGTTGGGCAACTTTCATCTCCGTTGACAGCCGCACACGAGGGCGCAACCGCGAATAGCGCTAGTGTCCCGCCGAGCCGATGGCAACCGCGCCGCGCTCCTGCTGCGCCTTCGCAAGCGCCGGCGCGACGTCTTCAAACGCGGCCAGGTGCCTATCGATGTCGGCGTCGGTATGCTGCACTGAAATCGTCCACTGCTCGTCCCACCAATAGGGCTGGGCGAGCACGCCGCGATTCACCATGGCGAACCAGTACTGCCGCCACAGGTCTACATCAATCGTCGTCCAGTCCCGGTAATTGCGAATCTCCTGGGGGTACAGCATCAGCGCTCCATTTACTCCGGCACTGGCTATGTACGCACGCAATCCTGACTTTGCGACGATTCGACGGTAACCTTCGGTCAGCTTCTTGCTCAGCCTATCGACATGCGCATAATTTTCGCGCGTGAGCACTTCGCGGAACGTTGCAAGACCTGCCGCCATCGAGATTCGGTTGGTGTTGTAGGTACCGCCATGAAAAACCTTGTGTTGCGAGATCAGGTCCATAACCGCGCGGCTTGCGCCGAACGCGCCGAGCGGAGCGCCGCCTCCGATCGACTTCGCCAGGCAGATCATGTCCGGTTTCACGCCGAAATATTCGCTGGCGCCGCCCCAAGCCAGCTTCGCGCCTGTTTTTACTTCATCGAAGATCAGCAACGCTCCGTTCTTATCGGCGATGTCGCGCAAACCCTGCAAGAAACCAGGCTGTGGCATGCAGAGGCCTACGTTCATCAGAATGGGCTCGAGGATTATCGCGGCAATCTCGCCCGGAAATTGCTTGAAGCGCCGCTCCACGCTGGCGAGATCGTTGAACGTGGCCACCGGAACATTGTCAACGCTTGCTTTCGGCACCCCTAGCCCGCCGGGGACCGAAGTTGGGGCGTTGATGTCGCCGTACTCTTCAGGTTTCGGCTTCACGCTGACCAGCGCCGTGTCATGCAGACCGTGATAGGAGCCTTCAAATTTCAGAATTTTCTCGCGCTTAGTGGCCGCACGCGCCATGCGGCACGCGTGCATGGTCACTTCCGTCCCGCTCGACCCAAACCGCACCATCTCCACCGGGTAGCGCGCACAAATTTCTTCCGCAAGCTCCCACTCCATATCGTGAGGCATGCCGAACGTAGTTCCGATGTGTAGCGCTTTCTCGATGGCCTTGACCACGGCAGGATGGCAGTGGCCAGCCATCAGCGCACCGAAGCAAAGGTTGTGGTCCACGTACTCGTTGCCGTCAATGTCGCGGATTTTGCTGCCTTGCCCTTCCTTGACGAAGATCGGATACGGGTCGTACGCGCGATAGTTACTGGCCACGCCCAACGGAATGCGCTTCAACGCGCGCGCGTGCGCTTCCGCGGACTTGGGCGTCCGCTTCTCGTAAATCGCAATTTCCTTTTGTAGTTCCTCGTGCATGTCTAACTCCCTAATTCACGCAGGTCTCTTCCCTGCAGTCAGTATCGTTCAAATCTTCTCTGCACGCGGCAAGGCGCGGCCCTTTGAGCCGCGCCATCCGAGCCTTATTGTTCGCTCAAATCGTTAGAAAAGCAGCTTCAACGCAAATTGCAGCAACCGCGGGTCCCGCACTTTCTGTGGCTGGCCGAAAGTCGTATTTGCCGAGTTGCCATCCGTGCCATAAAACTGTGCGTGATTGAATACGTTGAAAATTTCCGTCCTGAACTCGACACGCAATCTTTCCCCAACAGGCGTGCTCTTAAACACCCCCATGTCCCAGTTGTTGATTGGCGGATTACAGCACAGGGTGCGTGGCGCATTGCCGAATGTTCCGAGCGCTACGCTGTTATTGTCCAGCAGCGTCGGATCGAAAACAAAGCCGTCCGTACGCGGGTTGTGGGTCTTAAATGGGGCGACTAGGTTTGGCTTCCCTGGACATTCGAAACCCAGGGTGCTGCCTTCCAATTCAGTGTCGTTGCAATTGTTAAGCAGGATTGGGAAGCCGCTCTGATATGTGTAAATACCGGAAACCTGCCATCCGTTCGCCACCTTGCCCGCAAATCCTTGCATCTTGCGGATAGGAAGCTCCCAGACGTAATTGAAAACAAAGCGGTGCCGCGAATCGTAGAGCGACGGGCCGTATGTGGCGTTGAAATTTGTCGGTTGCAGGATTTCCTCGAAGCTCGAGGCATTATCCAGCGACTTGCTGTAGGTGTAAGACGCTTGGAATTGCAGGCCGTGCGAGAAACGCTTTTCAAAGAGAGCTTGCAAGGAGTTGTAGTTGGAATGAGCGACGCTGTCTTCGGAAAAGATGCTGTTGAACACTTCGGTTCCGTCCGTGGGGCATCCGATTCCGGTGAGCGGCTGGCAATTCGGCGACGCAAATGGCCTGGTCCCGACGAGCGTAATCGGGGTGCCGCCCGGAGCGCCAGTAACAGTGCATGCCGCTGGAGTGGGGCCTGAAATCGGGCACGGAATATCCGCACCGCCGCCTGGACCCGCCGCGTACGGCAAATGAAACACCGAGCCGCTCGGGAGCACAAAGTTATATGCGTTGTCCTCAGAGAAGGGACCGCAACCCTGCCCAAGCGCAGCCAAATCCAGACAAGTTTGCGGATTGGCGGCGTTCTGATCGTGGATGGCAAGCAGGCGGTGCCCCTGTGAACCTACATAACCGACCTGCAGGAGGATGTCGCCGGGCAGTTCGCGCTTAATCGTCAGGTTGTACTGCGCGGAATATTGCGTGCGCAGTTTGGTGGGGAATTGCCCGAAAAGCAAAATCGGACGGTAGAGTGACCAATCGACAGGTTGCCCGCGAGGCGGGCTGATGAACGCATCAGAGACATTGGGCTTGGTCGAACCGTCTTGCGTAACGAAGGGAGAACCAAACAATGGATTCGAGACGCCGTTGCTGATACCGAACGGAGGCTCCGCGACGAACTGCTCCAGCACTAATTGCTCGATCGGATTGTAAAAAAGTCCCCAGCCCATGCTGATAGTCGTTTTGTTGGGACCACCAGTGAGTTTCGCGAGAGTGCCGTCCTTCCACGCGGGGCTCCAGTTCAGGCCCAGGCGAGGCGCGAACGCTTTGTAATAGGTGTTGAAGAGGCCGCCGGGGACGCCTTTGTCGCCGGGCACTACGAGTCCGGTCGGCGTCACACCCTGATTGTCGCAAGTATTTCCAGGACCGAACAAATTGCTGGTCGCGCTCAACTGGCAAGGGTAGACGGTGGAATTCTGGCCGGGATTGAATCTCTGAACTTTCTGACCGACGTCGGTCAGCGGAGTATTTACTTCCCAACGCAGACCGTAGTTCAGCGTTACATTGGATCTGAGCTTCCAGCTATCTTGCGCGAACAAATAGACCGAAGTGCTGCGTACGAACTCCGTGTTCGCCGAGCCTTGCGAATAGGAGACTGGCAGGCCCAGGAGGTAGTTCGCGTATGGATCGGAAATTCCGGTATCGTTGTTGCCGCCGGGGCCAAAAATGTATTCCCCGTTTACGTTGAAAAAGACCTTCTGGTCGAACTTTTGATAGCGGATATCGCCGCCGAATTTGAAACTGTGATTGCCCACGATCTTGCTGTAGTTGTCGCTGAACTGAAACGTGTTCCCTGTCTGGGGCAACTGACCTTCGAAGTTGTTTCCAAACAAGCCTTGCGTGCCGTTTATGGTGACAAAAGGCACTCCCTCGAATTTCGAACCCAGCCCAGGATGAATGCCGCAGCCAAAGCCCGGACACGCCGGCGTGGCGCCAAGCACTGTTCCGTTGTCGGCGACCAGAGTGGTATCGGATGTACCCGTGAAGCAGAAGGGTGCGGCCGCAGGATCGTTGCCGCAAGAAGCCGTTACGGCGTTCGTGACGGTCGGTGTGTAAAACTGTGGCTCGGCTTCGCGGAACAATGTGAAGCGGAACTCATTCACTGCGGTTGAGCCGAGCGTCCACGTATGGCTGGCGTTAATTTGCTGCACGTGGGAAATAATGCGTCCGGGGAAATTGCCCAGCGATCCGCCCGCCAATTGAAATATCGCGAAGGGGTCTAGAGTGTTGTCGTTGTCGTAGTAATAGTAGACTGAGAGTTTCTGGTCTTTGTTCAGCACCTGATCAAAACGAATTTGAAATTGATCGCCGCGGTCAGTCGACTTCACAACGTCCTGGGTTTGATTGTTTGCGCCGCCCGCGCCGGGTAGAAACTTCACCAAACTTTTCGCCACCGGATCAAAGCACGCTGTGGGCACTACGCCGCCTGTAAAAATCGAATCGTACAACTGTGGAGTGCCCGCAGCTGCGGCATCGAGGCTCGCTTGACCGGGGCCGGAAAGTCCCGCCCTGCAGCCCGTACGATTCTCAAAAATATTTGCAACCAGCGAGTCGTTTAAGGTGCCCGGAAACGCAGTGCCAAAATTTCCGGCCAGATCTCCTGCTGTGGGCACCGGCACTTGCTGAGAGACGATGCCGCGCACGATTCTGCGCCCTTCATACGAGCCAAATATAAACGTTTTATCTTTTCGGATGGGGCCACCAAGCGTTCCACCGAACTGGTTTTGCTTGAACGGCGCCTTGGGCGTGGGCTGAAAGGTGTAGCCATGGGCGTTCAGCACATCGTTTCGGAAGAACTCGAATGCGCTGCCGTGGAAATCATTGGTTCCCGATTTTGTGACTACATTGACGACCGCGCCTGAATTTCGTCCGTATTCGGCGTCAAATGAATTGGTGATTACGCGGAACTCTTCGATGCTGTCCGGCGAGGGCTGCACGGCTGGAAGGTTCGCAAACAAATCGTTTCCATCGCCGCCGTTCACCGAATAGTTGTTGGCGCGCCCGCGTCCGCCGTTTACGGTCACTACTCCGGCTTTGTCCGAACCGTAGAACAGGTTATTTCCGATTTGCGATTGCACTCCAGGCTGGAGTTGCAACAGTTGATAGACGTCGCGCTGGTTTAGCGGCAGTTGCGTCGACGATCTCTCATTGACAATGGCGCCAAGTTGGGTAGAAGTCGTATCCACAACGGGCGGCGCTCCGGTGACTTCCACAATCTCGCTCGTGCCGCCAATCTGCAGGGTGATATCCAGCGAAACAACTTCGTTTAAGTTGACGACCAAACCCTTGTGCAGATATTTCTTGAAACCCTGCTGGTTGCTCTCCAGTTGATAGCTTCCGATTGGAACTTCCAAGAAGATGTACTCGCCATTCGACCCCGATACCGTATCGCGCTGGGTTCCATTGGCTTCGTTGATCAGCACCAACTTGGCTCCAGTCACCGCGCTTCCGCTCGGATCCGTTACCGTTCCGCGTATGCGGCCGCCAGTGCTCTGGGCGTTGCTGCACACCGCCGCAGCCAGAGAAAGTACGAGCACGCAAAACGCGCATGCGAGGCGACACCCCGTGCGACTCACCCGAACAAAAGCATCAGGCCACATGACCCCACCCCTCTGAGGAATTTTGTCGAGGCTACTCTTCGAGGTTGCCTCGTCCCCTGAACCTTACTATAATCCAGCAAACTTAGAGAAAGCCAGCATCGGTGTCAAGGAAAAAGAATCTATCCATCAAATCGAGTAACCAAGGTAAGCGCGTCACGCTGCGCATCAGCGAAGTGGCGCGTCGCGTCGGCATTTCGTCATCGGCTTTGCGTGCATGGGAGGCCCTGGGCTTGGTCACTCCGCAGCGCTCAAAGAGCCGCTATCGTCTTTATACCGAAGCTGAAGTGCGCTTACTGCAACGCGCGCTTTTCCTTCGCCGCGCTCGCGGACTAAATCCTCCCGCCATCGTTCATGTGCTCAAGCGGCAGCGCGCTGTGGCACTGCCCGCCGAAGCTGCGAATCTTCCTGGACAGCGGTTCCGCCGGCTCCGCGCGCGCCGCGGCCTTTCGCTCGCCCAGGTCGCTCGCGCTACCGGGATCTCTATTGGTTTTCTCAGCTCGCTAGAACGGGGTCAGATGCGTTCTTCTGTAGCCACGCTTCGCCGCATCGCGCGCTTCTATCGCACCAATATTCTTTCGCTGTTCGAAGCTGCCGGCGAAAATCCTCGCCTCGTGCGTCCTTCGCAAAGAAAAATCCTGGAGACCAACGCGGGCGTTCGTATGGAACTACTCGCTTGGGGCAGCACCGTCATGGAGCCCCATCTCTTCCACATAAAACCGCGCGGAGGTAGCGGTGAATCCTATTCGCACGAGGGCGAGGAATTCCTTCACGTTTTTCGCGGCGAATTTGAAATTTGGCTTGGCGACACGGAGCACTATCATCTAAAAACGGGTGACAGCCTCTACTTTGAAAGCTCGACGCCCCATCGCTGGCGCAATCCCGGGCGTACGAAAGCCTCGCTGCTCTGGGTCAATACTCCGCCGACGTTTTAAGAAAGGGCGAACTGTGACGATTAAACGCATCTTGTTCTTCCTCGCCGCCGCGCTGGCTCTTTCGATCACCGTGGCTTTGGCACGAAAACCCATACCCATTGCAGACACGATCATCGCTCGAGGCAAGGTGTATACGGGCAATAAGGAGCAGCCTTGGGCAACGGCTGTGGCCATTCGTGACGGGAAAATTATGGCCGTTGGGGATGAAGAAACAATTTACAAGCTGCACTCTGCAACGACGGAGGTGATCGAAGCCGGCGGCCACCTGGTCCTCCCGGGTTTCGTCGATTGCCACATCCACTTTCTGGACGGCTCCTTAAGCCTCGGCCGCGTAAATCTTGAAGGTGCAAAGGACGCCTCCGACATTCAGCAGCGCTTGCGTGATTACGCAGCGAAACATCCTGGCAACGATTGGGTGCTGGGACGCGGCTGGAACTACGCCATGTTTGGCGCTGAAGCTTTGCCTCACAAAAAATATCTCGACGAAATTTTTCCGGACCGCCCGGTTTTCCTCGAGGGCTATGATGGCCACACGTATTGGGCCAATTCCAAGGCACTGTCCGCTGCCGGAATCTCTAATCACACTGCCGATCCTCCGAATGGAGTGATTGTGCGTGACCCGAAGACCCACGAAGCGACCGGGGCGATGAAGGAATCAGCTCAAGGGCTCGTTGCGCGGGTGGTTCCGAAACCGTCTCGCAGGGAAAATCTCGCCGCTCTTCGCGCCGGTATTAAATGGTCCAATGAACACGGGCTCACGCGCGTCCACAGCGCTGGCGGCGATTTTGAATATCTCGACCTCTATGACGAACTGTACCGCGAAGGCCAAAATAATCTCCGCTTCTATATTGCGTACTTTCTGAATCCACCGGAGCTCCGCCCTCAAGACATCGACGCTATCGAAGCGGCTCGCAAGAAATTTCACGACGAATGGATTGACACCAACGTTGTGAAAATGATGGTCGACGGCGTCGTCGAATCGCACACCGCGGCCATGCTGGAGCCTTACAGCGATGATCCGTCGACGAAGGGCAAGCTCTTCTGGGATCCCGCAAAATACACCGCGGCAGTTGCCGAGCTCGATAAGCGCGGCCTCCAACTTTTCACTCATGCCATAGGCGACTATGGGGTTCGGACGGCGCTCGATGCGTATGAGCAGGCTGAGAAGGTGAATCACACGAACGATCGCCGCCCGCGCATCGAGCACATCGAGACGATTGCCGCGGCAGACATCCCTCGTTTTGGGAAACTCGGCGTTATCGCCAGCATGCAGCCGCTACATTCTTATCCCGATGCGGATACGCTGGACGTGTGGGCGCGAAATGCCGGCCCGGACCGAGCCTCGCGCGCCTGGGCCTGGAAAAGCATCTCGAATGCCGGCGGGCGTCTGGCGTTCGGCAGCGATTGGCCTGTCGTGACACTAAATCCTTGGGAGGGCATTCAGACTGCCGTCACGCGCCAGACCACGGAAGGCAAACCGGTGGCAGGCTTCGTTCCGGAGCAGCGGCTAAGCGTCGCGGAAACCGTTCGCGGATACACGCTTGGTGCTGCGTACGCGGGCCGCCGCGAGAAGACCGAAGGGTCGATCGAGCCCGGGAAACTGGCCGATCTGATCATCGTTTCGCAAAATGTCTTTGATATCGATCCGCGTCGCATCGCGGAAACCAAAGTCTTGACGACCATCGTCGGGGGGCGTGTAGTCTATCAGGCGCCAGCACAGTGAAGTGCGAGGCCGGACCATGATGACGCGACGCTCACTGCTCCACTGCACGGCGCTTTTTGTCACCGTTCTCTGCAGCTGCAAGCCGAAAACCGAAACGCTAAGCCTGTTGGTCTGGGAAGGCTACGCCGATCCTTCCTTCCTACAGCCGTTCGAGCAATCTCATAATTGCAAAGTGGTCGCGGCCTACATGGGCTCAAGCGACGAGCTTGTCGCCAAGCTTCGCGGCGGAAGTGCCTCCAATTACGATGTGATCTCACCGTCCAGCGACGTGGCCACGTCCATCGTCCGCGCTGGGCTTGCTGCCCCGCTCGATCTCTCGAAGATTCCTTCTTACAACCAGCTCTCTTCGAGACTTCGCGATTCTCCGTTGGTCAAAGACAAAGGCCAAGTCTACGGTGTGCCTTTCGTCTGGGGACCGAATCCTCTGCTCTATGACACTACGGCGTTCCCGCAAGCGCCGGACTCTTGGAGCATCCTCTGGGCTCTCAAGTACAAGGGCAAAATTTCCCTGTGGGATGAGCTCTCCAGCGTCTACATGGCCGCGCAGGTTCTCGGCTACGACAAGCCTGATCCCAACCAGATTTACAATCTCACCGACACGCAACTGAAAGCGGTGAAGGAAAAACTGATCGAGCTTAAACCCAACATTCGCAAATATTGGTCCACTGGCGGCGAGCTTACGAATCTATTTCAAAATCACGAGGTCATCGTTGCCATGGGCTGGCCGTTAATGACCAATCAGCTTCGCAAGCTCAATTTCCCGATCGCCGAAACCATTCCCAAGGAAAACACGACGGGCTGGATCGATCACTTGATGATTACTGCCGCCAGCACGCGCAAAGAACTCGCGCAGCAATTTCTCGAATATATGATCGAGGCCAAGACGCAGAAGTTTGTCGCTGATGTCACTCAGTACACTCCGGCAAATCCCGCAACTTCCGAGCTTCTCACTCCGGACGAGCGAAAGAGTCTGCACCTCGACAATCCTGACGAATACATGAAGCGCATCTATTTCTGGCAGGACGTTCCCCGCCGTGCGAAATACAACGAAGTCTGGAACGAGGTAAAAAGCGCCCAGTGAGTGTTGCGGGCGCCATCTCGCCGCAGAACGCGCCTGGTAGCAGCGCTCCGCTCCTCGAAATTCGCGACATTGCCAAACGCTTCGGCCACGCCGAAGTTCTCAAGAAGATTTCTCTTCAGATCGCCTCCGGCGAATTCCTCACGCTTCTTGGCGAAAGCGGTTCGGGCAAAACCACGCTTCTCCGCTTGATCGCCGGATTCGAACAGCCCACCTCCGGCCAGATCTGGATGAGCAGCGGGCGTTTGGATAATCTTCCCCCGTACAGACGCCGCGTAAATACGGTGTTCCAAAATTACGCGCTCTTCCCGCACCTGAGCGTCCACGAAAACGTCGCTTATGGCCTTCGCGTCAAGTCCACGCCAAGAGACGAAATCGCCGCTCGCGTCGAAGATGCACTCGGTATGGTGAAGATGAGAGACTTCGCCGAAGCTCGTCCCGCAACTCTCAGCGGCGGACAGCAGCAACGCATCGCGCTTGCTCGGGCTCTCATCAACCGTCCCGAGCTCTTGCTCTTGGACGAGCCGCTCTCCGCGCTTGATGCCAACCTCCGCAAGCAAATGCAAAGCGAGCTAAAAACCCTTCAACGCGAGATCGGCATCGCGTTTCTCTTCGTCACCCACGATCAGGATGAAGCTATGGCGCTTTCCGATCGCATCGCGCTCCTCCGCAACGGTGCCCTCGAGCAAGTGGCTTCCCCGCGTGAAATCTATTCACATCCCGCTACTGCCTACGCTGCGCAATTCATAGGGCAAACGAATCTTCTTCGCGGGGAAGTCCGCGGCGGCTCGGCCACCTGCGGAGCAATTCGCATTTGCCCGGTCACTGGTCTGGATGGCCCGGCGACCTTTTCTTTGCGACCGGAGGCCATCAAGGGAGCTCTCGATGCCACGATCGGCACGCCGTACATGACCTTCAAGGCCACCATTCGCCAGCAAATTTATGCCGGAGCCACCGAATTGCTCGAGGTCGACTGCGACGGTCAGCTCCTCCGTGTGCGCGTTCCCGCCGGTGAGTCGCTGCATGGCGAACACCAGTTTATTTTTTCACCGCGCGACGCAGTGCGCATTCGCGATTAGCACGAAAAGCAGAAATGTACTCACGTACTTACAAGACTCTCGTCGCTGTTCCGCCCCTGCTGTGGGTCGCGATCTTCCTGCTGTTGCCCTACGCTCTTATGTTTGCGCACAGTTTTTGGCTCGTGCGCGACGCCTTTCTTATCCACCAATGGAATCTTCAAAATTATCGCGCCCTCTTCACCAATCCTCTCTACTTCCAGGTTTTCCTACGCACCGCGCGCATCGCCGCCTCGGTCACCCTCTGCTCTCTTGTCCTCGGCTATCCGCTTGCCTACTATCTTTCCTTCCACACCGGACCGCGCAAAGAACTCCTGTATCAGCTCGTGATTATTCCGCTCTGGGTCAGTTACCTCGTCCGAGGTTATGCGTGGAAAACCATCCTCGGGACCGACGGTGTGTTAAACGGATTTCTTCAATACCTTCACATCACGCGCGAACCCGTCAGTTTTTTTCTTTATAGCCCTTTCGCCGTCATTCTCATGCTTACTCACATCTACACGCCCTTCGTGTTCCTTCCCATCTATGCCGCTCTCGAGCACATCCCCCGCCCTCTTGTAGAAGCGTCGCAAGATCTCGGCGCTAGCCGCCGAGCCACCTTCCTGCGCGTGATACTTCCGCTTTCGATTCCTGGCCTGCTCGCCGGCGCGACCTTCGCGTTCGTTCTCTCCCTCGGCGATTTTCTGGCGCCATTGCTCGTCGGCGGTCCTTCAGCAACGATGATCGCAAACATCGTGCAAAGTCTTTTCGGCGCGGCCTACGATTGGCCGCTCGGCGCTGCCATCTCCGTTTGCATTCTGCTGATCACGGTCTCTCTTCTATTCGCCACCGAGAGGCTGGAGAATCGCTGGTCCTTTAAATGACCTTCACGAAATCCACTTCGCGCCCCACTGTGCTCGCCGCATATTCCGTCCTTGTCTTCGCGTTCATCTATTTGCCGATCGTCGTGCTAATCCTTTATTCCTTCAATCGCGACGGCGTCGGCGGTTTCCCTCCGGTCCATTTCACGCTGGACTGGTACCGTCAACTCTTCTCGGACTTGGCGATCTGGGATTCCGTCATAAACAGCCTCGTTGTCGCCGGGGCTAGTGTCGCCCTATCCCTCACACTGGGACTCCTCGCCGCCCTAGCGCTCGACCGGTCGAACTTCCCCGGCAAACCCTTGTTCCGCCGGCTAGTGCTGCTCCCCCTGATTCTCCCCGGTATCATCACTGGTCTCTCGCTGCTGATGTTTGCCGTTTTCGCCGGAATACAGCTCAGCCTCTTCACCGTCTTCCTCGGACACGGCTCCGCACTCATCTCCGTGGCCACCACCGAAATTTTCGCCGGCCTGCAAAAGCTGGATCGCGCGCAAGAAGAAGCATCGCTCGATCTTGGCGCCACACCCTGGCAAACCTTTTGGCGCGTCACCCTCCCCAACCTCAAACTCTCGCTTATCGCCGCAGGCCTCCTCATCTTCACCCTCTCGATGGACGAAATCGCT
>Ga0210406_10003229_pt1 | contig 18024 bp, 18 predicted proteins | sample IncBWC30MmetaG_FD_155454 | JGI IMG/M metagenome (GOLD analysis project Ga0210406, IMG submission 155454) | Forest soil microbial communities from Barre Woods Harvard Forest LTER site, Petersham, Massachusetts, United States - Inc-BW-C-30-M | ecosystem: Environmental > Terrestrial > Soil >... | reverse complement strand
TGCACCCGCCGAATTTTGTATTCGATCCAGATGAACTGCAGCGTGCGTTTGAGCAGAAGCCGAAGGCGTTGGTGTTGTGCAATCCTGCGAATCCGTCGGGAAAAGTTTTTACCCGGGACGAACTGCTGTTCATTGCGAAGCTGGCGGAAGAACACGACATCTTCGTGCTAACGGATGAAGTTTATGAGCACATCGTGTACGAGCCGAACCGGCACACATATTTTGCTTCATTGCCGGGCATGTTCGAGAGAACTCTCTCCTGCAGTTCGCTCTCGAAAACATATTCAATGACCGGGTGGCGGCTGGGATATGTGATCGCTTCACAGACGGTCATCAATGAGGCGCGCAAAGTTCACGACTTCCTCACCGTAGGAGCTGCGGCGCCTTTGCAGGAAGCAGCGGTAAAGGCGCTGGAGTTGCCCGACAGCTATTACAAAGAGCTACAATCGCTGTACACAAAAAACCGAGTAACGTTCCTGCGGTATCTCGATCAAGCCAGACTCGAGTACAGCGAGCCGCAAGGCGCATACTACATAATGGTGGACATCTCCGAGTTTGGATGGAAGAGTGATGTCGCCTTTTGTGAGTGGATGGCGCGCGAAGTCGGTGTTGCTGCGGTTCCAGGATCGAGCTTCTTTCATGAACCGGTAAACCATTTGATTCGCCTGCATTTTGCGAAACGGCCGGAGACACTGGCCGCCGCAGGCGAGCGCCTGCTCAATTTGAGGAGCAAAGTTGAAAGGGCCTCTTTAGCCTCCCGTTCTGAAGCCGGATCTCTTTGAGCTAGCTCGGTCTGCAAAGCCGCCCCGATACCTACGGCTCATACAGAATGTGCGGTATCGAACATGCGGTCATGGGCGGCATCTTACATAGCGCGTCCGGGAGCCAGTGTGCCGAAAATCCTTCAAATATTCAGACGAAACAAGAACCGGAAAATCCGGCGGAAAGCGGTATATAGCGCGTTCAAGAAAGTTCTAGTAGCTGAAGTTATTCAATTCCCCCGGCAGCGGGAAAAACCGCGAAAGCGTGAATATGCAGGCCCTGCCGAAGAGCTCCCCGATTACGAGACGATCGCGCGCTGGCTTAAGCTGGGAGACGAGCTGTTGAGGAATGCGGACCGGGACAGCGATGATTATCAAGACAGTGAGGATCGCAAGAAAGCCTAAATATCACGAAGGAAATCAGACGCAAACTGCACGACATTTTTCTACTGATTGACTCCGCTCGAAAGCAATCCTCCATCGACAACCAACACGTGGCCGGTGACAAAACTTGCTGCGTCCGAGGCAAGGAATATGGCTGCGCCTCCGAGCTCGTCGAGCTGGCCGAAGCGATGCATGGGGGTCCGCAACAAAAATTCGCGGCCACGCTCGGTGCCATCGAGCAGTGCGGCATTCAGATCGGTGCGGAATACGCCGGGAGCGATCGCATTCACGCACACGCCCTTTGTCGCCCATTCGATTGCCAAAGATTTGGTGAGAGACGCGACCGCAGCTTTGCTGGCACTGTATGCAGCGACCTCGTAGAGTGCCCGGAACGATGCAATGGACGCGATATTGATAATTCGCCCATAACCCTTTTCAATCATGTGCCGGCCAAAAATTCGGCAGGTACGCAGTGTGCCGGACAAATTGGTTTCCATGATCGCGTTCCATTCTGAGTCAGGGAACTCAAGCGTGGGCATGCGTTTGGTTCGACCGGCGGAGTTCACCAGAATGTGGACGCTGCCGAATTCGGCCGTGACTTTTTGCAGCAGATGTTCGACGCTGGCGTTCTCGGTTACATCGCAAACCTCGGCGAGGGAATGGCGGCCGAGCGCCTCGACTTCTGAGGCGGCAGCTTTTACCAACTGAGCGCGGCGTCCGGTAGGAACAACGTTGGCGCCGGCTTTGGCCAGCGCCCGGGCGATGGCGAGTCCGATTCCGCTGGTCCCGCCGATCACGACTGCAGTCTTATTTGTGAGGTCAAGAAGTGGATGGCCCATAAAAGTGATTTTGAACAGCTCGAAATTATACCGTCAAGGTAGCATGATTGATCCCGGCATCTTGCTCGGTTCGCCTGGAATTCTTCAGGCGGTAAAGAATTTCGCCGGCGTGCGGGACAAGCTTGATTCCCTCGGCTTCGCGATTTTTCCAATCTTCCAAATTGATGGTTCGGTAGTCGAGGTAGCCAAGGTTCAGCGCGCGGCACCGCGGCTCGGGGATTGAAGTCGCGAGGGTCACGTGAATGCGTGGATTTTCGATGCCGTTTACGGCGTCGTACGAACCTTGCCCGTAAAGATGTATGGAGTGGGCGAGGACACCGCGCGGAATATCAGCAAAGCGCCGGAGCTGCTTCAAAAAATATTCGGCGCAGTGATAGCCAACTTTATCGAGAAAGGCGCCGTGGGAATAGCTGGCCTGGGTTATGTGCGGTGCGAAGAGAATTACTTCGCCACCATCGGCGATGGCCGGATCGGACTTATACATCCCCTTCGCACCCGTCCACAGGTCGGTGTACATTTCGGGTATCACGGCGAGCACACGGCGGAACGGGCGATCGACCCACTGGATGTGGGTTTCAGAGGAATGGTCGGCCGCTAATTTCCACGCGTCTCGCGCCGTGCCGAAATAAATGCCGGCAATGTCGGCGCCTTTCAGGACCAAGGCGAAACACGCAACAGATACCGGCACCTTCGAAGCTGCGAGATCAATGAGCTCACGCACCGGAGTAGTCCCGGTGCCGATGATGTTGTAGCTGCCGAGCAAGGCGCCGAGCCAGTGTGTCTGGTGAATCATTTCGCCGGTACTTACGCCGGGGAAAAGATATTTATTTCCTCCGGAGAACCCGACCACCTCGTGCGGAAAGACGGGCCCGCAAATTAATATCTGGTCATAATCTAGTAGCAGGCGATTGATCTGAATTCGGATCGGTTCGGAGAGCACACCGCCGGAAATTCTTGCTACCTCGACAGCTGGGATGACACCGATCTCCGCGAATGTGCCGGGAAGGTCCCAACGATGATTGAAGATGCGGGCGCTGTCGCATATTCCATTGACGACTGGTCGTCCAAATAGCCGGCTGAGTTGTGCCTCAGACATAGCGTGATGCGTGCCTAACGCAACCAGGTAATCGCAGGCTGCGGCCTGCGCGGCGATTTCCGCTTGTAGGATTTCGAACATCAGCGGCATAGGCATGGTGCGCGTGCCGTCAGGAATGATGATGAGGACACGTTTGTCTTTGAGCGACAGCTGCAATGCTGCTTCGGGAACGAATTGCCTGACCTCATCGCGAGTCAGATTTTTCCCGGAAGCGCGTTGGCTGAGCGTTGTCATTTTTTACAGCCACCTAGAACTCTGGTTGAAATGCTTTTGCTTCCGCAAGGGTAATGCGGCGCTTCTTCCGGTAGGACAAGTTCGACATGTGGGCCACCACCGCCGTGCGATAACCGAGCTCTACGGGAGAATTTGGAGTCTTGCGGCTGCGCATGCAATCCACCCAATTTGCCATGTGGCTTGGAGTCGGACTCTTGCCGGTAATGGCGGCGCCGTCCGAGCGATTGACTTTCTCAGGATAATATCGAATTTGCTCTTCCGACTCTCCGCTAACCATGTCGTTCGCGCCGGCGACATATTCGATGGTTCCATCGCGACCCAATATTCTTTGCCCCAACCCAAATCGGCGATTGCTGAACGTCGATTGCCAGGTCACGACGAGATCGTCCGGAAAATCAAGCGTGACGGAGATGGTGTCGGGAACTTCGCGGCCATCTTTTTCAGAAAATACTCCTCCGGACATGTAAGCGGCGGTGGGTAGCGGAAGATCTAGGAGGCCCATGATCCACGCCATCTGATGGATCATATTTTCAGTGACGTTTCCGCCAGAGAACATCCAGAATAATCGCCAGTTCATGAAGCGGTAGGCGTCGAATCCCTTGTCAGGCCGGCCATTTAGAAAGGCCGTCCAACCTACGTTCTGAGCGGTGCAATCGGCGGAGGGCTGGCGGACCCATTGACCCTGGCCGTGAGGAGTGTTGCGGCCCATCCATGAATCAACCTGCGTGACCTTGCCGACAATGCCCTCTGACATCCATTTTCTTGCGTCGGCGAAGGGGCCGCCGGTCTGGTGTTGCAGGCCGATTTGAATTACGCGATCGGATTTGCGGGCGGCTTCCAGACATTTCTCGGCTTCGGGAATTGACCACGTCATGGTTTTTTCGGCATAGAGATCTTTTCCGGCGGCGACAGTGTCCACGAAATGACGGGCGTGAATGTGCAACGGGGAAGCAACAAGAACGCCGTCGATGTCTTTCAAATCCAGGACGCGGCGATAGTCGTCGAAGGTTTGTATACCCGGAGCAATGTGCTTCGCTTCGTCGAAGCGGCGAGTGTAAACGTCGGCAATGGCGACCACTTGTGTCCCGGGAACGCCGACGACCTGTTTCAGGAGCTCCTGGCCGCGAGAACCGGCGCCGATCATGGCAACGCGAACGCGGTCGTTGGCACCAAGAGCTCCGGAGGCAAGTCTGGGGGTAAGGAACGCCGCGCTAGCGATTGCGGTTTTCTTGAGAAAAGCACGTCGAGTGTTCCCGGTCATGCGCAACTCCTTGCGGTCATGGCATTACAGTCAGACAGCTATTCTGCCACGAACCGCGAGGATTTACGCGCGGACTCGTCCTGCGGCGGTTTTTCCTTCGACTTCATCCAGCTGTCGGAATTCATCTTTGCTCAGGCGAAGCGCCGCGGCAGCAATGTTTTCCTCAAGATGTTCCACCGACGAAGTGCCGGGAATCGGGAGCATGACAGGCGAACGTTGGAGGAGCCACGCCACTGCGATCTGAATCGGTTTCACGCGATGGGTTTGCGCGATGCGCGACAAGACCTCGTGCCCGACCCCACCGGCGCCGAGCGGGAACCACGGAATAAAGGCAATCCGGTTCTGCTCGCAATAATCGACGACGTGTTCCCACTCGCGATCGAAGACGCTGTAGCGGTTTTGGACGGAGACAATTTGCGCAATTTTCCGTGCTCGCTCAATGTGCTCGCGAGTGACGTTGGAGAGTCCGATTAAATGGATCTTCCCTTCGGACTGCAATTCAGCGAGGGTTTGCACAGATGCGTCGAATGATATTGCGGGATCGGGGACGTGCAATTGATAGACCTCGATGCGATCTAGGCGCAGGCGCTTGAGGCTTCCTTCAATGGCTTCACGCAAGTGCTTGGGGCTTGCGTCATGCGTCCACTGGTTTGGACCGGGACGGTTCCATCCGCCCTTGGTTGCGACGACAAAGGCCTTGGGATAAGGGAACAATGCTTCCCCAATTAATTCTTCACTGACTGCGGGGCCGTATGAATCTGCGGTATCAACAAAGTTGACGCCAAGTTCCACCGCCCGCCGCAGTACCGCGATGGAGGCTTGGTGGTCCTTGGGGGGACCCCAAATTCCGGGGCCGGTAAGGCGCATGGCGCCAAATCCCAAACGGTTTACTGTAAGTTTTCCGCCGAGTGCGATTGTGCCTGCCGCGGCTGCGGTTATGCTTTCCACTTGAGAGCTCACGATTGCCTCCTGCTAAGAATGTTTGGCGCGCTCGCCACAAGTATGTGATGACTTATGCGCCAGTCCGTTGCATGAGTTTTTGGGGAGGCAGAGAAAGACATGAAAATGCCACGTATTCGCCAGAATACGTGGCAGCAATCATCTTTATTCGGCGATGGTCGTCAATTACCGGTCACGGTCAGTCAACATATCCATTACATCTGCAAAAGAGGCGTTGTCCGGGACGTTCTGGGCGGACATTATCTTGCGCATACGCTCTTCCATGCTGGCAGCCTGTTGGCGGTTGTTGCTACGTTTGTAATTCTGCCAACGCGAGTAGTAGCTACGAAAGTCATTCGCATCGGTGCCGGAGAAGCGTTGAATGCTCGGACCGCGATATCTGGCGACTGAATCCGATGCGATCTCGGAAAATTGCACGTTGGGAGGAATGGAGTAGTGCCCCATTAGATCGCGCATGCGCCTTTCCGTACTGGCGGTTTCGCTGCGATCACCGGATTGGCGTGACGTTAACCAGCGCGAGTAATAGCTGTCGAACCGGCCCTGGTCTTCTGTGGACAAGCGCCCTTGCCAGCGGTCGTGGGAATCTTCATAGCCCTGGTTGGAACGCCGGTCATCATAGGAACGCTGATTCTGCGCGGCAGAAGAGAACGGCAAAAGCAGCGCAACCGTTACCACGAAAACAGTGAGAAAGTTGTTCATAGTGCTCCTCTTATTTCTAAAAGCCGAGTAAAAGTTGGGCCTGCCCGGACAAGTGCCCTCGGCTCGAAGGCGATACGGTTGCGGGATCCGAACTGATGCATCAGCGGATAAGGCCCGCGAACCACCTGTTTGGGCAAGCCCCTATCTCAAGAAGACCAGGGGGACCGTCTGGTTTGGCGGAAGGCCTGCTTCTTAAGCCATGATCAAGAATGACTTAAGTGGTGTTGAAATGCTGAGCAGTATGGCTCACTGTGGGAATAAACGGGAAAACGGTGGGATCAAGCAAACGGCGATTGATGCGAATAAAAAAATGCGATTTCGTGTCCCGTAATTCCTATAATAGGGGGTGATGAGAGCTGCCGCAGCAAACAAGAAGGTCCGAGCGTTCGACCCGAACACTTTCCTTGCCACCATCGGAGAAGGCAGAAGGTTGGTGGCGATTGCAAAGAAGCGGACCATCTTCGCGCAAGGGGATGAGGCGGACTCGGTCTTCTATATCCAAAAGGGTAAAGTAAGACTCACGGTCGTCTCCAAGACTGGCAAGGAGGCGACGATTGCCATATTAGGCGAGGGGGAATTTTTTGGCGAAGGCTCGCTGGCGGGGCAGCTCCGGCGGATGGGAACGGCGATGGCCATGACCGCTTGCGAGCTATCGCGAGTAGATAAGAGGGCGATGATGGAAGCCCTGCATCGCGAGCATACTTTCTCCGATATGTTCGTGGGCTATCTGCTGGCGCGGAATATCCGTTACGAAGAGGACCTGGTTGACCAGTTGTTTAATTCCAGTGAAAAGCGGCTGGCCCGGGTGCTTCTGCTGCTCGCGCGTTTTGGGAAGGAAGGGACGCCGGAAGCTGTGGTGCCAAAGATCAGCCAGGAAACATTAGCCGAGATGATCGGTACCACCCGATCGCGCGTCAGCTTTTTCATGAACCGGTTCCGGAAGCTGGGCTTCATTCACTACAATGGCGGGCTCGAAGTCCACAGCTCGCTGCTCAATGTAGTTCTGCACGATTGAGCGCGAGGGCGCCGAGCTTCGCGAACTGCACTCGAAAACCAGAACCAGTGACCTACAGCGAAGCTGCTAGCCGAAGCTGGCAGCGTTCGCTAAGCGGGTGTCTCTCTGGGGAATTGGCAACATGAGAGCCGGAACTTGCACGTGAACGATTTCATTCCGTATCGCATACATGACCAACTCGACCGTGGAATGAAGCCTAAGCTTGAGCATGACGTTACTGCGGTGGGTTTCCGCCGTCTTCACGCTCACGCCCAACAGCGTCGCGATCTCCTTGGAGGTCTTGCCCTCACTGACGAGTTGGACGACCTCGCGCTCTCGTCCAGACAATCTCGCCGGCAGGGACAGGGTTGGATTTACGCCATGGGGCTTGAGATAGCCATGCAGGATGAGGTTAGATACGCGCGAGCTGAAGCTGGATCTATTCTGTTGCAATGCCTCTATAGCCGCGGTTAGTTCATCGGCGGGATCAGACTTGAGGACCCAACCGCGCACGCCGGCTTCCAGGCAGTCTCGGATAACCTGCTCGGACTCGACATTGGTAAGGACCAGTATTTTCTGGTCGGGATTGCGTTTGAGAACCTGGCGTGCTGCATCAAGGCCATTTAGATTAGGCAGGCAGATGTCCAGGATCAGAAGATCTGGCCTCAGCTGCATGCATTTTTTAACGGCCTCGCGCCCATCGGCGGCTTCTCCGCAGACTTCCCACTCTTGGTGAGGTCGGATCAGCGAACACACGCCCATGCGAAAGACGGGATGGTCTTCAGCCAACAATATGCGAAATGTGTTCATAGATAGCTCCTGGGACGAGCGGCGGAATTTGTCGGACCAAAATGTAGAGAAAACTTCTCCACTAGCAAGTTCCTGAAGTATGGCATCCAGAGTTGCTCAGGTCTGCTCACAATTGCTCACATGTGAATCGAGAGTTTTCCGCATTCCAGGCCGCGCCCAGAAAGACGATCATGGCGGAAAACTCCATCCATATCATCAGGCCGAATACTGCAGCGAGACCGCCGTAAACGGGCCCGTAATGCATTTTGCGTACGTAGGCCCCGAATAGAAGATTGACCGCCCACCACAGAATCGTTGCCGCGGCGGCTCCGGGCAGAATGGAACGCCAAGTGGTCGAGCGACGCCGCGAAACCCGGTAAATCAAGGTCAGTACAAGCATCGCCAGAACCATTGCAAGGAGTGGAAGCGTGACCGTCCAGAAGCCGCGGACCAGCGGTGATGCGCCCAACCAGAGAATCATCCATTGGCGGAGAGGCCGGCCAAAAACACTCAGTGCGACTGCCGCGACCCAAGCCACGATGGATACTGAGAATAAAAGCAGACCGCGAAGTTGCCGGCCGAGGAAGGAATGTTTCTCGCGCTCACCATAGATAAGATGGATACCTTCCATGATGAGCTTCATCACTTGTGAGCCGGCGAGCAAGGTCCCCAGCCAGCCGAGAGTCACCCAAATCCAAGGATTCACGCCGCGGCGCAGAACGAAGTCAGATATGAGCTGCCAAGTGCCAGGCGGCAGAATTGTGGTAAGTCGCGTGGCCAGGTCCTGTCCGTTCTTCCCGCTCAGAGACCTGCTCATCAGGCCGAGCGCGAGCAGAAGGCTGGGGAAGAAAACCAGAAACATGTTGAAGGCGACGGCCTGGGAAACCATGCCGCACTGCGGAATGACGCGCGCCGCGGTCCGGACCAGTTTCTTCGGAAACGAACCTAGAGCCATTCCGTCTGTCCGAGATTTACATCGGTCTTTTTTGATTGCGAAGTTGATTGCGCACGCACCGGTTTTTTAGCAGTAGGCGCTGGTGCTGCCGTAACTTCGGCCGGGGCGGATTTTTCTTGCGGCTTCAAGAAAGCGGCTTTCCACGCCGCGCGCTTTTCGGGCGAGTTCACGGAACGGGAGAAATCAATGATGTATGTGACCTCGTGAGGGCAGTAGATGCAGGGAGTTTTCAGAATCTCACCGGTGGGTTCGTGGTCCACGGTGAAGGGAAACGACCGCAAGCATTCCGTGCAAGTCAGGACCACGAATGGTTTGCCGTTATGATCTTTACCATTTCGCGGAATCCAGACCGGAGCGTTCTCTCCTTTGTGGTCCTTCGAGCCGGTGCGGACCAGGTCGGCGATAATTTCCAGGAGCCCGGAGGCATTTTCTCGTCCTTTAGCGTAGAAAGCATCGGCTAAGACTCCGTTAGGAATTTCACTGGAGTCATAGGCCCCGCTGGAGGCCACAACCAGAACCTCCGGAAACCTGCGTCGAACCACCGACAGCAGCTCGAATCCGGACATTTGCGGCATGTTAAGGTCGGAAAGTATCAGTTTCGGAACTTCCTGCTGCAAGTGCAAGAGGGCGTCAAAGCCGTCGCTTGCGGTGGAAACCTCGTAGCCTTCGTCACTCAGTAATTTGGAGATCGTGAGACGGACGGAGATGTCATCTTCGACTACCAGCACTCGGGTTTTGGATTTTGCGGGCATCTTAAATAAGACCTTTCCGAAATCGCTGCGCAACGCCGCACAGCGAATTCTGCCTGGCGTTCGGACGGTTACCTTTTTCCGGACTGGGCTTCCACGGCGTCCGCCGCTGAAAGTTTCCGCTCCCGATGTGGCTCGGTACGCAAGGCACCGGAATGCAGTTCGCAGGGTTCGTTGACGGCGGCGGCGCAAGTGGGACAAGCCACCGCTTGGATCTGTTTCCGGGTAAGTTCTTTGGATTTCACTACCCCATCATGGAACGTTCCAAAGCAGGAGACTGCTCAATATTGCTCAGTGTGTACCATCAGCTAAGCGAAAGGTACCTTAGCGCGATGTGGGTCCTGCAAAACTGAGCAAAAGTGAACAGCTTTGGAATATCCTTCCTGAGACAATTCCTGCGAGTGTAAGTTCGCACGCGGAGAAACCTATTGATGCCAGCAGTTACGACCGCCAAGAAAGCGGACAATTTCGATCCGCGGAAATTTCTTGCCACTATCGGCGAAGGCAGGAAGGTAATTACGTTCGTCCGGAAGCAACCGATTTTCAAGCAAGGCGACGCAGCTGACGCGGTGTTCTACATCCAGGAGGGTAAGGTCACCCTTTCTGTTGTTTCCAAGGGCGGCAAGGAAGCGACCCTCGGCTTATTGAGCGAAGGAGACTTCTTCGGGGAAGGCAGCCTGGCAGGACAGCGAATGCGAATGGGCTCTGCCAACGCTATGACCGACTGCGAAGTTCTGCGGATCGACAAGAAAGCCATGATGCTGGCGCTCCACCGGGAACACACGTTCTCCGACCTGTTCGTTGCATATTTGCTGTCGCGGAATATCCGATATGAAGAAGACTTAGTTGACCAGCTGTTTAATTCGAGCGAAAAGCGATTGGCGCGCCTTCTGCTTCTGCTTGCACACTTTGGCAAGGAGAGCGCACCGGCGTCGGCCATCCCCAAGATGAGCCAGGAAACTCTGGCGGAGATGATCGGCACGACTCGTTCGCGGGTCAGCTTTTTTATGAACCGTTTCAGGAAGCTGGGTTTCATTAACTATGACGGTGAAGGGATGCAGGTGCATAGTTCACTGCTGAATATAGTTCTTCACGATTAGCGTCCAGGCGACGTTCCAACGCACATTTCAAGAATATTCCGCGCGAAATGCTGGCCCAGTCTCTGCGGCGAGAGCCTTTAACCGCACAAGCGTGCCGAGGTTTCGCAGAGAACGCTGAGGCGAGCTAATACTGACCTTATGAAGTTAGTTCCCCGTCGGGAACGCGCAGGTGCGGCATGGGGCGGCCCGCAAACAGGTGCTGACATGGCTTTGCCAGCAACCGCACCCAGCGCGTTGACCGGGATACACGGGCGCTGTCGGTGGCGATGCCGGTGTCCGCGTACATCTGGCGGTAGATTTTAGAGATCAATACAAACGCCATGCGAGCGCGCATGGATTTTATGAAGCTGGAGCGAGCCCATATCGATTTGATGCCGTAGAAAGTGTCCCATACGGATTGGGTCTGGCTGCGAATTTCTTCCGCGGACATTGTCGGATGCGACCAGTAAAGCTTGGGCCGCAGGGCTTGCGGAATCAACCATCGTCGCGTGATGGGAATACCCGCGATTTCGACTGGCGATGATTCCATTTCTTTTTCCCAGCGCATGAAATCGACGGTGCCAGGGTAAGGAGTGAGAGTGACAAACTGGGCGAAGGCGATCTCGGCTTGTTGCGCTGCACGGGCAGTGGCGTCGAAAGTCTCGGCGCGGTCACTGGGCAATCCGAAAATGAAGGAGCCAAGGACGTAAACTCCGTGGCGGCGGAACGTTTTCAGGCGCTCGACCAGGTCCGATCCCGACAGATTGAAATCCTTATAAATATCTTTTAGTCCGGCGGGAGTTACGGATTCTACGCCGACGAGCGCGCCTTTGATATGAGCCTTGCTCATGGCCTCAAGGAATTCGGGATCTTCTGCGGCTTCCATGGTGATCTGGGTGAAGAAAATGGTGTCGGGTGGAAGTTGCGCTAGCCGCTTCATGAGAGTAAAGCGCTCCGCGCGAAGGGCTTTGAGTTCATTAAGCCGGGTCACGTTGTTTTGTTGCTCAGCTAGGCGAAGGTCGGTGAGTGTAACAGGATAAAAATTGTCGTCGGCAAGAGCGATGAAGCGAAATCCCATTCTTCTAAGCTGAACGATCTCTTCCATCACCACATCTGAGGTGCGCTGGCGTGGGCGTTGACCATCGGTCCGCCATACTGAACAAAACGAGCAGTGCTTGGGACATCCGCGCACGGTCTGCACTGACGCCCACATGTAGCTTTTGCGTGGGATCAAGTCCCAGCGTGCGGGCACGAACGAGCCAGCTTCGATGCGGCCGCCTTCGTAAACCGGAAGGGGGTTGCCCCCGATGCAATCCGCAACGACTTTTGACCAGACGATGTCGCCATCACCTTTTACTACCGCGTGCGCACCGCCGAGCTGGTGAGCTTCGTTGGGATAAAGGGTCGCGTGAATTCCTCCGAAGACAACATAGGCGCCGCGAGCGCGAGCCAGTGTCCCGAGCTTGTAGCCGCGAAGCGCATTAGCGGTGTGGATGCCGATGCCGACAATATCGCCGGGTGCGATGGTTTCAGGATCCAGCGGTTCGAGGGTTTCATCGACGAGAGAGGGATCGCCAAATCTCTCAGGGGTTGCTGCTGCAAGCACGTATAACCAGCGAGGGGTTATTACCGCAGTGCCAAAAGAGACTTCACTAGGATTGATCAGATGAACGCGCATGCTGTTTGCCCTTCCCTAAGGGACCCTGGGGTGGATGGCGATGCACCGCCTCCGGAACGGCTGTCGGCCCAGCGTGCTGGTCTCCGATGTGAGACATGCCGCTTAACCCATCTAGCAGTGACACACTGATGGGGAATTCTGCATACCAGCACAGGAGCTCATTCTTACGTTTAGCGCGGGCGGTTTCTGGTCAAAAGTGAACACTTTTGAACGCCGAAGTATGCTTCCCTTGCGAGTTTACTTCCGCATAATCCTTAAACAACGACGTGGCCAGTCAATCTTTTCTGGGGGGCTGGACGATCCTGAATAGTTTTCGCAAAAACTAAGCTCTTGGACCGAGATGCCGGAAAATATAGTGGCACGTTCGTGCCTTCCCGGTTGCGATACAATCACCCAGCTCAACTCCCGTGTCGAGGACTCTCATGCGTGTTCTCCTGCTTAGCATCGTTGTTGCAATCTGCTGTTCCCGCTACAATGCAGCGCAACTTGACGAGGTCCTCAAGAAAGCTGGCGAAAATCTCCAGCATCGAGATACCTCCGGCCTTAGCAACGACAAAATCATCGCAGGGCTGAAGCAAGCGCTTCAGGTCAGCACCGCCAAGGCCGTGGCTCTCACCGGCAGACGCGACGGCTTCCTGAAGAACGAAGCCATCAAGATCGTGTTGCCTCCGAAGCTGGAGACCGTGGGTAAGGGTCTGCGCATGATGGGCATGGGGGCGAAAGTGGACGAACTGGAGGTCGGCATGAACCGTGCCGCTGAGCAGGCTACGCCGCAGGCAAAGCAGATCTTCTACGCCGCGCTGAGGAAGATGACCTTCGACGACGCTCGTCGGATCCTGACCGGGAGCGATACCGCCGCAACCGAATACTTCAGGCGAACTAGTTCCGCCGACCTCACTACCGCTTTCTCACCCATCGTCCATAGGTCTATGGCACGCGTTGGGGTGGTCCAACAATATAACCAGGTAATCAAGAGCGCCCCCGGCGGCAGCGCGCTTGCGGGTCAGTTCGACCTCGACAAGTACATAGTCGGCAAAACGCTGGACGGCCTCTTCCATGTGCTTGGACAGGAAGAAACACAGATCCGGAAGAACCCTGCCGCCCAGACCACCGCGTTACTGAAAGAAGTCTTCGGCAGGAAATGACGACAAGGTTTAAGCGGATCGTAATCCACACATATTACTGATGGATGAAATTCTTCAGCTCGCGAAGATCTGAAAGTCCAGCATCAGATACGAGGCAAAACTGCATGTCGCCAGATTGCCAGGTCACCCAGTTGTAGCCTTGGCGCGAGCCGGAGCTGTCAGAAACAGATTCCTTCTCCCGGTAAGGCCAGACGAAAACATTGATGTAATGCTTGCGACGGGAATAGACCAGCGCGGCCACGTTGTGCCCGTCGACGACATCCAGCCGCCCGCCTACCAGAGGAAACCCTTGGGCGGCGTAGTCAGCGACCGGTGGGATAAAGTCGAGTTTGCCGTCGAACCATGGTTTTACCGTGTGCTGGTCTGTCGACTCCACATCCATCAAGTGTCCAGGCTGCAACGAACGCACATGCGCGTCGATGAGCTCGGCAGTTAATGTCGAGGGCCTGTGCGAGGGGACAACGAGAAGCATGATCGCGATCACGGCCGCTGACGCGGCCAGAGCACCGAACGCCGGCATCAGGAACCATCTCCGCCATTGACCAGCGCTAACACGTCCGGTGCCTGTGGCCTGCGCGAGCTGCTTACGAATCCGATCACGCAGCTCAGGAGACGCGTGCTCATACAAGTCGCTCTGTTGAAGCTGTGTGTGCAAAGACCCGATGCCTTCGAGAACCGACTGGCATTCCGCGCAGCGCTCCAGATGGCGTTCGAATTCAGCGGACCGCACCGCATCTAGCTCGCCGTCAAAGTAACCGTGAATTGTGGTTTCTGCCAGTTCGCAGTTCATGACGCCTCCTTCGCAGTAGCTCCGGCCGCTCCGGTCAAAGTTTGCCGCAAACGCTCGCGCGCCCGGGATAGTGTGGACATTACCGTCCCGATCGGGATCCCGGTAATCTCCCCGATTTCTTTATACGAACAGCCTTCCAATTCCCTTAGCACGAGCACCTCTCTAAAACGCGGGGACAACGATTCCAATGCCGACATCAACCGCTGCCGATCATCCGCCTGGGTGGCCAGGGTCTCAGGATTCGCGGCGGGCCGTTGATGCACTTCTTCATCGAACTCGGTCATTAATTCCGAAGGTCGATTCTTCTGCAGCCAGGTGTAGCAAGTGTTTCGCACGATCTGCAGCAACCAGGCGCGAGCGTCTCCTCCGTGGAAACGCCCGAAAAAGCGATAAGCCCGTAGTGTCGCCTCCTGGACTACATCGTCGGAATCGGCGCGATTTCGAAGCATCCATCGGGCCAGATTTGCGGCGCTGTCCAGGTGTGGCAACACCAGTTGCTCAAACCGAATTCTGTCCTGCGGGTCTAGCACGTCACTAGTCTCCCAGGCCTCTATCTGCTTAACCATCGTCGCTGGCATTTTATTCCCGTCAATGGAATGTCTCTAAAAAGTAATTCCACAGCCGGTTACCAGCCAAGAGCAATCCCCGGGAATAAAACCGGGGCGGCCCCGGTTTATGCAGATGTAACACGTCCTGGCAGGCGACGCGAGCCAGAACCCACGACCCTGAGCGGTTTGCGTCGCCGTCGCCAGCTGATGTGCCGGACTATATCTCTGAATTGGAGGAACGACGAATGGCGAAAAAGAAGCTTTTAGACCCAAATGCCAATGGATTCATCGAGCATGACCATAATAATGACGGAATCGACCGTCGAGGTTTTCTGAAATGCATGGCCTGGGCCGGCACGGGCGCGCTCTGCGTGATCGAGGGTGGAGTACTGAAGTCTCATGCCCTCGCTTCACAGATGGCCTCGGATATGAAGTCGCACAAGATGGGCGAGCTGAGCTTTGTGCAAATCAGCGATAGCCACATGGGATTCAATAAGCCGGCCAATCCCGACGTAATCGCGACCCTGCAAGCCGCAGTAGACAAGATCAAGGCCCTTCCCGAACAGCCGGAGTTCATTTTGCACACCGGCGACATCAGCCATCTCTCCAAGCCCTCAGAGTTCGACAATGTCGACCAGATTTTGAAGGCGACGAACAAAGAGATCTTCTTTGTGCCCGGAGAACACGATGTCCTGAACGACGAAGGAGTTATGTTCCGCGAGCGTTACGGGAAAAACTCCAAAGGGCAGGGCTGGTACAGCTTCGATAAGAACGGAGTCCACTTTATGGGCCTGGTCAATGTGATGAACCTCAAGGCCGGCGGCTTGGGCACGCTCGGAAAAGAACAGCTCGAATGGATGGAAGATGACGTCAAGCACCTGAAATCCAGCACGCCAATCGTTGTCTTTGCTCACATTCCGCTCTGGTCAGTGTATCCGCAGTGGGGATGGGGAACTGACGACAGTGGACAGGCGCTTTCGTACCTGAAGAAGTTCGGTTCGGTGACAGTGCTCAACGGACACATTCATCAGACCATGCAGAAAGTCGAAGGCAATGTAACTTTCCACACGGCGTTTTCGACAGCATTCCCTCAACCCGCGCCCGGCCAAGGTGAAGGCCCGGGACCAATGAAAGTGCCCGCCGAGCAACTGCGCAGCATTCTTGGCATTACCGATGTGAATTATGTGCAGGGACGGCACGCACTGGCGGTGGTGGACTCGTCGCTCGCGTAAGCGACGAGTCTTCTCTATTTATATCAATCCATTACAAGGAGAAACGAAATGACGAAAAGGAAATTTTTGTTTAGCGGTTTGGCCCTAATGCTTCCACTGGCCCTGGCCACGATATTAATTCTGCATCCGACACGTGCTAAGAGCGAGGACAAAGCGTCACCCTTAGAGGTGCGTGTGGATAACTTCACCTTTGGCCCGGACACCCTAACTGTTCCGGTTAACAGCACGGTTACGTGGGTCAATAAGGACGATCTTCCACACGTGATTGCCAGCAGTGACGGCGTGTTTAAGTCCAAGGCCCTCGACACGGATGACAAGTATTCGTATACGTTCACGAAGGCAGGCACTTACGGCTACTACTGCAGCATTCATCCGAAGATGGTGGGAAAGGTCATTGTTCAGTAGGCATATTCAGTAAAGCCATGCCCTGTTAAGGGCATGGTCAGTAACCCGAGCGTTTAAGTAACACACTGGTAAGGAAACACAACCATTGTTAGTGAGCGACATTAACAGACTGGACCGATGACTATATGGTGCACCCTTTCGATCTGCGAACGATTTTGCTGGCAAAGCACGCGCAACACGTCGTGCTCATCCATTTTCCGATCGCCCTGTTTATCACCGGAGTTGGATTAGACCTGCTATCGCGCGGAAACCGGGATTCTCAATTTGCTAGCGCCGCATATTGGAACCTATCAATTGCGGCGGTGGCGGTGATCCCCACAGTGCTGACCGGTTGGCTGGCTTGGCACTTCGCGCTTGAGGACCAGAAGATCAAAGGTCTCTTGCTGTTGCATATTATCGCAGCTTCAACTGCCACGTTGTTGGTGATCACGTCATGGTGGGTGCATTGGCGGACTCGTAAAACGCCAATGCCCCTGCCGCGATACCGCATTCCCGTCGAGCTCCTCGGAGTGGCAGTTATTGGACTTACCGCGCATCTCGGGGGATTTTTAAGTGGTGTCAATACGTAAGCATCAACGAATGTCGATTGGGCGGAAATCGCGTGTGGTTCAGGCCGTTCCATCCAGCACGCACCAGAGCTAAGGGCCGAGGGGCTCAATGAATATCTTACGAACCTTTGATTTAACCCTGACACGAACGTGACACCTCACAGAAAACGCGCGCATAGAGTGCGATCAGGTGAGGCAGCTCTCACCACCAATCTTAATCAGCAAAGGAAGTGACTTAAAATGAAGGTCAGAAGCATCGCAGATGACACCGTCTCAAATTCAAAGCAAACTTCCGGAGAAAATTCCTCCTCCCCAGCCAAGAAAGCCTTTAACCGTCGTTCATTTCTGAGGAACAGCGTGGTGGCGGGAGCGGCAGTAACCGCAGGCGCTGCAATGCTGGACCTCCCGTCGGCCCTGGCCGAGGAAGGCAACGGCAACCTGACGCGCGGTGATACGGCCATTTTGAAGTGGCTCGCAGCTGCCGAAATCATAGAGAGCGATCTCTGGCTGCAGTATCAGGAGCTGGCCGGGATTCAAGACGATGAGGTCGCAAAAATCGCCAGCAAGCTAATACATGGTTATCCCGCAGTAGCCACGGGTGGCAGCCCGGCGTACACGAGTGCGGTGTCGCAATTGGATGGCGATATGGCCCAGTACATCCACGACAACACGGAAGATGAATTTACTCATCAGACCTTCATCAACGCTTTTCTGATATCGAAGGGGCACGACCCAGTCAACCTTGAACGGTTCCGCATCCTGCCCAGCAGCAAGGCAACAGGCGCTAACCAGGTGGGACGCCTCACGAACCTGATGCAGCTCACAGTAGATACGACTTGGTGGACACGTTATCGCAGCCGGACCGGCAATCCGGATTT